>SWCD01000001.1_pt1 | contig 78151 bp, 81 predicted proteins | sample 4693011 | NCBI WGS metagenome assembly SWCD01 (sample SAMN10267278, study PRJNA491770) | bioreactor metagenome | isolation source: DHS bioreactor inoculated with marine | place: Japan: Omine Ridge, Nankai Trough | reverse complement strand
GCCGCACGTCGCAGCCGGCATCGCGCAAGGCCTGTTCGTAGCCGGCGTGCTGCGTGCGCGCAAGCGCGATGTCGATCGCGCGCCGCTCAAGGTGGGTCAGCTCGCAGCGTTGCATAGCGCGACTGACCGCGCGGGTGATGGCGATGCGGCCCACGGTTGCTGCCTCCTGGGGTTTCGGGATCACCGCGCCCGGTTTCACGCCGACCAGGGCAGCGGCCAACGCGGGCTGTCGCGACGGTAGCGGGCAAAGCCCACTCTGACGCCGGTTCGCGGAGGTGGCAACCCGTCCGGCAGCGCGCACGCGGCGCTAAACTCGCCGCATGGCCTGCTGGTACGTCTACCTGATCGAATGCCGGGGCGGCAGCGTCTACACCGGCATCGCCACCGACGTCGAGCGCCGCTACGCGCAGCACGTCGCCGGCAAGGGCGCCCGCTACACCCGCTCGCGGCCGCCGCTGCGCCTGCTGGCCCGTTTCGAATACCCCGACCGCGCCGCGGCCAGCCGCGCCGAACACGCGATCAAGCAGCTGACGCCGGCACGCAAGCGTGCGCTGTGCGCGTCAGCGGATTCTCAGACACCCGCATCGATTTCAACCCCGCCCGCTCGTCGCAACGAATGAGGGCCCTGCCGGAGCGCAACCCACCATGACCAATACCGTCCGCCTCCACCGCGTCCTGGCCGCGCCGCCGGCGCGCGTGTACCGCGCCTTCCTCGACGCCGACGCCATCGCCAAGTGGCTGCCGCCCGACGGTTTCACCTGCAGGGTCCACGAACTCGACGCGCGCGTCGGCGGCCGCTACCGCATGAGCTTCCGCAATTTTTCCACCGGCAACGGCCACGGCTTCGGCGGCACCTACCGGGAACTGGTCGAAGGCGAGCGCATCCGCTACGACGACCGCTTCGACGACCCCAACCTGGCCGGCGAAATGACCACCACCATCACCCTCAAGGCGGTGTCGGTCGGCACCGAGCTGCAGGTCGTACAGGAAAACATCCCCGACGCGATCCCGGTCGAAGCCTGCTACCTGGGATGGCAGCAATCACTGGTGCTGCTGGGCAAGCTGGTGGAGCCGGAAATCCCGGATTGAAGGCGGCGATGGCGGAGCGGTTACCGCTGCTCCCTTCGATCGAGAGCAGGCGCTGGCGGCGCGCGCCTCGGCGCGCGCCGCCAGCCACGCTTACCTGATGCGGAACAGCGGTGTCCGCGCGGCGGTTCCCGAGGCGCGCGGGTGCGGTGAGTACGCGGGACTGTTGTAGCCCACGGAGCGCCTGGCCTTTGGGCGTGGCGTGCCGGGCGACCCGGAAACGTCGAGATCCATGCTCCGGGCGGGCAGGCGCACAGGGAGCGCAAGGCTGGGCGAATCGATGTGCCGCTGGCGACGACGGCGCCGGCGGGTGAACAAGGACACAAGAGCGTTCCTGATTTTGTTTTCCTCCTGAAAAATTCAATGAATACAATGGTTTAACTGCACATAGCATACCAGATCCGAGGGTGGAAGGCCAGCCGCAGGGCGCCCGTTCGAACACTCCGGCCGGCCGGCCGCCCGGGACCCGGGGCTTCCCGCGACCAAGATCGCGGTTCCGCATGTTGCGGGGCTGGATCAGCTCCGGTCTCGGATCGCCAAAGCCATGTTGACAAATTGGACCGACCGGTCTATTACTTGACCCCATGGCACACGCGACCAAGCAGCAATTGATGGAACACGGCGTCCAGCTGCTGCTGCAGCGCGGTTACAACGACCTGGGCATCGCGGCGCTGCTCGAGGCCACCGGCACCCCCAAGGGCTCGTTCTACCACCACTTCCGGTCCAAGCAGGACTACGCCCTGCAAGTCATCGACCTGTACATGCAGGACGTGCACGCCGGACTCGACGCCTGCCTGGGCGACGCCAGCCGGCCGCCGCTCGAGCGCATCCGCGACTTCTTCGAAGCCAGCGAGGAGAAGTACCGGACCCAGGGCTACATGGGCTGCCTGCTCGGCGGCCTGGGGCAGGAGCTTTCCGGCGTCAGCGACGTGTTCCGCCGCAAGGTGGAGCAATGCCTGGAGCAGATCGCAGGCCGGCTTGCCGGCTGCCTCGCTGAAGCGGTGCGGCGCGCCGAACTGCCGCCGGACACGGACCCGGAAAAACTCGCCGAGCTGCTGGTCAACTGCTGGGAAGGCGCGGCCCTGCGCACGCGCCTGCGCCGCGATCCAACCCCGCTGCGGGACATGCTGGATTTCTATTTTGCCGCTGCCGCGGTCCGTCAATGACGAGGTGGCCGCCCGGATCCTGACTTTTCCCTGGCCGATGCCGCGGTGTCCTGTTGGATCCGGTGACCGGCCTCCATTCCCAAACGGCAACAAGCGGAGGAACCACCATGCGCATGCAGAAAAACGACGTCCCGGTGCGAATCGATGTCCCGGGCGCGATCGCACGCCAGCAGCTGGATTTCGGCGACACCACCGGCTACGGCCCCTTGAGCGGGGAATACTTTTCGCTCGGCGCAGGCACGGACATCGCGCCCTTGCTGCAAGGCCTGGAGGGCGACCTCTGCCAGTCGCCCCACTGGGGCTACATGCTGCAGGGGAAACTCGACGTGACCTATGCCGATGGCGAGCAGGAAACGATCGGCGGCGGCGACCTGTTCTACTGGCGCCCCGGCCATACGGTCAGGGTCGACGAGGATGCCGAAGTCATCCTGTTCAGCCCCCAGCACGAGCACAGCCACGTGATCGACCACATGCTCGCGAAGATGGCGGGCTGAGGCCGGGACGAAAAGGGTGGAGAAACCGCGCGTGGCTCAACCTGGCCCGTTCCCCCGCGTCATCGCACCTTGCTGGCCTGCAGGTCCTTGTCGCCCTGGCGGAACACGAGCCCGTTTACCTCGCCGTCTTCGCCGCGCTGGAACGAAAACCTGGCGTCGATGACCTTGGCGAAGAACTCGCTGTCGGTCTCGGCGAAGACCGGGAATTTTTCCTGGCCATCGCCCGAGGCGAGCAGGGTCAGGACACCGGCTTCCACCGAGACGGCGATGGAGAAGTTGGCGAAGGCGTAGTCGCCCACGTAGTCGTCGAGCACGTCCGCGGGCACGGCGATGCCGTTGATCGACTGCATGCCGCCGATGTAGTGGCCGGCGATGGCATCGATGAAGGTTTCCGGCGAGGCGCCCATCAAATTGGTCAGCACGACGACGGCCAGGCCGTCTTGCGGATACACGATCAGCGCCGCCCGATTGCCGCCGACCAGGGCCACGGCCGGGTGTTCGGGGCGGTCGATCACCTGCCAGCCCATGGCGTAGCCGTTGAGCTGCCGGTCGAAGCCGGCGGTCCTGCCGTCGGCCAGTCGTGCCGGCGTCCACAGCGTTTGCAGGCTGCCGGCCTGCGAGAACAGCTCGCCCGCCTGCAGGGCCAGCAGCCAGCGCGCGAGCTCGGTGGCGCTGGAACTCATGCCCGCCGCGGCGCGCAGGTAGGGCGGAAACTCGGAGTACACCATGGTCAGTTCGCCGGTGAGGCCGCGGGTATAGCCGCGCGCCTGGTGCGGCACCACGCCCTGGAAATGCGCAAACCCCGCCGCCTCGGTCCGTGGCATGCCGGCCTTGCGCAGCTGCTGCTCGACGATGAAGTCGGTGAACGGCTGTCCGGCCACGGCATCGATCAACTTGCCCAGCAGCAGGTAGTTGGTCTGGTTGTAGCGGAATTCGGTGTTGGCGGCGAACTGCAGCGGCTGCCGCTGGATGCGTTCCCAAGCCGCATCGGCGCCCGCGACCGGAATGAAATACCCCGCCTCGCCCATGATGTCGGGCAAGCCCGAGGTGTGGCTCAACAGCTGCTGCACCGTGATCGGCCGCCACGCCTGCGGCAGCTCCGGCAGGTAGTCGCCGATCGGGTCGGCAGGATCCAGCTTGCCCTGCTCGACCAGCTGCATCACCGCCACCCCGGCGAAGCCCTTGGTCATCGAGTTGATGGTGAACACCGTGTCGTCGTCAACGACCACCGAATCCTGCAGGTTGGCGATCCCGTAGCTGGCCGTCTTGACCAGCCTGCCGTCCTTGACGATGGCCAGCTGCAGGCCGGGGATTCCGCCTGCATCCATCTTCGCCGCCACCAGGTCGTCGACCGCGTCGGCTTGCACATGGCCACAGATGATCAGCAGCAGCGTGCAGACGATCGTCCGACAGCGGCGACCACGGAAAGCGGCAGACCGCTGCTTCGAGCGTTTTTTCATGGAATCGACTTCCCGTGGACTGGAGCCAGGCGAGCGGCGCGTCGTGCCCGGCCATGCAATACGATGATGTGGCAGCGACAGGAATCGCGCGCATGCCACGTGGTCGTGCAGCATACCCTGCTTGCGCCGCGACTCATCCCTGGCCATGGATGGCATGGGCGCACGACTGCCATCAGGCAAGAGGAGGTGAAGCCGACCCGCGCCTTGCTCCGGAAAAGAAGCCCCGCACATGCGGGGCTTCTCTGTGTTTGCCACAGAAACAATCAGGTGAACGGACGTTGCCTTGATTCACCCGCAATTGCCCGGATCACCTGCCCGTGATGACGAACTTCAGGCAATCGCCCTGGTTGATGAAGTAACGCGGAAAGTCGAAGGCCCTCCAGCGGTCATGCAGGCATTCCTTCACGGTCCGCGGCACGCCGCACATCCGCTGCGGATGCATGACGGTGGTCTGCATGCCCAGCGGCACGAGGAAGGTCTGGGCAGTGACCACATTGGCGTCCGTCAGGTTCTTGCCCCGATGGACGCGATTGGGGGCTTCGAGGAACGCATCGCCCTGCGTGTACACCACTTCGCCGCCGCAACCGTCTTCGATGATGATCGTTCCGGAGACCACCGTCGTGTAGGCGCCGATGCCGGGATGGTGGTGCCAGGGCAGCACTTCGCCTGGGGCGATCGTGAGGGTCCGAATGAACAGGGTTGCGGGGCCGCCGACCTCCTTCGAATACTCCATCGTGCCGGTGCCGACCGTCTGCGAGGTGGCCGCGTAGGCCGCGGGGCCGGCGAAAATCGCGGCCAGGACCGTGAGCGTCGCTGCGGCCGCCCGGCGGCGCATCGTCATTGTCTTGCGTGTCTTGTTCATCTTGCTTTGCTCCTGTTTGCGAATGGCCTTGTCCCCGGGCGACAGCCTGCGAGTCGACGGCCTCCAGGGCCATGATCGAACGCTGATATCCTGCTGACATCGGCCTCCCGTGGTCCTGCGGCCGGACTGCGAAGCTGCCACCGTTGAGCCTGTGCCATGGACAGACTCCGCCTGGGCGATTTCACGGTCGATCCTGCCGCCGGCGAGATGACCGGGCCTGCCGGCCGCGAGCAGCTCGATCCCAAGGTGATGCAGGTGCTGGTGCTGCTGGCGCAGCGCGCGGGCGAAGTCGTTCCCCGCAACGAGTTGCTGGAACAGGTCTGGCCCGGCGTCGTCGTCGGCGACGACGTCGTTTCGCGCTGCATCTACCAGTTGCGGCGGCACCTGCGGCAGGCCGGCGGCGACGAACGCTACGCGGCGCTGGTCGAAACCCTGCCCAAGCGCGGCTACCGGCTGAACTGCGAACCCTCGACCGACATGCTGCCGGCGGCGACACCGCCGCACGTCCGCGCGCGACCGCGCCGGCGTCTCGCCGCTGGCGTGGCGCTGCTGTTCGTCGCGGCCATCGCCACGTTCTGGTTGCTCCGCAGCCACGACGCTTTCTGGCGCAACCCGCTGGCCGACGCCCGGTTCACCCGCATCACCGATGTCGAGGGCGTGGCGCCGGGCGTCGCGATCTCGCGCGACGGCAAGCAGGTGGCCTTCCTCGCCGGTCGGGCCGGCCGGCTCGACGCCTGGATCACGCGGGCCGGTTCGGGCGAGTTCCGCAATCTCACCCGCGGCCGCATCCCCGAAATCGACACCCCCGTGCGCAGCCTGGGTTTCACCCCCGATGCGTCACGGGTGACCGTGTGGACCCGCAGCGTGGATGCCGCCGGCAAAGAATCCATCGACACCTGGGCGGTGCCTTCGGCCGGCGGGGCGCCGCAGCCGTATCTGCACGATGCCGCCGAAGTCGACTGGTCTCCCGATGACAGGCGCATGGTCTACCATCCGGCCGCGCCCGGCGATCCGCTGTTCGTGACCGCGCCAGGCAAGGTCATCGGCCGGCAGATCTACGTCGCGCCCAACGGCGTGCACTGCCATTTCCCGGTGTGGTCGCCCGACGGCCGCTTCATCTACTTCGTCCAGGGCCGGCCGCCGGACGACATGGACCTGTGGCGGATCGCCCCCGAGGGCGGCGAGCCGGAACGCATCAGTTTCCATGCCTCGCGCGTGTCCCATCCCGTGTTCCTGGACCGGACGACGCTGCTCTACCTGGCCACGGCGAAAGACGGTTCCGGGCCGTGGCTGTACGGCATGAACGTCGAGCGCCGGGTCGCGCACCGCGTCGGGTCGGGACTGGAGCAGTACACCTCACTGGCCGCCAGCGCCGATGGACGCCGCCTGGTGGCCACGCGCGCGACGCCGAGGACGAGCCTGTGGCGCGTCCCGGTCATGGCGCGCGTTGCGCACGAGGCCGATGCCCGGCGCATTGCGCTCCCGGCCGCCGGCGGACGCACGCCGCGCCTGGGTCCGGGCTACCTGTTGTTCGTGTCGCCCAGCGACGGCAGCGGCCTGCGCAAGCTCGCGACCGCGGATAACCGGCTGGGCGAATTGTGGAACGGCAGGCAGGATCGGCTGGTGGCCGGTCCGGCCATCGATCCGATCCGCCAGCGCATCGCTTTCGTCGTGACCGAAGGCGAGCGCACGCGACTGCGCGTGATGAACGCCGACGGCAGCGGCCTGCGCACCCTCGCCGCGAACCTGCAGGTGAAAGGCGCGCCTGCCTGGTCGCCCGACGGCAAATCGGTCGTCGTCGCAGCCACGCAGGGCCAGGACACGCGGCTGTTCGAGGTGTCGATCGATGGCGCGCCGGCCGTGCCCTTCGCCGCCGAATATTCCCATGACCCCGCGTGGTCCCCCGATGGCCGCTTCCTCGTCTTCAACGACGTCGACGTGGGGCCGGCCTTCCAGGTCAAGGCGGTGTCGGCCAACGGACTTCCCCGCGCCATCCCCGACCTGGTCCTGCCGCGCGGTGCCCGGCGCCTCGTGTTCCTGCCCGGTAGCCATGCCCTCGTCGTGCTGAAGGGCCCCGCGCATGCGCGCAACTTCTGGCGCGTCGACCTGGACACGGGCGACGAGCGACCGTTGACCGATTTCAAGTCCGGCTTCGCGATCGGCGATTTCGATGCCTCAGCGGACGGACGCGAGATCGTGTTCGACCAGGTGCGCGAGGAACCGGATGTCGTGCAGATCGACCTTGCGCGAAGGTAGCCGCCTTCTCCAGGCAAGCGCAGGAAACAGGGCTCCGACCCCGGTTCCAGCCCGCCGTCATCCCGTTCCGATTCTCGCTGGACCCACGCCGGAAGACGGGGAGGTGCCATCGGTCGGCAACAGGTATTCGATGCGGATCTCCCGCATGCCTTCGGGCACGACCGGATTCACCGGGTCGGGGCCTACGCACCCCGGATACAGGCGGTCCGCCATGGCCATGCCCATCATGGCCGCAGCCTTGGCGCTGATGCTCGACGGATCCCTGGCAAGCACACGATCCGGGTAGACGTATTCGGTGGGCGTGCCGTTGGTTTCCATGCTCATGAGCATGCCATCGGGAATCGGCTGGCCCGCGACCAGTGGTTCGATCGGCAGCGGCCGCCAGCATCCGCCGGTGCTGGAAATACTGACCGCATTGGCCAGTTCGGCAGTGAATTCCTCCAGTTCGCCAAGCAAGGCCTTGCGCGACGCGGCCTGGTGCTTGACGCTGTATCGCGTCTTCAGCATGTACATTTGCTGGAACAGCACGACCATTGCCGAGTTGCGCCGGTCGCCCTTGCTTTCATAAGTGAGATCGACCGCGTAAGCCGTCCTCGGCTCCGGCTTTTCGCCACCCTCCGCATCCGGCGCCGCCTTCGGCGCGAAGGTATAGCGGCGCAATCCGGAAATGTCGTCGTCCTTCGCATCCGGACCCTGCATCCAGACCTGCTTGAGGCCATTGCGCTCGCTTTCCGCGACCTGCCTGACCTCGTCATCCGTCAGCACCCCGACCGGATAGAAATACACGTCCGCCCAGCGGTCGGAATCGTCGCCGTGCAGGTAGCGCACCGACACCCCGGCGTTCGGGTCGTCGTAGCGATGCTCGTCCACCGCGGTCCACTGCCCGAGCTTGAGCGGATAAAGGATCCGCGTCTCGCGCAGGAAGCCGCCCAGGAAAGGCGGCGGCGCTTCCGCATTGGCGACCCCTGCCTTGTCTGGCTCCGGGCCCGGCTTCGCTTCGGCATTCGCTCCCGCGTCCTGGCCTGCCGCCCCCGCCGCGCCCATCACGCCCAGGAGGAACAACGCTCCTGCGATCATGAGTCGTCGATTCAGAGCCATGGGCTCCCCCTGAAGTCATTTCGAAAAGACACTCTAACCCCGCTCCCCGGCTGCTGCCCGCGCGCTAGGCGTCGCTTCGGCCCGTCGACTCGCGATCGCGGGCGTAGCGATGCGCCAGCGGGAACGGCGGCAGCCAGGCCTCGCGGCGGACGGTCCACAGCTCGTAGGTCGGCACGAACTGGTCGGGCGCATCGAGCGTTCCGAGGTTCACTTCGAATTCGTCGTCGCTGCGGCCGAAGACGGACGAACCGCAGCGCGGGCAGAAGTGGCGACCGGCGTACTCGCGCGTCTCGCCTTCGAGCGTCACCGCGGCTGCGGGAAAGATCGCGGAGGCGTGGAACAGCGCGCCGTGGTGCTTGCGGCAGTCGAGGCAGTGGCAGATGCCGACCCGGTACGGGCGGCCCGCGGCCGTGATCCGGACATCGCCGCACAGGCAACCGCCGGTGGATCGATCCATGCTGCACCTTCAAGGTTCAATGCTGGAAATGAGCTCTGATTCCTGTTTCGCGCACTTTTTGACGCCCTATCTCGTTATTTAAGTAATGCTAAAAGCCCGTTCCGCAGTCCCTGCCGGCCGAGATCAACCGACGGTGATTCCTTGTAGAACCTACTTGGGAACCATGCATCGTAACGTAGGGGTTCGGTGCCTGTTGCTAAGGACACAAAGGCCTTCAAAGGCAACCGATACGTAGCCATCAACGTTTCCTTGGCCGCTGAGAAAGACCACGCGGACACGGGCTCCAGCTCCATACACTTGGCGCCACTGCAAAGACTCCCCGCCCTAACATCGCCATTTATGAACTGCCCCATCTCAGAATCAGTGCTAGTCGAAAGATGGTCTTGGAAAACGATGAGGTAAAGCCAGTCTGGAGCTTCAGCTTTTATCAGGCCCAAGCGCGTATGTCGATCACCACCGGCTGACTGCTGGTCTACAACTAACGAAATATCCCCTGAATCAAGAGCTACTAATTCCCACTTGCTCAACGGAGGTTGTTGATTGTCTAAGTTGTAAAGCCTTGCGACATTCAATGGAACCACAAGTACATCGTCGGACTTAGTAAAACTAGCGATATCAAGAATGTCCCTGTTCACCCCCATTCTTGCCATGTATTGCGAAATGAGTGCCACCACTCCTTGCGTATCCCCTTCAGTGCTCGCGCCTTCCCCTCCATAAAAGCGATGAACACCTATTTGCCCTCCCTCTCCGATGGTTCGCGACACACCACCCATGAAAGCATAGGCACAGGACGAAAAGCAGCCAGCATCTGTAGCCAATACGTTCCATGTACCCCCTGAGTCACCCTCAGGAAAAATTTCTTGCGCGTATTCCCCTTCCACAAGAGTATTGAGTCCGTTATTTCGGATTAGCTCTCCCAGCGCGAGTCCGGCCGCCAAGCTGCCGCCTGGACTATCGAAGGCAACGGTATGAGGATGCTCGGCGTCTTCCAAGAGAAGGGCCTGCAATCGCGCAGGGGCTCCGTCATCCAATGTCCCAGATGCTAAATACTGAGGCAAGCACATCGAGCCTGTGCCGAGGCATGGCGTAAACTCTGTGAACTGCATAGTGGGTGAGTACTCTTTTGCCTGCAATCCACCGCTTAGCAATAACGTACCCAATGTTATTACTTTCCAGGCAATCATTACCCCTCCAAATTACTGTGTATGTACATCAGATTTAGTTGACTCATTGCACTGTTTCCGAAGGGTGTAGTACTCATGGCGGACAAAAGGAAGCGGTTCACCCTGACCCGACCTCTCTCTAAATGACTGGCATAGCGTCATAAATACGGCCATCAAGCCGCCTGCCATTTGCTTTCTTTGATCGACGCACTCCGTCTCCGCCATATGCGCCCCATTGTTTGAAGAAGAATTTCACGCCCTGCTCTCTGCATTGCCGTTGTACGTTACGAACCCATTGCACTTGCATCGGACGCGCACCGTGTCCAGACTCGCCGCCCACTATTACCCAATGGATTCCACCTAAGTCGAGTACACCAACATCCTCGAGTAGCGGCTCAACGCTTAGAAAGCGTATGAGTGCTGGCACCTGACGCAAGAAATCTATGCGTGGAAGCCCATGTCTACGATTCTCTACTGACACTCCCAACCATGCATTTGGAGGCACCTCTCGACTACAGAAGTAGTCAGCAATTCTTTCAGCCCTTTTTGTGAGAATTTGATATGTATGGTGCGGTGTTGCCAGAATTGTCTCGAAAACCGAATCTATAAAAGCATCAGGAACCTTTGTATGAAATAGATCACTCATTGAGTTCACAAAATAAACTGTCGGTTTACTGCGTTTCAACGGCTCTTGTAACCTGTTCGGTAAAATATTTACCTTATTGAATCCGTTTTCATAACCTGGAACTCCGATTGCTTGGAGCCGTCGCGCCATGACCTCGGCATAGCAATGCTTGCAACCGGCAGACAGCTTCGTGCATCCCACAACGGGATTCCAAGTGCTTTCTGTCCACTCAATACTCGATTGTGTCGTCACAAAACCCCCAGTCTAGAATAAAGCGCGTTGTGGACTGGCTTTCGCGCCTTCGTTCCAAAATTTGTCCGCAATCTCATGTCGCGACGCAAGAACAAGCCAATACAAGGGCTGATTCTTGTTTCCTGTAACACGCATAACGTTGTCGCTAACTTTGTAGCCAAGCGTCTCCACCTTCGAAGTCCAGTGACGTAACACCTGTGACTTGACAACATGAGCTGGCTGCTTTGGATCCACAAAATCTTGCCAGCCAGGCGAAAAGCGATCGAGGCGGAGATACTCGCCTTTGCCGATTACATTCCTTTGCAGCGCGTTCTCACTGATGTGAATTATCATGTCCATGCGACGCACGGTGGCTAGAGTCTCAAGCACAGTGAATGGAAGCGCATCAAGTCCAAAGGGATCAAGAAAGGCGAGATGTAAGCCCCACTCATTGATTTTTCTGACAACCTCCTTTGCAGTGTCGTCCGCCGCACCTGGAATAGCGTGGATATGTTGAACAACACTCCTTGTTCGTAATCGCGATTCGCAAATTCGAACGTGCTCCTCTTCCAGATCTCCGATAAATAAATCAGTGAACCCCTGCGGCGGAGCGTGTGCAGTTGCGGCAATTAAAGAGCTACCATCAACTATGCGATGAGGAATTTCATCCCGAATTCGGGCGCGCCCTGTCGCGCAATACAAATCTATGAAGGACGGACGGTTTCCACCATATCTCTGGCGAGTACTTCGAGTGATATCGATATAGTGTCGAAGGCGTGCATGCTTCTCCTCGCACCACTTTCCCACTAGTTCGCGTTTCAATCCGTCATCAGGATCGATTTCGTACTTTGCCTTGCTAGTCATCCGCCCCCCCCCGCGATGTCTTGCTGTTTTAACCGCCTTATAACACCACTCAGCCCATCTCATTGATCATCGGCAACTTCAACCCCTGCTCCCGCGCACACGCCTTCGCAATCTCATACCCCGCATCCGCATGCCGCATCACGCCGGTGCCGGGGTCGTTCCACAACACCCGCGCGATGCGCTTGTCGGCGGCTTCGCTGCCGTCGCACACGATCACCAGCCCGCTGTGCTGCGAGTAGCCCATCCCTACCCCGCCGCCGTGGTGCAGCGAGACCCAGGTGGCGCCGCCGGCGACGTTGAGCATCGCGTTGAGCAGCGGCCAGTCGCTGACGGCGTCGCTGCCGTCGGCCATGGCTTCGGTTTCGCGGTTGGGTGAGGCGACGCTGCCGCTGTCGAGGTGGTCGCGGCCGATCACCACCGGCGCCTTGAGTTCGCCGTTGCGGACCATCTCGTTGAAGGCCAGGCCGAGCTTGTCGCGCTGGCCGAGGCCGACCCAGCAGATGCGCGCGGGCAGGCCCTGGAACTCGATGCGCTCGCGCGCCATGTCCAGCCAGTTGTGCAGGTGCCTGTCGTCGGGGATGAGTTGCTTGACCTTGGCGTCGGTCCTGTAGATGTCCTCGGGGTCGCCGGACAGCGCGACCCAGCGGAACGGACCGATGCCCTTGCAGAACAGCGGGCGCACGTAGGCGGGGACGAAGCCGGGGAAGTCGAAGGCGTTGCTGCAGCCGACGTCGGCTGCCATCTGGCGGATGTTGTTGCCGTAGTCGAAGGTGGGGATGCCCTGTTGCTCGAATGCGAGCATGGCTTCGACGTGGACGCGCATCGACTGCTTGGCGGCGTCGCGGACCTTGTCGGGGTTGGCGGCCTGTTCGGCCAGCCACTGCTCCACCGTCCAGCCGATCGGCAGGTAGCCGTGCACCGGGTCGTGGGCGCTGGTCTGGTCGGTGACGGCGTCGGGGCGGACGCCGCGCCTGACCAGCTCGGGCAGGATTTCGGCGGCGTTGCCGAGCAGGGCGATGGATTTGGCTTGGCCGGCGTCGGTGTACTTCTTGATGCGGGCGAGCGCGTCGTCGAGGTCGCCGGCCTGCTCGTCGACGTAGCGGGTCTTCAGGCGCATGTCGATGCGCGACTGCTGGCATTCGATGTTGAGGCTGCAGGCGCCGGCGAGGCTGGCGGCCAGCGGCTGCGCGCCGCCCATGCCGCCGAGGCCGGCGGTCAGGATCCATCGCCCCTTGAGGTTGCCGTCGTAATGCTGGCGGCCCATCTCGACGAAAGTCTCGTAGGTGCCCTGGACGATGCCCTGGCTGCCGATGTAGATCCAGCTGCCGGCGGTCATCTGGCCGTACATCATCAGGCCCTTCTTATCCAACTCGTTGAAGTGCTCCCAAGTGGCCCAGTGCGGCACCAGGTTGGAGTTGGCGATCAGCACCCGCGGCGCGTCGGCGTGGGTCGGGAAGATGCCGACCGGCTTGCCGGACTGGACCAGCAGGGTTTCGTCGTCGCCGAGGGTCTTCAGCGACTCGAGGATGGCGTCGTAGCAGTCCCAGTCGCGCGCGGCGCGGCCGATGCCGCCGTAGACCACCAGCGCGGCCGGGTTTTCCGCGACCTCGGCGTCGAGGTTGTTCTGCAGCATCCGGAACGGCGCCTCGGTGAGCCAGGACTTGCAGCTGAGCGTGCCGCCGCGCGGGGCGCGGATGCGGCGGCTGGGATCGTTGCGATTGGATGTGGCTGGCCTGGACATGCGAAACCCGTGTTGTTGCGTGATCCGGGGATTATCGCATCGCGGTCCCTGCCCTCCCGGCCGGCGGGCGGCGCCCCTCCCTGGGCGCGGGCCGGCGCCGGCCGAGTGCTGTTGTCGCTCAGGCCGCCTTGGGCTGCGCCAGCTGCTCGTAGTAATCGGCCAGGCGGCGCAATGGATCGGCGCCGTCGCCGTGCCAGGCCGGCCCATGCATCAGGGCGAGCACGCGCGGCTGCAGTTCGGCCAGGCGGCGCAGCGTGGGCGCGGTCGTCGGGCCGACGCTGGTGGCATGGAACAGGTCTTCGCCTTCCCGCGCTGCCGGCAGCAGGTCGTCGCTGGAGGTGGGGCCGACATCGCCGATGCGGGTGAACAGGTCGCCGCAGAACAGGGTGCCGGTGGTGGTTTCGTACATCACCCCGGCGTCCCAGCCATGGGGCACGTGCGGGGTGGCGATGAAGCGCACGCGGTGCGCGCCGAGTTCCAGCTCCTCGCCGTCCGCGAGCGGGTGCGGCGGGCGGTCGGCCATGTCGTTGAGGGTGACCTCGCAGGCCAGCTGGCCGTGCGCTACCTGCGCCCGGGGCGCGAGCGCGAGCCACTGGTTCATGCTGCCGCATTCGTCGGCTTCGACGTGGCCGAAGCTGATCCAGCGCAGGCGCTCGGGCGGCAGCACGCGCGCGACCGCGTCGCGCACGTTGGGGAACATGGCCTTGGTGCCGGTGTGGAACAGCAGCGGCTGATCGTCGCGGACCAGGTACTGGTTGAAGACGAAGCCCGCCGGCGGGGCGATCTCGGGCACCCAGGTCGAGAGCCGGAAGATGCCGTCGGCGATTTCGTGTACTTGCGTTTCCATTTCATTGACTCCTGGCGGTGGGGGCCGGCAGCAGCCGGCAGGCGAGGACCGCCGCGATTTCTTCGGCGGCTCCGGGGAGATCGAAACCTGCCCCGCGCAGGGCCAGGTAGGTGCCGGTGTCGAGCAGGGCCGCGGCCGCGCGCAGGCGGCTGGCCGGTGGAAGGGTCGGCAGCGGCCGCAGCGCCTCGCGCAACTGCGCCATCTGCCGGTCTTGCTGCGCCCGGACCTGCGCGTCGATCTGCGGGACCCGGTCGCGCTCGGCGTGCAGGCGCGCCCAGCCGGGCATCCCGTCGTAATGGGTGAACCACGCCAGCGCGAGCGCGTGCAGGCGCCCGGCGGGCGTGGCGTGGCCGTCGAACAGCGACATGGCGGGCATCGGCGACAGCTCGGCGAAGTGGGCGCCGCAGGCGTCGATGGCGTCGGAATACTCGGGGAAGTGGTGGTAGACGGTGCCGGTGGCCACGCCCGCGCGCTCGGCGATCTGTTTCATCGAGGTGGCGACGACGCCCTGCTCGGCGTGCAGGGCGTAGGTCGCTTCCACGATCCGGCGGCGGGTGTCCTGGGCGGACTGGCCGCGTTTTCCGAGGCGATAGGAGCGGCGTTGCATGACAGGTCCCGGTCGATATTTAATTGATTGAACGTTCGGTCAATATATGACCGCCGCTCACCGCTGTCAAGTGCCTGCGGCCGCGGGGCCGACCAATGGCGCTGGTCGCGGTTGCGCCCGGCTGGTAGCGTTCGGGGCCCGGCCCTCCCCCGCCGCAACCTCCCTGGAGTCGCGCCATGAAGTGGATCCTCCCTGCCCTCGCCGGCCTGCTGGTCGCCGCCACCGCCCTCGCCCACCAGCACGAGGCCGCCGCCATTCCCGATTACGTCGCCAGGGCGGTCGCCGATCCGGCGCGCGCCGAGGACGCGAAGATCGACGATCGCCGCCACGCCGGCGAGATCGTTGCGTTTGCCGGGGTCAAGCCCGGCGACACCGTGCTGGAACTGATCCCGGGCGGCGGCTACTTCACCCGCGTCTTCAGCGGCGTGGTCGGGCCCAAGGGGCATGTGTACGCCGTGACGCCGACCGAATTCGCCAAGGGCGTCGAGTCGTTCAAGGCCATCGCCGCGTCGATGGACAACGTCGACCAGCTGGCGCAGCCGGCCGCGTCGCCGGGCGCGCCGGTGCCGGTGGACGTGGTGTTCACGTCGCAGAACTACCACGACTATCCCAATCCGTTCCTGGGCGAGACCGATCCGGCGATCGTGGACAAGTCGGTGTACGAGGCGCTCAAGCACGGCGGCACCTACATCGTGATCGACCATGTCGCCGAACCGGGTTCCGGGCTGCGCGACACCAATACCCTGCACCGCATCGATCCGGACTTGGTCAGGAAGCAGGTGGAAGCGGCGGGCTTCGAGTTCGTCGGCGAGAGCGACGTGCTGCGCAACCCGAAGGACGACCACACGCTGAAGGTGTTCGACCCGGCGATCCGCGGGCATACCGACCAGTTCGTCTACAAGTTCCGCAAGCCGGACGCAGCCGAGTAATCCCGCGCCATCGCCAGCAACGACGACGCCCGGCAGAGCCGGGCGTCCCGGGATGGCGCTGCGGGCGCGGTCAGTGGATCGCGGGGTCGAGCTTCTGCAAGGCGCGCTTCAGGTCGACTTCGCCGGTGCGCTCGATGTCCTCGCGGGTGTAGGCGCGACCGGGGGCGTTGATGCAGGCGTCCTTCTGCTTCTGCGCCGCCGCGACGCGGCGCGGATTGGCGGTGGCCAGGTGCGAGCCGGTATGGCGCAGGCAGTTGGTGTCGGCATAGGTATCGGCGCCGACGGCGGTGGCGCTGTCGGCTTCGGCGGCCGGCATCTGCTTCACCGACTGGTCGGCGTCGTCCTTGATCGTGATCGTGCCGGTGGATTGCGCCTGCGCGGCGCATGCGAAGCCAAGCAGCAGGCTGGCGATGATCAGGCGTTTCATGGGGCACCTCGGGGGTCTGGATGCTGCAGCGCCGATGTGCGCCGCATGCTTGTGAACATACGCACCAGCGCGATACTTCGTCGTGAAGCACGGGCGACCGTTCATGCGCGCGTCAGCCCCGCGGGCAGGCCGCCGGCAGCGCCGCGACCAGGGCGGCCACTTCGTCCGCAGTGGCCGGCCGGGCCTGGTTGCCGCCACCGCCGTCGAACAGCACGCGCCAGCTGCCGTCGGCGTCGCGCTTCCATACCGAGATGAAGCGGCCGATGCGGAACTGCGGCGCCAGGCCGGGACGGTCCTCGCGCAGCCAGTAGGGGCCCATCGACAGCGCGGTGTCGGGGTCGCCGCCGATCACCACGCGCTCCGGATACCAGCGCAGCGGCCCGTCGACCGCCAGCAGCGGCGTCCATTGCGCGACCACCGCATCCGCACCGCGCGTCGGGCCGGCGCCGCCGATGAACACCGCGCCCGGATGCAGGTGCGCGGCGAAGGCGGCGGCATCGTGCGTCTCGACCGACTGCGCGAAGCTGCGCTCGCGCGCCCACACCGCGCATTCGTCGGCGCTCATGGCGATCGCTGCCGGTTGCGGTGGTGGTTGCGCCTGCGCCGCGCCGGCGACGGCCAGCAGCAGGAACATCCTGATCGAAATCGGGAAACGCGTCATGGCGATCCTCCATTGTCGGCGGGCGCGGTCGATGCCGCCGTGGGCCTGCGGCACGCCGCGCACAGCATGCCATTGGCGGCCGTGCCGGCGCTTGACCCGATCCGGCCACTGGGCGCGCAGGATCGGCTGCCGCTGCCGCGGCATGGCAGGGCGATCGCGCGCCCGTATCATGGCGCGATGACATCGCACCGCCGTGGCCTCGCCGTCCGCCTGACTGCCCTGCTCTGCCTGTTGCTGGCCGCCTGCGCATCGGCGCCCCAGCCGGCGCGCCACGCCGCGCCCGACACCCTGCTGCTGGTCTCGATCGACGCCTTCCGCGCCGACTACCTCGACCGCGGCATCACCCCGAACCTGGCGCGCATCGCCCGCGACGGCGTGCGCGCGCGCTGGATGACGCCGTCGTACCCGTCGCTGACCTTCCCCAACCACTACAGCATCGTCACCGGCCTGCGCCCGGACCGCCACGGCGTCATCCACAACACCATGCACGACCCGGTGCTGGGGGATTTCTCGCATGCCAACCGGGCCGCGGTGGGCGACGGCCGCTGGTGGGGCGGCGAACCGATCTGGGTCGGCGCGGAAAAGGCCGGCATTCGCACCGCGACCATGTACTGGCCGGGCAGCGAGGCCGCGATCGAGGGCGTGCGGCCCTCGTCCTGGGAACCGTTCGACGAAACCACCACCGCCGATGCGCGGGTCGACCAGGTGCTGGCCTGGCTGGACCGGCCGGCGGCGACGCGACCGCGGCTGGTGACGCTGTATTTCGACCGGGTCGATCTCGCCGGGCACGACCATGGCCCGGATTCGCCCGCGCTGGATGCGGCGCTGCGCACGGTGGACGCGGCGATCGGGCGCCTGCAAGCCGGCCTGTCCGCGCGCGGCCTGCTCGAGCGGACGAACCTGGTCATCGTTTCCGACCACGGCATGGCGACGGTGGCGCCGGGCCATGCGATCGTCGTGGACGCCATGGTGCCGCCGTCGCAGGCGACGGTCGTGACTACCGGACAGGTGGTCGGGATCGCGCCGAAGCCGGGCTTCGAGGCGCTGGTCGAACGCAGGCTGCTCGGCGCGCACGACCATTACGACTGCTGGCGCAAGGGCGAGCTGCCGGCGCGCTGGCATTACGGCGGCAATCCGCGGATCCCGCCGATCGTGTGCCAGATGCACGAGGGCTGGGATGCGCTGTCGCCGGCGAAATTCGCCGCGCGCCGCAAGGACGCGGTCCGCGGTTCGCACGGCTACGATCCGGCGCTGCCGTCGATGCGCGCGCTGTTCCTGGCGCGCGGCCCGGCGTTCAGGCGCGGGGCGGTGATCGCGCCGTTCGACAACGTCGACGTCTATCCGCTGCTGGCGAAGCTGCTCGGCATTGCGCCCGCGCCGAACGACGGCGACATCGCGCCGCTGCTGCCGGCGCTGACGGACAGCAGCCCGTAGGAGCGGCCTCCCGTAGGAGCGGCTTATAGCCGCGAGCTGTTCCTCCCTTGCAGGGATATCGCAGAAAAAAGCTCGCGGCTATAAGCCGCTCCTACGGGGGCTATTGCGAAAACGTCGATGTCCGAAAACGGCGAGTCCGGGTCGTTTCCCGGTGCTAACCTGCGCCCATGCCCGCCCCCGGCCCCTCCGCCCTGCCGCCGCCGCACGTCTGCGAACAGGCGCGGCTGAGCCGCGATGCGCGCTTCGACGGACTGTTCTTCACCGCAGTCACCAGCACCCGCATCTATTGCCGCCCGGTGTGCCCGGCGCCGACGCCGAAGCCCGCCAACATCACCTATTACGGTACCGCCGCCGCCGCCGAGGCCGCTGGCTTCCGTCCCTGCCTGCGCTGCCGCCCGGAATTGTCGCCGTCCGATGGCGCGTGGCGACGCGGCGATGCCGCCGTGGCGCGCGCGCTGAAGCTGATCGACCAGGGCACGCTGGCCGGACAACCGCTGTCCGCGCTGGCCGAACGCGTGCACCTAGGCGAGCGGCAACTGCGACGGCTGTTCGTCGAACGTCTCGGCGCATCGCCGATCGGGGTGCACGGCACGCGCCGGCTGCTGTTCGCCAAGCAGCTGCTGACCGACACCCGGTTGCCGATCACCGAAGTCGCGCTGGCCGCGGGATTCGGCAGCCTGCGCAGGTTCAATGCGACGTTCAAGCAGGCCTATCGCATGGCGCCGCGCGACCTGCGACGCCGGCCTGCGGCGACGTCCGCGCAACCCCACGAATCCCTGGCGCTGCGCCTGGGCTACCGGCCGCCGTACGATTTCGAGTCGATGCTGGCCTTCCTCGGCGGGCGCGCGCTACCCGGGGTCGAGTCCGTCGACGCCGACAGCTATGCGCGCGCGATCCCCGGCGACAGCGCGCATGCCACGCCGGGCTGGTTGCGCGTCAGCGCCTGGCCGGATGGCGAGCATGCGCTCAAGCTGGAGCTGCACGCGCCGCTTGCGATCCGGCTGCTGGACATCGTCACCCGCCTGCGGCGCATGTTCGATCTCGACGCCGACCCGCGGGCCATCGGTGCCGCCCTGTCGACCGACCCACGCCTGCGACCGTTGCTGCGCAAGCGCCCGGGCCTGCGCCTGCCGAGCGGATGGGACGGTTTCGAGATCGCGGTGCGCGCGATCCTCGGGCAGCAGGTCAGCGTCGCCGCCGGCCGCACGTTCGCCGCGCGCATCGCGCAGCGTTTCGGCACGCCGTTGCCAGCCGAGCACGCGGCGCACGGGCTTACGCACCTGTTCCCGACGCCTGCGGCACTGGCCGATGCCGATCTCGCCGCGATCGGGCTGACGCGCGCGCGCGCAGACACCGTGCGCACGATCTCGCGGGCGCTGCTGGACGGAGACGCGGATTTCCGCGTCGAACGCACGCTCGAGGATTTCATCGCCCGCTGGACCGCCCTGCCCGGCATCGGTCCGTGGACCGCGCATTACATCGCGCTGCGCGCGCTCGGCCATCCCGATGCGTTTCCCGCCGACGACCTGGTGCTGCAGAAAGCCGTTCCCGGCGACGGGACGCGCATCGGCGCGAAGGCGCTGGCCGCGCGCGCCGAGGCGTGGCGGCCGTGGCGCGGTTACGCGACGCTGCAGCTGTGGCGCGATGCCATGGCAGCGACACCAGGGAAAGAGGCGAAGGGCAGGCGCGGCACTCCCCGACGACAGGCCGCAAGCCAGGGTTCGACGCAGCCGGGAGCGACCGAAGTCGCGACTTCCGTCGCTCCCACACGCAAGGGAAGATCGAACCGGGCCATCGAGGCTACGCACGCGGAAGGGACGCGCGCATGAGCCTGCTCTCCAGCCGCATCCCCAGTCCGGTCGGCCCGCTGCTGCTGGTCGCCGACGACAGCCACCTGCGCGCGATCTGGTTCAGCGCGCCGCGGCATCCGTTGCCGCACTACATCGAGGCATCGAAGCAAGGCGAGAACGCGGTGCTGCGCGAGACGCGCGACCAGCTCGACGAATACTTCGGCGGCTCGCGACGCAACTTCGAGCTGCCGCTGCAGCCGGCGGGCACGCCGTTCCAGCGCGAGGTATGGGCCATGCTCGCGCGTATCCCGTACGGCGAGACCTGGAGCTACGGCGAACTCGCGCACCGCATCGGCAAGCCGGCGGCCGTGCGCGCGGTCGGTGCGGCGAACGGACGCAATCCGATCCCGATCGTGCTGCCCTGCCATCGCGTGATCGGCGCCGACGGTTCGCTGACCGGCTTCGGCGGCGGCCTGCCGACCAAGGCGTTCCTGCTGCGGCTGGAGGGCGCGCTGCCTGGCGAAGACCTGTTCCCGCTGAAATGCGAACACCACATATCATCCATGTAGGAGCGGCGTAAGCCGCGAGCCTTTGCATGCGCGGCAGCGACGACGGCATGCTGCAGCCATCCCTATAGCGACGACAAAAGCTCGCGGCTTACGCCGCTCCTACAAAACCAGGAACCCCGCCATGCCTGCCTCCCTGCACGCCACGTTCGCCGCCCTGCACGACGCTGCCCGGCCGCTGCTGCTGCCCAACGCCTGGGATGCCGCCAGCGCGCGCCTGTGGCAGGAGGCCGGTGCGAAGGCGGTGGCCACCAGCAGCGCCGCGCTGGCATGGTCGCGCGGGTACGCCGATGACAATGCCTTGCCCCGCGCGCAGCTGCTGTCCGCGCTGCACGACATCCTGCGGGTGGTATCGGTGCCCGTGACCGCGGACATCGAGGCGGGTTACAGCGACGCGCCCGACGCGGTGGCCGGCCTGGTCGCGGAGATCGTCGAGGCCGGCGTCGTCGGCATCAACCTCGAGGACGGCGGCGACGCCCCCGAGGCTCTGGCCGCGAAAATCGCGGCGATCCGCGCGCGGCTGGGGAATGCGCCGCTGTTCATCAACGCGCGCACCGACGTCTACCTGCGCGGGATGGCCAGCGGCGAGGCGGCCGTGGCGATGGCGATCGAACGCCTGCGCCTGTACGCCAAGGCCGGCGCCGACGGCGGTTTCGTGCCCGGCCTGGTTTCGGACGCGGACGCCGGCGCGATCGCCGCGGCGGTCCCGCTGGCGATCAATGTCATGGCGATCCCCGGGCTGGCCTCGCCAGCGGCGCTGGCCGCCGCCGGCGTGCGCCGCATCAGCGCCGCGACCTGGCTGTTCAAGACTGCCTATGGCGCCGGACTGCGCGCCGCGCGCGACTACCTGGCGGGGAACTTCGACCCCTGTTTCGACCACACGCTCGACTACGCCGCACTCAACCGGATGTTCGCGCAGCAGCCGGCGACAAAACCGGTGTAGGAGCGGCGGAAGCCGCGAGCTTTTCGTGGCTGTGCGCACTCGATACCGCGGCAACGCGTAAGGCCAAAGCTCGCGGCTTACGCCGCTCCTACAGGGGCTGCGTGGCTGGGCTCAGGCCAGCAGCCGCTGCATCGCAGCGCGGTAGGCGCCTGCGATGGCCTCGCGCGCGACGTGGCGGCCACCGCCCACGACGCGCTTGCCGGCGACGACCACCTCGCGCACGACGTTGCGATTGCCGCTGAAGATCCAGCGATCGAGGACATCCGGGCGCGTCGCGCCGGCGAACAGCGGCGCTCCGCCATCGAGCACGAGGTGGTCGTCAAGGTCGTCGAAGCCGCTGGCGTTGGCGCGGCTGGCGGCGACATCGTGCAGCAGGGTTTCGCCGACGCTGGGCGATGCTTCGCGCACGGCGATGTTGCGGTGGTGGCTGGCCAGGCGCTGGCCGTACTCGAGCCAGCGCAGCTCCTCGACCGGCGATACCGAGATGTGCGAGTCCGAACCGATGCCCCAGGCGCCGCCGGCATCGAGATAGGCGCGCAGCGGGAACAGGCCGTCGCCGAGGTTGGCTTCGGTGGTCGGGCACAGCGCGACGGTGGCGCCGCTGCGGGCGATGCGCCGGGTTTCTTCCGGGGTCAGGTGGGTGGCGTGCACCAGGGTCCAGCGCGGATCGACGTCGGCGTGCGCGAACAGCCACTCCACCGGTCGCGCGTTGCGGATCGCCAGGCAGTCCTGCACTTCGCCAATCTGCTCGGCGATGTGGATGTGGATGCGTGCAACCTGCGGCAGCGCGGCGACCACCGCCTGCATCGCGTCGGCCGGCACCGCGCGCAGGCTGTGCAGCGCGCAGCCGACGCGCACCTGGTCGTCGACTTCGCCACGCAGGGATTCGAACAGGCGCAGGTAGCCGTCGACGTCGAAGCCGAAGCGCCGCTGGCGCGCGTTCAGGGCGCGGCCGTCGAAGCCGCCGCTGATGTACAGCACCGGCAGCAGGGTCATGCGGATGCCGGTCTCGCGCGCGGCGCGGACCAGGGCGCGCGACATCGCCGCCGTATCGTCGTAGGGCGTGCCGTCGGGCGCGTGGTGCAGGTAGTGGAATTCGCACACGGAGGTGTAGCCGGCTTCCAGCATCTCGACGTACAGCTGCGACGCCACCGCATGCAGCGAGTCGGGGCCGAAGCGCGCGGCGAAGCGGTACATGGTCTCGCGCCAGGTCCAGAACGAATCCTCGGGGTTGGACTGGCGCTCGGCCATTCCCGCCATCGCGCGCTGGAATGCGTGCGAATGCAGGTTGGCGATGCCGGGCACGCGCCAGCCGTCGGCGACGGGCGTGACCAGGTCGATGGCATGGGAAGGGTTCGTGGGCATGCGTGCATTCTGCCCCGGCGCCGGCCGCCGTGCATGCGACAATCCACGGATGGCCTCCACGCCACCCCCGTCGACCGGCTTCCGCCCGCTGCTTTCCGGTGCCAACTGGAAGCGACGGCTGGTGCTGTGGGGCGGCGCGGTGGCGGTGGCGCTGGCGGCGCTGCTGTTCGCCAAGGCCAGCGACGCCGCATTCTCGGTGTTCAAGCACGTGCTGGCGATTTCGCCCTGGTGGACCCTGCTGCTGACGCCGGCGATGTTCGCGCTACTGGCCTGGCTCAGCAGCGGCCGCATGCGCGCCACCCGCGGCAGCGGCATCCCGCAGGTGATCGCGTCGCTGGAAAAGCCCGACGTCGAGTACCGCGCGCAGAACCTGTCGTTCGGCGTGGCCATGAGCAAGCTCGGGCTGACCGTGATGGGCCTGCTCGGCGGTGCGTCGATCGGGCGCGAGGGCCCGAGCGTGCACGTCGGCGCCAGCCTGATGTACGTGATCGGCCGCCGCTTCGGCTACACCGATCCGCGCGAGGCCTCGCGCTTCCTGCTCGCCGGCGGCGCCGCCGGCATCGCCGCGGCGTTCAATGCGCCGCTGGCCGGCGTGGTGTTCGCGATCGAGGAGTTGAGCAGCCGCTACGAGCACCGCTTCTCCGGCACCCTGCTGACCGCGGTGATCGTCGGCGGCGTGGTGTCGCTGGGGCTGATCGGCAGCTACACCTATTTCGGCACCGTCGAAGGCGACCTGCCGCTGGGAACCGGCTGGGTCGCGGTGCCGCTGTGCGGGATCGTCTGCGGCCTGCTCGGCGGCCTGTTCAGCCGCATGGTGCTGGCGGCGGTCGGCGGCAAGCCGCGCTGGCTCGGCCGCCTGCGCAGCGACCATCCGGTCGTGCTGGCCGCCGGCTGCGGCCTGCTGCTGGCCTGCCTGGGCGTGTTCGTCGGCGCCGGCGCGTTCGGCACCGGCTACGAACAGGCGCGCAGCCTGGTGCAGGGGCATGCGACGGTCGGCCACGAATTCGGGCTGATGAAGCTGGCCGCCAACCTGGTGTCCTACATCGCCGGCATCCCCGGCGGACTGTTCTCGCCCGCGCTGGCGGTCGGCGCCGGCATCGGCCACAACATCGCCGCGCTGTTCCCGGGCATGGACGCCACCAGCTTCGTGCTGCTTGGCATGTGCGCCTACCTCGCCGGCGTGACCCAGGCGCCGCTGACCTCGGCGGTGATCTCGATGGAAATGACCGACAACAGCGGCATGATGCTGCCGATCCTGGCCACCGTGCTGCTGGCGCGCGGCGCCTCGGCGCTGGTCTGCCACATGCCGGTCTACCGGGCGCTGGCGCAGATGCTGCTGGCGGACATCCCGGACCCGCCCGCGCCGGCACGCCCGTTGCCCGTGGCCGATGACGCGCCCGCCGCGGACCCGTCGCGGACGCCGCCGGCGCCATGACCGCCGCCGGCCACGACCGCGCGCCGCTGGACGGACTGATCGTCGGCGCCACCCTGGTCACGCTCGATGGCGACGGCGGCTACGGCCTGGTCGAGGACGGCGCACTCGGCTGGCGCGACGGCCGCATCGCCTGCCTCGGTAGCAGCGAGGAACTCGGCGACCTGCCGACGCGCGAGCGGATCGAGGCCGGCGGCGACTGCATCACCCCGGGGCTGGTGGACTGCCATACCCATGCGGTGTTCGCGGGAAACCGCGCCGCCGAATTCGAGCAGCGACTGCGCGGTGCCAGCTACGAGCAGATCGCGCGCGACGGCGGCGGCATCCTGTCGACCGTGCGCGCCACCCGCGCCGCCAGCGAGGACGAACTGCTGGCGCAGTCGCTGCCGCGCGCGCGCGCGCTGCGCGACGACGGCGCGACCACGGTCGAGATCAAGTCCGGCTACGGACTGGACTTCGACAACGAACGCAAGATGCTGCGGGTCGCGCGGCAGGTCGGCGAGGCGCTGGGTATCGGCGTGCGCAGCACGTTCCTCGGCGCGCACGCGCTGCCGCCCGAATACGCCGGCAACGCCGATGGCTACATCGACGCGGTGGTCGAATGGCTGCCGCGCCTGCACGCCGAAGGCCTGGTGGACGCGGTGGATGCGTTCTGCGAGCGCATCGGCTTCTCGTTCGAGCAGACGCGGCGGGTGTTCGTCGCCGCGCGCGAACTCGGCCTGCCGGTGAAGCTGCACGCCGACCAGCTCAGCGACGGCAACGGCGCGGCGCTGGTCGCGGAATTCGGCGGGCTGTCGGCCGACCACGTCGAGCACACCTCGTCCGCGGGCGTGCGCGCGATGGCGAATGCCGGCACGGTCGCGGTGCTGCTGCCGGGCGCCTTCCACGTGCTGCGCGAGACGCAGCTGCCGCCGCTGGACGAATTCCGCGCCCAGCGCGTGCCGATGGCGGTCGCCACCGACTGCAATCCCGGCACCTCGCCGCTGCTGTCGCTGCGCCAGGCGATGCAGCTGGCCTGCACCCATTTCAGGCTGACGCCGGAAGAAGCGCTGCGCGGCGCGACCGCGAACGCCGCGCGCGCGCTCGGACTGGAAGACCGTGGCGCGCTGCGCGTGGGCCTGCGCGCGGATTTCGTGCGCTGGCGCGTGCGCGAGCCGGCCGAGCTGGGCTACTGGCTCGGCGGCGCGCTGGCCGCAGCGGTATATTCGGCCGGCACCCGCATCACACCAGCACCCCTGTAGGAGCGGCTTATAGCCGCGAGCTTTTTCGATGCGCGGAAGCATTCAAAAGCTCGCGGCTATAAGCCGCTCCTACGGTAAAGCTGCATATCCCGCAACGCAATCACCTGGAGGAACGCATGCGCCATTTCCTGTTGCCGATCCTGCTGTCGACGCTGGCCGCGCCCGCATTCGCGGCGGATGCGGCGCCGCCGGCCGCGATCAAGATCGCGCACGATGCCGTCATCGTCGACACCCACATCGACGCGCCCACCGAGCTGATGGGCAAGTGGGCGGATCTTGGCAGCGAAGCACCGGGGCGCGAGTTCGACTACCCGAAGGCGCGCGCCGGCGGACTGGATGTCGCCTTCATGTCGATCTACACCTCGCCCTCGCAGGACGAGGACGGGACCGCATGGCAGGTCGCCAACCAGATGATCGATTCGGTCGAGGCGCTGGCCGAGCGCCATCCGGACAAGTTCGCGCTGCTGCGTTCCCCGCGCGACGTCGGGCGCCTGCATGCGGGCGGCCGCGTGCTGCTGCCGCTGGGCATGGAGAACGGCGCCCCGCTCGGCGACGACCTGGCCAACGTGGAGTTCTTCTTCGATCGCGGCGTGCGCTACATCACCCTGGCGCACAGCGCCGCCAACCGCATCGCGGATTCCTCCTATGCGGCCAGCGGCAAGTGGCACGGGCTCAGCCCGTTCGGCGAGCAGGTCGTGGCGGAAATGAACCGCCTCGGCATCATGGTCGATGTCTCGCACCTGTCGGACGAATCCGCGGCCGCAGCGATCGCGCTGAGCAAGGTGCCGGTGATCGCCAGCCATTCGGCCTTCCGCCACTTCACTCCCGGCTTCCAGCGCAACATCAGCGACGAGCTGGCCAGGGCCGTCGCCGCCGGGGGCGGCGTGGTGCAGGTGCCGTTTGGCAATGCGTTCGTCAATCCCGAGGCGGCCGCCAACATCCAGGCCTACTTCCGCGCCGTCGATGCGTTCGAGCTGCGCAACGCCGCGCTGCAGGCGGCCGGCAAGCCGGCAGAAAGCAAGCAGGCCTTCGAGCAGGCCTGGGACGCCGCGCATCCCTCGCCGCCGACCGACATCGCGGCCGTGCTCGACCAGATCGACTACGGCGTGAAGCTGGTCGGCATCGACCACGTCGGCATCGGATCCGACTTCGACGGCGTCAGCGGCAACCTGCCGGCGGGCCTGAAGACCGCGGCCGACTACCCGAACCTGGTCGCCGGCCTGCAGGCACGCGGCTACGGCGACGACGACCTGCGCAAACTGCTGGGCGGCAACCTGCTGCGGGTGTGGGCGGCGGTCGAGGCCGGCGCCGCGGCCGCACGCTGATCGAACCGGCTCCGGCGTTCGCGCGCGCGGAGAAGCCCGGCGCGCGCGCCGGCGGCAATGCAACGGGCCGCGAAGCTGGAGATGCCGTCCACGGCGACGTCGCTGCGGGCCGTGGCCATGACGTGATCGCTGAATCGAAAAACCCCGCAGCGCGGGGTTTTTCATCGACAGGCGACGGTGCTGGCCGGCGCCTACTCCTTGGCCTTGGCGGCGGCCTTCTTCGCCGGGGCCTTCTTGGCCACCGTCTTCTTGGCGGCGGTCTTGGTGGTCGACTTGGCCGTGGTCCGACCCACGACCTTCTTCACCACCGGAGCCGGCGCCGCACCTGCGGACTTTTTCGTCGCCTGCGGACGGGCGTTGCCGTAGCTGGAGTTGTAGCGCTTGCCCTTGGCGGTCTTGCGGTCGCCCTTGCCCATCTCGATGCTCCTGATGCCTGAATTCAGCCGGTTAGGGGTCGCGCCGAACCACGCGCGAGGGCCGGGATTCTATCACGCGGCATTCTGTCCCCGATTGCCCTGAAGCTACTGCAGGGAAAGCCCCCTTGGTAAGGGGGCGCGCCGAAGGCGCAGGGATTGGGAGCGTAAAGCGGGGCCCAAGATTTGCGCAGCAAATTTTGGGATTAGTTCAATGCGGAGCAATGAACTACTAATGCGCGCAGGTCGCGTCGTGGACGTGGCCGTGGTTGAGGCGCAAGTTGGCCAGGTGCGCCAGGCCGACCATGGTGCCGCCGAAGGTCATGACCACGGCATGCGGCACGACCGAATCATGCAGGGGCGCATACAGCACGCCGATCCACAGCGCCGCCAGCCCCGGCAGCAGCAGGCCCAGCGCACGCACCGCGCGATGGCGGCGGTAGCTCCAGACCAGGGTGGACAAGCCGAGCAGGCTGGCGAAGACCACGAAACCCTGCTCGAAGCCATCGCCCAGCCACACCGCGACGCCCAGCGACGGCAGCAGCGCGATCAGCAGCGGCAACAGCGCGCAGTGGATCGCGCACACCAGCGAGCCGGTGGCACCCAGCCGGTCGAGCAGCGGCGCCGGCAGCGGTTTGGCGGGTGGTTTTGGCATCGGGCGGACGGTGTCTTTCATTTCGTTACATTATAACATCCTGGCATTGCGGCACGTGAACGGCTCACCTGGCCGTATCGAGCGCCGCCCGCGGCGCTTCGTGCGCCGGATGCGAGCGTCGCAGGGCCGGGACCGCCTGTGCCGCCAGTGCGACTCCCGCCAGGGTCCAGACGATCATCGCCCCGCTGGGCAGGTCCAGCAGCGCCGACAGCACCAGTCCGGCGACATAGCCCAGCGCACCGATGACGTAGGCCGCCAGCAGCCGCTTGCGGCCGTGCATCCCCGCCGTCGCCAGCGCCGGCACGATCAGGCTGGCGAACACCAGGTAGACCCCGACCAGCTGCACCGACGCGGTGATCGCCAGCGCGAACAGGCCGTAGAACAGCGCACCGGCGACTTGCCCGCGCCGCAGCCACAGGAAGCCCAGCAGCAGCACCGACAGCACCGCCGCCGGGATCAGCTGCTTGTAGCCGACCCACAGGATCTGCCCGACCAGCAGGTTCTTGAGGTGTTCGCCACCCTGGGGGTTGTTGGCCAGCAGCAGCAGGCCGCCAGTCGCGGCCAGCACGAACAGGGTCCCGATCAGCGGCTCCTGGAACCGCGGCCAGCGGCGGTCGGTCCATGACAGCAGGGCGGCACCGGCCAGTGCTGCGACCGCCGCGGCAAGCTGGACCACGACGCCGTGTTCGCCGTAGCCAAGCGCCCCGGCCAGGATCACGCCGAGCCCCGCGATCTGCGCGATCGCCAGGTCGATGAAGATGATCCCGCGCCACAGCACCTGCTTGCCCAGCGGCACGTGGGTGGACAGCACCACCAGGCCGGCCACGCAGGCCGGGCCGAGGATGCCGATGTCGAGGCCTTCCAGGTTCAGGGTCATTGCTTCGCCGCTCCCAGCAGCTTGGAAATGGTCGAGTCGAAGAAGCCGAACAGGTCCTTGGACTGCGCGTCGCCGCCGACGGTGAACGGCAGCGTCACCGCCGGTACCCCGGTGCGCTCCGACAGCCACTGCGACGGCTTCGGATCCTGGTAGGCGGCGTGCACGATCGCCAGCGTGTCGTTGGACTTGGTGGTATCGATCAGGCTGGCGAGGTGGCCGCTGGTCGGCGGCACCCCGGGCTTGGGTTCGAGCGCGCCGATCTGCTGCATGCCCAGCCAATCCCACAGGTACACCCAGCTGATGTGGTGGACCACGACCTTGCGCCCCCGCAGCGGTGCGGCTTCGGCCTTCCACTTCACCATCGCCGCAAGCCAGCGTTTCTCGAAATCGGCCAGGCGCTGCCGGTATTCCGCGGCATTGGCCGGGTCGACTTGCGCCAGCCGCGCGTCGAGCCGGCGCGCGACGATCAGCACCCGCCGCGGATCCATCTGGATGTGCGGATTGCCATCCGGGTGCACGTCGCCTTCGGCGCGGTCGAGCGCGCTGGGCTTGTCCAGCGTCTTGACCTGGGCCGCGGCCATGAACGATCCCGCGCCGGACGCGACCCTGGAGTTGCCAGACTGGCGCAGCAGCTGCGGCAGCCAGCCGATCTCCAGCTGCGCGCCGGTGCACACCAGCAGGTCGGCGCCGCGCATCTTCGCGATCAGGCTGGGCTTGGCTTCGATCTGGTGCACGTCCTGCAGCGCCGAGGTGGCGACGTCGACGTCGACCTTGTCGCCGGCCAGCTCCTGCACCAGCGAACCCCATTCGGGTTCGCAGGCGAACACCTTGAGTTTCGCCTGCGCGGGATTGGCGACGGTCGCGCCGAGCAGCAGCGCCGATACGGCAAGCAGGAGTTTCATCTTGGCTTCCTCAGAATTTGTGCGCGCCGTGGGCGCCCAGCGCCGTCTGGTACTGCACGGTGATGGCGTTGTCGCTGTCGGCGGCATTGGGCTTGTCGTGGCTGAGCTGCAGCCGGACCAGCGAGAACTCGCTGTTGCGCCAGGTCAGCTCGGCGCTGTGCCGGTAGGGATCGAACGCGGACGCGAACGGCCCGTTGCTGTCGGCCCACAGCTTGTCGTAGCGATAGCCGACGTCCCAGCTGCGGTTGAGCCGGTACACGCCCTCGAGATAGGCGCCGCGGCGCTGGCCGTTCCATGGCGACGTGGCCGTCGGCAGCGCCGGATCGGTATAGCTGCCGTCGCGCCGGTCGTGGAAATACTCGCCGCGCACGGTGATGCCGCTGGTCTTGAAGTTGCCCTGCGGCGCCCATTTCCAGGTGCCGTCGGCGATGTACAGGGTGCTGTCGCCGCTGAATCCGTCCTCGGCGCCGAGGACCCGGCTCCTGAGCATCGAGATGCCGGCCAGCCATTCGTTGTCGCTGCCGGCATCGCCGCCGACGTGCGCGAACAGCGTGCGCGTGCCGAGCCCGCCGCGCTGCGCGCCGCCACTGGGATAGTTGTCGCCACGGAAGACTTCGCCGCCAAGTTCCAGGAACACCGAGGTCGGCGCCACCCAGCGCAGCTGCACGCCGTCGTCGCCGTACTGGTTGCCGAGGAAAGCCTGGTAGGCCAGCGGGCGGTCGAAGAAGCTGTCGGTGTGGGCGTGGTGGCTGTTGAGGTAGCCGATGTTGGAATAGAAGCGGCCGGCGCGCAGGCTGAAGCCGTTGGGCAGCGAAGTGGTGTCGATGAAGGCTTCCTCGACACCGACATGATCCTCGCCATCTTCGCTATGCGCGGTCAAGGTCAACTGCCCGTAGAGCTTGTCGTCGATGTTGGCTGCGAACGACAACTCGCTCTCGCCGAGCGAAAACCCATCGGCGCCCGGACCGCCCTCGCCCACCAGCGGAAAGCCGGCGCGCAGGTAGCTGCCAGGGTCCAGCGAATGGTGCGAATAGCTGCCGTTGAGGATCACGCTGATCGCCGGGTTGAAGGCGCTGATGCCGCTGCCGCTGGCGGTGGACGCGGCGCTGCCGCCCGGCGCGGCCAGGCCCGAGGTGCCGTCGGCAGCGGGACTGGCCGGAGCGGCGGCCAGCGCATCGACATCGCCGGGGTTCGCCGCGTCCGGGCTGGCGGCCAGCGCGTCGATTTCGTCCTGCGGGGATGGCGCCTGCGCCACCAGGGTTGCCGTCGGGGCTGCGGCGGCCTTCAGGCTGGCCAGTTCGGTTTGCGCGGCCTGTGCGGCGGCCTTGGCCTCGGCCACCTGCTGGCGCAGCGCAGCTTCATCGCTTTCGAGCCTGGCGATGCGGGCTTCCAGCGCCTGCAGTTGCTGTGGGGTGACCTCGGCGGCCTGGGCGACGGGCAGCAGCCCCAACGCACCGGCGATGGACAGGGAAAGCAGGCATTTCCTCATGGAGCGGGTGATCCGGAAGGGTTATTAAGTTATAACATAACATCAAGGCCCGTCATTCCGTCAACATGACTTCCGGCATGCCAATCCGCCGACGCCAGCGGCGCTCGACTGGCGCTCCGACCTCCGGCGTCCGATTACGCGCTGCAGCGCGCGCACAGCCCGTGCACTTCCAGCGTTTGCGCCTGCGGCTCGAATCCCAGCGCGCGGGCGCGCTCGTCCAGGGCGGCGACCACCTGCTTGTCCTCCAGCTCGACCGCGGCGTGGCAGCGGCTGCAGATCAGGAACGGGACCGAGTGGTGGGCGGCATTGGGATGGTGGCAGGCGACGAAGGCATTGACCGATTCGAGCTTGTGGATGAAGCCGTTGGCGAGCAGGAAGTCCAGCGCGCGGTACACGGTCGGCGGCGCGGCGGCGCCGGTGCCCTCGCCTTCGCGCATCTGCTCCAGCAGGTCGTAGGCCTTGACCGGCTTGCCGGCGTCGGCGACCAGGCCGAGGACGCTGGCGCGGATCGGCGTCAGCCGCAGGCCGCGTTCGCGGCACGCGCGTTCCACCGCGGCGACGAAGCCGTGGGCGTCGTGGACGTGGTGCTTGGGATCGATGCAGGCGTGCTTGGGCATGGCTTGATGATGGTGGTGAATGGCGCGGGACTCAAGCTCGACAAGCAGATCGACGGCCTGCCGCCCCCCGTAGGAGCGGCTTATAGCCGCGAGCCATTGAGCCTGCCTGTGCATTCGCATTTGTAGGAGCGACGTAAGTCGCGATTGCCGGATTATCCGAAAATCGCGACTTACGTCGCTCCTACGATATCCAGCGCAAAAGCTCGCGGTTATAAGCCGCTCCTACGAAGGGCCTGGCGTCAGGCGGCCGGAATCTTCGCCAGCCCGGCATCGATGCGTTCCAGCGCCCCGCCCTGCCCGGCCAGGTAGACGGTATGCGCGATGTCGGGGCTGACCTGGGTGCCGGTGATCGCCACCCGCAGCGGCTGCGCCACCTTGCCCATGCCCAGCCCGAGCGCCTCGGCGCTGGCGTGCAGGGCCGCGCCGATCGCCTCGACGTTCCAGTCCGCCAGTGCCGCCAGGCGCGCACGCGCATCCTGCAAGGGCGCGCGCGCCGCTTCCGTCAGGTGCTTGGCGACTGCCTTGTCGTCGTAGTCGACCAGCGGCTGGTACCAGACCGCCGCACGCTCGGCCATGTCCTTCAAGGTCTGCACGCGGTCGCGCAGTGCCACCACGACGTCGGCCGGCGACGGACCGTTGGCGGGATCGCAGCCGGCCTTGCGCAGGTGCCATTCGAGGTGCCTGGCGACAGCCGCCGGATCGTCGGCCTTCAGGTATTGCTGGTTGACCCAGCCCAGCTTGGCCGGGTCCATGCGCGCGGCCTTGGCATTGACGTCCTTGAGGTCGAACAGCCGCGTCATTTCCGCGATCGAGAAGATTTCCTGGTCGCCGTGCGACCAGCCCAGCCGCGCCAGGTAGTTGAGCAGCGCGTGCGGCAGGTAGCCCAGGTCGCGGTACTGCATCACGTCGGCGGCGCCGGTGCGCTTGGACAGCTTGGCGCCGTGCTCGTCGAGGATCATCGGCAGGTGCGAGAACGCCGGCACCGGCGCGCCGAGCGCTTCATAGATGTTGATCTGGCGCGGGGTGTTGTTGACGTGGTCGTCGCCGCGCACGACGTCGGTGATGCCCATGTCGATGTCGTCGACCACCACCGCGAAGTTGTAGGTCGGGAAGCCGTCGGGGCGGAAGATCACCAGGTCGTCGAGCTCGCTGTTGGCGATCTCGATCCGACCCTTGACCTTGTCCTCCCAGGCCACGCTGCCGCCCTGGGGGTTCTTGAAACGGATGACGCGGTTGGGATCGTCGCGCGCGGGTTCTTTCCTGTCGCGGTAGGCCCCGTTGTAGCGCGGCTTTTCGCCGGCGGCCATCGCGGCTTCGCGGATGGCGTCGAGTTCCTCGCGGGTCTCGTAGGCGTAGTACGCCTTGCCGTCGGCGACCATCTGCTCGGCGACTTCGCGGTAGCGATCGGTGCGCTGGGTCTGGTAGACCGGCCCCTCGTCGTAATCCAGGCCCAGCCAGTCCATCGCCTCCAAGATCGCGTCGATCGCAGCCTGGGTGCTGCGTTCGCGGTCGGTGTCCTCGATCCGCAGGATGAACTGGCCGCCACGACGGCGCGCCTCCAGCCAGCAGTACAGCGCGGTGCGCGCGCCGCCGATGTGCAGGTAGCCGGTCGGGCTGGGAGCGAAACGGGTGCGGCAGGTCATGCGGTGCGGCCAGTAGTATGGTGAACGCGCGATTTTACCGTAGGTCGGGGTTACGTCCCCGACATCCGCGGCTTCCCAATGGCGTTCGCGTCGGGGGCGTAACCCCGACCTACAATGGCCCCATGGCCACGCTGTTCATCTCCGACCTGCATCTGGATCCGTCGCGCCCGGGCATCACGCGGCTGTTCGGCGAATTCATCGATGGCGAAGCGCGCGAAGCGGATGCGCTGTATATCCTCGGCGACCTGTTCGAGGCGTGGGTGGGCGACGACGATCCGTCCGAAACGGGGGCGCTGGTCGCGGCAAGGCTGAAGTCGCTCGCCGACAGCGGCGTGCCCGTGCATTTCATGCACGGCAACCGCGATTTCCTCGTTGGCAAAACCTACGCGACGCGTGCCGGCTTCACCCTGCTGCAGGACCCGGCGCGCATCACGCTTCACGGCAAGCCCGTCCTGCTGATGCACGGCGACACCCTGTGCACCGACGATCTCGCCTACCAGCAGTTCCGCGCGCAGACCCGCGACCCGGCCTGGCTGCGGCAGTTCCTGGCGCAGCCCCTGCAGGCGCGCATGGCCTTCGCGCAGCAGGCGCGCGCCGCCAGCCAGGTACACCAGGGCGGACTGCGCGACGCCGGCACCATGGAAGCCATCACCGACGTGGCGCCGGCCGCGGTCGCGCAGGCGTTCGCCGCGCACGACGTCGACACCATCATCCACGGCCACACCCATCGTCCCGCGATCCACCGCGCCGCCGGCCGCACCCGCATCGTGCTCGGCGACTGGTACGAGCAGGGTTCGGTGCTGCGGGTGGATGCCGACGGCATGCATCTGTCCAGCCTGCCCCCGTAGGAGCGGCTTATAGCCGCGAGCTTCTTTCTTGTAGCAATCAGCGGGAAAAGAGCTCGCGGCTATAAGCCGCTCCTGCGGGGATCTTCCGTTGGTCAGCGCGTCAGTTGCTGCAACGCGGACAACTCGTCCTCGCCGAATCCCGCCGCGGCACGCGCTTCGATATTGAACGGCCCGCGCAGCGCGTCGCGCGCGTATTCGGCCAGCAGTTCACGGAAGCGCGCCTCGGGTTCGACGCCGACGCGGGCGCAGAACCAGCGGAACCAGCGGCTGCCGGCGGCGACGTGGGCCACTTCCTCGCGCAGGATGGTTTCCAGGATGCCGGCCGTCGCGTCGTCGCCCAGCGCACGCAGCTTGACGCTCATCGCCGGCGTCACGTCGAGGCCGCGCGCTTCCAGCACCCGCGGCACCAGCGCCATGCGCGCCAGGCCGTCGTGCGCGGTCTTTTCGGCCATTTCCCACAGGCCGTTGTGGGCGGCGAAGTCGCCGTAGTCGAATCCCAGCTCGCGCAGTCGCCTGCGCAGCAGCGAGAAATGCCGCGCCTCGTCGCCGGCGACGCCGACCCAGTCGGCGTAATACGCCGCAGGCAAACCGCGGAAACGGTAGACCGCATCCCAGGCCAGGTCGATGGCATTGAATTCGATGTGGGCGATGGCGTGGATGAAGGCCGCACGGCCCTCCAGCGTGCCCAGCCCGCGCCGCGGCAGTTCGCGCGGATGGACCAGCACGGGCGTCGGCGGACGGCCGGGCATCGCGATGGGTTCGGGCGCCGACCCGGGCATGGCAGCATCGAAATCACCCCGCCGGCACGCCTCCACGGCTGCGAACGTGGCGGCAAGCTTGTCGTCGGGCAGGCTGGCCAGCAGGCATCCATGCGCGGCGGCGGACAGGGAGGGAGTCGCGGTCATGCCAGCCATTGTAGGAGCGGCGGAAGCCGCGAGCTTTTCGCACAACGACATGAGGCAAGAAAGCTCGCGGCTTCCGCCGCTCCTACAGGAAAGCCTTCTGGACCCGTGCCCTCACGACGCCAGGCGTCGCTTGTCCTTGGCCTCGTCGGAACGCAGCTGTCCGATGCGCTCGAAATAGCCCGGCTCGATGCCGGTCACGTACTTGCCGCTGAAGCAGGAGCTGTCGAACTTGAGGTCGGGGAACTTGGGCCCGGCGACGGCGGCCTCGAGGTCGGCAAGGTCCTGGTACACCAGCCAGTCGCAGCCCAGGACGGCTTCGATCTCGCGCTCGTCGCGGCCATTGGCCACCAGCTCGTCGACCGAGGGCATGTCGATCCCGTAGATGTTCGGGTAGCGCACCGGCGGCGCGGCGGAGGCGAAGTAAACCTTGCGCGCGCCGGCATCGCGCGCCATCTGGATGATCTGCTTGGAGGTGGTGCCGCGGACAATGGAATCGTCGACCAGCAGCACCACGCGGTCGCGGAATTCCAGCGGGATCGGGTTGAGCTTGCGCTTGACCGATTTCACGCGCTCGCCCTGCCCAGGCATGATGAAGGTGCGGCCGACGTAACGGTTCTTGATGAAGCCCTCGCGGTACTTCACGTTGAGCACGCCGGCCAGTTCCAGCGCCGAATCGCGCGAGGTGTCGGGGATCGGGATCACCACGTCGATGTCATGGTCCGGCCGCTCGCGCAGGATCTTCTCGCCCAGCGTGACGCCCATGCGCATGCGCGCCTTGTGCACCGAGATGTTCTCGATCATCGAGTCGGGACGCGCGAAGTAGACGTATTCGAAGATGCATGGCGAGTGCACGCCGGGCTCGGCGCACATGCGCGCATGCAGCTCGCCGCGAGCGGTGACCACCACGCCCTCGCCCGGGCGCACGTCGCGCATGAGTTCGAAGCCCAGGATGTCGAGCGCGACGGACTCGGAGGCGATGACGTATTCCTCGGTGCCGGACTCGGAAACCCGTCGCCCGAGCACCAGCGGCCGGATGCCGTGGGGATCGCGGAACGCGACCAGGCCCAGGCCGAGCACGGTCGCGACCGCTGCGTAGCCGCCGGTGGCGCGGCGGTTGACGCCTTCGATCGCCCTGAACGCGGATTCCGGCGTCAGCGTCCGCTGCTGCGCCAGCTCGTGCGCGAAGACATTGAGCAGTACCTCCGAGTCGGAATCGGTGTTGATGTTGCGGCGATCCTGCTCGAACACCTCGCGCCGCATTTCATCGGTATTGATCAGGTTGCCGTTGTGCGCCAGCGCGATGCCGTAGGGCGAGTTGACATAGAACGGCTGCGCCTCGTCGCTGCCCTCGCTACCGGCGGTGGGATAGCGGCAATGGGCGATGCCGACGCGGCCTTCCAGCAGGCGCATCGCCTTGGCATCGAACACGTCGCGCACCAGGCCGTTGCCCTTCTGCACCCGCAGCTGGGTACCGACCGCGGTGGCGATGCCGGCGGCGTCCTGGCCGCGATGCTGCAGCACGGTCAGCCCGTCGTAGAGCGCAGGCGCGACTTCAGTGGTTCCGACAATGCCGATGATGCCGCACATGGACTGTCCTGCCGTGGGTGGAGGGAGAAAACGCTGGAGTCGTGGATCAGGGGTGCGGGCGCACCAGACCGTCCACGCCGATCTTGGCCTTGACCTGCGACTTGAGCTGGTCGGCTTCGGCGCGGCTGACCACCGGCCCGGCCAGCACGCTGGTCAGGCTGCCCCGGTCGGTGCGGATGGTCTCGGTGAACGCGCTGATGCCGGCGGCACGCAGCCGGTCGCGCAGCTTGGTGGCGTTGGCCGCGTTGCCGAAAGCACCGATCTGTACCGCGAAACCGACCCCGGCGGCGGCGGACGACGCCGGCTTCGCCACCGTGGCAGCCGGTGCGCTGGTTTCGACTGGCCTGGCGTCGACGGGTTTCGCGGCTGCGGGCGGCGGGCTGGTCGCGGCTCCCGTCTTGGCAGGCGTCGTCGCCGTCGCCATCTCATCGGCGGCATCCAGCGTTACAACGCGGGCGCCGGATTGCCTGCCGACCTTCACCGCCTCGATCCGCGCGATCTCCGCGTCGGCACGCGTCGCGTACGGACCGATGCGCACGCGCCAGAGGCGCTTGCCGTCGACGCTGGCGGCCTCGCGACGGGCCGGCAGCTGCGCGTCGCGCAGCCGCGAGACGACGGTGTCGGCACTGACGCTGCTGGCGTAGGCGCCGAAGTTCACGGCGTAGTCGCCGCTGGCGACCGTCGCCGGCAGCATGGGTTCGTCCTTGCTGGAGTCCGGGACTTGCGGAAGCGCCTGGGCCTTGGCCGCGGCATTGTCGGCCAGCGGTACCGCCTGGCTGCCCGTGGCCTGGGTCGTATCCACTGTCGGCAGGCTCTCGCCGCTGCTGGCGGCAGCTCCCTGCATGCCGACCGCACCGGCGTCCGGCGCCTCGTCGGGCACGACCAGCGGCAGGTCGCGGGTCTGCATGTCACCCTGCGGCTCGGCGGGCACCTTGAGCGGCACGTCGGACACGCCGCTGTCGGGCGCGGGACCCTTGACCAGCATCGGCAGGAAGATCACCGCGAGCGCGACCAGCACGGCCGCGCCGACCAGACGCTGCTTCAGTTGAGGTTCCACGGTCCGGATTCCATCGATGCACGGGGCGGCAAGGGCCGGTGAATTATACGCCCCCCACCCTGCGGCTCATGAACCTGCGGCAGCGAGCAGGCGCATCGCAGCCGCAGCGGTGTGGAAGGAACCGAACACGAGGATGCGATCGCCCCGGCATGCCAGCGCAAGCGCGGCCGACAGCGCTTTGCCCACATCTGCATGGCGCGCGCCAGCGCCGGCCGCGGTGCCGGCCAGGCGCTGCGCGAACGCATCGACCGCCAGGCCGCGCGGCCCGACATCCTCCAGCCCGGCGAGCAACCAGTGATCGACCCGTCCGGCCAGCGCCGACACCATCCCGACGATGTCCTTGTCACCAAGTGCGGCATAGACCGCGAGCGTGCGGCCGCTTGCCGGCGCCGCGCGCAGCCAGTCGGCAAGCCCGCGCGCCGCTTGCGGGTTGTGGCCGACGTCGACCAGGATTTCCACGCCGGAGCGGACGAAGGTCTGCAACCGCCCCGGCAGGCCGGCGACGGCGACCCCCTGCGCATACGCGGCTTCGCTGACCGGCAGGTCGAGCGCGCGCAGCGCCGCGATCGCCGTCGCGGCGTTGCGCAGCTGCGCCGGTGCGGCCAGTCGCGGCATCGGCAGCTCCAGCTCGAAATCGAGCTCGCGCCAGCGCCAGCGCGCGTCGTCGATCCGTTCGAAGAAGAAATCGCTGTTGGCGCGCCAAGTCGGCGCACCGATCGCATAGGCCCTGCCAAGTACGCTCGACGGCGGGTCGTCCTCGCCCAGCACCAGCGGTTTCCAGGCGCGCGCGATACCTGCTTTCTCGATCCCGATGCGCTCCCGGTCCTCGCCGAGCCAGGCCTGGTGGTCGAGGTCCACGGTGGTGATCACCGCCACGTCCGGATCGACGACGTTCACCGCATCGAGTCGGCCGCCAAGCCCGACTTCGAGGATCGCGAGGTCCAGGTCGTGCTGCGCGAACAGCCACAGCGCGGCGAGCGTGCCGTATTCGAAGTAGGTCAGCGTGATCCCTTCTCCCGCTAGCGGGAGAAGGTGCTCGGAGGGCGGATGAGGGCGTTCGTTGCCACCCACCTTCGCCCCAAGCCCTTTCCCGTGAACGGAAGTGGGGCTCGAACGCGCGGCCTCGACCGCCTCGAACGCCGCCACAAGCGCCGCGTCGTCCGCGTCGCGCCCGTCGACGCGCACGCGCTCGTTGTAGGCCAGCAGGTGCGGCGAGGTGTAGGCGCCGACCCTGCAGCCGGCCGCGCGCGCGATCGCCTCGATGAAGGCGACGGTCGAGCCCTTGCCGTTGGTCCCGGCGACGGTGATGACGCGCCTCGCGGGTCGCCCCAGGCCCATGCGCGCGGCCACTTCGCGCACGCGGTCCAGGCCCATGTCGATGGCCTCCGGGTGCTGGCGCTCGATCCAGGCCAGCCAGTCTTGCAGCGATGTCGGTGCGTTCACAGCGCGCGGTGCACCGCTTCACCGAACAGCGGCGTGTGGTGCGCGCAATCGTTGAGGCGCACCACCTCGAGATGGTCGGCGTCGGCGCCCTCCAGCAGGTTGAGCGTGGTCGGCGCTTGGCGAAAGCCCCACAGCCGCTGCAGCGGGATGCCGAGGACATGGCACAGCAGCACGCGGTTCACCGCATCGTGGGCGACCACCAGCAGGGCGTCGTCGCTGCCGAGCCCGTCGCAGGCGCGCACGAGCGCCGGCCAGGCGCGGTCGAAGACCTGCCGCAGCGATTCGCCGCCCGGCATCTGCACGCTGTCCGGCGCATCGCGCCAGGCCTGCAGGCGTTCCGGGTCGCGGGCATGGATCTGGCTGGCAAGCAGGCCCTCCCAGCTGCCGTGGGCGATTTCCATCAGACCCGGGTCGACGCCCAGCATCGCGGCCCGCGGCTCGCCGAGGGCGAGTTCCGCCGTGCGCCGCGCGCGCGACAGCGGCGATGCTACGGCACGATCGATGCGCACTTCGCGCAGGCGTTCGCCGAGCGCGCCGGCCTGGCGCTCGCCGACCGGCGACAGCGCGATGTCTTCCTGGCCCTGGTAGCGGCCTTCGGCGTTCCACGGGGTTTCGCCGTGGCGGGCGAGCAGGATTTTCATGCGGGAACGGGTGGTTGCAGGGCGGGCGCGGCAGCGTAGCAGACGGCGCATCGCCCGCGCAGGGCGAACAAGAGTCTCGTAGGAGCGGCTTATAGCCGCGAGCTCTTCCTTGGAACGTGGATCTCGAAAGAGCTCGCGGCTATAAGCCGCTCCTACGAGGGGACGCAAGTTTCATTTCCTGGTAGGCAGATCCAGTTCCTTCAGCAGCTGCGGCGCGGGATACGCTTCCTGCATGATCCAGCGCACGTAGCGCCCGTCGACCGCGATCATGCGCGTCATTTCCGGGTCGTACACCCAGTTGGACACCACGGCCTCCCAGTTCATGTCGAACGCCAGCCCGACCAGCCGGCCGCTGGCGTCCATGACCGGCGAGCCGGAGTTGCCGCCGGTGATGTCCAGGTCCGCGAGGAAATCCACCGGCACCGTGCCGAGCTGCTTGTCGGCCAGGCCGCCGTAACGCTTGGCGGCGACCGCATCCAGCAGCGGCTTCGGCGCGTCGAATGGCGGCTTGCCCGTGTGCTTGGCGGCGACCTGTTCGAGCGTGGTGAACGGCAGCTGCTTCGCCCCATTGAGCTTGGTGTAGGCCATGACATGCCCGAAGGTGATCCGCAGCGAGCCGTTGGCATCCGGATAGACGGCCTCGCCCCTGCCCTTGCGGTAGTCGGCCACCGCCTGCAGATAGACCGGCCGCGCCAGCAGCGCCTCGCCGGCGCGCGACTTGCGCTCCTGCTCCAGCGCGAGCAGCGCCGGCATCACCGCCACCGCATATCCGATCGCCGGGTCCTTGCTGTCCTCGAAAGCCTTGCGGTCGGCGCCGAACCAGCGCACGCGCTCGTCGCTGCTGCCCAGCTCCGTTTTCGCCAGACTGTCGAGCACGGCTTCGATCGCCTTGTCCCGCTTGCGTCCGGCCGGGTCGAAAGCCGCGGCCCCCAGCCACTGGTCGAAGGCAGGCAGGCGCTGGCCTTCCGGCAGCGCGACGTATTGCTGCAGCCAGTAGCGCTGCAGCTGCCGGTCCATCGCCGCCACGTAGCGATGTTCCATCTGCCGTAGCCCGCCTTCGATGACGGGATAGTCGCGCTGCTGGTAGCCGGCCTCGCGCTGGGCGTCGGGCTTCTCGCGCTCTATCGCGGTGCGGTACAGGGTCAGCGCGGCATCGATCGCGCCGGTGTTGTCGAACATGCCGACGACCAGGTCGCGCTCGCGCGTGGCCTTGCCCTGGTCCGCCAGCGCCACCAGCCGGCCGTGCGCCTGCAGCGCGGCCCTGCCCTCGTCGCCCTGGCCGCGCAGCCATTCGAGCACGGCCTGTTCCGCGACGCGCTTTTGCCGCGCCGCGTCGATGCGCCTGAAGCCTTCGACCTGGCCGTCGTAGTTCTTCATCGCGTTTCCCCAGCCGCGCACGGTGCTGGCGTACTTCACCGCGATGTCCGGGTCCCTGATGCCTGCCGCATCGACCAGCGCGATCAGCTTGCGGTAATGAGCGGCCAGCACGGGATAGGTCCAGTTCGCGGTTTCGTCGAACTCGTCGGCCAGCGCGTAGCGGTTGGTGCGCCCGGGATAGCCCGCGACCATGACGAAATCGCCGGCGCGCAGCGGCTTGTCGGCGAACTTCAGCCAGTGCTTCGGCTTGTAGGGCACGTTGTCCTTCGAGAACGCCGCCGGCTTGCCGTCCTTGCCGACGTAGGCGCGGTAGAAGGCGAAGTCGCCGGTCTGGCGCGGCCACATCCAGTTGTCGATCTCGCCGCCGAAGTTGCCGATGCCGCCCGGCGGGGCGTAGACCAGACGCACGTCGCTGATCTCGATGTTCCTGAACAGCCGATAGGCATTGCCGCCGGCGAAGCTGTACAGCCGGCAGCGGTATCCGCCGCCCGACTCGCAGGCGCCCACGAGCCGCTTCTCGATCTCGTCCAGTGCGTTCGCACGCGCCAGCGGGTCCGGCGCGGCGGCGATCGCGGCCTTGACCTGGTCGCCCACGTCCTGGATCGATTCGAGCACGTAGATGCGCGCATTGGGGCCGGCCTGCAGCTCCTGGTCGCGGCGGGCGGCATTGAAGCCATCGACCATCAGGTTCTTTTCCGGCGTCGAATTGAGCTGGATGGCGCCGTAGGCGCAGTGGTGGTTGGTGATCACCAGCCCCTGCGGCGAGACGAAGCTGGCGGTGCAGCCGCCGAGCGAGACCACCGCGCCCATCGGGTCGCCGGTCAGGTCGGCCAAGCGCTTCGGGTCGAGCTTCAGCCCGGCCTGCTTCAATGGTTTCGCGATCTCCGGCAGCTGCTGCGGCACCCACATGCCTTCGCCGGCGTGCGCGGCCAGGGGCAACAGGGTGCAAAGCAGGGCAATGGACAGATTACGCACGCGCATGGTGGCTCCGGGCTGGGGAGTGCTGGCCCGTGACCATAGCCACCACCGGCCCGGATAGACAAGTCGTGGCGGGCCGCATCGGCGGCCGGCGGTACAATCGACTCCTTCCGACCATCCCGGGCAAGCCATGCCGCAGACCGCCACGCAACCGACCGCCCTGCAGATCCCGCAGCACATGAAGGCCCTGGTCAAGCGCGAGGCGGCCAAGGGCATCTGGATGGAGCAGGTGCCGGTGCCCGAACCCGGCCCTAACGAGGTACTGATCAAGCTGGAGAAGACCGCGATCTGCGGCACCGACCTGCACATCTACCTGTGGGACGAGTGGAGCCAGCGCACGATCAAGCCCGGCCTGGTGATCGGCCACGAGTTCGTCGGGCGCATCGTGCAGGTCGGCCCCGGCGTCAGCGGCTACGCCATCGGCCAGCGCGTCTCGGCCGAAGGCCATATCGTCTGTGGCCACTGCCGCAACTGCCGCGCCGGCAGGCAGCACCTGTGCCCGAACACCATCGGCATCGGCGTCAACCGCGATGGCGCGTTCGCCGAATACATCGTGATGCCGGCCAGCAACCTGTGGCCGATCCCCGACCAGATCCCGTCGGAGCTGGCTGCGTTCTTCGACCCGTTCGGAAACGCCGCGCACTGCGCGCTGGAGTTCGACGTGGTCGGCGAGGACGTGCTGATCACCGGCGCCGGCCCGATCGGGGTGATGGCCGCCGGGATCTGCAAGCATATCGGCGCGCGCAACGTGGTGGTCACCGACGTCAACGATTACCGCCTCAAGCTCGCCGCCGACATGGGCGCCACCCGCGTGGTCAACGTCGCCAACCAGTCGGTCAAGGAGGTCGTGGCCGACCTGCACATGGAGGGCTTCGACGTCGGCCTGGAGATGAGCGGCAACCCGCGCGCCTTCAACGACATGCTCGACTGCATGTACCACGGCGGCAAGGTCGCCCTGCTCGGCCTGCTGCCCAAGGGCGCCGGCATCGACTGGGACCGCATCATCTTCAAGGGCCTGACCATCCACGGCATCTACGGCCGGCGCATGTACGAGACCTGGTACAAGATGACCCAGCTGGTGCTGTCGGGCTTTCCGCTGGGCAAGGTCCTCAGCCACCAGTTGCCGGTGGACGAATTCCAGAAGGGCTTCGACCTGATGGAATCGGGCAGGTCTGGCAAGGTGGTGCTCAGTTGGAATTGACCGATCGACCCTGTAGGAGCGACGTGAGTCGCGAGCTTTTGACGTGGCGAGGAGAAAAGAGCTCGCGACTCACGTCGCTCCTGCAACCGCATGCATCACCAACGGAGTCGTCATGTCCCTGACCCAATCCGCCCTCACCGACCGCTACGCCGACACCCTCGACGAGATCCGCGACCAGGGCCTGTTCAAGGCCGAACGGATCATCACCTCCCCGCAGTCTGCCGAGATCACGCTCGAGGACGGCCGCAAGGTCCTCAACTTCTGCGCCAACAACTACCTCGGCCTGGCCGACCATCCCGACATCATCGCCGCCGCCAAGCAGGCGCTGGACAGCCACGGCTTCGGCATGGCCTCGGTGCGCTTCATCTGCGGCACCCAGGACCTGCACAAGCAGCTGGAGAAGACCATCTCGGACTTCTTCGGCAAGGACGACACCATCCTCTACGCGGCGTGCTTCGACGCCAACGGCGGCCTCTACGAGCCGCTGCTCGGCGAGGAGGACGCGATCATCTCCGACGCGCTCAACCATGCGTCGATCATCGACGGCGTGCGCCTGTGCAAGGCCAAGCGTTTCCGCTACGCCAACTGCGACATGGCCGACCTGGAGCAGCAGCTGCAGGCGGCCGACGCCGCAGGCGCGCGCACCAAGCTGATCGCGACCGACGGCGTGTTCTCGATGGACGGCTTCATCGCTCCCCTGGACGAGATCACCGCGCTGGCGGACAAGTACGGCGCGCTGGTGCATATCGACGAATGCCATGCCACCGGCTTCCTCGGCAGGACCGGACGCGGCTCCGCGGAGGTCAAGGGGGTGCTCGACCGCATCGACATCATCACCGGCACCCTGGGCAAGGCGATGGGCGGTGCGCTCGGTGGCTTCACCACCGCAAGACGCGAAGTGATCGAACTGCTGCGGCAGCGCTCTCGGCCCTACCTGTTCTCGAATTCCCTGCCACCGCACGTGGTCGCCGCCGGCATCAAGGCCTTCGAGATGCTCGCTGGCGCCGGCGGACTGCGCGACCGGCTGGCGGAGAACACCGCCTACTTCCGCGAGCGGATGACCGCCGCCGGATTCGACCTCAAGCCGGGCACGCATCCGATCTGCCCGGTGATGCTCTACGACGCGCCGCTGGCGCAGGAGTTCGCGCGGCGCCTGCTCGAGGAAGGCATCTACGCCATCGGTTTCTTCTTCCCGGTGGTGCCCAAGGACCAGGCCCGGATCCGTACCCAGGTCAGCGCCGCGCACACGCGCGAACACCTGGACCGCGCGATCGACGCATTCACGCGCATCGGCCGCGAACTGGGCGTGCTGGACAACGCCGCCTGAGGACAGTCGGACTGCGCCGGGTAGCCGGCGACGGAAACGTAAACCCGCAGCTGCCGCCTAGGGCGTGACGGGCGTTTCGCCTTCCCCGGCCGGCTGCGCTTCGGGCGCTGGCACGGGAATCGCGGCTGCCGGTGCAGCGCCCTTGGCGACGCGCACGCCGCGCGCCTTCATCCAGGCATCGAATTCCTCGGCCGTCATGCGCTTGCCGTTCTGGCTCATGTCGAAGCGCCAGGGCGTGTTGTCGAAAGCCGTCTTGGGCTTGTAGACGGCGGGATCATTGGGATCGATCGCGCTCGGAGCCGGCATCGCCTTGGCCACGTCCTGGCAACCCTGGATGCGCAGCCGCAACAGCACCTGGTCCAGCGATTGCGATTCGTCGTAGGCCTGCGTCAACACGCTGGCCTGGGCACCGAGCGGGCTGGCCGATGCGGCCAGTTCCGATGCGATCGGCGCGAGCACGGCCGGACGCAGCGGGTTTGCCTGAACCGTGTTGACGCTCGCGCAGTCCATCGCGTGCGCGAACCCGGGCACGGCCAGGCACATCAGGACCACCGCCACCTTGCGCATCTCGAACCCTCCGTACGGATGCCGGCGAGTGTAGGTGGCTGCCGTGGATCGGACAAGCCCGCGACATCCGTTCATCTCCTGAATGCCGCCGCTGCCTCGAACCGCGCCGCAAAAAACGAAGCCCGGCTTGCGCCGGGCTTCGCGTGCTGCTTGCAATCCTGGCTTGCGCCAGTGGAGCCTTAGTTCTGGACGTTCAGCTCGGTGCGACGGTTCCGCTCGTTCTTGCACTGCGGCAAGGTCTGCGGGGTCTGCTCCAGCGGACGGCTCTCGCCGTAGCCAACCGGGCCCACCAGGCGACCGGCGTCCACGCCGTTGCTGGTCAGGTAGTCGTACACCGCGGTGGCACGACGCTCGGACAGGCTCTGGTTGTAGGCATCGCTGCCGCACAGGTCGGTGTGGCCTGCGACTTCAACGCGCAGGTCCGGGTAACGCTTCAGGATCTCGATGGCCTCGTTGAGGATCGCGACCGCATCCGGACGCAGAGTCGACTTGTCGAAGTCGAAGTTCACGCCCTTCAGGTCGATCGACACCGGCACCGGGCAGCCGTCCGGACCGATGGTCTGGCCAGCCTGCGAATCGGGGCACTTGTCGTCGCAATCGTTGACGCCGTCGCCGTCGCTGTCCATGTCGGCGCAGCTCGGGGCAACCGGTGCCGGGGCGACCGGTGCGGTCGGCTCCGGGCCCAGCGGGATCACCACGCCGACCGAGGCGAGGATGTCGCCGAAGCCGTTCTCGTTCGGGGCCGAGACGCTCTGGTCATCGAATTCATAGCGATAGGCGAGTTCGGTACGCAGTCCAACGCGCGAACCAAGCTTGCTCTGCACGCCCACGCCGACCTTGGCGGCGAAGTTGCCGTCCTTGCGCTCGCCCGGCGAATTCGGGTTCGGGAAGGCGTCGAACTCTTCTTCCGCACGCTGGTAGCCCAGGCCCATCAGCACATAGGGGTTCCAGCCGCGGTCGGCCGAGACGCCCCAGTGGCGGCGCAGGTCGAGCGAGACGCCGTACTGGCTCCAGTTGAGGTTGCGGTTCGCTTCCTTGTTCGGGTTCTGGTAGTTCAGCTCGCCATCGAGCGACCAGTTCGGGCTGAGGAACTTGCCGACGCCGATGGCGCCGAAGTAGTCGCTCTTGGTGTCGCGGTCGCTATCCTGGAAGTTGTAGCCGACGCTGCCGGTCAGATACCAGCGGTCGTCGAACTCCTGCGCGCTGGCAACGTGTGCCACGCCCAGACCGCAAAACAGCGCGGCACAGAGGAGTTTCTTATTCATTGTGTTCAGCTCCTTGATCAAGGGGGGTAAAGCAATCTTGCGGTTGGTTTGCTGTTGGTGCTTGCGTGTTGACGGCCGCGACTGCTCAGCCTTCCGCGCCACGGTATTGCTGGCGGCGTGAAGCCCATGTTAACGCAAGCGTAACAGTTAGCAATAGCCAATCCACCGCCCCCTGTTCATATTTGATATAGCTGAATGAACTCCGATACCGGGAGCGCATCCAGCGCCTGTGGGGCGGCGGCCAGCGCCATCAGGCGCTCCACCTGCCCGGCCGGCAGTTGGGCCCGCAGCGCCGCCTCGTACTTGGCCATCAACACCGGGATCCCCTCGCCACGGCGCTTGCGGTGGCCGATGGGGTAGTCGATCGAGACCTTGTCCGTGCTGCTGCCGTCCTTGAAGAACACCTGCACCGAATTGCCGATGTAGCGCCTGGCGGGATCGAAGTAGTCGCGGGTGTACTGGGGGTTCTCGGCCACGCTCATCTTCCCGCGCAGGGTATCGATGCGCGGATCGGCGGCGATGTCGTCGTTGTAATCGTCGGCGGTCAGGCGGCCGAAGATCAGCGGCACCGCGACCATGTACTGGAGGCAATGGTCGCGGTCGGCGTAATTGGCCAGCGGCCCGGTCTTGTCGATGATGCGCACGCCGGCTTCCTGGGTCTGGATCTCGATCCGCTCGATCTCGTCCAGCCGGTCCTTGACCTGCGGATGCAGCTGCATCGCCGCCTCGACCGCGGTCTGGGCGTGGAATTCGGCCGGGAAGCTGATCTTGAACAGCACGTTCTCCATCACGTAGCTGCCGAACGGGCGCTCGAACTCGAACGGTTTGCCCTCGAAGGCGACGTCGTAGAAGCCCCAGGTCCTGGCGCTCAGGGCGCTCGGGTAGCCCACGACTTTCTTGTGCGCGGCGTTGATGGCGTGGGTCACGGCGCGGCGGCAGGCGTCGCCGGCGGCCCAGCTCTTGCGCGGACCGGTGTTGGGGGCGTGGCGGTAGGTGCGCAGCACGCCGTTGTCGATCCAGGAGTGCGAGACGGCGGCGATGACCTCGTCCTTGCCGCCGCCGAACATCGCCGTGGCGACCGCGGTCGAGGCCAGGCGCACCAGGATCACGTGGTCGAGGCCGACCCGGTTGAAGGAGTTCTGCAGCGCGTACACGCCCTGGATTTCGTGGGCCTTGATCGCCCAGGTCAGCACGTCGCGCACGGTCAGGCCCTTGCCGCCGCCCTTTTCCGCCTGGCGCGACAGGTAGTCGGCGACCGCGAGGATGGTGCCGAGGTTGTCCGACGGATGGCCCCATTCGGCGGCCAGCCAGGTGTCGTTGAAGTCCAGCCAGCGCACCAGGGTGCCGATGTTGAACGCGGCTTGGGCGGGGTCGAGTTCGAACGAGGTGCCGGGCACGCGTGCGCCGCCGGGCAGTTCGCCGCCCGGGACCAGCGGGCCGAGGTGCTTCACGCAGTCGGGGAATTTCATCGCCAGCATCGCGCAGGCCAGCGAGTCGAGCAGCATGTAGCGCGCGGTGTCGTAGGCCTCCTGCGAATCGACCCTGTAATCGATGACGTAGTCGGCGATATCGACCATCGGCTGGTCGGGCTGCGGACGGGCGGCGGAGCGGATGTCGGTCTGGCTGTCGTGCTGGCTCATGGGGTCTCGGATGCTGCGGGGGTAGCCGGCTATTTTGCCAGAGCCGGTCGTTACGCCGGCACGGCCCCCTGCTTCCACCGGGCGCCGCAATCGTGGCGGCAGTTGCCGATGCCGTGTTTTCCCTGCATCGTGGGCGTTCCCGTACGCAGGCGTATCCAGGCATGCCGGACATCCAGCCCGTTCCCGCCGAAGTCGAGGGTGCCGCCTACCCGCGGCTGTTCGCCCCGCTGGACCTGGGCTTTACCACCCTGCGCAACCGCGTGCTGATGGGCTCCATGCACACCGGGCTCGAGGACCGGCGCCGCGACTTCCCGAAGCTCGCCGCCTACTTCGCCGAACGCGCCGCTGGCGGCGTCGGGATGATGGTCACCGGCGGCTTCTCGCCCAACATCGTCGGCTGGCTCAAACCCTTTGCCGGCAAGCTGAGCTGGCCGTGGGAAGCGCGCAAACACCGGCAGGTCACGAGCGCGGTGCACGCGCACGGGGCGAAGATCTGCCTGCAGCTGCTGCACGCCGGCCGCTACGCCTACCACCCGCTGTCGGTGTCGGCCTCGCGCCTGAAGGCGCCGATCAACCCGTTCACGCCGCGGGCGCTGTCGGCGCGCGGCGTCGAGCGCCAGATCGACGCCTTCGCCAACGCCGCCAGGCTCGCTCGCGAGGGCGGCTACGACGGCGTCGAGATCATGGGTTCGGAAGGCTACCTGCTGAACCAGTTCACGGTCGCGCGCACCAACAAGCGCAATGACCGCTGGGGCGGCGACGCCGCGAACCGCATGCGCTTCGCGGTCGAGATCGTGCGCCGGGTGCGCGCAGCCTGCGGCCCGGACTTCATCCTGGTCTACCGGCTGTCGATGCTCGACCTGGTCGAGGGCGGCGGCGACTGGAACGAGATCGTGATGCAGGCGCAGGCCGTGGAGGCGGCTGGCGCGACCATCATCAACACCGGCATCGGCTGGCACGAGGCGCGCATCCCCACCATCGTCACCTCGGTGCCGCGCGCAGCCTTCGCCGGCGTCACCGCCAAGCTGCGACCGCACGTCGCGCTGCCGCTGGTGGCGACCAATCGCATCAACATGCCGGACGTCGCCGAACGCGTGCTAGCAGGCGGCGCCGACCTGGTGTCGATGGCGCGCCCGTTGCTCGCCGATCCGGACTGGGCCAACAAGGCCCGCAGCGGCCGCGCGCATGCCATCAATACCTGCATCGCCTGCAACCAGGCCTGCCTCGACCACGTGTTCCAGAACCGCAAGGCCAGCTGCCTGGTCAATCCGCGCGCCTGCGCCGAGACCGAGCTGAACTACACGCCGACATCGTCGCCCAGGCGCATCGCCGTGGTCGGCGCGGGACCTGCCGGACTGGCCTGCGCGACCATCGCCGCCGGCCGTGGCCATCGCGTCACCCTGTTCGATGCCGCCGACGAGATCGGCGGCCAGTTCAACCTCGCCAAGCGCATTCCCGGCAAGGAGGAGTTCCACGAGACCCTGCGCTACTTTGCCCATCGCATCGAGGAAACCGGCGTCGAGCTGCAGCTGTCGACCCGGGCCACACCGGAGCTGCTGGCGGGCTTCGACGAGGTGGTGCTGGCGACCGGGGTCACGCCGCGCACGGTCGATTTCCCGGGGCACGAACACCCGAAAGCCATCGGTTATCTCGACGTCCTGCAGCGGCGCGTGGTGCCCGGCCGGCGGGTGGCGATCGTCGGCGCCGGCGGCATCGGCTTCGACGTCGCCGAGTTCCTGGTGCAGGAAGCGCCCTCGCCCAGCCTCGATCCAGGGCGCTGGATGGCCGAATGGGGGGTCGACGACCGCTTCGAGGCGCGCGGAGGCCTCGTTGCTGCCCGGCCCGAGGCTGCCGCGCGCCAGATCTGGCTGCTGCAGCGCAGCCCCGGGCGCCCCGGCGCGCGCCTGGGCAAGACGACCGGCTGGGTGCATCGCGCCACGCTCAAGGCCAAGGGCGTGCAGATGCTGGGCGGGGTCGAGTACCTGGGACTGGGGGACACCGGCTTCCGGATCAGGATCGAAGGCGCCGAGCAGCTGCTGCCGGTCGACCACGTGGTGATCTGCGCCGGGCAGGAATCGCGCCGCGACCTGCTGGCACCGCTGCATTCCATGCCAAAACCCGTTCAGCTGATCGGCGGCGCCGACAAGGCGGTCGAACTGGACGCCAAGCGGGCCATCGCCCAGGCGGCGCGGGTGGCGGCGGCACTGTAGCGGCGGCGACTGGATCCCGACGCACGACCGCCCACGGGCTGGATACGGCCCGCCGACTTGATCAACCCTGAGTAAAAACTCCATTTTGAATCAGGGACTTAGCCTGAACGTCAAGCTGCATTGTTCAGCTGACGTTCGGTTTTGTCCCCTTACCGTGCGCGCACTTTCCCGCCTTCCGAACTAGGCGGGAGCCGGCGCAGCCCCCACCGCGGGGCTTTGTGCCCGGGCAACGAGCAGGCCACAGAGTCCGCGCGCCCTCCCCAATACGCCATGCCCGCTCGCCCCGCACTGCCTTTCGGCCGCGGACGCGCGCGGGCGCAACGCAGCAAGGAGTTCCCGAACATGAAACTGGCCTGGATCCTGTGGTTGGCCTCCGTGCTGCCCCCGCAAGCGTCCGACTCGCTGTGCCTGAGCGCCACCGTCTACCTGGAGGCCCGGGACCAGCCCACCCGCGGCCAGCAGGCCGTGGCCGAAGTCGCCCTGCGCCGCCAGGACAGCGGCCTGTGGGGCGACTCGATGTGCGACGTGGTCACCGCGCGCAAGCAGTTCGCGCCCTCGCTGGTGTCCCCGAACACCCGGCTGGGAAATGTCGAGGCCTGGTCCCGGGCCGTGACCATCGCCCTGGAGTCCGAGCAGAACTGGGCGCTGCCGTCCGGCCAGCGCAAGGAGATCGTGCCCGGCGCCAGCCACTTCATGGCCCACGACATCGCCAGCCCGAGCTGGCGCAACGCCTACCAGGTGGCGACGATCGGCGACCACACCTTCCTCAAGGTGCAGAACCTGAAGCCGCAGCATCGCGGCTGATCGCCGTCCCATCCACGCGCCGCACGCACGGTGTGGTCGTAACAGTCCGTTGCACCGGCGTGATTGAGCTGTCACGCCGCAACACCCACCATGGGCGACTCTTCCCCAAGGAGTCATGCATGAAGCTTTACACCTCCCCCGGCACCTGCGCACTGGCCGACCACATCGTGCTGCAGTGGATCGGCAAGCCGTTCGAGGCGCAGATCGTCAACAGGGACGAGCGCAGGACGCCCGCCTACCTGAAGTTGAATCCCGCGGGCGCGGTGCCGGTGCTGGACGACGATGGTTTCGTGCTGACCCAGAATGCGGCGATCCTGAATTACCTCGCCGATTTGAATCCGGACGCAAAGCTGGGCGGTGACGGCACGCCGAAAGGCCGCGCCGAGGTCAACCGCTGGCTGGCCTTCCTCAACGCCGACGTGCATCCGGCCTTCCATCCCCTGTTCGGCAGCACGACGTACCTCGGTGACGATGCCGCGATCGAGAAGACCAAGGGTGCCGCCAGGAAAAAACTGCGCGACTACTTCGAGCGCGCGGATGCGCAGCTGGCCGGCAAGGATTACCTGACCGGGGCACGTTCGATCGCCGATCCCTACCTGTTCGTGGTCACGCAGTGGGCGAAGAAATTCGAGGTCGATTTGGCGGGTCTGGACAACCTGGCCGCATTCGACAAGCGCATGGCCGCCGATGCCGGCGTGCAGGCGGCGATGAAGGCAGAGGGATTGCTGTAGCCATCCCGAGCCGTACTCAACAATCAGAAGGCCGCGCGGTGCGCGGCTTTCTGCTTTTCCTTCTCTCGTCGCGAGAAGGTGGCGCGAAACGCCGGATGAGGGAACGCTGTTTCGAGTCGCACTGTTGATCAGCCCCCGGAAACAGGTGCTTCTGTAGTAGCGCACCTGGGCGCGATGCTCTGCCGGTAACGTTTGTCGCGCCCAGGTACGCTCCTACAAAGGCAGCTGCGCGCCAACAGCGCACAGGCGTGTGCGACGTAGCCCCGGAGGAGTTGGTGTCGTGCGGGAGATCCTTCGCTCAGCGCTTTCGATCGATGTGCTGGCTTCGGACAGAGCTGCGCGGTTCTCCCCACCCCATCCCGCCCTGCCCGGCACAGCGCGCCGGGCGTTCGAACGGCCCGCGCGGTAGTGCCGCGCAAGCAGGCCGTTCTCACCCCCTGCAAGCGGGGAAGGGGGAGTCGGTGCCATGCAGGAGTCGCTTCGCTCAACGTTTCTCGATCGGGACGTATTTCCGGTCTTCTGGTCCTATGTATTGGGCGCTTGGGCGGATGATCTTGCCGTCTTCGCGCTGCTCGATCACGTGCGCGCACCAGCCGGAGGTGCGGGCGATCACGAACAGCGGCGTGAACATCGGTGTCGGCACGCCCATCATGTGGTAGCTCGACGCGCTGTACCAGTCGAGGTTGGGGAACATCTTCTTCATGTCCATCATCGTGTTCTCGATGCGCTCGGACACGTCGAACAGGACCTGGTTGCCGCCTTCGGTGCACAGCTTGCGGCTGATCTCCTTGATGATCGGATTGCGCGGGTCGCCGATGGTGTAGACCGGGTGGCCGAAGCCGATCACGATTTCCTTGCGGCCGACGCGCTCGCGGATGTCGGCTTCGGCTTCGTCGGCGCTCGAGTAGCGCGAGATGATGTCCATCGCCACTTCGTTGGCGCCGCCGTGCTTGGGGCCGCGCAGCGCGCCGATCGCGCCGGTGACGCAGGAATGCATGTCGCTGCCGGTGCCGGCGATCACCCGCGCGGCGAAGGTCGAGGCGTTGAACTCGTGCTCGGCGTACAGGACCAGCGACTTGTCCATCGCATCGGCATGCAGCGCACTCGGCGGTTCGCCGTGCAGCAGGTGCAGGAAGTGCGCGGCGATCGAGTCGTCGTCGGTCTCGACGTCGATGCGGCGGCCGTTGCGGGTGAAGTGCCACCAGTACAGCAGCATCGAGCCGAAGCTGGCCATCAGCCGGTCGGCGATGTCGCGCGCCTCCGGCGCCGGATGGCCGTCGCGCTCGGGCAGCACGTTGCCCAGCACCGAGCAGCCGGTGCGCATCACGTCCATCGGGTGGGCGTTGGCCGGCACCAGCTCCAGCGCCTCACTGACGATCGCCGGCAGTCCGCGCAGCCGGGCGAGCTTGGTCTTGTAGGCCTTGAGCTGGGCGGCCGTCGGCAGCGCGCCGTGCACCAGCAGGTGCGCGACTTCCTCGAAGGTCGACTTGGTGGCCAGGTCGTGGATGTCGAAGCCGCGATAGTGCAGGTCGTTGCCGCTGCGGCCGACGGTGCACAGGGCGGTGTTGCCGGCGGGGGTGCCGGACAGGGCCACCGACTTCTTCGGCTTGGGCAGGGTGGACGTGGCCTCGCTCATCGCATTGCTCCTTGGGTCTGGCGGCGCCTGGCGACGCGCGATCCCGGCATTTTACGGCGCTGCCCGCGCGCTGTCCGGTTTGCGGCTGGCGCGGCGTTGCTGTGGATGAAGGGGAGCCGCTGACGCGGCGCCCCGCGCCGGTACGGGAACCTCGACGCCCGTACCGGCGCAACCCACGCGCCGGTGGGGTTTGGACAGGGGGATCGGCACGGGCCACAGGCCTCTGCCAAACCCGCCGGCCGACTATTCGTCCGTATCCGTTGCCGTGCCGGCGAAGAGTTCGTCGAGCTTGTCCTCGTAAGCGTGGTAGCCGAGGAAGTCGTACAGCTCATCCCGCGTCTGCAACGTGTCAATAATGTGTTTCTGGGTGCCGTCGCGGCGCACTGTTTCGTAGAAGTGCAGTGCAGCCTTGTTCATGGCACGGTAGGCGCCGCAGCAGTACAGGGCGATGTCGACGCCCGCTTCGCGCAGTTCGCCGGTGGTGAAGAACGGGGTCGCGCCGAACTCGGTCAGGTTGGCCAGGATCGGCACCTTGACCGCGGACTTGAAGCGCTTGTAATCCTCAAGCGTCGTCATCGCCTCGGGGAAGATCATGTCGGCGCCGGCCTCGACATAGGCCATCGCGCGTTCGATCGCGGCATCCACGCCCTCGCTGGCAGCGGCATCGGTTCGCGCCATGACCACGAAGCCGTCGTCGTTGCGCGCGTCCACCGCCGCCTTGACCCGGTCGACCATCTCCGCGGCCGGTACCACTTCCTTGCCCGGCCGGTGGCCGCAGCGCTTCTGCCCGACCTGGTCCTCCATGTGTACCGCAGCCACGCCGACACGCTGGAAACTGCGGATCGTGCGCGCGATGTTGAACGCCCCGCCCCACCCCGTGTCGATGTCGACCAGCAGCGGCAGGCCGGTCGCATCGACGATCCGGCGCGCATCGGTGAGCACGTCTTCCATGGTGCTGATGCCGAGGTCGGGCATGCCCAGCGAATTCGCGGCCACGCCGCCGCCGGACAGGTACAGGGCCTGGTAGCCGGTACGCTTGGCCATCAGCCCGGCGTAGGCGGTGATGGCGCCCATCACCTGCAGCGGGGTTTCGGCGGCGAGCGCGGCGCGGAAGCGCGCGCCCGCGGAAGAGGGTCGGTTCATGCGGCCTCCGTAAATGCCGCATTTTAGCCGATCGCGGCGTGCGGCCGCCCCTGCATCGGCGGGGCACGGCCGGGGCGTGAATCACCCAGCTCATTCCTGTCAGTGTCGATTTGACGCGGTAGAACAGTGATCGGGTATCGTCGTCGTCCCGAGGAGGGCGCGCCCATGCCGACCGAAGCTTTCCACCCAGGACGCGACGCCATGCCAATGCCACCGGTCCCGCACACGCCGCTGATCGTCGGCGTCACCAGCCACCGCAACCTCGTTCCGGCCGAGATCGACGGCCTGCGCACGCGCGTGCGGGAGTTCTTCACCGGCCTGCAGCGGCAGTTCCCCGAGCTGCCGCTGGTGCTGCTGTCGTCGCTGGCCGAGGGCGGCGACCGGCTGGTGGCCGAGGAGGCGCTGGACCGCGGCGTGCGCCTGGTCGCGGTGCTGCCGCTGCCCGCAGCGCTGTATGTCGACGACTTCGCCGACGCCGCCAGCCGGGCGCAGTTCTCCGCGCTGTGCGGGCGCGCCGAGGTGATGGTGATGCCGCGCCTGCTGCACAACACGGACGCGGGAGTCGCGGTGCCCGGGGGCGAACGGGACCGCCAGTACGCCCAGGCCGGGGTATTCGTCTCCAGCCATTGCCATGTCCTGCTGGCGCTGTGGGACGGCCGGCCCTCCGACCTGCTCGGCGGCACCGCGCAGGTCGTGAACTACCACCTCGACGGCACCATGCCGGGTGCGATCGAGCGCCGCCGCGATACGCAGCCGCTGTTCGATCGCGACGACGAAAGCCTGCTGTACCACGTCGCCTGCTCGCGCGATGGCCCTGGCCAGCCCGAGCCGCCGCTGCCGCCGTTGCAGCCGCTGCAGGCGCGCTGGGTAAGCCCCGCAGGCAGCTGTCCCGCCGACCAGGGCATGCCGGGGGAATACGCGCTGATGTTCCAGCGCATGGTCGAGTTCAACCACGACGCGCGGACCTACGCCGACGACATCGCCGCGCACGCGGCTGCAACGGATCGGATCATCGAAACCGCCTCTCCCGACACCCTCGACGCGCTGTTCGCCGCCGCCGACTGGCTGGCGATTCATTTCCAGAAGCGGGTCCTGCTGGCGATGCGCGGCATCCACGTGCTGGCGGCGCTCATGGGCATCGCCTTCGTCGCCTATTCCGACCTGCCGGGCGACCTGCTTGATCCGGCGCCGATGATCGACCTGTTCATCGCCCTGTTCGTGGCCGGCGTGCTGCTGGATCGCGTCGCAAAGCGCCGCGGCTGGCACCGCAAGTACATCGACTACCGCGCGCTGGCCGAGGGCCTGCGGGTGCAGCGCTACTGGTGCTGTGCAGGCATTGCCGGTGCGGATTCGGTCGCCTTCGCACACGACAATTTCCTGCAGAAGCAGGACGTCGAGCTGGGCTGGATCCGCAACGTCATGCGCGAGGCCGGCCTGCACATGGCGGACTGCGACGACGTTTCGCGCACCGCACTGGCCGCGGTCATCGACGACTGGATCGGCGCCCCGGGCCGCGGCGGCCAGCTCGACTACTACACGCGCAAGGTGGGGGAACGCAGCCGCGTGCACCACGCCGCCCAGGCGCTGGGGCGCGTCTGCCTGTGGTCGGGCATCGCCATCGGCGTGGTGCTGGCGCTGTTCCACCGCTGGCTGGATGCCGACACGGCGACCAGCCTGGTGGCGGTGATCGGCGTGCTGGCGATCATCGCCGCGGCGCGCGAATCCTATGCCTACCGCAAGGCCGACAAGGAACTGATCAAGCAGTACCAGTTCATGCGCAACCTGTTCGCCAGCGCGCGCCGCGCACTGGACGCGGCGCCCGACATGCATGCCAGGCACGGGGTGTTGCGCGCGCTGGGCGAGGCCGCGCTGGCCGAGCACGCCGAATGGGCGCTGATGCACCGCGAACGGCCGCTGGAACACGGCAAGCTGTAGCGCGGGTGCGGGACGGCTGCTTCGGCCTGTGCGCGGCGTTCACGCCGTGCTCCCCATACCGCGGCATCGAAGCATTCTGTAGGAGCGCACCTGGGCGCGACAGGCTTTTACCGGTAAAAGCCTGTCGCGCCCAGGTGCGCTCCTACAAGATGGATGCGAACTGGCGAGTGCTGCTGAAGATCACGCTGCATCCAGCACTGCTGTTGTTCGACGCTTCCCTACAGCAGGTGCGCCACGCCGGCGCGTTCTTCTTCCAGTTCGGCCAGGGTCTTGTCCATGCGCGCACGGCTGAAGGCGTCGATCTCGAGGCCTTCGACGCGGGTGTATTCGCCGCCCTTGGTAATCACCGGCACGCCGTAGATGATGCCTTCCGGGATGCCGTAGCTGCCGTCGGACGGCACGCCCATCGTCACCCACTGGCCGTCGCTGCCCAGCATCCAGTCGTGGACGTGGTCGATGGCGGCGTTGGCGGCCGAAGCGGCCGAGGACAGCCCCCGCGCCTCGATGATCGCGGCGCCGCGCTTGCCTACGGTGGGGATGAAGGTGTCGGCGTTCCACGCGGCATCGTCGATCTTGTCCCGCAGCGACTTGCCGTTGGCGGTGGCGAAGCGGATGTCGGGGTACATGGTCGGGCTGTGGTTGCCCCACACGACCATCTTCTCGATGTCGCCGACGGCCACGCCGGCCTTGGCGGCCAGCTGGCTCAGCGCGCGGTTGTGGTCCAGGCGCAGCATCGCGGTGAAGTTCTTCGCCGGCAGGTTGGGCGCCGATTTCATCGCGATGTAGGCGTTGGTGTTGGCCGGGTTGCCGACCACCAGCACCCTGACGTCGCGCGAGGCGACCTTGTCCAGCGCCGCGCCCTGGGCGGTGAAGATCTTGGCGTTCTCGAGCAGCAGGTCCTTGCGCTCCATGCCCGGGCCGCGCGGACGCGCGCCGACCAGCATGGCGATGTCGGCATCCTTGAACGCAACCTCGGCGTCGGCGGTGCCGACCATCCCGGCCAGCAGCGGGAAGGCGCAGTCTTCAAGCTCCATCATCACGCCCTTGAGCGCGGCCTGGGCCTTGTCGATCGGCAGCTCCAGCAGCTGCAGGATGACGGGCTGGTCCTTGCCCAGCATCTCGCCCGAGGCGATGCGGAACAGCAGGGCGTAGCCGATCTGGCCGGCGGCACCGGTGACGGCGACTCGAATGGGGGCTTTCATGGGGACTCCTGTAGGGCGGGTCTCGGCCCGCCGCCTTTGCGATTTGAAGGATCTTCGGCGAACCAGCACTACGCCATTGGCGGGTCGAGGCCCGCCCTACGCCAGCTCGGCGAAGAACTCCTGGATGCGCTGCAGGCCCGGTGCCAGCTGTGGCGCCGGGCAGGTGTAGCTGATGCGCAGGCTGCGCGGCTCGCCGAAGGCCGAGCCGGGCACGCAGGCCACGCCCTTGGCTTCCAGCAGTGCGTTGCACAGGTCGACGTCGTTGTCGATGCGCTTGCCCTGGTGCGACTTGCCGAAGCCCACGCTGATATCCGGGAAAGCATAGAACGCGCCCTGCGGCTTCGGGCACAGCACGCCGGGGATCGCGGTGAGCGCCGCTACCACCTGGTCGCGCCTGGCCTGGAAATCGGCGCACTTGGCCTCAGGGATGTCCTGCGGACCGTCGAACGCGGCGACCGCGGCGGCGGTGACGATCTCGGGGAGGTTGGTGATGTGGTTGGAATTGAGGATGGTGACGGCCTTCGCCACCGATTCCGGGCCAGCCATGAAGCCGGCGCGCCAGCCGGGCATGCCATAGGTCTTGGACAGCGAGTCGACGAAGATCACGCGGTCGCGCAGCTCGGGACGCACGTGCAGGAAGTTGTGGTAACCGACGCCGTCGAACACCATGCGGTTGTAGATGTCGTCGGTGATGATCCAGGTATCGGGATACCTGGCGATGACGTCGGCGAGCGCGGCGATCTCGTGCTTGCCGTAGACCATGCCGGTCGGATTGGACGGATTGTTGAACAGGAACAGCTTGGGCTTCTTCGCCAGCGCCGCTTCGAGCTGGGCAGGCGTGAGCTTGTAGTCCTGGGCGGGACCGCAGGGCAGCAGCTGGATGTCGGCTTCGAGGATCTCGCCGATGTCGAGGTAGCTGGTCCAGTACGGCGTCGGGAAGGCGAAGCCGTCGCCCGGGTCGAGCAGCGCTTCGGCCAGGTTGTAGAGGATGTGCTTGGCGCCGATGCCGGTCGCGCAGTTGGCGCGGGTGTAACCGGTCAGTCCGATCTCACCGATGTGCTTTAGGAAGGCGTCGAGCAGCACGTCGGCGCCGCGGTTGCTGCCGTACTGGCCGGAGTCGTGCTCGAGCGCCGCGCGCGCGGCCTCGTAGACGTGCGTGCCGGGCAGGAAGTTCGGCACCCCGATCGAGAAGCTGATGATGTCGCGGCCTTCGGCCTTGAGTTGCCTGGCCTTGTCGGCCACCACCATGATCGCACTGGGCTTGGCCCGGCCCATGCGCTTGGCGAGTTCGGGCATCGCGGAAACCTCGGGAGATGGGAGGGTGCAGCGCGGAAACGACGTTGCTGCAACGGCTAATTTTAGCATGGCGGCAGCGTCGCCCCGGGTGTGTGGAGGGCACTGCGCGCCCAGCGCGTCGGCGACGGCGCGCCGAACGCCAATCAGGCCGCCAGGATCCTGTTCCACTCGGCGATGCGCTCGGCTTTCGCGGCCAGCACTGGCTCCACGTCGCCCTCGATCTTCACCGACTTCAGGCCGTCGCCCTGCTGGATCCTGTCGACCGCCTCCAGCCCGTCGACCACCTTGCCGAACACGGTGTGCTTGCCGTCCAGCCAGGGCGTGGCGACGTGGGTGATGAAGAACTGGCTGCCGTTGGTGTTGGGTCCGGCATTGGCCATCGACAGCACCCCGCGCTCGTGCTTCACGCCGTTGCCGGTCTCGTCCTCGAACTTGTACCCCGGGCCGCCGGTGCCGGTGCCCTGCGGGCAGCCGCCCTGGACCATGAAATCGGCGATGACGCGGTGGAAGTCCAGCCCGTCGTAGAAGCCGCGCCCGGCCAGGTTGACGAAATTGGCCACCGTCAGCGGGGCCTTGTCGGGGTAGAGCTCGACCCGGATCGGGCCACGGTCGGTGTCGAAAACGGCGTGCAGGGACATGGGGGTTCCTTCGGTATGGGGGCTCGCGGACCCGGTATGCGGGCTGAAGCCGGGGATTCAACCGGTGCCGGATGCGGCGCCCGGGCGCGTTATACTACTCGGCTTCCCTGCTTCCGATCCTGCGCCCTGCCCACGGCACGCCGGCGCGCCCCCGACCATGTCAATCGAACGCCTGCGCAACATCGCCATCGTCGCCCACGTCGACCATGGCAAGACCACCCTCGTCGACCAGCTGCTCAAGCAGTCTGGCACCCTGGACGTGCGCGCGGCGGTCCCGGACCGGGTGATGGACAGCAGCGACCTGGAGAAGGAGCGCGGGATCACCATCCTGTCCAAGAACACCGCGATCCGCTGGACCGACCCGCAGGGCGAGACCTGGCGCATCAACATCGTCGACACCCCGGGCCACGCCGACTTCGGCGGCGAGGTCGAGCGCGTGCTGTCGATGGTCGACTCGGTGCTGGTGCTGGTCGACGCGATGGACGGCCCGATGCCGCAGACGCGCTTCGTGACCCAGAAGGCGTTCGCGATGGGTTTCAAGCCGATCGTGGTCATCAACAAGGTCGATCGGCCGGGCGCGCGCCCGAGCTGGGTGCTGGACCAGACCTTCGACCTGTTCGACCGGCTGGGCGCCAGCGACGACCAGCTCGACTTCACCACCGTGTATGCCTCCGGCCTGCAGGGCTACGCGGGCATGGACGAGGGCGTGCGCGAAGGCGACATGACGCCGCTGTTCGAGGCGATCTGCCAGCACGTGCCGGCACCGGCGGTCGATCCGGACGGCCCGTTCCAGATGCGGGTGACCACCCTGGACTACAACAACTACGTCGGCATCATCGGCGTCGGCCGCATCCAGCGCGGCAAGGTCAGGACCAACCAGCAGGTCACCGTGGTCGATCGCGCCGGCAAGACCCGCGGCGCCAAGGTGCTGCAGGTGCTGGGCTTCATGGGCCTGGAGCGCATCGAGGTGCCCGAGGCCCGTGCCGGCGACATCATCGCCTTCTCCGGCATCGAGAATCTCGGCATCTCCGACACCCTGTGCGCGCCCGACGCGGTCGAGCAGCTGCCGGTGCTGACGGTGGACGAGCCCACCATCTCGATGACCTTCCAGGTCAACGATTCGCCGTTCGCCGGGGTCAAGGACCGCAGCGGCGGCAAGTTCCTGACCTCGCGCCAGCTGCGCGACCGCCTCACCCGCGAGACCCAGCACAACGTCGCGCTCAAGGTCGAGGACACCGCGGACGCCGACAAGTTCAAGGTCTCCGGCCGCGGCGAGCTGCACCTGTCGATCCTGATCGAAACCATGCGCCGCGAAGGCTACGAACTGGCCGTGTCGCGGCCGGAAGTGATCATCCGCGAGATCGACGGCGTCAAGCAGGAGCCCTACGAGCAGCTGGTCGTGGACATGGAAGAGCAGTTCCAGGGCGGGGTCATGGGTCGGCTCGGCGAGCGCAAGGCGCAGCTGCAGAACATGGAGCCCGACGGCAAGGGCCGCGTGCGCATCGAATTCATCATCCCGGCGCGCGGCCTGATCGGTTTCCAGACCGAGTTCCGCACCCTCACCGCCGGCACCGGCCTGCTGTTCCACATCTTCGACCACTACGGCCCGCGTGCCGACGGCGAGATCGGCCAGCGCAGCAACGGCGTACTGATCTCCAACGGCACCGGCCCGTCGCCGGCCTACGCGCAGATCGCGATGCAGGAGCGCGGGCGCCTGTTCGTCGAGCCGGGCGAGGAGATCTACGAAGGCCAGATCGTCGGCATCCACAGCAAGGACAACGACCTGACCGTCAACGCCCTGCGCGGCAAGCAGCTGACCAACTTCCGCGCCGCGGGCAAGGACCAGGACGAAGGCCTGATCCCGCCGGTCAAGCTGTCGCTGGAGCAGGCGCTGGAGTTCATCGACGACGACGAGCTGGTCGAGGTGACGCCCAGGCAGATCCGCCTGCGCAAGAAGCAGCGCACCGAGGTCGACCGCAAGCGCGCATCCCGCGCAGCCTGAGAGCGACGCTGCGGCAATGACGGACCCGGGACTGGAATATCCGCGCGACGATCGCCGCCACCCCAAGCACCCGCACTACAACCCCGACCCCCACGCGCACCCGGGCCTGCACGTCATCGCGATCGTCGAAGCGACCAAGGGCGCGCTGGCGATCATGGCCGCCAGTGGCCTGGAGCTCCTCGGCCCGGCGCCGCTGCATCGCTGGCTGCACGAACTGATCGCGCGTTTCCAGCTCGATCCGGCGCACGGCGCGATGGCCTGGCTGGCGAACGCGATCAGCCCGCACTCGCTGCACCTGGCCGCCGCCGCGGTGTTCTTCTACGGCGCCCTGCACCTGTTCGAGGCGTGGGGTTTGTGGCGCGCCCGCTCGTGGGCGTCATGGGTGGGCTGCCTCACCGCCGCAACCTACCTGCCCTTCGATGTCTATGCCCTGGTCCAGCGTCCGGGCTGGCTTTCATCCGTCGTGGTCGCGATCAACCTGGTCGTGGTCTGGGTGCTGGGTCGCGACCTGCTGAAACGTCGTTACTGACGCGATCCCACGGCATTGCCCGCAGGGCCGGCACGGCGGCGGCTTCTTGCAAGAAGACCGCGCAGACGCGATGCTGGGCCCGGGGTCTGTCCAGGTCAGCGTAGGGGGCCATCGCCATGCGACACCGCGCGTTGACCGCGCTTGCACTTGCCGCCTGCATGCTGGCGGCCGGATGCCTGCGCAATGCACCGGATCCGGATGCATCCGCGACGCCCGGAGCCGATGAACCCCACGCGAATCATCCGTCCTCCTTCGCCTACGACGAAGCTGACATCGCCGGCCTGCAGGCGCGCATGGCCAACGGCACGCTGAGCAGCCATGCGCTGACCCAGGCCTACCTCGACCGCATCGCCGCGATCGACGACGCCGGGCCGCGGCTCAACGCAGTGATCGAACTGAACCCGGGCGCACTCAGGGAAGCCGACGCGCGCGACGCCGAACGCAAGGCCGGCAGGTCGCGTGGCACCCTGCACGGCATCCCGGTCCTGCTCAAGGACAACATCGACGCCACCCCGATGGTCAATTCGGCCGGTTCGCTGGCGCTCGCCGAACATCGCCCGAAAACCGACGCCTTCCTGGTGCGCCGCCTGCGCGAGGCCGGCGCGGTGATCCTGGGCAAGACCAACCTCAGCGAATGGGCCAACTTCCGCTCCACCCGCTCGACCTCGGGCTGGAGCGGCCGCGGCGGGCAAACGAAGAATCCCTATGCGCTCGACCGCAATCCCTGCGGTTCCAGCGCCGGCACCGGCAGCGCGATCGCCGCCAACCTGGCCGTGGCCGGCATCGGCACCGAGACCGACGGCAGCATCATCTGCCCGTCTGCGGTCGCCGGCCTGGTCGGGATCAAACCCACCGTGGGTCTGGTCAGCCGCGACGGCATCATCCCGATCTCGCACAGCCAGGACACGGCCGGGCCGATGGCGCGCAGCGTCGCCGACGCCGCGATCCTGCTCGCCGCGATCTCGGGCCGCGACGACGCCGATGCCGCCACCCAGGCCAGCGCGGGCAACGCGATCTTCGATTATTCCGGGCACCTGCGCGTAGACGGCCTGAAAGGCGCGCGCATCGGCGTGCTGCGCAAGCTCATGGGCTACCAGCCCGACGTCGATGCCGCGATGGATCGCGCCGTCGCGGCGATGCGGGCCGCCGGCGCCGAGGTGGTCGATGCCGAAATTCCCACCGCGGGCCAGTGGGGCGACGACGAACTGCAGGTGCTGCTGTACGAATTCAAGGCGGACCTGGAGCGCTACCTCGTCGCCAGCGGCGCCCCGGTCAGGACCCTTGCCGGACTGATCGACTTCAACAAGCGGCATGCCGCCGCCGAGATGTCCTGGTTCGGTCAGGAACTGTTCGAACAGGCGCAGGAGAAAGGCCCGCTCAGCGACGCCGCCTACATCGAGGCGCGGACCCGCGCGCGCAAATCGGCCGGGCCGGACGGCCTCGACGCCGCACTGCAGGCGCAGGACCTGGATGCGCTGGTCGCGCCGTCCACGTCCCCTGCCTGGCTGACCGATCCGGTCAACGGCGACCACTTTACCGGCGCCGGTTACGGCGTGGCTGCGGTCGCCGGCACGCCCAGCATCACCGTGCCGATGGGCGACAGCCACGGCCTGCCGCTGGGGATCGTGTTCATGGGGCCGGCCTGGAGCGAACCGCGCCTGGTCGAGCTGGCCTATGCGTTCGAGCAGGCCACGCATGCGCGCAAGCCGCCGCGGTTCCTGCCGACCGCGGAACTCGAAGCGAAAAAATAAGCGTCATCTTCGTAGGAGCGGCTTATAGCCGCGAGCTCTTGAGCGTCGCAGGACATCGTGTAGAAGCTCGCGGCTGCGAGCCGCTCCTACGAAACACGGGTTACACCGGTCAGGCCGCATCAAGCCGGCTTCGGCGCCGCGATCTGCGCGTGCTTGCGCACGATCAGCATCGCCGTCTCCAGCGCCTGCTCGTAATTCAGGCGCGGATCGACGCTGGAGCGGTAAGCGCGCTTGAGGTCGCTCTCGGTGATCTCGCGCGCACCACCCGTGCACTCGGTGACGTCTTCACCGGTCAGCTCCAGGTGGACGCCGCCCAGGCGCGTGCCGGCGGCCGCGTGCAGGTCGAAGGCCTGCTCGATCTCGCTGCGGATGTTGGCGAAGCGGCGGGTCTTGTAGCCGTTGCTGGTGGCCTCGGTGTTGCCGTGCATCGGGTCGCAGACCCACAGCACCCGGCGTCCTTCGCGCTTGACGGCATCGAGCAGCGGCGGCAGCCTCGAAGCGACATGGGCGGCGCCCATGCGGTGGACCAGGCTCAGGCGACCGGGCTCGTCGTCCGGATTGAGCAGGTCAACCAGCTTCAACAACTCGTCCGGGGTGGTCGACGGCCCGATCTTGACCGCGACCGGGTTGCGGATGCCGCGGAAGTATTCGGCGTGCGCGCCGTCGGTGGCGGCGGTGCGCATGCCGATCCACGGGAAGTGGGTGCTGAGGTTGAACCAGCCCCACTGCCGCGGCACTTCGCGCGTCTGCGCTTCTTCGTACGGCAGCAGCAGCGCCTCGTGCGAAGTGTAGAAATCGACGCGGTTGAGGTTGTGCACCTGCGCGCCCGACAGCGTTTCCATGAAGCGCACGGCATCGCCGATGCCCGAGACCATGCGGTGGTATTCGTCCGCAAGCGGCGATTGCCCGACCCAGCCCAGGTCCCAGTATTCGGGATGGTGCAGGTCGGCGAAGCCGCCATCGATCAGCGAGCGCACGAAATTCATCGTCATCGCCGAGCGCGCGTGCGCCTTGACCATGCGCCGCGGGTCCGGCGTGCGCGACTCGACGGCGAACTCCGGCCCGTTGACCATGTCGCCCCGGTAGCTTGGCAGGGTCAGGTCGTCGCGGGTTTCGGTGTCGGTCGAACGCGGTTTGGCGTACTGGCCGGCGAAGCGGCCGACCCGCACCACCGGCAGGCGCAGGCCGTGCACCAGCACCAGGCTCATCTGCAGCAGCACCTTGAGCCGGTTGGAAATCACATCGGAACTGCAGTCGGTGAAATTCTCCGCGCAGTCGCCGCCCTGCAGCAGGAAGCGCCGGCCCTCCTGCGCCTCGGCCAGCTGCTGCTTGAGCGCGAGGATTTCCCACGACGTCACCAGCGGCGGCAGCGCGCGCAGCTCGTCCTGCACCACCGCCAGGGCCTGGGCATCCGGATAGGTCGGCAGCTGCAATGCGGTGCGCCCGCGCCAGCTCGCCGGCGTCCAGTCGGTGGGGAGGCTCACGGGACGAAGGCTTCGGTCTGGGGTCGGCATGGTCTGCGGGTTTTGTTGCGCTGCAGCGAAACCATCATCGTCGGGAACACGCCGGCCTGCAAGCCCGCGGTTCGTGGCGCATCAGCTGCGCCGCAGCGCGGCGACCAGCACCAGCACGACCAGCAGCACGAACCACAGCAGGCTCCAGGCCGGCATCGACAGGCCGAGGAAGCTCCAGTCGACCCTGGCGCATTCGCCCGAGCCGGTCAGCACCTGGCGGACCACGTCGGTCAAGGGATTGCTTTCCATCAGGAACGACAGCGGCGGGCCGCAGGACGGCACCTGGTCGGGGGGGCAGGTGGGTCAGCCAGACGTGGCGCGCGGCGATTCCGGCCCCCACAACGGCCGGCACCAGCGCCAGCGCCCCGTACGCACGCCTGCCCCACGCTGCGCGCGGGGCGTGCAGGCCAGCCACCAGCAGCACGAGTCCGAACGCGGCGAAAGCGATGCGCTGGAAGATGCACAGCGGGCAAGGCAGCAGTCCCCACTGGAACTGCGCGTAGATCGCGAAACCGATCAATGCCGCGCAGGCAAGGAACCCGGACAGGCAAAGCTTGCGGAAGGACCAGCGAGGGGATTGTGGTGCCATGTTCGATCGCCTGCCTTGCCGTGGTTGCCCGTGGCGGGCCACGATAACAAAAACCCCGGCGTGTGGCCGGGGTCGGTTGCGACTCGCTGTCCGGCCGGCTTACTCGGCGGCGGCCTGCGGGCGATCCACCAGCTCGACATACGCCATCGGCGCGTTGTCGCCGTCGCGGAAACCGCACTTGAGGATGCGCAGGTAGCCGCCCGGGCGCGCCTGGTAGCGCGGGCCGAGCTCGACGAACAGCTTGCCGACCGCTTCCTTGTCGCGCAGGCGCGAGAAGGCCAGTCGGCGATTGGCGACGCCGTCGGACTTCGACATCGTGATCAGCGGTTCGGCGACGCGGCGCAGTTCCTTCGCCTTCGGCAGCGTGGTGCGGATCAGCTCGTGCTTGAACAGCGACGCGGCCATGTTGCTGAACATCGCATCGCGATGCGCGCTGGTGCGGTTGAACTTGCGTCCGGATTTCTGGTGGCGCATGGTCTACATCCTCTTGATTGGCGCTCGGCGCCTTCTTGCTTTTCGTAGGAGCGGCTTGCAGTCGCGAGCTCTTGTTTCGGTGCAGCGAGCTTAGAAGCTCGCGGCTGCAAGCCGCTCCTACATTTGTTCTTACCCCAACATTCCATGCGCGGAAACGCCGGCCGGCGGCCAGTTTTCCAGCTTCATGCCGAGCGACAGGCCGCGCTGGGCGAGGACTTCCTTGATCTCGGTCAGCGATTTCTTGCCGAGGTTCGGGGTCTTCAGCAGCTCGACTTCGGTCTTCTGGATCAGGTCGCCGATGTAGTAGATGCTCTCGGCCTTGAGGCAGTTGGCCGAACGCACGGTCAGCTCGAGGTCGTCGATCGGGCGCAGCAGCACCGGGTCGACCCCGGCCGTGGCCGGCTTGGCCGCGCTGCGGTCGCGCTGGGTGAAGTCGCCGAACACCGAAAGCTGGTCGGTGAGGATGTCGGCGGCGGTGCGCACGGCTTCCTCGGCGTCGATGGTGCCGTTGGTCTCGATGTCGATGACCAGCTTGTCCAGGTCGGTGCGCTGTTCGACGCGGGCGGACTCGACTTCATAGGCGACCCGGCGCACTGGCGAGAACGAGGCGTCCAGCATCAGGCGGCCGATCGCACGGGTTTCCTCGTCCGGGAGGCGGCGCGCAACGGCCGGCTGGTAGCCGAAGCCACGCTCGATCTTCAGGCGCATGTTGATCGACGCATCCTTGGTCAGGTGGCAGATCACATGTTCGCCGTTGAGGATCTCGACGTTGTGGTCGGTCTTGATGTCGGCGGCGGTGACGACGCCCGGGCCGGACTTGGCCAGCGTCAGCGTCGCGCTGTCGCCGGTGCCCATGCGGATGGCGACGTCCTTGAGGTTGAGCAGGACTTCGAGCACGTCCTCCTGCAGGCCTTCGATCGTGCTGTATTCATGCAGCACGCCGTCCATCTCGACCTCGGTGATCGCGAAGCCGGGGATCGAGGACAGCAGCACGCGCCGCAGCGCGTTGCCGAGGGTGTGGCCGTAGCCGCGCTCGAGCGGCTCGATCACGACCTTCGCGCGGTTGCCGGCGAGGCGTTCGATCTGGGGACCGCGCGGACGCAAGACCTGGTTGGCGTTAGCCGTCATGTTCTGGTATCTCCTGGAGGATCGCCTGGGGCGGCGATACCGAATGAATTACTTCGAATACAGTTCGACGATCAGCGCTTCGTTGATGTCCGACGGCAGGTCGCCGCGATCGGGCACCGCCTTGAACACGCCACTGAACTTGTTCGAGTCGACCTCGACCCAGGACGGGGACAGGTCCATGGTCGATGACACGGTCAACGCCTCCTGTACGCGCAACTGCTTCTGCGCGCGCTCGGACAGCGCGATCGCGTCGCCAGCCTTGACCTGGTACGAAGGCAGGTTGACCGCCTTGCCGTTGACGGTGACGCCGCGGTGCGAGACCAGCTGGCGCGCCGCCGGGCGGGTGACCGCGAAACCCATGCGGTAGACGACGTTGTCCAGGCGGGTCTCCAGCAGCTGCAGCAGGTTCTCGCCGGTATTGCCCTTCCTGGTCGAGGCCTTCTTGTAGTAGTTGCGGAACTGGCGCTCGAGCAGGCCGTAGATGCGCTTGACCTTCTGCTTCTCGCGCAGCTGGGTGGCGTAGTCGGACAGCTTGCTGCGACGGGTATTGGTCGCGCCGTGCTGGCCGGGCTTCTGCTCCAGCTTGCACTTGGAGTCCAGCGCGCGCGTCGGACTCTTGAGCGACAGGTCGACGCCTTCGCGACGGGCGAGCTTGCAGGTGGGACCGATATAACGAGCCATCTCTTCTCAGCTCCTCAGACGCGACGCTTTTTGGGCGGACGACACCCGTTGTGCGGGATCGGCGTCACGTCGATGATGTTGGTGATCTTGTAGCCGACGTTGTTCAACGAACGCACGGCCGATTCACGGCCCGGACCCGGGCCCTTGATGCGCACTTCCAGCGACTTCACGCCGTAGTCGAGCGCGACCTTGCCGGCCTTCTCGGCCGCGACCTGGGCCGCGAACGGGGTCGACTTGCGCGAACCGCGGAAGCCCGCGCCGCCCGAGGTCGCCCACGACAGCGCATTGCCCTGGCGGTCGGTGATGGTGATGATCGTGTTGTTGAACGAAGCGTGGACGTGCGCGATGCCGTCGGTGACGACGCGCTTGATCTTCTTCTTGGTCTTGGTGGCTGCCGGTTTGGCCATGGTCTGTTCCTTACTTCCTGATGGCCTTGCGCGGACCCTTGCGGGTGCGTGCGTTGGTCCGGGTGCGCTGGCCGCGCAGGGGCAGGCCGCGGCGATGGCGCAGGCCGCGATAGCAGGCCAGGTCCATCAGGCGCTTGATCGCCATGCCGACCTCGCGGCGGAGGTCGCCCTCGACCACGAACTTGCCGACCTCGGCGCGCAGCGCCTCGACTTCCGGCTCGGACAGGTCGCGGATCTTGGTCGACGCGTTGACGCCGGCCGCTTCGCAAAGCTTCCTGGAACGGGTACGGCCGATGCCGTAGATGCTTTGCAGCCCGACCCAGACGTGCTTCTGGGCAGGCAGGTTGACACCTGCAATACGCGCCATGCGCGGATCTCCAACTGGTTTGGCGGCCGAAAGGTAAATCCGGCGGAGTGAACAAGAAATTGTAACAGGGTCTCGGGTTGCTAGGAAGGGGGTTTCTGCCCTGCCTCACCGGGACAAGCCCGGCCAGGCACCCTTCCGGCATGGGGAGTGTGCCCATGCTCTGGCGACAAGCCGCTGCCGGGCAGGGTCCCGGGGCTACGCCCCGGCTTCCCGCCCGCCCCGCGCCACTCAAGCGCAGGGGCTGGCACCGTCTTACCCGTGCGCGAGACCGCCGCCCGAGCCGCCCATCGAACCCTCCCCTGCCCGGGGAGGGGTGTTGCCGCCATCCGAGGCGCGGCCAAACGACTTGGCCGTGACTTCATGCCCCGGCCATCCTGGCCGGGCGTTCGCCGGGCCTGCGCGGCAATGTCGCGCAGGCTTGTCCCGGCTCACCCCCGCGACAAGCCGCGGGAGCCGCCTTTGAGGTTGGCCTTCTTCAGCAGGCTCTCGTACTGGTGCGACATCAGGTGCGCCTGGATCTGGGCGATGAAGTCCATCACCACCACCACCACGATCAGCAGCGACGTACCGCCGAAATAGAAAGAAGCCCCCATTTCGGTGCGCATGAACTCCGGCAGGATGCAGACCAGCACCATGTAGGTCGCGCCGGCGGCGGTCAGCCGCGTCAGCACGCCGTCGACGTAGTCCGCGGTGGCCTTGCCGGGGCGGATGCCGGGGATCAGCGCGCCCGACTTCTTCAGGTTGTCGGCGGTTTCCTGCGAGTTGAACACCAGCGCCGTGTAGAAGAACGTGAACCCGGCGATCAGCCCCGCGAACAGGATCAGATGCAGCGGCTCGCCCGGCGACAGCGCCTGGCTGATCTTCTGCAGCATCAGCTTGAAGCCGCTGCTGGCACCCTGCCCGCCGAACCATGTCGTGACCGTGGCCGGGAACATGATGATCGACGAGGCGAAGATCGCCGGGATCACGCCGGACATGTTGAGCTTCAGCGGCAGGAACGAACTCTGGTTCATGTAGGCGCCGCGCCCGCCCTGGCGGCGCGCGTAATTGACCGTGATCCTGCGCTGGCCGCTCTCGACGAACACCACGAAATAAGTGAATGCCAGCACGATCACGACGATGCCGATCACCGTGATCGGGCTCATGTCGCCGTTGCGCGCTTGTTCCAGCGTATTGAGCACCGCACCGGGCAGGCCGGCGACGATGCCGGCGAAGATGATCAGCGACACGCCGTTGCCGACGCCGCGCTCGGTGACCTGTTCGCCCACCCACATCAGGAACATGGTGCCTGCCGTCAGCGCCACTACCGCGGTCATGATGAAGCCCCAGCCCGGGGCGTAGACGGCCTGGATGCCGTTGCTGGCTCCCGAGCTCTGCAATGCCGTGGCGATGCCGGCGGCCTGGAACACCGCCAGCGGGATCGCACCGATGCGCGACCACTGGGTGATGCGCCGACGGCCGGATTCGCCTTCCTTCTGGATCGCCTTGAGGCTGGGCAGGATCTGCACCAGCAGCTGGATCACGATCGAGGCCGAGATATACGGGATCACGTTCAGCGCGAACAGGCTGAAGCGCGACAGCGCACCGCCGGAGAACATGTTGAACATGTCCACGATGGTGCCCTTCTGCTGCTCCATCAGCGCCAGCATCGCCTGCGGGTTGACGCCCGGCACCGGGATGAAGCTGCCGACGCGATAGACGACCAGCGCGCCGAGCACGAACAGCAGGCGCTGGCGCAGTTCGGTGAACTTGCCGATGCCGCCCATGCCGTCCATCGCCTTGCCGCTTCTTGCCATGCCGGCCTTACTCCCCGGCCCCGGCCGTCACGATCCTGCCGCCGGCCGCTTCGATCGCCGCGCGGGCGCCAGCCGTGACCAGCACATCCTTGAGCACGAGCTTCTTCGAGACCTCGCCCTTCTTCACGATCTTGGCGCGCTTGGCGGTGCTGGGCACCAGCTTGGCGGCGCGCAGGGCGGCGAAATCGATATCGCCTTCGAGCTTGTCGAGCTGGTAGAGCATGACCTGGGCGGTGTCGCCCTTGATCTTCGAGCGGAAGCCGACCTTGGGCAGACGCTTGCGCATCGGCATCTGGCCGCCTTCGAAGCCGGCCTTGATCTTGCCCTTGCCCGAACGCGCGAACGAACCCTTGTGGCCGCGCCCGGCGGTCTTGCCGAGACCGGAACCGATGCCGCGGCCAACGCGCTTGCGCTCCTGGCGCGCGCCGTCGGCCGGCTTGAGTGTATTGAGCTTCATGTGGTTACTCCTCGACCCGGACGAGATAGTGGACCTTGTTGATCAGGCCACGCACCTGCGGGCTGTCCTTGAGTTCGCTGACGCTACCCAGTTTCCCCAGGCCCAGTGCTTTCACTGACAGGCGATGGATGCCCTTGGTTCCGCGCAGGCCCTTGACCAGGCGCACCTTCACGGTGCCGCCGCTGTTTCCCTGCTTAGGCATGGTGGATGTCCTCCAGCTTCTTGCCACGCTTGGCGGCGATGTTGGCCGGCGACTGCATGCCGGTCAGGCCCTTGAGGGTCGCGCGCACCAGGTTGATCGGATTGCGCGATCCGGTCGCCTTGGCCAGCACGTCCTTGACACCGACCGCCTCGAGCACGGCGCGCATGGCGCCGCCCGCGATCACGCCGGTACCTTCCGAGGCAGGCTGCATGTAGACATGCGCCGCGCCGTGGCCGGACTTGACCGCGTGCCACAAGGTGCCGTTGTTGAGGTCGACGTTGGACATGCCCTTGCGGGCGTATTCCATCGACTTCTGGATCGCCACCGGCACTTCGCGCGCCTTGCCGTAGCCGAAGCCGACGCGGCCGTTGCCGTCGCCCACCACCGTCAATGCGGTGAAGGTGAACTGGCGGCCGCCCTTGACCGTCTTGCTGACGCGGTTGACCGCGATCAGCTTCTCGATCATGCCATCGTCTATTTCTTCGCGGTTGCGGTCGCGACCCCGTGGTCCACGTTCGTCTGCCATTTCGATTGCCTATGGATGTCTGGAAGGATGTACGGCTGGCCGCCGCTTATGGTTGTGGTCGAATCGCGGTGGTCCGCCGGACCGCGCAGAAGGCGGAGGGCGTCCGATGCAGCCCGCATCGGCAGGTAAGGCAATGCTTTGGGGGCTTCCCCTCGGCATTCAAGCGATGGCGCATGGATGCGCCACCGTCTAGAACTGCAGGCCGCCCTCGCGGGCCGCATCGGCAAGCGCCTTGACGCGGCCGTGGTAGCGGTAGCCGGAGCGGTCGAAGGCGACCTTCTCGATGCCGGCAGCCTTGGCTTTTTCGGCGATCATGCGGCCGACCTTGGCGGCAGCCTCCATGTTCTTGCTGCTCTTCAGGCCTTCGCGCACGTCGCCTTGGGTCGTGCTGGCCGCGGCCAGCACCCTGGAGCCGTCGGCGCTGAACAGCTGCGCATACACATGCTGGCCGGTGCGCAACACCGACAGGCGCGGCACGCCGAGCACACGGATGTGCGAGCGGGTCGACTTGGCGCGGCGCAGGCGGGCGGGTTTCTTGTCCATGGTTCAGTTCTCCGAAGCGGATCGGCCCCTTAGGCCTTCTTGGCTTCCTTGCGGATGATGTTTTCGCCGGCGTACTTCACGCCCTTGCCCTTGTACGGCTCGGGCGGGCGGAAGCCGCGGATCTTGGCAGCCACTTCGCCGACGCGCTGCTTGTCGGCACCGGCTACCAGGATTTCGGTCTGGGTCGGCGTGGTGATCGTGATGCCTTCCGGGGCCTGGAACAGCACCGGGTGCGAGAATCCCAGGGACAGGTTCAGGTCCTTGCCCTGCATGGCGGCGCGATAGCCGACCCCGACCAGTTCGAGCTTGCGCTCGAAACCCTCGCTCACGCCCTTCACCATGTTGGCGATGATCGCCCGCAGGGTGCCGGTGATGGCGAGGCGATCCGGGTCGCTGGTCGAAAGCCGCGCCTGGCCGTCCTCGACCTTGACCTGGACGTCGGCGGGCTTGGCGATCGACAGCGTGCCCTTCGGGCCCTTGACGCCGACGCTTCCGGCCTGGATGTCCAGTTCGACGCCCTTGGGCAGGACGATCGGCTGCTTGGCTACTCGTGACATTGCGGTTCTCCCTTAAGCCACGAAGCACAGGACTTCACCGCCGACGCCCTGCTGGCGCGCCTGCGAGTCGGTCATGATGCCCTTGGACGTGGAGATGATCGCGATGCCCAGGCCATTGAGCACCCTCGGCAACGCATCCTTGCCGCGGTAATTGCGCAGCCCGGAGCGCGATACGCGCTTCAGGCGCTCGATCACCGGGCGGCCTTCGTAATACTTCAGCTCGATCTCGAGTTCGGCCTTGGCGCCGTGCTCGGTCACGCGCAGCTCGCTGATGTAGCCTTCGTCCTTGAGGACCCTGGCGATCGCGACCTTGGTCTTGGACGACGGCATCTTCACCGTCGGCTTGCCGACCGCGGCCGCATTCCTGATGCGGACCAGCATGTCGGCGATGGGATCAGTCATGCTCATTGATTGTTACCTTTGAGTGCACCGATATCCGCTTGCGCGAATGTCTTGTGGAAGGCCCGGTTCCCCGGGGCCGCGGCACTGGATGTGCCGACCGCAAGGCGAGCTTTCTCGTCCTGCGGATGCAAGTCCGGCTCTGCCGGGCTTGCGACGTTCGATTCGCCCGTAGATGGGCGAGCCGGATTACAACACCAATTACCAGCTCGCCTTGCGCAGGCCCGGCACGTCGCCACGCATGGTGGCCTCGCGCAGCTTGTTGCGACCCAGGCCGAACTTGCTGTACACGGCGCGCGGACGCCCGGTCAGGGCGCAGCGGGTGGTCATGCGCGAAGGCGAGGAGTCGCGCGGCAGCTTCTGCAGCCTGGTCGCGGCGTCCATCCTCTCCTCGTAGCTGGCCGATTCGCTGCTGACGACCTTCTTCAGCGCATCACGCCTGGCGGCGAATTTCTTCACCAGCTTGGCCCGCTTGGTCTCGCGGTTCACCATGGATGTCTTTGCCATGTGTTCTTTATCCTGGAAGTCGGTTCTTGCGGGCTCAGTTGCGGAACGGGAAGCGGAAGGCTTCCAGCAGCGCCCTGGCTTCGTCGTTGCTCTTGGCCGTGGTGGTGATGGCGATATCCATGCCGCGCAGCGCGTCGACCTGGTCGTAGTCGATCTCCGGGAAGATGATCTGCTCCTTCACGCCCATGTTGTAGTTGCCGCGGCCGTCGAACGAACGGCCCGACACGCCGCGGAAGTCGCGCACGCGCGGCAGCGAGACGTTGATCAGGCGATCGAGGAACTCGTACATCTTCGCGCGGCGCAGCGTCACCTTGGCGCCGATCGGCCAGCCGTCGCGGATCTTGAACGAGGCCACCGAGACGCGCGACTTGGTCACGATCGGCTTCTGGCCGGCGATCTTGGCCATGTCGGCGACGGCGTTCTCGAGGATCTTCTTGTTGGTCGCGGCCTCGCCCACGCCCATGTTGAGCGTGATCTTGGTCAGCCTCGGCACCTGCATCGGATTGGTGTAGCCGAACTTCTCCATCAGCTTCGGCACCACTTCGTCCTTGTAGAACTTTTCAAGACGGGTATTCATTTCAGCATTCCTCAGACGTCAGGCGCACCTGATCAGATGGCCTCACCACTCGAGCGGAAGACACGCAGTTTGCTTCCATCCTCGAGCACCTTGGTACCGACGCGCCCGCCCTTGCCCGTGGCAGGGTCGAACGGCATCACGTTGGACACATGGATCGGCGCCTCGCGCTCGATCACGCCGCCCGGCTGGTTGGCCTGCGGATTCGGCTTGGTATGGCGCTTGATCACATTGATGTTCGAGACCACGACCTTGTCGCCGATCACGCGCACCACGTCGCCCTGCTTGCCCTTGTCCTTGCCGGCGGTGACGATCACGCGGTCACCCTTTTTGATACGGTTCATAGTCGGTTTCCTCCGCTCAGAGCACTTCAGGCGCGAGCGAGACGATCTTCATGAACTTCTCGGAACGCAGCTCGCGGGTTACCGGCCCGAAGATGCGCGTGCCGATCGGCTCGTGCTTGTTGTTGAGCAACACGGCGGCGTTGCCGTCAAAGCGGATCAGCGAACCGTCGGGACGACGCACGCCCTTGCGGGTGCGCACCACCACGGCGTCGTAGACCTCGCCCTTCTTGACCTTGCCGCGCGGGATCGCGTCCTTGACCGACACCTTGATGATGTCGCCGATGTACGCATAACGCCGCTTGGAGCCACCGAGCACCTTGATGCACATGACTTCCTTGGCGCCCGAATTGTCGGCCACGTCGAGGTGGCTTTGCATCTGGATCATGGTTCAGCCTCCTTTTATTCGGCCGCGCGCGCGACGATTTCGACGACGCGCCAGTTCTTGGTCTTGGACATCGGCGCGATCTCGGCCACGCGCACCACGTCGCCCTCGTTGCAGGCGTTGTCGGCATCGTGGGCATGCAGCTTGCTCGAACGGCGGATGTATTTGCCGTAAAGCGCGTGCTTGACCTGGCGCTCCACGAGCACCGTCACCGTCTTGTCCATCTTGTTGCTGACCACGCGGCCTTGGACCGTGTGCTGCTTTTTATCTGTATTAGTCATGGTCGTGGTCCTTACTTCTGGCCGAGCAGGGCGTGGACGCGCGCGATTTCGCGGCGCACCCGACGCACGTCGTGGGTCTTGGCAAGCTGGCCGGTCGCCTTCTGCATGCGCAGCGAGAACGATTCCTTCTGCAGTTCCAGCATGTGGGCCTGCAGCTCCTCGGCCGACTTCTCGCGGAGTTTCTTGAGTTCCATCAGCGCACCGTCCGGGTCACGAAAGTGGTGGTGACCGAGAGCTTGGCGGCGGCCAGGCGAAAGGCCTCGCGCGCGGTCGCCTCGTCGACGCCCTCGATCTCGTAGATCATGCGGCCGGGCTGGATCTGGGCGACCCAGAACTCGACGTTGCCCTTGCCCGAACCCATGCGCACTTCGATCGGCTTCTTGGTGATCGGCTTGTCGGGGAACACGCGGATCCACATCTTGCCGCCGCGCTTGACGTAGCGACTGATCGAGCGGCGCGCGGCCTCGATCTGGCGCGCGGTGATCTGCCCGGTCTGCGTGGCCTTGAGGCCGTACTCGCCGAAGCTGACGAGATTGCCGCTCCAGGCCAGGCCGTCATTGCGGCCCTTGTGCATCTTGCGGTATTTGGTTCGCTTGGGTTGCAACATGATCAGTCCCTCGCCTCACGGTCACGCCGCGGGCCACGCGGACGCTCGCGATCACCACGATCTGCACGCGGCGCGTCGTCCTGTTTCTCCTGGCCGACCTGGGCGAAGTCGAAGATCTCGCCCTTGTAGATCCAGGTCTTGATGCCGATGATCCCGTAGGTGGTCCTGGCCTCGGCGAAGCCGTAATCGACGTCGGCACGCAGCGTGTGCAGCGGCACCCGGCCTTCGCGATACCACTCCGAACGCGCGATCTCGGCGCCGTTGAGGCGGCCGGCGACGTTGACCTTGATGCCCAGCGCGCCCAGGCGCATTGCATTGCCCACCGCGCGCTTCATCGCGCGGCGGAACATGATGCGACGCTCGAGCTGCTGCGCGATCGACTCGGCGACCAGCTGCGCGTCGAGCTCGGGCTTGCGGACCTCGGTGACGTTGATGTGCGCCGGGACGCCCATCAGGTCGCTGACTTCCTTGCGCAGCTTGTCGATATCCTCGCCACGCTTGCCGATCACCACGCCCGGGCGGGCGGTGTGGATGGTGACGCGGGCGGTATTGTTGGGGCGCTCGATCATGATCTTGCTGATGCCGGCTGCGGACAGCTTCTTGCGCAGCATCTCGCGGACCTTGAGGTCGGCGGCCAGGTAGCTGGCGAATTCCTTCTTGCCCGCGTACCACTTCGAATTCCAGTCCTTGGAGATGCCAAGACGGATACCGATCGGATGAACTTTATGACCCATGGCTTATTTGCCCTCGCCGACAACGACGGTGATGTGGCTGGTGCGCTTGAGGATGCGGGTGCCGCGGCCCTTGGCGCGCGCCATGAACCGCTTCAGCGTCGGGCCTTCGTCGACCATGATGGTCTGGACCTTCAGCTCATCGACATCGGCGCCCTGGTTGTTCTCGGCATTGGCGATCGCCGACTCCACCACTTTCTTGATCAGGTGGGCGGCCTTCTTGTCGGAGAATTTCAGCAGGTTGACCGCGCGTTCGGCCGAAAGGCCGCGCACCTGGTCGGCGACCAGGCGTGCCTTCTGCGGGGAGATGCGCGCGGTGCGCAGGACCGCCCTCGCGCCATTACCGTTGATCATGGTCGTCATCTCCTTACCTGCCCGCCTTCTTGTCGCCGCCGTGGCCCTTGAAGGTCCGCGTCAACGCGAATTCGCCCAGCTTGTGGCCCACCATGTTTTCGTTGACCAGCACCGGGACGTGGTTCTTGCCGTTGTGCACGGCAATGGTGAAACCCACCATTTCCGGCAGGATCATGGAACGACGCGACCAGGTCTTGATCGGACGCTTGGTGTTGCTGCCCGCCGTTTCCACCTTCTTCACCAGGTGGTGGTCGACGAACGGGCCCTTCTTGAGTGAACGTGCCATGGTCTATCAGCTCCTGCGATCGCGAACGATGAACTGTTGCGTCCGCTTGTTCTTGCGGGTCTTGTA
>SWCD01023443.1_pt1 | contig 78537 bp, 76 predicted proteins | sample 4693011 | NCBI WGS metagenome assembly SWCD01 (sample SAMN10267278, study PRJNA491770) | bioreactor metagenome | isolation source: DHS bioreactor inoculated with marine | place: Japan: Omine Ridge, Nankai Trough | reverse complement strand
AAAAAAAAGCAGCCCATGTTTCAATTACCAAACATGTGCTGCCCTATATCTCTATCCATGCTTTTTAAATTTATGGACTAGGCTTTACTATAAATCTCCGCCCCACTCTTCTTAAACTCTTCCGCCTTTTCCTTGAATCCCTCTTCAACCGCAATCTCAACCCCTATCCCTCTCTCAGCGGCATAGTCGCGGACGTCCTGACTAATCTTCATAGAACAAAACTTCGGCCCACACATAGAACAGAAATGCGCAACCTTATGCGCTTCCTTCGGCATAGTCTCATCATGGTATTCGCGAGCACGTTCCGGATCGAGCGCCAGGCGGAACTGGTCTTCCCAGCGGAATTCGAAACGCGCCTTACTCATGGCGTTGTCGCGGATCTGTGCGCCGGGGTGTCCTTTCGCCAGGTCAGCGGCATGCGCCGAGATCTTGTAGGTGATGATGCCGGTACGGACATCTTCTTTATTCGGTAATCCTAAATGTTCTTTCGGTGTGACGTAGCACAGCATGGCGCAGCCGTACCAGCCGATCTGCGCGGCGCCGATGCCTGAGGTGATGTGGTCATAGCCCGGTGCGATGTCGGTAGTCAGCGGGCCTAATGTATAGAACGGTGCTTCGTAACAGTCTTTCAGTTCCTTGTCCATGTTCTCCTTGATCATCTGCATGGGGACATGGCCGGGGCCTTCGATCATCACCTGTACGTCATGTTCCCAGGCGATCTTGGTCAGTTCGCCCAGGGTTTCCAGTTCACCGAACTGGGCTTCGTCGTTGGCATCGGCAATGGAGCCCGGACGCAGGCCGTCACCCAGCGAGAAGGAGACATCGTAGGCTTTCATGATCTCGCAGATCTCTTCGAAATGCGTATACAGGAAACTCTCTTCATGATGCGCCAGGCACCATTTCGCCATGATGGAACCGCCGCGGGAGACGATACCGGTGACGCGTTTTGCGGTCATCGGTACATACTTGAGGCGGACGCCGGCATGGATGGTGAAGTAGTCGACGCCCTGCTCGGCCTGTTCGATCAGGGTGTCTTTAAATACTTCCCAGGTCAGGTCTTCGGCGACGCCGTCGACTTTTTCCAGCGCCTGGTAGATCGGCACGGTGCCGATGGGTACCGGCGAGTTGCGCAGGATCCATTCGCGTGTCTCGTGGATGTTCTTGCCGGTGGACAGGTCCATGATGGTGTCGCTGCCCCAGCGGATGCCCCAGACCATTTTTTCGACTTCTTCGGTGATGCTCGATGTCACCGCCGAGTTGCCCAGGTTGCCGTTGATCTTGACCAGGAAGTTGCGGCCGATGATCATCGGTTCCAGTTCCGGGTGGTTGATATTGGCCGGGATGATAGCGCGGCCGGCGGCGACCTCGTCACGCACGAATTCCGGGGTGATCTCATGCGGCAGGTTGGCGCCGAACGACATGCCCGGATGCTGCATCATCACTTTTTTGTATTCAGGGTCTTTGCGCAGTTCCTGCAGTTTCATGCTCTCGCGGATGGCGATGTATTCCATCTCCGGGGTGATGATGCCCTGTTTCGCATAATGCATCTGCGAGACGTTTTTGCCTGCTTTGGCACGGCGCGGGGTACGGATGTGCTCGAAGCGCAGGTTTGCCAGTTCCGGGTCGGACTGGCGCTGCTGGCCGTAGTCGGAGCTCGGGCCGTCCAGCATCTCGGTATCATCGCGCTCTTCGATCCACGCGGTGCGCACATCGGCCAGGCCTTTCAGCAGGTCGACCTGTACGTTGGGGTCGGTATAGGGACCGGAGGTATCGTAGACCGGGATCGGCGGATTAGGCTCGGCACCGAAGCTGGACGCGGTATCTTCCAGCTGGATCTCGCGCATCGGCACCCGGATATCCGGCCGTGAGCCTTCGACATAGATCTTCTGTGAACCATCCAGCGGTTTGGTGGAATCTGATGACAGCTCGGCTGCACGGTCTAGGAACTCTTGAGGGATGGCACTCATAAAATGGACACTCTTTAATTTCGATCTGGGCTAAATAGTATTGGCTAACAGCAGTAAGGCTACCATGATACCTGATTCTACAATGCAATAAAGACACAACAGACATGACATTGTCTATTTCACGTGAAATTTCGCTTTAACCACTGGCCGTGCATGGAAATATCCCAATATATCAGCCCTCTACACCTACCCTGAGACCGGCTCTCAGGGTAGAATGCGCACTCTATAATATCGATTAATGATGAAGGCGTTTTATGGACTTCGAAAAAGCTCGTTTTAATATGGTCGAACAGCAGGTTCGGCCCTGGGATGTACTCAACCCGCGTGTACTGGCGGTGATCAGCGAGGTTCCGCGTGAAAACTTTGCCCCTGATCAATACAAAAACCTGGCTTATGTCGACACCCGTATCCCGCTCGGCAGTTATGAAGATCACCCCCTGACCATGGCCAACCCGACCATCGATGGCCGTATCCTGCAGGAACTCGATATAAAGGATGAAGACCTGGTCCTGGAGATCGGTACCGGCAGCGGTTACCTGACGGCCTGCCTGGCAAAACTCGGCCGCCATGTCGACAGTGTCGATATCGACGAAGACATGACCGCGATGGCAGAGAAAAACCTGCAGGCGCTGAATATCAACAATGTGAACCTTTCTACCGGTGACGCATCGAAAGGCTGGGAACAGAAACGCAATTACGATGTTATTGCCATCACTGCGGCCATGAAGAGCATTCCGAACAGCTACAGGAAATTATTGAAGCCGGGTGGCAGGCTGTTCGTCGTGACCGGCAAGGCGCCGGCGATGACCGCGTACCGCGTGACCCGCACCGGCAACAACGAGTGGACCACCGAAGAGCTGTTCGAGACCTCTATCGAGCCGATGATCGAACCTGTTGAACATAAGTTTATATTCTAGAATTATGCGTGAACTTAATGCGCAAGAGTTGAAGGCGCATCTCGAAACCTGTGACGAACAGCCGCTACTGCTGGACGTGCGCCAGCCCTGGGAATTCGATGTCTGCAAGATCGAGAACAGCGTACTGCTGCCGATGTCACAGATAACAGCCAAATACGATTCACTGGATTTCGATCGCGAGACGGTGGTGATCTGTCACCATGGAATACGCAGCCGCCGCGTCGCTCGTTACCTCGAAGACGCCGGGTTCAGCAAGGTTATCAACCTGTCAGGCGGTGTTGCACAATGGGCGCAGACCGTCGATCGGGATATGCCGACATACTAGAGACTGGCGAGACCTTTTTACATAGCATTAACTATCAAGAGAACAAAATGAAAAAACTTACCCGTGGTGTATTTGGTTTACTATTCTGTTCTATCACGACGCCGTCACTGGCACTTGATCTGAAAGAAGCGATGGAACTGGCACAGCAGTATGACACCTCTTTCCAGGCGGCTTATGCTGCCTACCTGGCCGCCTCGGAAGCGTCCAACCAGACCACTTCTGCGATTCTGCCCCAGGTCGGGTTCAACGCCTACTACCAGCGCGGTGATACCGAGAACGACCGGGATGGTACTGTCACCAGTTCCAATAATGACAGCGATGGTTACTCGCTCAACCTGAACCAGGTCATCTACGACAAGTCAACGTTTGATAACCTCGACCAGGGTGATGCTCTCGTTGCCAAAGCCGTCGCTGACCTCGAGGTCGCCAAGCAGGACACCATCGTGCGCGTCGCCACCGCCTACTTCGACGTTCTGACAGCTATCGACACGCTGGAAACGGCGACCGCCGAGAGGATAGCCATCGGTAAACAGCTGGAGCAGAGTACCGAACGTTTTAACGTCGGCTTGTCAGCGATCACCGACGTCAAGGAACAACAGGCAAGTTATGACGTTTCCAAGGCAGATGAGATCATCGCCATCAATGACCTTTCAAACAAGCGTGAAGCCCTGCGCTTTATCATCAATACCTATCCTGAGAAACTGAAGGTCGCTAACGAGAACATGCCGCTGGTCATCCCCGAGCCGATGGACATCGATGCCTGGGTCAATAAATCACTGCAGAATAACTTCTCCATCATATCCGCCAACTCTTCGCTCGTTGCCGCACAGAGTTCGTATGATGCCAGCAAAGGCGGCCACTACCCGACACTCAGCCTGAATGCCTCTTACGGCGTGAACAATATCGGTGAGCGTGACTTCGGTATCGGCACCGTCATCCCGCCTTATGAAAATACCGACGCAAAAGTCATACTGAACCTCGATGTGCCGATCTACAGCGGTGGTCTGGTGAATTCGACGGTGCGCCAGAAAGCATCGGAACGCGACCAGGCGCAGGCTCTGCTGGAACAGGAAAGACGGCGCACCACCGGTCTGGCACGAAGCGCCTACCTGAGCCTGGAAGCCGATATCGCCAACGTCAAGGCCAGGAAACAGGCGGTCATCTCTACCCAGACATCACTGGACGCGACACTGGCCGGCTATGATGCGGGTACACGTACCAGTGTCGACGTATTATTATCACAGCGCCAGCTATATGGTGCCCAGCGCGATTATTCGCTGGCACGCTACACCTACCTCGCCAACAGCCTGCGGCTGAAGCAGGTCGCCGGCACCCTCACGCCTCAGGATATCGAGGCGATCAACGGATGGCTCATCGAAAGACCCGCCAAAGATAACCAGGACGGACAGCAATAACTATCCCGTTCGTTGAACCGGATAATCGCCAGCGGTGAACAAAACAGCCGACAGATCACTACAGCCTGGCAGCTACCTGGCGCCAAAATACTGGCCGGTATGGTTTGGCGTCGGGCTGTTACGGCTGGCGACCTTTCTGCCGGTTTCCATGCTGCAGTCGATGGGCTCTGCACTCGGCATCTTCATCTATCGTATCGTGCCATCGAGAAGACGGGCCGCCCGCATCAATCTAAAACAGGCATACCCCGATCTCTCCGACAGTGAGATCGATGAACTCAATAAAAAAGCATTCAGAAGTCTCGGCATCTCCATCTTTGAAACCGGAATCGCCTGGTTCACAAACAGTGATGCCTTACAGAGGATATGCCAGATCGAAGGCAAGGAGCATCTCGATGCAGCCATGGCCAGGGGCAAGGGCGTACTGCTGCTGACCGGGCATTTCACCACGCTGGAGATGGGCGGCCACCTGATCGGCACCTACGTCGATAAATACAACGCGGTTTTCAAGCGTGCGCACAACCCCCTGTTCAACGCCCTGATGGTGCACTATCGCTCGAAGATGGGGGATGAGCTGATCGAAACCCGCAATGTTCGCGCCATCATCAAGGGCCTGAAAAGCGGGCATGCCACCTGGTTCGGGCCCGACCAGGATTTTGCCGACCAGGACATCGTGTTCACCCCTTTCCTCGGCGGTACCGCCTCCACCCTGACTGCCACGGCAAAGCTGGCGAAGATGACCGGCGCCGCTGTCGTGCCGTTCTATCCTGTACGCCTGGAAAAAGGCAATGGCTATAAGCTCATCGTGATGCCGGCACTGGAAAACTTCCCTTCCGATGACATCGAGGCTGATAGTGCCAGGGTGAACCGGACCATCGAAGCCATGGTCTACGACCAGCCGGAGCAGTACCTGTGGTCACACAAACGCTTCAAGACGCAAGCTGATCGAATAACAAATATCTACGCATAACGATGCTCTTCTATCGCCTGTTCACGATTATACTCAGCCCGTTAATCCTGGCGCATATCGTATGGAAGTCGGTCAGTAACAGACAGGCGCGATACTTCTGGCAACGCCTTGGCTTCGCTTACTCGAAACTGCCGAAGGACTGCACCTGGTTCCACTGCGCCTCGGTCGGTGAAGTGAATACCCTGCTGCCGCTGCTGAAGAACCTGCACGCACAGGAGCCGCAGCTACAGTTCATCATCACCAGCAATACCATCACCGGCGGCAAGATCGTCGCACAGCAGAAACTGCCCTACCTGTTTCACAGCTACCTGCCGTTTGACTGGTCTTTCAGCATAAACCGTTTTATCGCTAGCACCGCGCCTGGCCTATTGTTCGTGGTAGAGACCGAGATATGGCCAAACCTTTTCAGCCAGTGCCATCGCAGAGGCATCGACATTCACATCATCAATGCGCGACTGTCCAGCAAGACCACTTCAGCAAAGCCCTGGGTCAAGGCCCTGCTCAGGTCTGCCCTGGCGAAAGTCAGCAGCATCTCGGCTCGCTCAGAACAGGATGCGGAGGCCTATGTCGCTCTCGGCGCCGACAGGCACAAGATAAAAACCGTCGGTAACCTGAAGTTCAGCACCGCGCTGAACAGCGAGCATGCCATCGACAAGCAAGCTTTCTCATTACAGCGCGGTTATGTACTCGTGGCCTCGACACATGATGATGAAGAGAGCCAGGTCTACCGGGTATGGAAACAACTGCACCGCGAGGAACTGCTGATCATCGTACCCAGGCATCCAGAGCGCGGACCGTCGATAACGAAAAAACTCGCTTGCAGGAACATCGCGCTAAGAAGCAAGGAGCAAACGATCAGCGACGACACCGAAGTCTACCTGCTCGATACGGTCGGTGAATTAAAACATTATTTCAGCAACGCCAGGCTCGTCATCATGGGCGGCTCCTTCGTACCTGTCGGCGGCCACAACATCCTCGAACCGGCCAGTTACAACCGCGCCATCCTCACCGGGCCCTTCATGGAGAACTTCAGGGAAGAGCTGTCCCTGATGCTCGATAAAGACGCCATCATTCAGCTGTCTTCATTCGATGAGTTGCAGCAGCAGCTGCCGCTATTGCTGGATGACGATGACAGGTTGCGGGCGTTACAGCAGAACACTGCCCTGCTGTCACATGATGTGGAGAAGGTGCTGGCTGATTACAGTGAGTTGATTTTAGGGTTAGGTGTTTAGCTAATTACCTGGATACTTTTATTTAGGCATTGCGGGTCTCGCCTGATTTTAGGATTAGATGTCTAACCGTTGCCTGGTGCTTTTTGTTAGGCATTGCGGTTCTCGCACCGCGGGCGAGGTACTCGTTTCTTCGTTTTTGGTTTCTCTTTTTGACGCTACCTAGGTACGTAAATTTGTACCGTGAGTTTCGCCTGACTTGAGTAGTAGGTTTTTAGCATTTACCTGGGTGTTTTTATTAGGCATTGCGGTTCTCGCACCGCGGGCGAGGTACTCTTTTGCAACAGCCCAAAAAAGTACCCAAAAAAGGCCGCCACGTCAGCTACGCCCCTGTAAAAGACACAGGGGTTCCCATTGAGGCAGCACTATTATCATGCTGTGCCAGAACTCGCACACGTTAGAAAGCACGTGTACTCAGACAGCTGGCCCAGAAAGCCCATGCTAACAGCACTGCCTCAATGGCTTGCTAAGGTGGGTAGAAAGTCAAAGTCTAAAACAGCGTTTTTATCGAGCACACTACTTCATTTATATATCTGTTTAGTTTTTGCTTTTTTCTTTTGACTCTCTCTCGCATTAGCCAAGCCATTGGTGTGTAACCGGTTTCATGGGCTTTCTGTGAAAACTGTCTGAGCGTTGTTTGCGAGTTTTTTCACAGCATGATACCGGTTACACACCAATGGGAACCCCTGCTTCTCAAGGGGCGCAAGGCGTAGCGACGGCCTTTTTTGGGTACTTTTTTGGGCTGCAGCAAAAAAGTGCCTCGCCGTAACAAGGCGAAACTCGTGATACAAATTCACGTACCTAAGCAGCGTCAAAAAGAGAAACGTTCAAACGAAGGAGTGCCTCGCCAGTGGGGCGAGACCCACAAAGCCAAACTAAAAGCACCAGGTAAATGCTGTACACCAAAAATCAAAGCCAGAAACACGAGTAAAAAAGAAACGCGGAATCTTATTCCGCCACCCCGTTCTGATATCCTATCAGCAGCGCTGACCAGTCCGCCTCATCAAAATTAAAACCTGCATCATTGCGTTTGAACTTCAATAGCGACCGCTTCAGCCTCGCCAGGTTAGCTATCTTCCACGAACTGTTGCCGATACGAAAACCGCTGTTATCAAAATCGATCAGGTAGACATCACCGGTTTCCGCCGGAACACCTGAGAGCAATATATTCCTGGCATTCAGATCGGCATGGTAAACATCGTGCTGATGGAACGCGTTGATACAGGCACCGATCTTTTGCCATTGCGCTGCACCCAGTGTCCCTTCACTCAAGATATCAGACAGTGTTTTTGCATCCTTGATCTCTTCGGTGATCAGGTCTGCGCTATAGAAAAACAGGCTTTTTTTGACATGGGCGGCAACCGCCTGCGGCACCGGGAGACCGAGCTGCTGCATCTTTTTCAGCAGGCGCCATTCTTTGAAAGCACGGCTTTTTAGAACACTGAAGCCTAGATATCTATCTTTCAGCAGGGAAGCGACCGCGCCACCGCGATAATAGTGTTTCAACACCAGCGCCCTGTCATCGAGCGTGAAGTAGATTACCCTGGCTCGCCCGATGCCAGTGTTACCACTAGCCACCCGGGCTGGTGAATTGTTTTGCTGAGTATCTTTATTAGTGTGATAATCAGCATCAAATATCTGCAGCGCAGGTTCCGCTATAATAGCGGCGTCATACAGGACGTAAGAATTACCGGTCTTGCTGATCTTGTAGTTTGTATCCAACGACATATAAAACGTTTAACTCAACGATGATTTAATGGCCTCTGCACAGACATATTCACGCGACAACCCGCCACAAACTTTATGCCTGTTACGTCTGTCAGCCCTGGGTGATATTACGCATGTTTTACCGACTTTGCGAACATTGCAGAAGCACTGGCCGCAGACGAAGATCACCTGGATCATCGGTAAGAGCGAGTATCAACTGGTCAAGGATATCGATGACGTCAGGTTTATCATCTTCGATAAATTTGCCGGCATGCAGGCTTATTTCAAACTGAAACAAGACATCAAACAGCAACTGGGCGGTAAACACTTCGACCTGCTGCTGCATATGCAGCTATCATTGCGTGCATCGGTCGCCAGCCTGTTCATCCCGGCAGCGACTAAACTCGGCTTCGATAAGGCACGCGCAAAAGATCTTCAATCCTTGTTCTGTAACCAGCAGATATCCCCGCACTCGACACGCCAGCACGTAGTGGACAGCTTCCTCGAATTCCCGAAGCACTTCGGCCTCGAACCGGTATTGCAATGGCAATTACCGGTATCGGAAAAAGCAAAACAATCGCTGGCAGAGAAGCTGGAGCAGGCATCTCCCGGAACGGATATCGGCGACAGGCAGCTGTTCGTGATCAACCCCTGTGCGGTCGCGAAGTCGAAAGACTGGCGCAACTGGACTGACGAGGGCTATGCCGGGGTAACCGATTTTGTACAGAACATGCTCGGCATGAAAGTGGTACTGGCCGGCGGACCCTCACCACAGGAAAGATACACCGCGATGCGCATCATGAAACTGTGCAGCTCGATGAACCCGATCAACATGGTCGGCAAGACAAATATCGCTGAGATGGTGGCACTGCTCGACAAAGCAGAGATCGTGCTGGCACCGGACACCGGGCCGGTACATATCGCCAGCGCACTGAACACAAAGACCATCGGCCTGTACGCGAGCACCAATCCGGATCGAGCAGCCCCCTACAACTTTCGCGATGCGGTAGTTAACAGATACCCGCAGGCCCTGCTAAAGTACAACGGTAAAACCATCGAACAGGCAGCCTGGGGCGAGCGCATCCGCACTGCCGAAGCGATGCAACTGATCACCGTCGAAGACGTGATCCAGCAAATCGAGAATATTCTTATCACACCAGGTAAAGAAACCGCATGACACATAAACACAACATAATAGGCTGCATACCCGCGAGATACGCATCGACCAGACTGCCCGGTAAACCGTTATCAGATATCAACGGCAAAGCGATGATCATCCATGTACTGGAACGGGCGCTGCAGGCGGCGACGCTGAGTGATGTTGTCGTATTAACAGATGACCGGCGTATCTTCGACGTGGTGAATGACGCGGGTTACAGCGTCGCCATGACTTCCGAGGACTGCGCATCGGGCACCGACCGGATCGCCGAATACATGCAGGAGTCGCATGCCGATATCTTCGTCAATATACAGGGTGATGAAGTGACACTCGACCCTTTGCATATCAACCACCTGGTACACACTTTCATCGCCCAGGAGCAGCCGCAGATGGGTACGCTGTCGCACTGGTGTACTGACAAGCAGGTGCTGGCAGCACCGTCGAATGTAAAGGTCGTCACTTCGGTGACCGGTAACGCATTATATTTCTCCAGAAACATGATACCGGTCACGCAGCAGGGTGAAATCGCCGAACGCGGCCAGATCCATATCGGCGTATATATCTATACCCGTGAGACACTGACCCGACTGATGCAGCTGCAACAGACACCACTGGAGCAGACCGAGAAACTGGAGCAGCTGCGGGCCCTGGAGAACGATATCGCGATCAATGTAACGACGCTGGATGAATACCAGGGCCTGGCGGTGGATACGCCGGAAGACCTGGAAAAAGCCCGGGCATTGCTTGCTGATAGTGTTAGCTAAAAAAGAAAATCGTTAACCACAGAGGCACAGAGGACACAGAGAAAACCTTTATTTGTTGTTAGTTGTGCCGCAGGCACAACTAACAATAGAAGAACTCTGTGCTCTCTGTGCCTCTGTGGTTAAAAGCTTTTTAATCCTGACACCCCTGATAGTCACTGCTGTATCCAGCTTCTTTGCTGATGCTAAATTCGTCCCGTACCTGCCCTTCGTTATTGATAAAGCGCGCCGTCAGTTTGTTATCCACCACATCGATGACCATAGACCCGGCTTCGAGGAAACCGATATGATTTGCCGGGTGGTCGATCGGCCCTTGGTCGGCCTTGGAAGACGAACCGGAGATGGCATAGACCGTGCCCTGGTGCGCTGTTGTTTGCAACGGTTTTTTATACTGCTTATGTTTTCCCTCGACACCCTGCGAGACGATGTTTTCCGCAGAGAACTCTTTGGATGAGCCATAGGCACAATCCAGCAGGTAGGAGCGTTCATACATATGGCTGTGGCCGGAGAGCACCAGGTCGACACCCGCCTGTTCCAGCATAGGCAGGAACACTTCCCTCATATCCTTCATCCTGCCGCGGCTATCGTATTCTTCGTCTGAATCATGACTGCCCTTGGTATACGGCGGATGATGGAAAGCCGCGATGATCCACGGTTTGTCATTCTTGGCCAGGTCACGCTTTAGCCAGTTAGCCATCTTTCCTGTTTCCGTGCGGTCGCTGGCCTGCGAGTCCAGCATCACAAAATGCACATTGGAATAATCAATCGCATAATAATGTTCTGTCATGGAGGCAACACCGCCCGCCTCACCACTTTGCGGCAGGTCAAACACCCTGAAATAGGTCCAGCGCCGGGCATCGTGGTTACCGTAGATCGGCCAGATAGCGGTATTGGCCAGCAGGTCGCCGAAGGGATCAAAAAGCGCCGCCTGGAACTGCGCATTCGTGCCCGAGGTATACGCCAGGTCGCCCAGTGCGATCCAGATATCGATCAGTGGCTCAGAAACTGCTGATTCGCCTGGTGATCCCTCATCAGGTGCCTGTGCCGGGCTTTCCTGGATCGGGTTCTGCCGCATCCAGTTCAGCGCAGAATCACGGACCTGGTTGGCGACAGGGCCCGCATCACCCGAATCGCCGATGACCCATATCCGGGTCGGTTCCACTGTTTCAGGATGGGTATAGAACCACTGCTTCTTGATGTTGTTGTTATCGTACCCGCTGATACTGCCGGTCTGGTAATAGTAACGAGTGCCCGGTTTCAGGTTGGTCAGTCTTACCACGTGATTCTTGGTCGATGAGCCTTCGAGCATGATCTTCGGCATATGCTCACGGTTTTTACCGTAACGCACTACACCGAGCTCGCTGTCTTCCGTCAACCAGCGTATGACGGCACTATCAGCAGTCACCATCTGTATATAGGGCGCACGGTAGCCGGTTAGCATACTCCCCTGAAACACCACTACGAAACGACCGGCTGCATATAAAAGACCGATCACGACAACAAACTTCAATAACTTTTTAATCAAGTACATTCCTAATAGTATGACACAGCAGAAGAGTATATATCCTATTGATTATGATACAATACCGGGCGTTTAGGAATATCAAGGCAAGTTAATTTTTCCGGCTTAATCTGATATGCGACAGGCAGATATCATAAATGGACTCATCGTGGCTCCCTATCAAGCAATAATAACAAAAATAGCTGTATAAACCCGTAAACAGCGTCCATCTATGATCTCATTTATCAACAAGCTTCCACGTCTGCACCTCTATGTCGCGACTGTTCTGTGCCTGTTCCTTGTCATACAGACCGGTCTGCGACTGATCTTCTGGCTGAAATTCAATAACCCGGATGACCCGGTAAGCACTGCAGACCTGGCCTGGTCATTTTACCTGGGGATGAAGTTTGACCTGCAGGCATCGCTCGGCACGCTGCTGCCGGTGATGTTACTGGGCTGGATAAAACCGCTGCACCCGGTGTACAGCCCGTACGGCAGGCGCCTGTGGGCCGTCTATATCAGCCTGGCATTTATCATCATGTACCTGGTGTATATCACCGATGCCGGACACTACGCCTACCTGCAGCAGCGCGTGAACGCCACCGCATTACGTTTTATGGAGAACCCTTTCATATCGGCCAGGATGGTCTGGCAGACTTACCCGGTGATCAGTGGCGGTGTGCTGTTTGTCCTGATCAATGCGACCACCATCTACCTGTTCCTGAAACTGACCAGCCTGATCGACAGCAGCGATGCCGATTCGGCTTACTGGTCAGATAAACGCTGGTACCAGAAGACCGCTCTCGTTATCGTCACTGTATTCGTGGTGTTCTTCGGCCTGATGGCAAAGATATCCTGGTACCCCCTGCGCTGGAGCGATGCTTTTTTCAGCACCCATGCCTACAGTGCGCAGCTGGCCTCGAACCCTGTCATCTACTTTTCCAATACCCTGAAAAACGTCGCTGAGAGCTATGACCTGGAAGCCGCGAAACAGGCCTACCCGTTGATGACTGACTATCTCGGCATCCAGCAGCCTGGACAATCTGCCGACGGTACACTGAATTATGACCGCTATTATGATGCTGCACAGACTACCGGCAAAACAGGCAAAAATACCAACGTCATCGTGGTCATCCTCGAATCATTCGCATCGTACAAGACCAGCCTGTCAGGTAACCCGCTGCAACCGACACCGAATATCGAAAGACTGGCCAATGATGGTTATTACTTCAAAAACTTCTTCACTCCGAGCACCGGCACCGCCCGCTCCGTCTGGACATTTGTCACCGGCCTGCCCGATATCGAAAAGAACAAGACATCGAGCCGCAACCCGCTGATCGTGGACCAGCACACCATCATCAACGCTTTCAAGGATTACAAAAAGCTCTATTTCCTCGGTGGCAGCGCAAGCTGGGCGAACATCCGCGGCCTGCTGTCATCCAATATCCCGAACCTGCAACTGTTCGAAGAAGGCAGTTATGACTCGCCCGATGTCGACGTCTGGGGCATCTCGGATCTCAGCCTGTTCCGTGAAGCCAACGCCGTGCTCAAAGACGAGACCGAACCCTTCTTCGCCATCATCCAGACCTCCGGCAACCATCGTCCCTATACCATACCGGACGACAACGAAGGCTTCGATATCTGGACGGAGGAAGACCTGAAACATGAAGTGCGGGATTATGGCTTTCAGTCGCTGGATGAACTTAATTCTTTCCGCTTCATGGATCACAGCCTGGGGCATTTCATAAAGATCGCCGAAAAAGAACCCTATTTCAAGAACACGCTTTTCGTCTTCTTCGGTGACCATGGCATCCATGCCGCTACCGGGGCGCATATACCGGCTTACGAAGCACAGCTGAACATGCAGGGCTTGCGTGTACCGCTGGTAATGTATGGAAAAAGCGTTATTAGCCATAGTAAAGTCTTTGATACAATAGCCAGCGAAGTCGATGTGCTGCCGACCATCGCGTCGATAACCGGGACCAGCTATCTGAACACCACGATCGGCAGAGACCTGACCGATGACGCATTGGATGACCAGCGCTATGCCTTTACCATCGAGCATGGTAGCGGCCGTACTATCGGGTTAATATCGGATAACTACTATCTGATGATGAAGCCAGATGGCAGCAGCAAACGACTGCATCATCTGACAGGCAAAGACCCGCGAGCCGACGCCTCAGCAAAAGATACGGAAACGGCAGACCGGATGACACGAACTTTGACCGCCATCTGGAACACGGTGCGTTATATGCGTGAAAATAACGATCCGGAACAATAAATAAAAATGACCACACAGGAAATATATTCATGAACATCTCAGTCATTGGCACGGGTTATGTAGGGCTTGTCACCGGTACCTGTTTTGCAGAAATGGGACACAATGTCATCTGTGTAGATATCGATGAGACCAAGATCACGAATCTCAAGAACGGCATCATGCCTATCTACGAACCCGGACTGGAAGAGATGGTGGTAAAAAATGCTCACGAAAACCGTCTGCATTTCACTACCGATATCAAGGAAGCCTCGGAGAAATCATCCATCCACTTCATCGCGGTTGGCACTCCACCTGGAGCCGATGATGCTGCCGACCTGCGATTCGTACAGGAAGTCGCACGCCAGCTAGGCCAGTCCATGACAGCGGACTATAATATCGTCGTCGACAAGTCGACCGTACCGGTAGGTACTGCAGATAAAGTCAGCGCTATCATCGATGAAGAGATTAAAAAGCGTAATCTCGATATCGGTTATGACGTAGTCAGCAACCCTGAATTTTTGAAAGAAGGCACAGCCATCGATGACTTCATGAACCCGGACCGGGTCGTCATCGGCGCCGACAGCGAGCGCGGTCGCAAGACCATGCATAGTCTTTACGCACCCTTTACTCCCAGCCATGAACGTATCCTTATCATGGGCGTGCGTGGCGCGGAGATGACCAAGTACGCATCGAATGCCATGCTGGCGACCAAGATCTCGTTCATGAACGAGATCGCCGAACTGTGTGAAAAACTCGATGTCGATGTCGAAGACGTCCGCCACGGCATGGGCTCTGATTCACGTATCGGCTATGAGTTCATCTTCCCTGGCTGCGGCTACGGCGGTTCCTGCTTTCCCAAAGACGTTAAAGCGCTGGTCAGGATGGCGGCGGAAAATAACGTACCATATAACGTCCTCGATGCGGTCGAGATACGTAACCAGCGCCAGAAAGAACGTATGTTCGTCAAGATCAACGATTTTTATGACGGCGATGTAAGCGGTAAGACATTCTGCATGTGGGGACTGGCGTTCAAACCGGGTACCGACGACATGCGTGAGGCGCCATCGTTACAGATCATCAATGACCTGGTAAATGCCGGCGCAAATATCCAGGCCTACGACCCGGTCGCGAAAGAGACCGCATCGATAGATATCCCGGATGAGTGGCTCAACGATGGCCGCGTCAGGATCCTGGACGACCAGTACCTGGCACTGGAATCGACAGATGCTCTCATTTTAGTGACCGAATGGAAGCAGTTCAGAAATCCCGACTTTAATTACATCAAAGAGAAACTGTCCGCACCTGTCATCTTCGACGGCCGTAACCAGTATGATCCAGAATTGATGGATAGCTTTGGCATAACCTATTCAGGTATCGGCCGCACCAGAAGCGCCAGCGAATAACCAAGGATAAATATGAGTAAAAAACGAATTCTAGTTACCGGCGGCGCAGGCTTCCTTGGCACAAACCTGACCAGGCGCCTGCTCGACGAAGGCAATCATGTCATCAGCCTGGATAACTATCTATCGGGGCTTAAACAGAACGTCGCCATCTACGAAGAGCACCCCGATTATGAGTTTATCGAACATGACATCATAGAACCTATCGATCTCGAGGTCGACGAGATATACAACCTGGCCTGCGCCGGCTCACCGCCAAAATACCAGGCCGACCCGATACACACCACCAAGACCAACGTGTACGGCATCATCAACATGCTGGAGCTGGCGAAGAAGAACGATGCGAGAATATTACAGGCATCGACGTCAGAAGTTTACGGTGACCCGGAAGTACACCCCCAGGTGGAGAGCTACCATGGCAACGTCAATACCCACGGTATCCGCTCCTGTTATGACGAAGGCAAGCGCTGTGCCGAGTCTCTTTGTTTCGACTACATGCGCCGTTTCGGGGTCAAGATAAAAGTCGCTCGTATCTTCAATACCTACGGTCCATACATGGACGCCGAAGATGGTCGCGTGGTGTCTAACTTTATCGTACAGGCGATCAATGGAAAAGCACCGACCATATACGGTGACGGATCCCAGACCCGTTCATTCTGTTACGTAGACAACCTCATCGAAGCATTCGTGCGCCTGATGGCATCACGCGACGACTTCTACGGCCCGGTCAATACCGGCAACCCGGGTGAGTTCACCGTGAAAGAGTTAGCAGAAAAAGTCATCGCCATGACCGGGGCCAACGTCGAGGTCAGCTATCATCCGCTGCCACAGGATGACCCGACCGTGAGGTGTCCTGATATCACACTGGCGCAGAAGGAGCTCGGCTGGACTCCAGACATCCCGTTACAGGAAGGCCTGGTGAAAACCATCGAATATTTCAAGAGCATCAACAAGCAGTGAGCCTAAAGAATAACTGAATGCTTACTATCAAGGGCAATCCCAAATGGCAAAGATCAGCGCCTGCATCATCTCTTTCAACGAAGAGAAAAAAATTGAAGACTGCCTGAAGAGTCTCGAAGGCATCGCTGATGAGATCATCGTCGTTGACTCCAACAGTAGCGATGACACAGTCGCGATCGCCAGCAGATATACTGACAGGATTATCCTGCAAGATTTCCTTGGTTTTATCGAGCAGAAGAACTTCGCCATGCAACAGGCTGAGAATGACTGGATATTGAGCCTGGACTGCGACGAGAGACTATCTCCCGAATTACGTGATGCCATCTCGGGCATCAAGCCCAGCATCGAGCGGGCTGATGCCTACAGCATGCCGAGGAAAACGTTTTATATCTATCGCTGGCTGAACTACTGCTGGTATCCCGACCTCAAGATCAGACTGTTCAACAAGAACCAGTCACACTGGGGCGGCACCAACCCGCATGACCACATCGTTACTACCGGCAGTAACATCGTTCAGCTGCCCGGCGATATCTACCACTATTCGTTCGACAGTATCTCTGATCACCTCAAGACCATCGACAAGTTTACCGAGATAGGTGCTGATGAACTGATCAGGAAGAACAGGTCTTTCAGCATGCTCAGCCCGTTCACACATTCGAGCTGGATATTTCTCAAACTCTATATTTTCAAACGCGGCTTCATGGACGGCTTTGCCGGGATCATCGTCTCCGTGCTCTCAGCCATGCACGTCTTCGTTAAGTACAGCAAAGCCATCATCAAACGCAGACAGGACAAGGCAAGATGAACATCCTGCAACTTTGCCTATCCTCGGGACTCGGCGGCCTGGAACTCTATGTCTACCGCGCCAGCGACGCCCTGCAGGACAAACATAACATCACCGTGGTATTGCAGGACGGCGGCAAGCTGGATGATTATTACAGGCAGCACTCGTCGATCAGACGCATTCACCTGAAACGCCGCAGCGGGCCGTTACCGATCATCAATGCCAGGAGACTGGCCCGTATCATCGATGACGAGGAGATCGACCTGGTACATATGCACTGGGGCAAAGACTTTGCACTGGCAGCATTCGCCAAGGTCTTCTCCAGCAGAAAACCGAAACTGGTATATACCAGGCAGATGATGGTCACCCGCTATAAGAATGACTTCTACCATCGTTTTTTATATTCTCAACTCGACCTGTTGCTGACCATTACGCGACAACTCGAACAGCTCTATAAAAAATATATCGCCTCGGCCAGGCTCCAGATCAGGACGCTTTATTATGGCGTGAAGCCGCCGCAGCACCTGCTTGCTCATGACGAGATCAGCGCTATACGCAGAGAGAAAGGCTTCGCTGAAGATGACTTTATCGTCGGCCTCTTCGGGCGCCTGGAAGATGGCAAGGGACAGCACCTGTTGATCAAGGCCCTCTCCATCGCCGGCAACAACGGTAAAGACATCAAAGCCCTGATCGTCGGCCACGAGATGGACCAGGGCTACAGGCAGGTTCTGATCGAGCTGGCAGAATCGCTGGGCGTACGGAATAACATCGCCTTTAATGACTTCGTCGACAATCCGCAGGAACTGATGCAGATCTGTGACTGTGTCTGCCTCACGACCTATGAAGAAACTTTTGGCCTGGTACTGCCTGAAGCGATGCGCGCGGGCGTTGCCGTTATCGGCAGTGACAGCGGCGGTGTCCCCGAGATCATCAGCCATCAGAAAACCGGCCTGTTATTCGAGTCGAAGAATGAAGACAGCCTCTACCAGCAGGTCGCCAGCCTTTACGACGACCCGGTGTTAAAGCAGCAGCTTGCCAGCGAGGGCAAGATAAAAGCAGATGTTACTTTTGATAATGATCGGCATTTCGCGCAACTGGAAACCATACTTTCGGACATCGTCAAACAATGACTGAAAAGATACTTGCCATAAGAGTCGGACGCGTCGGTGATACCGTGATGATGACGCCAGCGCTTACAGCATTGATAGAGTACTACCCGGATGCCGAGATCACATTACTGCTCAGCCCGGTGGGTAAACTTTTACTGCAGGACTATCACCCGAATGTAAAAGATGTGTGGACGTGGAATCGCAGCGGTATCTTCAAACCGATCTCTGACAAGAATCAGATACTCAAAAGATTGAAGGCTTCTCGCTTCGACAAGATCATCTGTTTCGATACCAGCCCGCGCATCGCTGCGCTGTTTGCTGATGTCGATACAGAGTTCCACCAGTACAAAGGGGACAAAGTACTGAAGCACTGTGCCAAGGCTTACCTGGATTTCCTGGCCAATGTCTGCAATAAGCCTGTCATCGATACCTTCAACCATCTTCCCGTCGAACGATCAGCACGTGATGAAGTCGATAAAGAGCTTGAACAACATGGCATCAGTGCAGATGATACCGTACTGATGATACACCCGACATTCAGCGGTTATTCGCCTTATGCTATCAGGAAGAGAAAAGCCAAGCTGCGCAAACTCTGGTCACCTGAAAACTATGGCGCACTCATCAAACGGGTGACACAGCAAAAGGGCGCAAATGGCAACAGGATTAAAGCCTTCATGATATTACTGCCCGACGAATTATCATTCGGAGAGAAGATCGTCAGCCACAGCGACAACAATGCCTTATTACTGCGCTCAGAATCTACCTTCGAACGTTATAAAGCGATGATCCAGCGGGCCGACGTATTACTGACACCCGACTCGGGACCTATGCACATGGCATCTGCCCTGGGAACGAAGATCGTCGCATTCTTTTCTATGAAAGACCCTGGTGACTGCGGCCCGTATATGGATCCTGAAAAGTTCATCATCCTTCGTTCAGAGGATACTGCACAACCTGAAAAAGGAATCAATGCGATCGACGTAGAAACAGTCTACCAGGCCTGCTATAGATTACTAACTGTCAACTGAACAGTATCACGCTTTAACGAACCATGAACCCTTCCACGAAAATACTGATGATACGCAATGACAAGATAGGCGACTTCATGCTCTCATGGCCATCTTTTGCATTGTTAAAGCAACAATATCCCGATGCTGAGATAACAGCTTTAGTCCCACAGTATACTGCGGCACTGGCTGAACAATGCCAATGGATCGATAAGATATTAATCGATGAAAAGCAAGGTTCATTCATCAAGGATATCCTGACATTAACAACGAAGATAAAAAATAATGACTATGATGTCGCCATATCTCTTTTTACTGAAACCAGAACCGCGCTTGCACTGTGGCTGGCGGGCATCAAGAAACGGATTGGTCCTGCAACCAAGCTGGCACAGCTTTTTACCAATATCAGGTTAAGACAGAAACGCTCACAGTCGAGCAAACCCGAATACGAGTACAATCTTGACCTGGTAAGATTCTACATAAAACAATGCGGACATATTCCACAGAAGCCGCCGAGCGCACCATTTCTTGTTTTTGATAAAGAAGAGACCCTGCATATAAAAAACACCCTACTGCAGAAGCACAACATCAGTGATAACGTAAAGCTGTGTATCATACATCCGGGGACCGGTGGTTCAGCAGTGAACCTGGGGCTTAAAGGTTACACAGATCTAGCGACCTGTATCGCCTCTCGTGAAGAAGTATATTTCATCATCACTGCCGGACCGGATGAATTAACTCACGCCGAAAGCCTGTCGAAGCGGATACGCACGCCTCATCATCTGCACTACTCAACAGGCAGTATTATCGATTTCTGCAAACTGATCAGTGTCGCCGATATCTTTATCAGTGGTTCTACGGGGCCGCTTCATATAGCGGGCGCTCTCAATATCAGCACTGTCGCTTTCTACCCATCAAAGAGATCTGCAACTTCTCTGAGATGGCAGACATTAAATCATGAGAATAAAAGGCTAGCCTACACCCTGGACGTGAGTACGGATGAAAAAATATCCGGGGCGGATATACAGTCAGCTTGCATCCAGATATGCGATACATATTTTGACAGAAACAACAGGTCTGAAACACTTTCCAAAAGAGTATGAATAAAATATATTATGTCTCATATTCCATCCTTTCTTCCAAGGCAACATATCGGTAACAAATCATGCGTATAAGTATTATCATCGCTGTATATAAGGATATTGAAGCCTTGCAACTCATCATCGAGGCATTAAAAAACCAGGCTTATCCCGACCTGGAAGTTATAGTGGCTGAAGACAATAACGATATTAAAATGGCGGAATATATCGCCTCTATCACTGGCCTTGATGTAAAACATACCACCCAGGAAGATTTAGGGATAAGAAAAGCCCGATCACAAAATAATGCCATATTAAGCAGCACCGGCGAGTACCTGATTTTTATTGATGGTGACTGCATCCCATATACGACCTTCATAGATGCACACGCAAAACTTGCTGAAGAAGGATGCGTACTAAGCGGCAGACGTGTCAACCTTGGGCCTGGGATAAGCACACAGATACGCCAGCGATCGGTCGATGCCAGTTCCCTCGAAAAAAACTATCTCTTCAAGTCATTGGGTTTTCTGAAGAACGGCTCATCACATACGGCTCAGGGCATCTATATAAAGCCAGACAGCTGGTTCTACAAAAATACAGTCGCAAAGAGAAAAAGGAGCAACCTCAATATCCTGGGCTGTAACTTTTCCTGTTATAAAAAAGATTTACTCACCATCGATGGCTTCGATGAGAGCTATGGCGAGACCGCCATACCAGACGACACTGACTTGCAGTGGCGCCTCGAAGCAGCTGGACTTAGACTAAAGACCTGCAAGCTGTCTGCTAATCAGTTCCATCTATATCATTCAAGACACCACCAGGTTCAGGATGTCTCTGACATGATAGAAAAGATGTACCGGAGAAAGGAGCTTGGTGACTTCAAAGCTGAGAAAGGGCTAAGCACTCACCATGAATACTCGGAAAAGATAACCAGCAAGCTAGAGAAAAAGAGAGCGCGTATAAACAGCTTTGACGTCGCTATCATTTTAATTAACTACAATAGCAGCGAATACACGATCAAATGCATAAACTCTATCAAGTCGACTACCAAAGCAACATTGAAGTATCGCATCGTCGTCATTGACAACGCATCAGATATCAAAGACTTTCAAAAACTGAAAAACAACATCTCTGACATTCATACTGATAACACCATCCAGTTGCACCGCAGCAAGATCAACCTGGGATTTTCCGCAGGTAACATGATGGGCGTTCAAAATATCGATGCCGACTACTACTTTTTACTGAATAACGACTGCATTCTGCAGAATGACTGTATAGGTATCCTTCATAGGTTCTGTGAAAACAACAGACATGTGGCTCTATGCTCACCTCAGCTATTCGACATAAACGATAACCCCATACCATGCATAAACTATTTCCCGACATTGAAGACCAAAGTCTTTGGTTCGGGCATCCTTAATCTCTCAAACAGTAATACCCATATACGCAGGAAAGAAAAATATATTAACCCGGTACAGGTTGACGTTGTCAGTGGTAGCCAGATGTTCGTCAGGGCAGAGTACTTTTTTGAGATCGGCGGTCTCGATACCATATTTTTCCTGTACTGCGAGGAAGAAGACCTTGCCCTCAGGTTCCACAAAGCCGGGTATAAGACTTACCTGGTACCACAGGCACGAAATTATCACCTGGGTAGTGCCAGTACTATGAAATCACTGGCCATCAAAAAGGAATTCTATATATCCTTCTTGTATTTTTACAGAAAGCATTATGGATTTCTAAAGTACTTCCTGTTAAAGATATTTTTTACACTAAAACTGTTAAGGAGGTCACTGAAAGACAAGGATAGCTTTAAACTTGCTTTATTCGTCGCTGCTGGCGCTCATCTAAAATATAGTTTAAGACATATACAGAAAGTAGTAGCCCTTAGTGATGAATGCGATCAAAATGCTAATATTAGCAGCAGCGACTGCAAGCTGGAAGAGCTTGTGGTCCGCCAGGATATTGACTAACCGAAAAACATATGACGACTGGCTAATAGCCATACAGTAAACAAAAGCTATAAGCCTGTTATATAACAGTAGGCCCTTGTTCTCACAAACAACATATGGCTTTAGATTTACTGTAATGTTTAAACATAGCACTACAAATCATACACTCACTGGACCAACATAAAAGACGATACCATGAGATTTAGAGACATTAGCAGGAAAATTCGTGCTCCATTTAACAAGAAAAGCGCGTTCAGAAAACTGAAAGAATTTCACAGCCAATCACGTACTAACGGTGAAATTATCGATATGGCAATTGATTTCAAGACAAAAGGCTTATATCGTGTTGACTCAGTCCAGATGCGTGATGAGATCCTGTCCCTCGCCGATGCAGTAAAGTCCATCAACCCTAAAACCATTCTTGAGATAGGCACCTGCAATGGTGGCACCCTCTTCATCTGGTCAAATATTGCCACAGACTGTGTCATCACTTGCGATCTTAACAGGTCTAAAGTGCGGGATGACCTGTACAGACAGTTCCCGCCATCCGGGTCTGGTTGCAAGGTAATTTCTCTGGCCGGTGACTCACACGATGACTCATTTCTCGATAAAGTTAAAGAAAAGCTAGGCGAAGCCCAGGTGGACTTCCTGTTTATCGACGGCGACCATACAGAAGCGGGGGTCAGGCAGGATTATGAAATGTATAGCCCGCTTGTTAGACCTGGTGGTCTTATCGCATTCCATGATATTGTCGAAAAACAACCAATACCACAAAATCAGGTCTACTATTTCTGGGAAGAACTCAAGAAAAACGTCGAGTATGAAGAGTTTATCCACGACCCTGATCAAACAGGCTACGGCATTGGACTGGTCCATGTGAAATAACTAATCACTATTTCTTGAACCGACAATCCGCAAGTGAGAAACAGCAACAACCATATAGACAAGAAAGATAGAAATCGTGGGCAGACGTAAAGTCCATGATTCCGATAGACCATAGATGGTAAAAGTGGCTATGGTAACAATACCTGCCAAACGTCCTTCATCGCTGGTATATAACCGGTTAAACAACAACCTGAGCGGAGCGATCAAGAGCATGAAAATCAACGCCAGCAGACCAAACAAACCGGAACCCACCATCGCCTGGATATAAATATTATGCGTACTATTGTGGACAGGCATACCACGGTAATCACCGCTTCGCTGTAACGCCATAACTTCATCATCAAAGTCGCCCGGGCCGGTACCTAATATCGGGTGCCGTTTCCATACATCAATAGCAATATCCCACATCGCCAGACGCGTACCGACAGATGTTACATATCGATCTTCTTCATAATAACGATCCACTTCCGTCGCTGCTTCATCAAATCGTCTTTCTATGACATCACTTATCGGCGTAAGAGATGATATCAATACCAGCAGTACCAGGGGAACAGTTATAGTCATGACACTGATATGCTTTTTCTTTAATACATAGACTATAGCTATAAGAATATAAACAGGGAACACCGCCCATACCCCCCGGGATTCAGAAAGCACTGCAGTTACTATACCGCAAAACATAGATAACAGGATCAGCGACTGGGTTCTACGCGTCAGCTTTTTTGTAAGTAGCGCAGTTAGCATGATACCAACATTTAGCATCGCCAGCTGCCCGAAAATTATATGGTGATAATAACCTTTAGCCGGAACATCGGGATACAGTAAATAGTGTCCTAATGCGACGACAAACATAAAAGGCCCCGATATAACTGCGCCAAACAATAAATAATTCAATATTGACGTATTCTTCCTGATGATCAATAAATAAACAGGGATAATCAAAGCGAACCGTAGATAACGTTCAAACAGCTTATAGTATTTATCGAGATCGTCCACATTGTAAACAGAGACAAGCCCTGAGAGCATATACACTATCAGACTGAACAAAAACATTTTCTCCACCCTTGAGAGCGAGAGATAAGTCGCTTTCCAGGAAGTGACCACTGAAAAACTCAATAGAATAAGGATGACAAACATCGTGCTCGACACATGGCGCACTGATGTGCCCATCACAGACAGCAACAAAACACACATGCCTATACTTACAATTAACGGCTCAGTTTTTATTTTGTTTACGAATACTTCTATATACTTCTTCATAATTAATTTTATACAGACAATCAGTATGCCCTAACGGACACTGTCTTTTAAAACAGGGACTGCAGTCGAGCCCGAGGTAAAATACGTTTTTCTTATCATCACTGGTGAGTGGCGGTGTATAGTCCGGCGTCGATGACCCGTATATCACGTTGAGCTTCACACCGACCGCCGCAGCGACATGCATCAGCCCTGAATCGTTGCTTACCACCGATGTCGCACAGGCGAGCAAATCGACGGTATCGACAAGCTGCGTTCTGCCGCAAAGGTTATGCACATCATTGCCGACAGCGATCTTGTCACCCGCTGCTTTGTCTTTTTCAGAACCGAGTACCCAAACCTGCCAGCCTTCATCCAGTAACCGTTCAGCCAGTTTTTTATAATATTCTATCGGCCATTGCTTGGCCGGCCCATACTCGGCACCCGGCATCATACACAGCACAGGCCTGTCCTGATCCAGGCCCAGGGCTTCCAATAGTCGTGCCTGGCTGTCAGCATCGACCCGCAAGCTGGGGAACGGTATCTGCGGCGCCGATCGCGCGTTACCTGGACTGGCATGAGCTACGTAACGCTGAACCGTTTGCTGCAACACCTGCTTGTCCAGTTGTCGCCTGTCATTCAACAGGCCATAACGCATCTCACCGGTGTACCCGGTCCTTACCGGAACACCGGCAAAAAACGGGATCAGCGCCGACTTCCAGGAACGGGGGATGACGATGGCATGCGTATAATTTCTCTGTTTCAGGCCCAGTCCAAGCCTGCGTCGCTTGAACAATGAAAACTCTCCGTGGCCGACATCAGCTGCCAGCCCCTCATTCACTTCAGGCATACGTTTCAGTACAGGCAAAGACCACTGAGGTGCAACAACATCGATCGTGCAGTCCGGGTAGAGTTTTTTCAGTGTGATGAACAGCGACTGCGCCATCACCATATCCCCGATCCAGGAAGGACCAACGATCAGATAACGACGTGATTTCTTGTTCATGCCAACCTGCCCACGGCCCGCATCAGGATCATCCTGCAAACTCGTTAACCAGTGCAACATTATCCTGCAGATGCTGCTTATTTATCGTGCCGACAATCATACTGCTGACACCGGGCAAAGTTAATATATGCCTGAATGCACGCTCTATACCGGTGCCGCCGGAGGCGCTGTCGGCATGGCCGCTCTGCAGGCCTTTCTTGATGATCACCCCTTTGTTCAATCTCTCTGCCAGTTCCAGCACCGACCGCTCCTCATCGTATTCCAGGTTTGCCGTCGCCATTACTACATCACAGTGTTCCACCACCCAGGAGCCACCTTCGACCGTCTTGCTGGACATGCCACAGGCTTTTACCAGGCCCTTGCTTTTAAGCATTTCCAGGGCATCGAACACCGGCTCGTTGTTGATGATGTCCATATCGTTGCCGTCGGAATGCACCAGCACCACATCGAGCATATCGCGCTTCAGTTTCTTCAGGCTCTGCTCGACACTGGCAACAGTATGCTCGTATGAGAAATCGAAACGTGATTCACCGTTCTCAAAGATCTCACCGACCTTGGTGACGATCACCCAGTCATGGCGATCAGGAAGCAATTCGCCGAGACGCTGTTCGCTGCTGCCATATGCCGGTGCCGTGTCGATGAAATTGATACCGAGCGATCGCGCGAGTTCGAACAGTTCTACCACTGCCCTGTCATCAGGCAATTCAAAACCTGTCGGGTACTTGACCTGCTGGTTGCGGCCGATCTTGACCGTTCCCAATCCCAGCACACTGACATCGATACCTGTCGAACCCAAAGCGCGTTTCTGCATCAGCCATCGACCTCGGATGATGACAGCCAGCAGGTTTCTTCGTCCCACGGCAGCTCAGCATACACGGGTGACTTCCATGCGGGTAATGAGAGATCTGTATTCTTCTCCACGCTGTCACCCTTGATCATCTTGACCAGCTCATCAGCGAGTACCGGTGCCAGTGCCAGCTTGGTCGGCCAGGCCGTTATCACGTCGTCATGCTGTTCGATCGAAAATGTATCGGGTCTTGTGGTTCCAGGCTTTTTGATCTCGGCACGATTGATCTCCAGCACACCCCACTCGGCATCTTTCAGATCGAGCCACGGGATAAGTTCGTTCAATTCCTTTTTGGCTGCAGCAACGAGTTCGACATCAGACTTATCGACACCATCTTCAGCCAGTTGTCCGCCCATGTACCAGACCGTGTTTCCCTGCGCATCCCGGTGCGAGGTAATCGTTATCCTCGGGTTTACTGAAGCGCCTAAACAATGCGCATAGATCATATCGCGCTGCACACCGCGCATCACCACCATCTTCAATGGCCGCCGCTGCATCCTGGGCTGGTCACTGCCAAAACGTGCGAGCAACTCTTCATTACCTTCCCCGGCATTGAAGATGATTCTTTTAAAATGAAAACAGTAATCATCACCCTGAACAGATTTTACCTTGAGCTTGCCGTCTTCATGCTGCATTGACTCACGTTCTATCATCAGGATCGATCGCTTAAGTGGTTCGGCCAGCGCACGCACTATGCTCATGGTATTGAACACCGGCTCATCGAGCCGGTAAAACTGGCCCCTGAAATCCCTGTGCTGAAAAATACCCGGCAGTGACTTTCTGTCGAGTTCAGTCGAACGAGAGCGCATCACCTTGCTGGCGAAGAATCCGGATATGCGAGAGGTCAGGCTGGTCGTCGACCAGAGGTAGTGTGCGTCGGAGAGAAGTTCCGCCTGTGTCAGGTCGAGTTCACCATGTCCCTCGTAACAGGCACGCCAGCGAGACGGCATATCGGCTACGGCTTCCGAAGATGCGGTAAGCTTACCTGTCAGGGCATACTTGGTGCCACCGTGGATGATTCCCTGAGCATAACGTGTCTGCCCTGCACCCAGGGCCTGCGACTCGAACAGCACGGCTTTATAACCTGCCTGCTGCAGGCGCGCCAGGGTCCACAGTCCCGCGATACCGCCACCGACGACGACCACATCGACCCGGACATCGACGACTCCCCCGACTGAGGCGTCGACCGCCGCGTCAGTTCCAGCATCAGGAGTTGTCGCACCGGGTTCTGTCATCGATATACTCTCTGGCGCCTAATCTTTTTCTTTGATGGATTCGATGATCCTGGTGGTCGAGATGCCGTCGACATAAGTCAGCACCATTACCTTGCCACCGGCTTCACGCACACAATCGCCACCGGGGATTATATTGGGATCATTATCACCGCCCTTGACCAGGATATCGGGCGCCAGGTCACAGATCAGCCGCGTCGGTTCATCTTCTTCGAAAGCGACCACCCAGTCGACACAGCGCAGGGCCGCCAGCATACGCATCCGGTTTTCGACTTTGTTGACCGGGCGGTCTTCACCCTTCAGGCGGCGTACCGTGTCATCGACATTAACCGCGACCAGCAGCCGGTCACCCAGCTCACTGGCCTGCTCCAGGTAGGTCACATGGCCTGCATGCAGGATATCGAAACAGCCATTCGTCATAACGATGGTTTCGCCACGAGAACGGCAGCGTTCCAGCAACGGGTACAGCTCGGCTTCTTCTAAAATGCCGTGTTCGGTATTCGATGAGTTCTCTTCGATAGCATGTTCCAGCTCTTGCAGGCTGACGCTGGCAGTACCGGATTTGGCGACCACGACACCGGCGGCGAGGTTGGACAGAACCATGGCCCGCTCCAGCGTGACACCGGCACCAAGTGCTGCAGCCAGTGTCGAGATAACGGTGTCACCCGCACCGGTAACGTCGAATACTTCACGCGCCTGCGTCGGGATGTGCACAGGTTCATAATCACGCTGCATCAGGCTCATGCCGTGCTCACTGCGCGTTACCAGCAGCGCTTCGATATTGTACTTCTCGGACAGCGCATTGGCTTTCTCTACCAGCTCATCCTCTGACTCACAGGCACCGACCACCGCTTCGAACTCTGACAGGTTCGGCGTGATCAGGCTGGCACCGGTATACTTTTCGAAATCGTTGCCTTTAGGATCGACCAGCACGGGAATATTTTTTTCATTACAAAGTTCGATCAGGCGCCTGACATCGCGCAGGCTGCCCTTGCCATAATCCGAGCAGACGACGATATTGTGATCATCCAGCTGCGCAGCAAAAGCCTTCTCCAGCTGAGACAGGTCACGTCCGATAAAACCATCTTCAAAATCCAGCCGCATCAGTTGCTGGTGCCGGCTCATCACCCGCAACTTTGTCACTGTTGAATTTTCCGGCATGCGCACGAACTGTGGATTGACGCCGATATCCTGCAGCAGGTTCTGCAGTACGTTCGCTGCTTCATCATCGCCGCACAGCCCCATCACGGTGCACTGTGCGCCGAGGGTAGCGATATTCAAGGCTACGTTACAGGCACCACCGGCACGTTCTTCATTCTGGTTGACATGCACCACGGGCACCGGCGCTTCCGGCGAGATACGCGAGGTACCGCCATGCCAGTAACGGTCCAGCATCAGGTCACCAACGACCAGTACCCTGGCGTTTTCAAATGAGGGGATATGCATAGTCATATTTGCAGCTGCTCGAAACTAGTGATCAATCGACGAGATGGTATTCGCATCCGCAGTAGGGGCATTTCGCCGATCCAGTGACCTCCACAGGGATGTACACACGCGGATGCGAATTCCACAGGCTGCTGCCCGGCATCGGACAGTGGATAGGTAAAATATCGCGCGTCACTTCATACACCATGGTGTCGTTCGGCGTATCAAGATCTTCCTGTGTAGCAGTATGTGGGTTTGGCATGCTCAGCTCCAGTGTTATACGTAGTTTAACCAGTCTGGATGACTATCCAGACGGCCATGTACCAGGTCAAAATACATGGTCTGTAATTTTTCAGTGACCGCTCCGCGAGAACCATTACCGATAATGTTATCGTCGATCTCGCGGATGGGTGTCACTTCTGCTGCAGAACCGGTGAAGAAAACTTCGTCGGCTTCGTACAGCTGTTCGATCTTCATCGTCGTCTCGACTACTTCATAGCCCTGCTCTTTCGCCAGGGTGATGATGGTATTCCGGGTGATGCCGTTGAGCGAAGCAACCAGCGTCGGTGTATATAACACACCGTCTCTGACCATAAAGATGTTTTCACCGCTGCCCTCGGCAACATTGCCCTTGCTGTCGAGCAGCAACGCTTCGTCATAACCTTTGCTCATCGCTTCGTCGAGCGCCAGCATGGAGTTGATGTAGTTGCCGTTAGCTTTGGCGAGATACATACTCGGGTGCGAGTCATTCTTTACGAAGCTCGATTTACGGATACGGATACCATTCTCCAGCGCTTCCTGGCCGAGGTAAGCACCCCATTCCCAGGCAGCCACCATGACATGTACCTTGAGGTTATCAGCACGCAGACCCATCCCTTCCGAGCCGTAGAAACACATCGGACGGATATAGGCCGATTCGAGATTATTATCTCTTACCGCCGCCAGCTGTGCTTCGTTCAAGGTGTCTTTATCGAACGGGATATCCATATTCATGATACGCGCAGACTCGAACAGGCGATCGGTATGCGCCTGCAGACGAAAAATCGCGGTGCCCTTTTCCGCCTTGTATGCGCGCAGACCTTCGAATACGCCCATACCGTAATGTAATGTATGCGTTAAAACATGGATCTTGGCTTCGCGCCAGTCAACCATCTCACCGTCAAACCAGATTACGCCATCTCTATCGGCCATGGTTTGCATAAACTTCTCCTGCTATATCTCAAATACAATAAACAAAAAACAAAAATACTTTTTAACCACAGAGACACAGAGAACACGGAGTTTATTAATGTAAATCACAGAAAAATCTCTGTGTACTCTGTGTCTCGGTAATTGCTCCTGCATTACTCTACTTAAGAGCGTCCTGCCCTAATCTGTGGTTCAATCTGTTAAAGCCTGTTCCACAGACCCTGGCATCAGTCGTTGCCAGACTTTAATCACATTATCACGATGTTCTGCCACCGCACTAGTGTCAGCCCCGCATTCCAGCGTCTGCCAGTTCTTCAGCTTGCGAAAATACCGGTATGCATCGGCGAGACCTGCCGCTTCCTCCGCGGTATACCAGCCGACCTTCGTCAGTTCCTTGATCAGCTCCAGCGTCGCTGTATGCCGGATACACGCTGCATGCCGGTGCGCATTGATCAATACACCGGCCTGCGTCATAAACTCTATATCGACAAGTCCGCCGGCATCCTGTTTGATATCAAATCCTGCCGACTTGCCTGCCAGGTGGTCACGCATCTTCTCGCGCATAGCGACCACTTCCTTGAGCAGACCGGACGTATCACGCTGCTGCCTGAGAACCGAACTGCGGATTCTATCAAATTCCTGCTCTATCAGCGCACTTCCTGTGACAAATCGTGCCCTGATCAATGCCTGGTGCTCCCAGGTCCAGGCTTTATCATGCTGATACGCCTCGAATGCCGAGATACTGCTGACCATCAGCCCCGACTGGCCGTCCGGCCGCAGCCGGGTATCGACCTCGTACAGGACACCGGAATAGGTCCGGGTGTTCATAAAATGGATCACCCGCTGCGCCACGCGGGCGAAGAAGCTCTGGTTATCGATACACTTCTCACCCGCGGTATATTGCTTTTCGCCACGGCTGTTATGCAGAAAGATGACATCCAGGTCCGAACCGTATCCCAGCTCATTGCCGCCCATCTTGCCATAAGCAATCACCGACATGGACGGTTTGAAATACTCACCGTCGATGATACAGCCCGGTTCACCGTATTTTTCGACCATCGCCTGCCAGCTAAATTCCAGTATCTTCTGCAGCAGTATATCTGCCAGTTCGGTCAGGTAGTCAGACACGGACTCCACGGGTTCGGCATAGAACACATCGAGCATTGCCACAGTAAAGACCATCTGTCGCTTGAACTGTCGCAGTCGGTCCATCAACTGCTCGAGGTCGGCCTCATGGCTCTCGTCGTCGTTCTCGATGCGGGCCAGTTCCAGTGCCAGCAACTTCTCGACATCGTGCTGCTGACGGAAGTTCTCTGCCGTGCTCATCATGCTATCCAGCAGGATGGGATACTTGATCAGGCGCTCGGTAAACCATTCACTGGCTGAACACAGGGTCAGCATCTGTAGCTGCACGCCCGGGTATTCATTGAGCAGGCTGATATAGACTTTGCGGCCGGCCAGCGCCTGGATGATCCGGCAGACCCGATCCAGCAATGTTGCCTGCTCGGGATAATCGGCGATCTTCATCAGTAATGATTCCATCAGCTGGGTCAACAGGCGGGCACTATCATCAGCCAGGTGTTTCACCCTGGATCGCGAACGCAACTGCACCAGCAACTTGATAACCTCATCGATATCGTTAAAACCTGCAGCTTCGAGATACCGAGCAAGATCTGCGATCAAAGCCTCGCCCGCATCCAGTACAGACCAGAACAGGGTGAAAGGCGTAACAGTAGGCTCATGCTCCGCTCCCTCATTCGAGATAAGGTGCTGGAACACATGGTCCACTGCCTGCTGATGGAATACCAGCTGTTTCAGCAACTCATCCCAATCTGGCAGCTGCATGGCTAAACACAGACGTTGTTGCGATGTTTCGTCATCCGGCAGTGTATGCGTCTGCTTATCGCTCTGCATCTGCAAGCGATTTTCCAGTCTGCGCAGAAACCAGTAAGCCTGGATAAGTTGCTCCACCTCCGCCTGCTGCAGGTATTTCTTTTCGCCGAGCAGCAACAAAACCCTGATCAGGCCGCGTTCACGCAACTCCGGCTCTCTGCCGGCCCGGATCAACTGCAGGGTCTGGGCGATAAACTCTATCTCGCGGATACCGCCCGGCCCCAGCTTGATATTGTTCTCCATGCCCTTGCTCTTCATCTGCGCATTGATCATCGCTTTCATCTCGCGAATCGATTCGAGCATGCTGAAATCGAGATAACGCCGGAAAACAAACGGTGTCAGCATAGACCGCAGATGAACTCTGTCCTTGTCCCGGCCAGTGATCAGGCGCGCCTTGATCATTGCGTAGCGTTCCCAGTCACGACCCTGCAACTGGTAATACTGTTCGACGCCGGAAAAGCTCATCGCCATCGGTCCGCTCTGACCGAACGGACGCAGGCGGATATCGACCCGGTAGACAAAACCGTCCGCTGTCACTTCATCCAGCACCTTGACCAGGTTGCGGATCACCTTGACATAGAATTCATAATGCGAGGTACGGCGCCTGCCGGTGGTTTCGCCATCTTCAGGGAAGGTAAAGATCAGGTCGATATCAGAAGAGAAGTTGAGTTCACCACCGCCCATCTTGCCCATGGCATAGACCAGCAGGGACTGCTCTTCAGCATTCGCATCCAGCGGCATACCGAATATCTCGGCCTGCTGTTTTTCCAGGTATGCCAGGGTCTCGGCGACGATCGCTTCGGCAAAATCGGTGAGTTCCTGCAGGATGCGCTCGACATCAGCCAGTCCGTTCAGGTCGCGCCAGGCGATACGCAGCATCTGCCGTTGTCGCAGAACCCGCAGCCCGGACATCAACCGGCCCTGGTTGTTCGCCATATCACCCACGCCATCAGCAACCACACCAGCGATGACCTCTGCAACCAGCTTTCGATAATCATCGAGCTCTCGTGCAGCCTCGAATCCTTCAGCAAGCAAAGCATGGAGAGTATCTGGATAACGTATGCAGTTGCGTGCTATGAAGTCACTACAGGCCCAGGTATAACCCAGCATCGACAGCGGCATTTCCCGGCCCGGATCGATATTTTTATGTTCACATGAACCGCACCAGTCAGCCCAGTAATTGTCTATGATCGAATGCAGTGATTGCGGAACCCGGGACAGGAGTTCAGTCGGAGTTTGGGCGTCGTTGCTCATCTATACTGGTATCTAATGCCGTGCGTAAACAGGTCTCTGCTGACACCGCTACTTTATAGCCAATAGTGATAACTAACAATAAGCAATGACGAGAAAGCTGCCATGGCTATCCGGCTTCAGCCTGCTGCATTACCATCGTTATCGAAGTGCAGACTGTGATCCATAATTAACAGCGATAATAAACTAAGAAAAGATACCTTTCAGGGTAAAGAAGAACAGGATGGCGAGCAGGCCGCCAGCCGGTAATGTCACCACCCATGACATAAAGATATTACCGACCACCCGCATATCGATAGCACCGATACCACGGGCGAAACCGACGCCCAGTACCGCACCGACCAGCGTATGCGTAGTCGATATCGGAATACCGGTGAACGATGCCAGCACTACCGTACCCGCAGCAGCGATCTCGGCCGCAAAGCCTCGGCTGGGCGTCAGCTCAGTAATGCTCTTGCCGACCGTAGCGATGACCTTGTAACCAAAAGTTGCCAGGCCGATAACGATGCCTATGCCACCTACAAGAAGGATCCAGCCGGGCAAGGCCGATTTCGAAGCGATCATACCGGACTGCGCGGTACTGATGACTGCTGCCATCGGGCCGACGGCATTGGCGACATCATTCGAGCCGTGAGCGAAAGCCATCGCAGAGGCCGTAAAGATCATCAGGATTGCAAAGATTCGTTCGACATTGGTGTAATGAAATTTCTTGTCCGCCTTCGGATCGGTTTTAACTCTGCGGATGAGGACCGAGCCCAGCAGTGCAACGGCGATACCCAGAATGATGGCGTAGAGAAATGCCTGCTCTGTCTCGAGATTCAAACCGACATGTTTCAGACCTTTTTTGATGGTTACCAGTGCTATGACAAAACCGACCAGGAAAAGATAATATGGGCCGTACTTGATAGCACTCTCTACCGGGTTTTGCTGGTTTAAGATCAGCTTCTGAATACTTTTGAACACCATGAAAGCCAGTGTGCCTGCGAGCAATGGCGAGACGACCCAGCTCATCACGATGGTACCCACCTTGGGCCAGTTGACCGCATCCATACCGATACCGACTGCGGCAAAACCAACCACGGCACCAACGATGGAGTGCGTCGTCGATACTGGCCAGCCCTTGCGTGATGCCACCGCCAGCCAGGTACCTGCGGCCAGCAGTGCTGCCAGCATGCCCCAGATAAGCAGGTTAGGGTCTGAATGAAAAGCATCCGCTTCAACGATGCCTTTACGGATGGTTTTGGTCACCTCGCCACCGGCCAGGTAAGCACCGGTAAATTCGAAGATAGCAGCCAGTACTACCGCCTGCTTGAGCCGGAGCGCACCCGAACCGACCGAGGTTGCCATCGCGTTAGCGACATCGTTGGCACCGATGCCCCAGGCCATAAACAGGCCGAACACGCCCGCCAGGATGATATATATCGTCATCTGATCCATATCTATCCCCTATCGCGCCAGCATCAGCTGTAGACGGCTGCCCACGTTCTGGGCACGGTCGGCGACATCACCGGTTGACTCAATGATCAGGTACAAAAAAACCACCTCGATGGGTGGTAGATCTTTCTCGATAGCAAAGATCTGTCTTCTGATCTCTGCCTGCAGGGTATCTGTATCGCTCTCGATGTCATCCAGCTTATTGATCATCTCTGTGACAATTTCTATCTCGTGGCCGCTGAAACCGGTCTCGACCAGTTCATCGAATTCGTTGACGGCTTTTCTTGCCTGCTTACAGGCCGCCACACAACGCTCGACGAAGCGTATATAGTCTTCATGGATGACCTCGGGCAATACCAGGTGTCGGCCGATGATGGTACCCGCGATATCTTTTGCCTTGTTCGCGATGCGGTCCTGCATCAGCAGGACTTCCAGCAGATCCTGGCGAGACACCGGCATGAACAAGCCTTTCGGCAGGTTCAGCCGAAGCTCTTTCTTCAGTATGTCAGCCTTTCCTTCGAGCTCAGAGATTCGCTGCTGGCGTTTCGCTACCTCATCCCAGTCTTCATTGATAACCGCATTGAACAGGGGGACTAATTCAGATGCACAGTCGTAGACTTTTGACATGTGCTTTTGCAGGGGACTGACAGGAGAACTGCCAAAAATCCCACCCATATAACCACCTACGGCCATCTTCTTCTCTCCCCCGGGCACTATTGCTCGGAATATATCTGCGACTAAATTTGTCGCGCATTGTAATAATTCCGTAACAAAACGGAAACATATTTTTGCAATATTTTATAAATAGTTTTAACGTGTTGATATGACTGAAAATAATATACCTGACATAAAGTCACTAATCGGAAAACTGCTGAGCACACCCTCGATAAGCTGCACCTCGGCAGATATTGACCAGGGCAACCTGTGTGTCATCCATATGCTGGCAGACTGGTTCGAATCGCTAGGCTTTGACTGCCGGGTACAGATCGTCGATAGTGACAGGGACAAGGCCAACCTCATCGCCACGCTCGGCAGCGGCAACAACGGCCTGGTGCTGGCCGGTCATACCGATACCGTACCCATCGATGAAGACCGCTGGCAGGTCGAACCCTTCGGCCTCACCGAAAAGGAAAACCGCTTTTACGGCCTTGGCAGCTGTGATATGAAATCATTTTTTGCAGTCATCATCGAAGCACTGAAGACACTGGACACGGACAGCTTGCAGCAGCCGCTCATCATCCTTGCCACTGCCGATGAAGAGACCAGCATGTCGGGAGCAAAAGCCATCGCCAGCCATGCCAAGGAGTTCGGCATCAATAACGCACGCTTTGCTGTGGTCGGTGAGCCCACTGACATGAAGCCGGTACGCATGCATAAAGGCATGATGATGGAAGCCATCCAGCTCACCGGCCAGGCGGGCCACTCCAGCGACCCGGCGCTGGGCAATAACGCGCTCGAAGCCATGCACAAGGTCATCGGAGAACTGATGCTGTGGCGGGATGAACTGCAGAGCCGCTACCACAATCCGATGTTCGAAGTGCCGGTACCGACCATGAACTTCGGCCACATCCACGGCGGCGACAACCCCAACCGTATCTGCGGCAGCTGTGAACTGCAGATCGATATAAGGCCGCTGCCGGGCATGAAGATCGAGGAACTCAGGGGCGAAATGCGACGACGGCTGAAAAACGTATTACAGGATACCGGCATACAGTTTAGAACTGTAGCACTGTTTGAAGGTGTTGATGCCACCGAGACAGGCGAACATTCCGAGCTGGTAAAACTTGCCGAGAAAATGACCAGCACCGAATCACAGGCAGTCGCATTCGGTACCGAAGCACCCTATTACAACGAGCTGGGACTGGAGACCATCGTCATGGGTCCGGGCAGCATCCGCCAGGCACATCAGCCTGATGAGTATATAGAGATGAAAAACCTGAATCCCGCAGTCGACATCATCCGGCAGATGATCGTGCATCATTGTTATTGAAGTAACTCAAAGATTAACCACAGAGACACAGAGAGCACAGAGTTTTCTTGTTTGTTTGCCGCGCCTGCGGCGCAAGCAATAAACGTCATTACTCCTCTGTGTTCTCTGTGTCTCTGTGGTTAAAAACTTTTAAGATGACAGAAAACGTCACTTGATGATCTTGTAACAGGGCACATATTCTGTGCCCGGCAATTTCATACGCTGCTGTTCGACGAAGGCAGTCAACAGCGCGTCCATCGGTTCCATGATCTCAGTATCGCCTCTCAGTTCGAAATGGCCGTGCTGCTCGATAGCACGGATACCTTCGTCTTTGACATTACCGGCAACCACACCGGAGAATGCGCGACGCAGGTTGGCTGCCAGCCTGTGCACCGGCTGATCTTTGCTCAACTCGAGATTTCGCATATTCTCATGGGTCGGAGCGAATGGCCGCTGGAACTCATCGTCGATAGTCAACGACCAGTTATAATAGAATGCATCGTCGAGTTCTTCTCTGAACTTGCGCACCTGGTGCATGCCCTCTTTCATCTCCTTTGCCACGCGTGCCGGATCATCGATGATGATCTTGTAACGCTGCTGCGCTTCCAGGCCCAGTGTATCGACGATGAACTGGTTTATCTGTTTGAAATAATTCTCTGCACTTTTAGGGCCGGTGAAGATCAGCGGGAACGGTACGGATATATTCGTCGGATGTAACAGGATGCCCAGTATATAGAGTATCTCTTCAGCAGTGCCTGCTCCTCCGGGAAATACCACGATGCCATGACCGGTACGCACGAATGCTTCCAGACGTTTCTCGATATCGGGCATGATGATGAGTGCGTTGACGATCGGGTTCGGCGATTCGGCAGCGATGATGCCAGGTTCGGTTATTCCCAGGTAACGCCCTGAACCGCTGCGCTGTTTTGCATGGCCGATGGTCGCGCCTTTCATCGGACCTTTCATGGCGCCAGGACCACAACCGGTACAGATATCCAGGTTGCGCAAGCCCATCTCATAACCCACTTCCTTGGTGTAATCATATTCATCACGTCCGATAGAGTGACCGCCCCAGCACACCACCATGTTCGGCTCGCGGCGAGGAATCGTACTGTGTGCATTTCGCAGGATATGAAAAACCGCATTGGTAACATCGACCGAATTGTTCATATCGAACCGTGGTGAATGCATGATCTTGTAATGCGCATAGATGACATCGCGCAACACGGCAAACAGGTGCTCGCTGATACCGGTCATCAACTTGCCATCGACGAAAGCGATCGCCGGTGCATTTTTCATCGCCAGTTTGATGCCGCGCTGACGTTGCGTGATCTCTATTTCGAAATCAGGGTAGCGTTCGAGCAGTTCCTTGCCGTCATCAAGCGGGCTGCCACAGTTGAGAACGGCAAGCGAACAGTTACGAAAGACCTGGGCCAGCTCACCCTTGTTGGTATCCAGTATCCGCTTGACCTCGAACTGGGAAAGTGTTTCCAGCTGGCCTTTGGGCGAGATAACCGCATCGATCACATCATATTTCATAATTATTCTTTCATCCTGAGTACATGCCTTATTGACAATATTGGCTTATCGGCAATGTTATTGCTGCCGAGCATTAGCTTTTTTAGTACTGCACTTTTTAGTCCAGCGCTATAGGGATAGCGCTGTCACTTTCTCCTGCCCGGTCAAAACTTGTCTGTCACCGCACCTTGCGACGCCGAGCATACCAGCCTGGCATATTTTGCCAGTACGCCGCGGCTTTCTTTTGGCGCCGGGGCATTCCACTTCGCCAGCCTGGCATCGATCTCGGTTTGCGGGATATCCAGGTTCAGCACGCGCTTTTCCGCATCGATAGTAATCATGTCACCATCTTCGATGATCGCGATCGGACCGCCGACGGCTGCTTCAGGCGTTACGTGGCCGACGACAAACCCGTGGCTGCCACCAGAGAAACGGCCATCGGTGATCAGCGCGACATCTTTACCCAGGCCTTTCCCCATGATGGCACCGGTCGGGCTCAGCATCTCGCGCATCCCCGGACCACCCACCGGACCTTCGTGACGGATGACCACGACATCATTCTTCACTACCGTGTCATCGAGTATAGCCTGCAGCGCAGATTCTTCTGATTCGAATACCCGCGCATTGCCGGTAAAGCTCAGTCCTTCTTTTCCTGTGATCTTCGCCACCGCGCCGGTGGTCGCGATATTGCCGTAGAGAATGACCAGGTGACTGTCTTTCTTGATCGGGTTTTCCAGGGCATGGATGATGTCCTGATCGTCCGGATAGGGTTTCACATCCGCCAGGTTCTCTGCCATGGTATTACCCGTTACCGTCATGCAGTCACCATGCAGCAGACCCGCATCGAGCAGCATCTTCATCAATGGCTGGATGCCGCCGATAGCGATCAGCTCCGACATCAGGTATTTACCGCTTGGCCTCAGGTCAGCGAGCATAGGCACATTCGCACCGATACGGGTGAAGTCATCCAGCTCAAGTTCAACATCTGCGGCATGTGCCATCGCCAGCAGGTGTAAAACCGCATTGGTCGAACCACCCAGGGTGATGACCACGGTGATGGCATTTTCAAACGCCTTGCGGGTCATGATATCGCTCGGTTTGATGTCTTTCTCGATGAGGTTCAATACCGCCGCACCAGCACGGTGACAGTCATTCTTTTTATCTTCAGATACTGCTTCCTGCGCCGAGCTGTTGGGCAGGCTCATACCCAGCGCTTCGATCGCCGACGCCATGGTATTGGCCGTGTACATACCGCCACAGGAACCGGGACCGGGTATCGCCGTATCTTCGACCTCTTTCAGCTGCGCTTCAGAAACGCTACCGGCAGCAACACCGCCCACCGCTTCGAACACGGAGACAATATCGGTATGCCCTGCACCGGGCTTAATGGTACCGCCATAGACAAAAACTGATGGTCTATCCAGTCGCGCCAAGGCGATCATACAGCCCGGCATATTTTTATCACAACCGCCGATAGCGACCACACCGTCGAAACCCTGGGCACCACTGACGGTCTCGATCGAATCGGCGATCACCTCGCGTGATACCAGCGAGTAACGCATACCCGGCGTACCCATGGAGATCCCGTCCGAGACCGTAATGGTGTTAAAGATGATGCTCTTGCCACCGGCTTCATCGGCACCCGATGCTGCATCTTCGGCCAGCTTGTTGATGTGCATATTGCAGGGCGTCACCATGCTCCAGGTCGATGCGATACCGACCTGCGGCTTTTTGAAGTCTTCGTCTTCGAAACCCACCGCATGCAACATCGCACGGCTGGGTGCCTGCGTGATACCATCGACGATTATCGATGAAAATTTACGTGTTTTATCATTTGCCATGCCGTTATGCTTCTACCGAGCCTGCTATAGGTCTATATAAATACTGAACAAATCTTCAAATTCTGATTTGAAGAGAAAAGAGAATCGCGTATATTACTAGGTAACTTGTTACGAATGTAGTACCGGAATCGATAAGGTGAGGAAAATCATAGAAAATAACAGCCATGTAGACTGGTTCAGACAATCAGCGCCTTATATCCATGCACACCGCGGTCGTACCTTCGTCATACTGTTCGGTGGCGAAGCCGCCGAGGCCAGCAGTTTCTCCAACCTGATACACGATGTCACGCTACTGGACAGTCTCGGTGTGCGTATCGTACTGGTTCATGGCGCACGTCCCCAGATCGAACGTCAACTGACCACCTTGAAGATCAAGTCGAAATTTGCCGACAATATGCGCATCACCCTGAATGAGAACATGCCCGCCGTCGAGCAGGCTGTCGGCCAGGTGCGCATGAGCATCGAAGCAAAGCTATCCATGGGCCTGCCGAACACACCGATGGCAGGGGCTTCGCTGCGTGTCGTCTCCGGAAACTTCGTTACTGCGCAACCCTACGGCATCCGTAATGGCATCGACTTCTGCCAGACCGGTAATGTCAGGAATGTCGATACCGACGCTATCAAGCAGCACCTGAAGCACGACAACATGGTACTGATCTCGCCCATCGGTTACTCGCCGACAGGCGAGATATTCAACCTGCGTGCAGAAGATGTAGCGACAGAAACAGCGATCGCGCTCAATGCCGACAAGCTGATCTTCGTCATGGAGAACAACGACGTCATCGATAATGAAGGCAAGCTGTTACGACAGCTCAACCTGCCACAGGCCGAAGCCTGGCTGCAGAACCATAATGGCGACAACCAGGAGACGCAGATACATCTGAACAATGCGGCACAGGCATGTCGCGGCGGCGTCAGGCGCGTACACCTGCTCAGCAGGCAGGTCGATGGCGCGCTGTTACAGGAACTGTATACCCGTGACGGTATCGGCACCCTGGTGACAGCAGAGAACTATGAAGGCCTGCGACATGCCTTGATAGACGACATCGGCGGCATCATGGAACTGATCATCCCGCTGGAGGAGAAGGGTGTACTGGTGAAACGTTCCCGCGAACAGCTGGAACTGGACATCAACAATTTCACCGTCATCGAACGTGACGGCATGATCATCGCCTGTGCAGCACTGTTTACTTTTGACGACACCGCAGCTGCAGAGCTCGCCTGCCTGGCAGTTCACCCGGACTACCAGGAACACGGTCGCGGTGACGACCTGATGCAGCACATAGAATGGCAGGCCAGAAAAAAACATATGAAGAAGCTGTTCACTATGACCACGCAGACCATGCACTGGTTCATCGAACGCGGTTTCGTCGAATGTGAGATCGATGACCTGCCTGTCGAGAAAAAATCGTTATACAACTACCAGCGTAATTCTAAGATATTATGCAAGCAGCTGGATTAGCACCGCACGGGAATTATACTTTCAAACATCTATGGCTTTTTTACAGGTACCGCAAAGCATTATCGAAGAAAATGTTTTTAATGCGCTGAAGGAAGATGTCGGCGATGGCGACATCACTGCTGAACTCATCCCACATGACAATATATCGCTGGCCACGGTCATCTGCCGTGAAGCCTGTGTCTTCTGTGGCCTCGACTGGTTCGAGGAAACCTACCGCCAGATCGATGAAGGGATATTGATCGACTGGTGTGTCGATGACGGCGAAGAGATAGAAGCCGGTCAGATCATCTGTACCATCAGCGGTTCATCGCAGAACATCGTCACCGGCGAACGCGTCGCGCTCAATTTCGTGCAGACATTATCGGCCACCGCCACCGTCTCAGCGCGATACGCTGAAAAAGTCAGCGACACCTCGACCCGGGTGCTGGACACCCGCAAGACCATACCCGGCCTGCGTATGGCGCAGAAATACGCAGTCTCCTGTGGCGGCTGCGAGAATCACCGCATCGGACTGTTCGATGCTTATCTGATCAAAGAAAACCACATCAATGCCTGTGACGGCATCAAGAACGCCGTCGATGAAGCCCGTTTCCATAACCCGGAGCTGCAGGTTGAAGTCGAGGTGGAAAATATGGACGAACTGCAGCAGGCGATCGACGCCGGTGCTGACCGCGTATTGCTGGATAATTTCGATATCGCCATGCTGCAGCAGGCCGTCGAGCTATGCAGGGGAAAAATAATCAGCGAAGCCTCTGGCAATATAACCATCGACAACATCAACGAAGTCGCCAGAACCGGCGTCGACTATATCTCGACCGGGGCGCTGACCAAGGATGTCAAAGCTATCGACCTGTCGATGCGATTTGACTGAGTTGTATAATAAATTCTTCAAACACTGATGTCCGCATTCAGAAAACTCTACCGGGTATTACTGCTGGTGCTGCTGCTGATCATCGGCATCATCCTGACCATCATCTTTTTACGCAATACCTTGCCGCCGCGCGGCCTCAGCAGTCGCATCATCACCACCTGGCTCGGCCTGGTGGCACGCGTCTTCGGTGCCAGGATAAAATCTTTCGGTATCGCCAGGAAAGAGAGCACGCTATTTGTCGCCAACCACATCTCCTGGCTGGACATCATGGTTCTCGGCAAGCTGGTGCCGATACACTTCCTGTCGAAACTGGAAGTGAAACACATGCCGGTGTTCGGCTGGCTGGCGACCCGTGCCGGTACCCTGTATATACACCGCGGCAACAAAGAGTCCGCCTCCGAAGCGAGCAGCGAGATCACCGCTGCCCTGCAACAGGGGCATAACTGCCTCGTCTTTGCCGAAGGCACCACCACTGACGGCCATATCAAAAAATTCCACAGCCGCATGATGCAGGGCGCTATCGACGCGCATGCCACGGTGCAACCGGTTGCCATCTTCTACCCGAAGAGCAACCCGGAAACAGGCGAGACTGAACTCGATCCTGCGGCGCTATTCACCGGCGACGTGGGTGTCACCGAGTCGTTCGACCGTATCACACGCGCACCCGGCATCGATGTCGAAGTGCATTTTCTCAAGCCGATCAGTAGCAAGAACAAAACTCGGGACGAGGTGGCACAGCACGCCTTTGACGAAGTTGTCGAGGCCATCAAAACCATAAAAACCCGACGCTAAAAAAACACGCAGCTGACTGAATGACTACCCCTTATCGATGCAGAACCTGCCTCTGACCACATGCGCGGCTTGACTAGAACGAACGCTCGTTCTAAAATTGCCGAATGCATGCAAATACCCAAAAGCAAACCGCTTCCCGGGACAAAGTCCTGGCCACAGCATTAAGCCTGTTTACCCGGAAAGGTTATTTCAATACCTCGATGCGTGACATCACCGCAACATCGGCCGTCAGTACCGGTTCTGTCTATCACTATTTCAAGGATAAAGAAGGCGTTGCGTTTGCACTTTACCAGGGCATGCTGGAACGCATGAGAGATTCCCTGCTGCAGATCGTCAGCACGAATGAAACTTCTCATGATCAATGCCGCGCAGTCATCCGGCTGCTGTTCAAGATAGCGGATGAAGAACCTGAGGTGATGAGTTTCATGCTCTACACCAAGCATCACGAATTTCTGCATAACGAACGTCCGATCTGCTCGTCTGAACCATTCGAGATCATGCGCTCCATGGTGCAGTTCGGTATGGACAACGGCGAGATTGAGCAACAGGATCTGATGGTGGCATCGACCTGTCTGTTTGGCGGCGCTATCAGGATGATCACCTCGCACCTCGATGGTCTGCTGGAAAAACCGCTGAGCAATTACCTCGACGATACCTGGACCTGCTCATGGCGCGCAGTCGCCAGTAACACTAATTAGAGACTAACAATGAACCCAGCACAGACAATAAATGAATACTGCGCCGGCTGCGTCTATTACCCTCCCAACCTGCCAGCGCATGCCTACCCGGAACAAGACTATGAGATGCTGCAACAGAAAAGCTGCTCATTCGATTACCTGCCGGAAGATGAAAACTGCCAGATAACAAGGAAGACCAGCTGTTCCCTGGTCGACCTCGACAGGCTGAAAGCATCGACCTAAACCCAAACTATTACTCTCAAAACTATTACATCCAGAGACTGCATGATGAAAAATATAATTTTAAAAACCCTGAGTATGGTTGTTCTCATAATGACGATAAGCGCATCATACGCTAGTGAGACTGTGATCAGCGACAACGCATCACTAGGGAACCTAAAAATTGGTAAAGGCGTCTTCCTGGTCGATATCGGTGATGCTAAAAAGCTGAATTTTTATCTTGAAGTGATACAGGGCACATACAAGAACATGAGAGCACAGGGGGTTGAGCCCGACTTCATCCTGGTATACATCGGCCCCAGCGTGAAGTATCTCAGCAGCGCTCCCTCCAGCGAAACCGAACAGGAAGACGGTGCCTTATTACTGGATATCGAAAGCAATGTAGAAGCACTGGCCGAACTAGGTATAAAGCAGGAAGTCTGTGCCGTAGCCACACGTGTATTTGGTATCGACAATAAAACCGTTTTCCCTGACATGAAACTGGTAGGAGACGGTTTTATCTCTCTGATCGGTTACCAGGCTCAGGGTTATCACCTGGTACCGGTTTTCTGATGCCAGCATAGCTTGCCCAGGTATCGTAAGTAAGCCTGCTTCTGCAATAGCTGTCTCGACAATAATAGAATCGGTGACCCTGCTCATCAGCAGCAGTGATCATCGACCAGTCAGATCGATCACCCTTTCTTCCATCACGATAGACATCAGGACAATATAAGACTCGAGCCTGGAGCGGTTTGATCTAGCCTGCTTATAACTGTCCGCAGTCCTTTAGCTCTTTCACCTCGCTTGACTCGTTAGTTATCAGTACTATTCTTTATAGTTAGAGATAATAATGAACAAACTAACCGATGAAGAACAGACTGTTGCCACACTGCGAGCAGTTCATATAAAACAGATTATTGCTGCAGTCATTTTTTCTGTGCTGGCGATCTATATCGCCAGTGTCGTACCCACAATCGAAATCGCCTGGGTCAGCGCCATCCTGGTACTGACCATCTATCTTTTTGCCTTCGAGATCGTCAGTGTCGATGTCGCTGCTGCATCCATCATGGTATTACTGGGGCTGACGACATTACTGGCGCCTTACATCGGACTCGAACAGGGGCTGGTCGATAACCGGCACCTGTTCGATGGTTTTTCTTCCAATGCGGTGATGTCTATCATCGCGGTGATGATCATCGGTGCCGGCCTGGATAAGACCGGCATCATGAGTAAGGTCGCCGCCTTTATCCTGAACGTCGGCGGTACTACTGAAAAAAGGATCATCCCGATCATTTCGGCGACGGTCGGATTTATCTCCTCGTTTATGCAGAACGTCGGTGCTGCGGCATTATTCCTGCCGGTGGTCTCCCGTATCTCCGCGCGTTCCGGCCTGCCCATGTCGCGCTTACTGATGCCGATGGGTTTTACCGCCATCCTCGGCGGTACCATGACCATGGTCGGCTCCAGCCCGCTGATCCTGCTCAATGACCTGATGCTGGCATCAAACCAGGCATTACCTGCCGAGCACCAGATGGAAACCTGGGGGCTATTCTCGGTCACGCCGGTCGGTACAGCGCTGATCATTACCGGTATCGCCTACTTTGTTGTTGCTGGCCGTTTCGTGCTGCCAAAGACAGAATCTGAAAGCAATACCAGCGGTTCTGACTCGATGAGATATTTCAAAGATATCTATGGCGTCAATTACTCGCTGTGCGAACTGGTGGTAATGGATGACAGCCCGCTGATCGGTAAATTTCTCGACGAGGTGGAAAGCACTTACCGCATCCGCATCATCGCTACCAAGCACAAGAGTAACGGCCGTCGTATAGGACCCGGCGCACTGGCCAGGGATACAGAGATATCTTCCGGCATGGTACTGGGCGTCATCGCAGACCCTGAAGATATTGAGCACTTCGTCGAAAAATATGAGCTTAAACAACTAAAAGGTCTGAATAATTTTTCTGAAGATCTTTCGCCAGCAAAGGCCGGTGTTGCCGAAGTCGTCATTCCTCCCGGTTCCAGCCTCATCGGTAAAAGCGCGCGTGATATCTGGATGCGCAAGACCTATGGCCTGGCGCTGATCGCTCTGCACCGTGATGGTGATACCATGCGTGAAGGTGATGACATCCGTAACATGCCTCTCCATCCAGGTGACACAATGGTGGTACACACACAGTGGGCGGCCCTGGAGCGCATCGAGAAAGACCGTGATTTCGTAGTAGTGACGACGGAATATCCACGAGCAGAAGAGGTAAGACCAAACAAGGTACTGCCGGCATCGATCTTTTTCGGTATCGCACTTTTCATGGTGCTGTTTACCGACATCCGTCTTTCGGTAGCGTTGCTGACCGGTGCCATGGGAATGGTACTATCCGGTGTCCTGAAAATCGAAGAGGCCTATGATGCGGTCAGCTGGAAGACCGTGTTCCTGCTGGCTTCGCTTATCCCCCTCGGGCTGGCAGTAGAAACCAGCGGTACGGCAAAGTGGATCGCAGAACAGGTACTGTCAGTGGTCGGTCATATGGATATCTGGGTCATCCAGACGGCCGTCGCTATACTGGCAACATTTTTTACCCTGGTGATGTCTAACGTCGGTGCCACGGTACTGCTGGTGCCGTTAGCGATAAATATCGCCATCGGTGCCGGAGCAAATCCGGCTGTGTTCGCACTGACCGTTGCCATCGCCACGTCGAATTCTTTCCTTATCCCAACGCACCAGGTCAATGCCCTTATCATGGGTCCTGCCGGTTATCGCGTTGCTGACTTCATGAAAGCCGGCGGCATCATGACGGTCCTGTTCCTGGTGGTGATGATCAGCATGATGAACCTGGTCTTTTAGCCGGAATATCTATCCACGGGAAAATAGTCGCGACACTAAAAACAGCAGCGACGCTGACACCACGATCGATGGCCCGGTAGGAATGTCCCAGTTCAGCGATGAATAAAGACCGAGTACGACAGCGATGATCGCCATCAACACCGACATCAGCACCATTTGCCTGGGCGACTTTGAAAATAATCTTGCAGTGGCAGCCGGGATGATCAGTAAAGCCGTGATCAGCAGGATGCCGACCACCTTCAGCGCGACCGCGATGACCAGTGCCAGCAGGATCATAAAAATGAAACGTATCTTCTCCACCGCGATACCATCGACTCGTGCCAGCTCTTCGTTGACCGACATCGAGATCAGCGGTGAAAGTATCTGGCTGAATATCAACAGGATGACCACGACGCTGCCATACATCAAAACCAGGTCCGACTGGTCAACCGCCAGCAGGTCGCCGAACAGGTAGGACATCAGGTTAATATTAAAACCCTGGGACTGGATCAGCGAGAGCACGATCAGGCCCAGCGCCAGTGCACTATGCGACAGGATACCCAGAAGAGTATCGGTAGATAGATCACGCTGCTTTTCCAGCCAGAACAGCATCACCGCAATCAGTATACCGATGATACTGACCCCCACCATCGGCAACTGATCGGCCGCAACAGCAACGGCTACACCTAACAGGGCAGCATGAGCCAGTGTATCCCCGAAGTAAGCCATACGCCGCCACACCACGACACTGCCCAGGGGACCAACGACAAAGGCCAGTGCAATGCCTGCAGCCAGCGCATACAGGATAAAACTATCTTCCAATATTGCTGCCATCACTTATCGTCCTGATGATGCTCACAACTGTGGCCATGCTCGGGCTCTACGATATTTCCGCTCAGGTCGTGTTCATGATCATGGTGGTGCGAGTACAGCGCCAGGCCTTCGATTGCGTCACCGAACAGTTTCAGGTATTCGGGGTGTTCACTGACATCATCCGGGTGTCCGGTACAGCAGATATGCGAGTTCAGGCAGATGACTCGATCAGTTGCAGCCATCACCAGGTGCAGATCATGTGACACCATGAGGATTCCGCAATCATGCTTATCACGGATATGCCGGATAGTGTTATACAGTGCCTGCTGACCGATGATATCCATGCCCGAAGCCGGTTCATCGAGAACCAGTAGTTGCGGTTTTTTTAACAGGGCCCTCGCCAGAAGTACGCGCTGCATCTCGCCACCGGAGATATCCTGCATCGGTGAATACAGCAGGTAGCCACAGCTGACCTCTTCCAGCATGTGTTCACATTGTTCGATGTCATGCTGACAGGTAACATTGAGGAAGTCGCAAACACGGATGGGCATAACCCTGGGGACATCGACCCGCTGCGGCACATAACCGATGCGTAGATCATCACTGCGCAACACCGTACCGCTGGTCTCATGGCTCAGGCCCAGCAATATCCTGACCAGGCTGGTCTTGCCTGCACCGTTAGGCCCGATCAGGGTGATGATCTCCTTGCTGTGCAACTGCAGACTGACATCACTGAGAATGATTTTATCGCGTATCACATAAGCAACATTTTCCGCAGACAGCAGGACTTTCTTTTCAGGCTCTGTACTGATCGCGTGTTGTTGGTGTTGTGCTGGCATAGTCACTTCGTTAGCGGTGAGGGTGGATAATACATGGTAATATGGCGATTATAAACAACCATGATTCATAGACATACGGCACCTGCCCGATCAGGCAATTTAGCACATGATGCGCCCGTGCGAATGCCCGTTGCAACGTGTACAGATTCCCTCGACAGACAACTTCTATATGCAGCCATTGAAATACTCTCAGATTCTAGCCAGCCTTTGCCTATGGCTGATTTTACTTGCAGCGCCCAATGTTACCAACGCCGCCAGTTCAGACAGGCCGATCTCAGACGGGTCAATATCAGGCGGACCTATCGTGGTCACCATAAAACCACTGTACTCACTGGTGGCACAGCTCACCAAGGGCATAGAGGAACCGGTATTACTGATGCAACAGATGCCGTCACCCCACCATTACACCATGCGGCCATCAGAGCGGCGGCTGTTATCGAATGCCGGGGTGATCGTATGGATCGGCCCACAGATGGAGACCTCGCTGGACAAGATAATCGATAAACAGGATGCTGTGATCATCACCGCGATGCAGGCAGAAGGCATCACACATCTCGCCAGACGCGCAAAACATGGACACCAGCATTCGCCTGAGGTAACTCACGATGGCGAAGCCCAGAGTGATGAAGCAAACATTGATCCCCATGTCTGGCTGTCGGCGGGCAATGCGATCGCGATCAGCAGGCATATAAGTCAGCAGCTGATCGCTAACGATCCGGAAAATACGGCCCGGTACCGGAACAACCTGCAACAACTAACCGCCAGGATCACAAAGATGGCGACAAAGATCAAGGCTGACCTGTATGGTAACGAACGGCCTTTCATCACCTACCACGATGCTTACCAGTATTTCGAAGATGAATACCGGCTAAACCATATCGAATCGATCAGCTTCGACGAAGAAGCCGGTATCAGCCTGAAACATATAAAGCATATCAAGGCCAGTATCGAACAAAACGCTATCCATTGCCTGATGTACCAGCCACCGAAACCGGACATCGTCGACACCCTGACCAGGCAGACCAGGATCACTGCCTATGCCCTGGACCCTCTGGGACTGACACTGCAAGACGATAAAGAAGCCTGGTTTCAGATCATGTCAGACACCGCTGCAAGCTTTACTGAATGCCTGAGCAACTGATAAAGCGATCAAAACATTCGTCCTGGTTCCTCGTTTAATAGCTTTTTTAGACTAGACTTTGACTTACAAATCAAGTCACAAATGAATAACTCAAACAAGGGTTTTATCAATGCTACACCAACAGAAACTTCGATTTTCCACGACTGGCCGCGGCACCTACAATGTCACCAGGCAGATAGCCGAAGTCATCGAAAAGTCAGGAATAAAAAATGGTATCTGCCATGTATTCATCCAGCATACCAGCGCTTCCCTGATATTATGCGAGAATGCTGACGTTACTGTACGCGAAGATCTCAACGCTTATATGGCCAGGCTGGTAAAAGACGGTGACAGCATATTCAAGCATAAAGATGAAGGCCCGGATGACATGGCCGCCCATATCAGAACAATATTGACCCAGAGCTCCCTGTCTATACCGGTACTTAAAGGTAAGTGCGATCTCGGCCTATGGCAGGGCGTCTTCCTTTGGGAACACCGCACCAGCTCTCATAAACGTAACATCGCTGTCACCATCATGGGCGAATAAAGCATACCCAGATCGATTTCGGCATGATTTTCCAGGACACAATCAAACTCGCAGCGCAGGAAAAAGGCGCCACAGACATCACTGAACTGATAACCGGCATCATCCATGACGCGAAGATAAGGACTGGCACCTGCCAGTTATTCGTGCATGACAGCCAGAGCAGCCTGCTGATCTATGATACGGCCGACGAATCCACGAAAAACCAGACAGCTGATTTTCTCGCCCAGCTCGCTCCCAGCAGTGACGATACAAGCAGCGCTATCGACAAAAGTATGGAAGCCATCCCTGAAGAGTTGAGCGCAGCGATCACGCAGTGCAGCGTCGCATTCCCGGTAAAGAATGGCAGGCCGCTGCTGGGTATCTGGCAGGGCATCTACCTGTGGGAAAGGATGTCGCGACCGAAACACAGAAAGCTGACGATCACTATCATGGGGGAGTAGCCCCGCCCCTGCACTGCACTGCACTGCTCTGCTCATCAAGTAAAAAACAACCATTCATCCGTAAATCTGGCTATAGCGATAGCTTAATCAGGTCGGGGACAGGTTACTTGGTTAAGATTAACTTTCCGTGACGAGTAATGCGCAGACGATATTGTTCTTTTGCGTGCCTGATAATTAACTCATTCTTTCCCTGGAATAGTTCGCTGCTTTTATATTCAGTCAGTGAATCATGATTTGCTGCTGACGAGCCACTGGTTCTGCCAGTGAGCCGTGCACCCTCATCTTCAGTATCCATATATAACCAGAACTGGATCGATAGTTTTAAAAACTTATGCTGAAGCTAATGCCGGTGAAAAACCGACAGCGACTGTCTGGGCACAGGCGTTTTCCTTAATTGCCTCACGCAGAACCTTCTTTGCACAGCTCTTGCACTTACCGCAGCAAGTACCAAGATTGAGCATGTTAGAGAGGTCATCGATACTGCTGGCACCTTCATTAACCGCACTGCAGATCTGCTTATCGGTCACCTGGTTACAAATACAAACAAACATAATTCCATCTCTCAACAAATCAGATGAATGTATATTAATACAAATGAGAATGATTTGCAATAGCGTTCGTTTCTATGCCACTATGACTCCTACTATGTTTTTACTTTTCAATAGCTTAATACTTATATCGTGACTTTAAGTTCCGTTTGTAATAGTATTTTCTACCTAGCAAGCCATTCCCCTATTTTCAGGCGATAGCCAGCAATTATCCCGATCTCTACGCCCCAGGCTACACATCCAAACCAGAGGAATAACTTAATGAAAGGCGATACTAAAGTCCTAAAATCACTCAACAGCTGTCTGAAAGACCAGCTAACCGCAATCAACCAGCTATTTTTACATGCCCGTATGAGTAAAGACTGGGGGCTGGGCGAATTTAACGATCACGAGTATAAGTGCTCAATCGATGCAATGAAAATGGCTGATGACCTTATCGAGCGCATCTTATTTCTTGAAGCCCTGCCTAACCTGCAAGACCTGGGGAAACTCCAGATCGGTGAAGATATCCCTGAAATACTGTCCTGTGACCTTAATATGCTGCTCGATAGTCGCAGTACAATTCAAGACACCATGAAACAATGTGAAGAGGCTAAAGACTACATCTCTCGAGATATTCTCGAAGACATGCTGGAAAAAACCGAAGAATATATCGACTGGATCGAGACTCAGCAGTGGCTAGTGAAGAATACCGGTCTGGAAAACTACCTGCAGTCACAGACAGGAGAGTAATCATGAAAGGCAAGAAAAAGGTAATCAAACAGTTACAGACACTGCTGAATGGAGAATTGATGGCTCGTGACCAGTATTTTGCGCATTCACGCATGTATAAAGACTGGGGCCTGGAAAAACTCTATGAACGCATAAATCATGAGATGGAAGAAGAAACCGAACACGCCGATTTACTGGTCGAACGGTTGCTATTTCTTGAAGCCAAACCAGACTTCTCACAGCAGGACGAGGTCAATATCGGCAAGACCGTGCCCGAGATGCTGCAAAGCGATCTAAAAGTCGAATATCACGTCGTCAAAGCACTAAAAACAGCAATCAAGGTCTGTGAAGATGAACAGGATTATGACTCACGCGCTATCCTGATCAAGCTGCTGGACGACACTGAAATGGATCATGCTTACTGGCTGGAAAAACAGCTGGGATTAATCGACAAGATTGGTCTGCAAAATTATATGCAGTCACAGATGTAAGCTATAAAAACCTGCATCTGATCTGACAGAGCATGTCAGATTTACTCAAAACCAGGCCTGGTTAAAATGTTCACCTTTGGCCATTAGGCGATGTTATGAGTTCTTTGTGACTACAGATTATTAGGGAATCTATCCGTTCTACACGCTATAATCCATCGCAATATTAACAGCAATTAATGAGGACACCATCGTGGCATCTAATAAAGCTCGAGCTTACTTCGGAATCTCTGGTTATCATTTCGATCCCGATGAGGTTACACGCATTCTCGGCCTGGAACCCACCTCGGTCAATGCAGCTGGCATGAGTGGTAGCCTGGACAAACCCGTCATCAGTTCCTGGGAATTTTCTACTGACACGATCACCTCCGACGAACAGGAAGTTGATATCTACAAGCTCATTGATGATGAAATTCTTAAAAAAATCGAGCAGGCCAAAGACAAAATTATTGATGTTTGCAAAAAACACAATCTCTCCCCCAGGCTAGGCGTGGAATTAGTGCTTTCTGTTGATAAAGATGAAAACTGCCCCGATGTCGGATTCGGCTCAAGGGTGACAAAATTTTGTGCTGAGGTCGGTGCCTTTATTAATATCGACTACAAACTTTCTGAGCGCATTTAGCGCGCCCCTGATTAACTTGCAACGAAATATAATCTTATTGGTATTAGTTCAGATTTGATTTGACAGCATGTGTAAGAAACCGCTGTTAGCCTTGACGGACAAAGCCCAAAGCCTTAAAACTATTCACCACAGAGACACAGAGAAAAGCCTGGATATTGTATAACGCGCCTGTGGCGCAGTTAACAATACGAAAACTCTGTGCCCTCTGTGTCTCTGTGGTTCTAGCTTTTGGCTTTGTTTTTTAGATCAGAAGTAGACAAATACAACTGTTTTCACCCTCGTCTTCCAAATAAAAAAGCACGCTACAGGAGCGTGCTTTTCATATAAAACCCTATGGAAAGTTACGTGATTTATTATTCACGAACAACCAATGGCTTTAGCTCACGCCTTAAGGTCTCTTAGGCGTTTGGTATGGTACTTCCTTCTGGAAGCTTACCCATTCAGTCGTATAACCAATAACAAACTGTCCAGGGACAATCTCTTTTTGTGTTGTTGTTACATACTTTGTTTTGCCTGTTGGAACTTTAGGTCTTGTAAATTCAGCCATGGTCGTAACCTCTAAATTATTAAATTGTTGATATGGGAGGATTTTAACAAATATGTCAGTCCCTCTCCACTTAAAACTGACGTAATTATACTCTATTGACGCTTATAATGTGCCTTTTTAGGTATCACATGCCTCACGCCGCCGCGAGGATTTTCAACACATCACCGTGATGACAGACTTAATACTTCAATAAAGTTTTCTTATTCAGGTATTCTTCTATCTGATAACAATAGTTTGCCATCATGCAGAGCTCAGTTCAGCCATCTTTCGCATTTCACTCATGAGCTTCTCACAATGCTTTAAACTCAATGGTTGCAGGGCATGCGGAAAACACTCGATAATCAGCTCAAAATCATCGGCAACTTCGTCTGCAAGGCCAGAATCTTGCCTTAACACTGCCAGCACACTTTGCGCCGTCACCCTGTTTATTCTGCACAAAACAGATAGATGCACAGGACGTTGCTGCTCCATACAGACTTTCCAACCGGTCTCGTAAGATCTTACCGCCTCTTGAAAGCGTTCAGGATTTTCTTCTGACTCTGCCAGGTTGTGCAACACTGCACCACAATTATTATGCGCAGCTGCCAGTTCAACCGGGTAATTATCAGCATCGAGCTCAGAAATCGCATTTTTAAAAGCGACAACAGCTTTCTGGAATGTTCGATTACCCTTGAGCAACACCCCGTAAGCGTGAAAAGTCATACCCAGTTGCAGCATGACCAACTTCCACTCTTCAGGTGTTTCTTGCTTCGTATATACCAATAACGCAGCAGTATATGCATCGACCGCTTTATTCAATGCGTTAGCATCAGATTCGAGACGCCCCAGAGCCTGCAGTGCCGTAGCCAGGTTCATCTGTACTTCAGCCCAGTCTAAGGGGCTGTCTTCCTGTGTATACTCTTCAAGCGCAAGCGTGAAACTCTCGACTGCTTTCTGAAATAGCTCAGCATCGTGCTGCTGCTGCCCGAGAGCACCAAGAATATTCCCCAGGCGGTTCTGTGTACCTGCCCAGGCTAATGGCTCCTGTTTACGGAACTCATCTGTCAGTGAGGCCTCTAGCGCATCACATAGAGGATTAAATATATTCGCACTAAAACTGTGCTGCTCAAAATTACCGCGCGTGTACAGAAAATTATCGGCAACCGGGGCACTCCTGTCAGGCGTAGCAAGTTTCAGCGTTTCTTCATCCAGTAAGACGAGGGAACCCGCGATAGCTTTCTCCAACGCACGGTTCACCGGGTATAAGATGTATGGACTCGAGTAGTTCATTCTGCCCGTTCTAGTATTTCATTTAATTCAGGATCAGCACCAACCGCACCACCGAGATCGATCTCTTCATCAGTCGCTTCACGGATAGATAATACTTCAAGCACGAAGGTAACGTCTCTTCCGCACAATGGATTGTTGCCATCAACGGTCAAGGTCTTGTCATCGAAACGTGTGACGATAAAACTTTTTGGCTCACCCTTTTCATTTTCCATGGTGATAGTCATGCCGATCTCGCGATACTCCTCTGGAACATTTTCGATACGATCGGTAAATACCAGCGACTCATCGCGTTCACCATATAACAGCCTGGTATCGATCGGCACTTCGATGATATCACCAACTTTTTTACCATACAGGTGTTTGGTCACTTCTTCCGACATGACATCATTGACACCATGCACATAACCCAGCGGGTAATCTACCGTGACCAGAACGTCGCCGGTTTTGTCATCGACGACTTTATAATTTAGTTCGACGAATTTTTCGTCTTCAATTGTATCTGTCATAAGCAATCAAACCTGTTTCAGTACAGCCTGGAATAAAATAGCCAAGATTAAAAATAGCATGGCTTAAAATAAAGTAGCACCAAAGATTTTTACTTTGTCCTTTTCGATACCCAGGACCAGTCTACCCAGCCACTCAGCACCGGTTTTTTTATTTATCACTTTATAAAGAACCGTAACATGTTCACCACGACGTATCATACCCAGATATGAATAATCTTCTGACAGATTTTTTGCCAGGTCACTCCTCGCAAACTGCTTTCCCATCTCAACTTCGTTGGCGCCCTTCATAAACGAAGCCGAGAAGTTACGGGTGAAGGCACCGTAGTTTCCTTCATTCGAGTATTTGACCAGGTCTGCCCACATCGGATGAGCTTCTTCTAATATCTCTTCATCTGTTTTTTCAAGGATGTTCATACTTTCTCCATTATAAATCCCTTCTTCCTCAGGGAGAAGGTCAGGATGAGGGCTCTTTAAAAGATAGTCTCACCCCAACCCTCTCCCTGGGGGAGGGGGAGCTTATAGATGTGTAGATAAAAAAGGACCGACACGATTAAATGCCAGTCCTTTGTTAAACAAATATTATTAGCTTGATATTACAAATCTATCAAACCTATATTTGCTTAGTGACTACCTTCTGCTTTCAGTTTAGCCAGGTCTTTGTCCTCGATGTCACCTACGAGGTGGTACAGAGGAGCTTTTTCCATGGTGTACTCACCTGTATTAGGATCACGACGAGAAACTGTCAGTACGTGCCAGTTCTCATCATCAACCTTCATCGCATCACCACGGTAGTAGTAACCAGGCCAACGAGTTTCCTTACGGAACAAGGTGTGCTGGAATACACTTTCTGAAGTGAGGAAACGATGCTTCAGTTCCCATGCACGTAACAGCTCGTGTATGTCAGAAGCAGCGACTTTTTCCAGATCTTCACCCAGGATATCCATCTTCTTCAGACCGATGTGCAGGAGTTTGTCGTTGGTCATGTAGTTAACACCAAAACCACCACAGTACTCATCCATCAGTTTCTGCAGACGATCCAGACCCTGACGTGGGTTGATGTAGTTAGGGTTAACAGAACCAGCAACGATCTCGTTACGGCCTACAGTGTAAGTTTCCAGCGGCTTGTAGATCTCTTCCTTACGGCGATTGATCTGAGCGTCAGTAACTCTGATGCCTTCAGCTTTACCATCGTCGATGTATTGACAAGCAGCTTTCGCAGCCAGACGACCTTCAGTGAAAGAGCCTGATGAGAATGCGTGTGGTGTACCACCTACCGCATCACCCGCACCGAACAGACCTTCAACCGTAGTCATACGGTTGTAACCCCAGAAGTATTCCTCTGGAGATACATCTTCAGGACCAGAACACCATGCGCCACAACCTGTAGCGTGTGAGCCCATTACGTATGGCTCGGATGTTGTCAGCTCAGGGTTCTCGTATTTTGGATCTACGTCTGTAGCTGCCCAAAGTACGGCCTGCCCAACAGTCATACCCAGGAAGTTGTGCCAGCCAATTTCCTCAAGGTGTGGATCCTGGAAGGCCTCCATTGTCACCATGTGGATAGGACCACGACCAGCATTTACCTCACTGATGATTGCGTGGTTACGCAGACAGGTCGGAATTGGACGGTGCGTTGCGTGTGAAGCTTCTGGATCCAGGTATTCTTTACCAACCATTTCCTGAAGTGCAGGGAACCACTTGGACTCGTACTCGTCGCCATATGCGTTCTGAGTGTAGGTCTTGAGGTGCAGGAAGTAAGCTCCAACAGGACCGTAACCATCTTTGAATCGAGCCAGTACGATACGGTTTTCCATCTGTGTCATCTTCGCGCCTGCGCCGATCATCAGACCGTATGCAGAACCCGATGACCATGGTGCATACCAAACACGACCCGCACCTTCACCAACTGAACGCGGTTTAAAGATGTTAGAAGCACCACCAGCACCACAGACAACAGTCTTGGATTTGAATACGTGGTAGTTACCGGTACGCACGTTGAAACCAACAGCACCGGCAACGCGGTTTTCTTTAGCTTCATCCATCAACAGGTGAGTAACACAGATACGGTTGAATACTTTGTCAGCAGACTTCTTCGCTGCTTCTGCAACGATAGGCTTGTAAGACTCACCGTGTATCATGATCTGCCAGCGACCTTCACGCAGGTATGCGCCGGTCTTGGTGTTACGCATGATAGGCAGACCCCATTCTTCAAACTGGTGTACTGCTGAGTCAACGTGACGCGCCATATCGAAGGCAAGATCCTCACGCACCATACCCATCAGGTCGATACGAGCATAACGCACGTGGTCTTCCGGGTTATTCTCGCCGAAGCGTGTACCCATGTAACAGTTAATCGCGTACAGACCCTGTGCGACAGCACCAGAACGGTCGATATTTGCTTTTTCTGCAATAACAATCTTCTTGTCTTTGCCCCAATATCTTGCTTCGAAAGCAGCACCGGTACCACCAAGGCCAGCACCTGCTACCAGGATGTCGATATTGTCTTCAATAATTGTCTTGTAGCTCATTAGTAGTAAACCCCTTCTTTAATTTCTAAGCCATTAGACTCGAGAGTGTGGAGACTATCCTTACCATCTTTATCAAGTTGAATGTATTTAGGCTCGTTGTAAAGCAAATGGCTATTACGCATAGAATCATCAGGTGCAGATTCATTAGCTAGCTGAGGGATACATGTACCCCATGGTTTGGTTGTGATCGGTGCAAGCAGATCCATATCTTTCTTGCCGTTACGGAACTTGATGCGCCATGCAATGGTTCCTTTCTCTTCATCACGGTGCACACGTACTGAGTGTCCCAGTGGTGCGAAGTCAGCATAACCGCGTACATCGATCGCGTGGTGAGGACATGCTTTAACGCAGGAGTAGCATTCCCAGCACATGTTTGGTTCGATGTTGTAAGCGCGTCGCAGTGTTTTATCGATGTGCATGATGTCTGATGGGCAGATATCAACACACTGGCCACAACCGTCACAACGAGTCATATATACAAAAGTAGGCATAATATTTCTCTCTTCTTAAATTAGTTCAATAGGTGTTTAGTAGTGGTTAGGCGCTTCGCGCTTGATACCAAGACCCATGTTAGGTGGATTCGTACCCATGTATTCAGGAATATCAGGGAATTTAGCCTGTACTGCAGGATCGGTCAGATCGAAATCAGGAGGCAGGTTCTCTCTTGATTCGTCCGCTCTGGTGATACGCTTCTGGTAAGCAGCCGCTGGCTTGAAGAACATATGAGCAAACTTGGACCACATAACTGTACTAAACAGAGTAGTGCTAGCCAGGATGAACAGAACTAAGAACAGCATGTTCAGATTGCCAGCACCCAGAGTCGCAGACCATAACAAAGCAAAAGTAGCCATCATCAGACATGACACGATAAACAAGTCTGCCATACGCAGGTCATACCATTTAACGCCTTCTGAATTAACGTCAACACGGATGAAGAACCAGAACCAGTAACCACCGATACACAGTGAAAGCGCACCCAGGTGCCATGCAGCAGACAGCCAGCCTGGTGCCGCAGCTGATTCAGCAGCTGTGTAGCCAAAGATCAACCATGCAGTACTTGCAACGAATACGATGAAACCATACATAGTAAACAGGTGTGAGACGCGGCGACGTGGGTTCGCGAACTCGGAAGAAGTCAGTACTTCACTGGTAACGGTAGAGATGGCCATAGACATCTTCTCGCCGCCAGATACAGTGCGCTTAGCTGCCTTCTCTGCCTTCTTGGCATTTTCGAAGAAGTATTTCGCACTTTTCTTGTGAATCATGTCTAGTACTGTACCGCCTATGACAAACAAGAACATTAATACGACATATGCCTGCATAATCGCAGACGGGATAATCGCCGATAGTTCGGAGAAGGGGTTGCTGGTAATCATTGCGTCGATCCTCAGTAAAAAAATTTAGTTAATTAAAGCGGGTGAATATTAATGGATAACGCTTTCTTTTACTATGGCAATTTGATGCAAAGATATTCAATGTACTTACTAAGGCATAAGCTGAGCTTATGGCTCTCATAAAAATCACTGATGAAAACACTTTGCCGGGCAACAGGCAATCAGCACAAACTTCGCTTAGAAATAATGCCTGCACGAATGCCTCACTTAATGATAGTTTTCTTGATCAATAATATTTTTTCAGTGCTATCTATCTGATTATTATGTATATTTAAATACAAGACCCTGCTGTATATAAAAGACTGCAAGGCAACAACCTGTCCCTGGCAGATACTCACCCGGTTTAATTAAAACTTCGAAAACATCACCCCTCGACCGTAAATTAACCCTCACATATAGCGCAGTCACTCTTTATCGTCGGCAGCATATATACCAAATGAGCTTCTCATACTACTCATTGGATATGCATTACACATAAGCTCATACGTGGTGATTTAAACAGTCCGTTATTCATACTCAGCACGGTGGAGGTAAAGCAACAGGGCAACAAGATCAGGACCGATAACCTTCAGAGTGACACCGCGAATTACAGCGATGACCATGATACTGCCTCGTTCTACAGCGATTCATTGATAACACAAATAATAATCATAATTATCAATAGACTAGCTGATCTATTAAAGATCTTATTCTCTGTGGCAAGCGACACGTGAGGCATGTGCACAGCTGCCTGATATCGCCCTTTTGATTTGAAGAGATTTTAGTTGGAGCTGTCTTTGAGCTATCACCAGCTGGAAACTACGATCTGATAGCTGTCAAACGTATCGGCAATGCCTGTTATCGAATTGAAAGCAGGCACGATAATCCGGGGACGCGCAGGAGGCGCACTCCTCCCGCTCTGGCTGCCCCACCTCGAACCGCTTTCCCTACTCACTCATGCTGTTGTTACGCATTGCCGTCTTGAGCTTCTTGATGTCCGCATCTGACAATTTTGGCCGGTCAACTTTCAGCGTGAGCTTGTTAAGCCTGGCCGTCAGGGTGAACGGCGGTTTGTAATCCGCGTCGTTGACACCGGTCAATGAATCGGAACCAATGTCGAAGCTCTCGTCCCACTGCAGGATCATGGGCAGTGTTTTCTCCATCTTTTTAGTATCGACGATCTTGCCGTCGACCTTCAAGGTGCCGGTGCCCGGTCGTCCCAGACCGCTCATGCTGTTGAACGCGAGCGTGCCCGCGCCGAGGCCATCATACTTGAAGTCGAACTCGATGGCGTGCTTGCCTGGTTTGAGCGCATCGGCGCCCTGCCACTTGATGCGTTCCAGGTTGACCATGTTCCAGAGGAACACCGGCTTGCCCTCAAGCAGGTAGAAACCATAGCCTGCAAATCGCCCGCCGGAGGTCAGTATCATGCCTTCAGCCCCGCCTTCAGGCACTTCGATGTCCGCCGTAATGGTGTACGAGCTGTTGAGGATGGATGGCGAATCACCCTGTGGCAGGCCGACCATCGGGTGGGTATAGACAAACTCCGTACGGCCGGCGGTTATGTTCGGACGGGGGGCTACGAGCCGGGTAGCCACCGAGGCATCCATCGGAAAGACATGGTACTTCTTCGCCTCTTCGATGAACAGCACCTTCATCTCCTTCACCTTGTCAGGATGCTGGTCGGCGATGTTCTGCGACTGGCTGAAATCCGTGTTGAGGTCGTAGAGTTCGAGTACCTGATTGTTGAGCGGATCGGTATTGGCAGCACCGAAGGCCTGCCACGGTGCACGGTTCACCTCTGTGCTCAGCAACCAGCCATCGTGATACAGCGCCCACTGCCCCATCATCTCGAAATACTGGGTTGTGTGTTTTGACGGTACTTTGGCGTTTTCCTCGTCAAAGGTATAGGCGAAGCTGGTGCCTTCGATCGGCGCCTGCTCGATGCCATCCACTATCTCTGGTGCAGCTATGCCGGTCACCTCGAGAAGCGTCGGCACTACATCGACGACATGCATGAACTGCTCACGTAGGCCGCCCTTGTCCTTGATACGCGCAGGCCAGGAGATCGCCATGTTCTGGCGTATACCGCCGAGTTTGGATGCGTTCTGCTTGAACCAGGTAAAAGGCGTGTCGAAGGCCCAGGACCAGCCCGCCGACATGTGGTTGTAGGTCTGCTCTGTACCCCAGGCGTCGTACCACTTCATCTGCAGTTCCACCGGCATATCGTTGACACCATTGAACCACGCGACTTCGTTGGGTGTTCCCATCGGACCGCCCTCGGCGCTGGTACCATTGTCACCATTGATATAGATGATGAGCGTGTTATCGAGCTTGCCCATATCCTCGATCGACTGGATGACGCGCCCGATCTCATGGTCACTGTAGGCGACATAGGCAGCAAAGATCTCAGCCTGTTTAATGAAGAGTTTTTTCTCCTCGGCGGTCAGATCGTCCCAATTCTTGAGAAGGTCCTTCGGCCAGGGAGCCAGCTGGGTGTCCTGCGGGATCACGCCGAGCTTCTTCTGGTTCTCGAAGATCTGTTCACGCAGCTTGTTCCAGCCTTCGTCAAACAGGTGCATCTTGCTGATCTTTTCTACCCACTCTTTCGTCGGGTGATGCGGTGCATGCGTTGCGCCCGGTGCATATTTCACGAAGAAGGGCTTGTCTGGTATGGTCTGATTAAGACGGTACAGGTAATCGATGGCGTCGTCGGCCATGCCGGTGACCAGGTTCCAGTCCGGCTTGCCCTCGAAGGGATATATCTGGGATGTGTTGCGAAACAGGTTCGGCTGCCACTGGTTAGCATCACCACCGACGAAGCCGTAGAAATATTCAAAGCCCAGACCGGTCGGCCACAGATCGAACGGCCCCGCCTGGCTGGCAGCAAACGCCGGGGTATTATGATCCTTACCAAACCACGAGGTAGCGTAACCGTTATCCTTCAGGATCCGCCCGATAGTCGCCTTATCATCAGCGATGATGCTGTTGTAACCGGGGAAACCCGTGGACTGCTCGGAGATCACGCCGAAGCCTGCAGAGTGGTGATTACGCCCGGTAATCAGTGCGGCACGCGTTGGAGAACACAACGCGGTTGAGTGGATGTTATTGTAGCGCAGCCCCTCATTCGCAATACGATCCATAGCAGGCGTCGGGATGACGCCGCCGAAAGTACTCGGCACGCCAAAGCCGGCGTCATCAGTAATAATGAGCAAGACATTAGGGGCCTTTGCAGGTGGTACGATGCGCGGCGCCCACCAGGCTTTTGACTCGAGGGCTCCCTGCTTGATTACACCACCAAACTCTGGATCAGGGGCGGGAAGCTGTTTGCCACTGATGGTAGCAGTCGCACTCGGTGAACCGGCTTCACCAGTGGCTTCCATAGACTGGACAGGAGGCGCAACCATCGCTGTCAATGTAAACATTGAGAATACCAGGGCGCGGATGCGTTGCTTCATTTTTTGTACCTCATGGAATTTATATATTTTTTACAATCTGTGATGATGACACTTGTTACAGAGCGGCATCGTAATAATGGTTTTTAATATGCCCGAAAAGACATTAAAACACCACAAAAAAATATGTTTTACATGCCCTTATTTAGATACATCTCGCCGCATAACCCAAGCACGCCAATTCAGATGATATTTCTCAAATAACCTGACTGAAAACTCCGAATATTTTCTGCTATCTCATCGACCAGCCTCTGCCTTGACTCCCGGCTAGCCCAGGCGATATGTGGCGTGATGATCAGGTTGTCTTCCTGGTAGTTGAGCAAAGCATTGTCGGCTGATGGTGGTTCCTGTTCGATCACATCCAGTGCCGCGGCAGCGATCTGTTTGTTTTTTAATGCCTGGAGTAATGCGACTTCATCGACCAGGCCGCCGCGCGCGGTATTGATCAGGATTGCGTTATCTTTCATCCGGGAAAAGGCATTCTCGCCTATCATATGCCGATTACCTTCTGTCAGCGGACAATGCAAACTCACGATGTCAGCCCGCGTTAACAGATCATTCAGATCAACGCGTCCTTCACGTTCATCGGATGCATCCCGCCTGGCCAGCAATATGGACATCCCAAAACATCGAGCCACCCTTGCAACGTTCTGCCCCAGCTCACCGTAACCGATGATACCCAGTGTCTTGCCTTGCAGCTCACTTATCGGCTCACCGAAATAACAGAAATAGTCACTATGCGACCAGTCACCGTTAGATGCCGATCTTTTATAAGAAACAAGCTTTCGGTTGAGCGCCAGGATAAGCGAGAAAACGTGCTGCACGACGGAAGAAGTGGCATATGCACTAACATTACACACCTGCACACCGGACTGTTTTGCCGCGGCAAGATCGACGTTGTTATAACCGGTGGCCGCCACGCAAATCAGCTTCAGACGGTTACAGTTTGCGATGACCGCTTTATCGATCACCACCTTGTTGGACACCAGTATCTCCGCATCTATCAGGCGATGCGGTAGGTCAGCAGGATCAACCTTGTCGAACCACTGCCAGTCCGCCATTTCTTCCAGTAAGGAGAAATCGAGATCGTCGGGGTATAGCGAGGCTTTATCCAGAAACAGGGCGAATGGTTTTATTATATTCATAATATATAACGCAGCTGGATCACACCGCTATCATGCCCCCCCCCTGATATCGCCTCACCGCCGTCCATAGCTCCTTGAGACATACGACCGCCATGGATATAAAAAGGCCGCCACAGTGACAGCCCTATCGCTTTTGAGCAGCCGGCAGGGCCCGCTCAGCTCTCGGTCATTTCGAAGTCTGATTTACCGGCACCGCAGTCCGGGCACTCCCAGTCCTCGGGTACATCTTCCCAGCGCGTACCCGGCGCCAGACCATGCTCTTCATCACCCAGCTCTTCGTTGTAGACATAACCGCATACGATGCAGGTGTAAACTTTATATGACATACTTACCTCCGGAAAATAATGCGGCTATTGTACACACACTTGATTACGTTAGAATAGTCCTGCAAATAAACAACACTACCTGCAATCACAATGTGGCTCACGGTAAAAAAATCAAGCTAGCCAGACAAGCTAATCAAGGTATACGATGACATTAAAAAATCCCCCTGTAGTCCTGTGTTTTTCTGGTGCTGACCCGACAGGTGGTGCCGGTATCCAGGCGGATATCGAATCCGTGAGCAGCCATGGCTGTGTCGCAGCATCTATCATCACAGCGGCTACCGTGCAGGATACTGTCGATGTCATCTCGTTTGCCCCGATGCCATCCGAGATCATCATCGAGCAGGCACGGGCGATACTGGAAGACATGCCGATATCGGCTATCAAGATCGGCATGGTCGGCAGTGCCGAGATAGCGATGGCAATCCACTCTATCCTGACAGACTACCCGGAGATTCCGGTGATCTACGACCCGGTATTCAGCACCGAAACCGACGGTGCCCTGAGCACCGAAGACCTGATCGATACCGTGCGTACATTATTGTTACCGATGACCAAAATCCTTACCCCGAACATACACGAGGTGCACGCACTGGCCCCTGGCTCTGATACACCCACCGCTGCCGCGATGGGGCTGCTGGAATCAGATGTAGAATATATATTACTCACCGGTACCCATGGCAAGACACCCGACGTGGTACATACCCTGTTCAGCAATAACCGCGAACTTGAGACTTTCCATAATGATCGCCTGCCACATAAATATCACGGCTCCGGCTGTACGCTGGCAGCCAGTATCGCAGCACAGATTGCTCTCGGTCAGGATGTACTGGGCGCTGTCAGGCAGGGACTGGAATATACCCATAAGACACTGGTACACGCCAACCGTATCGGTATGGGACAATACCATCCAAACCGTTTTTTCTGGGATCAGAAGTGAGCTCGGCAGCCAGTGCTCATAAAGACAGACTCAGAGGCCTCTACGCAATAACGGATGAAACACTGATCGCTGAAGAAGATTTCAGCGCAGCCATCGAAGCCGCCTTGCAGGGCGGCGCCAGCATCATCCAGTACCGTGACAAATCCGATAACCGGCCAAAAAGATTGCAGCAGGCAGGCACACTGCGTGAGCTATGCACCAGATATGGCGCTACCTGCATCATCAATGACGATATAGAGCTCGCCAGGGCAGTCGATGCTGACGGCGTTCACCTGGGCAGAGACGACGCTGCACTCCTGCAGGCAAGACAGACTCTCGGCGAAAACGCTATTATCGGTATCTCCTGTTACAACGATATCTCACTGGCCATTAGCGCAGAAAAAAATTCGGCTGATTACGTTGCATTCGGTACCATGTTTTCTTCTCTGACGAAGCCCGATGCTGTCAACGCAGGCCCGGAGACCATCTCGCAGGCCAGGAAACTACTTAGCATACCAATATGCGCCATCGGCGGTATCACCGATACAAACATCCACCAGCTGATACTGCACGATGCCGATATGGTAGCCGTCATCAGCAGCCTGTTTACTGCTGACGACATCCAGCAGCGTGCCCGGCTGCTCAGTCATCACTTCAGTTAATTCCCTGCTTCAGACCAGTTTTTTATAACAACATCTAACAAGAATTGGTCACCGACCGACAGATCGCCGCTACATGGCGATGGTCTGTGCCGCAACAGCCACCGAACACATTCAGCTGTTTCAGTTTTTTACTGAACTGCTGATACGACTGGCCGAGCTCATGTGGATCTCCATCGTCAAGCACCTCGCACTCATCCAGTTCGGCATGGCTTTTCCTGGAAGCATTGGCACGGATACCTTTGATCCGCTGCAGCCATGGCTCATCAGCGGTGAGAGTATCTTCGAAGTGTTCCGGATGTGCGCAGTTGATCATATAGTATGCCGGACCTGAACCGGTATCGGCATCCACCTGCTCGATCGCTTCCTGCAGAGACTGGCCACTGGGCAAACGACCATCCGTCTCCAGGGTAAAAGAGATCACTATCGGTATGTTTTCCGCCTGTGCTGCACGCACCATCCCGGTCACCTCTTCGGCGTAAGTCATGGTCATCGCGGAAATCATATCGGCAGCGCTGGCACTCAGCGTTCTGATCTGCTGCGCATGGTACGCCTGTGCTTCATCGGCGGTCATAAACGCATCTGGATTATAACCATCGCCCCTGGGACCGATGCAGCCACTGATCACCATCGGTGATTCCTCTGTTTCCAGTTCTTCACGCAGTTCTTCGAGCAGATGTATCGACAGGTGATTGATCGCTTCGAGCGCACTATCGGAGTGCCCCATCAGCCTGCCCCAGTCTGAACTCGCTCTCCAGGTGACGCTCTCCAGTACAAAGCCGACCCTGTTCGCTGTCGCTATTGCCGCATATCTGCGATAGTAATCACGCAGCCTGTTAATACCGTCTTCTGATTTGAGCAGATCAAAAGCGGCAAAATATGGCAGGTCGATACCATCGTGGAACACCAGTGTCGTCTCCATACCGCCATCGGTGATAAACAGCCGACCAGCTAATTGCGGTAGTGCGTCTCTATACTTTTGCATGATATTTCCCCCTCTTAGAATTAATTAACAATGTTTCATTGCCTGATTAAAAGTGTAGGGAAAGGCTCGCCATCAAACTAGTGAACGAACGGTACTTTTTCACACACTATTTTTATATTTACATTAAATACAATAAGTTAAAAAACAACAACACAACTAAAACAGAAAAAAGACAAGGCCGGTTATCACCGTTATAATGAAAAAACGTACCAGCAGTACAGTAATCCGGGCATCTTGAGGGTAAAAATGGCGACCAAAGGCGAGGCAACAAGAGAGAATATCCTGCAGATCGCGCAGGACCTGATGCTGCAGAAAGGTTTCTCCGGTACCTCGCTGGACGAGATCATCTCTGAGGCCAACATCACCAAGAGCGGTTTTTTCTACCACTTCGACAACAAGAACGATCTGGCCAAACACCTGATGCTGAAGTATCAGTATGATGACGATCTGTTTTTCAACGGCCTGTTCGAACGGGCTGATGAGTTGAGTGAAGATCCGTTGCAGCAGATGCTCATCTTTCTCAAACTTCTCGCTGAAGCCATGGCTAACCTGCCCGACGTTCACCCGGGCTGCCTGGTCGCAACCTTCACCTCTGCTAACCAGCAGTTGAATGATGAGGTAAAAGATGTCACCGCAAAATGTACCCTGGGCTGGGGCTGTATGTTTGCAGGCCGCCTGGAGAAGATAAGCCAGAAGTACCCGATGAAGGCCGGCACCAGTGTCAAGGAACTCGCTGATATGCTGTGCACCATCATCGAAGGCGGCATCATCATGTCGCGCACTTTGTCTGAACAACAAATTCTGGTGCAACAAATTTTACAATATCGGAACTATCTCAGGTTAATATATGGTGACATCACCTGACACTAGAGGATACTGACAAATGAATAAAACAGTCTTGCTGTTATTCACCGCCGTACTCGTCGCCTGCTCATCAATGCAGTCGAACGACCCTGACTCGTTGTTTTTCGATATACCCGATGGCTCGACCATGTCTCTCAATAAAAAACTGACTATCCCTGACAGCGATACGCATGCGGTTATACAACATGGTGAACAGATCAAGGATAAAGACAAAAATGAATACGCCATCAATTGCCGCCTGGATGTGAAAAAATTCGGCCCTCGTACCCTGGAGCCAGAAGACTTCAATATCACACGCACAGAAGATGGTACGAACTGGATATCCTATCCATCCATATTACGTTTCTATACCGAAGTCTATCTTAGCTCGAACAAAGGGACTGACATCATCAAGATGGTATGCCAGGAGTATGGCGACCAGACAGACAGAAACTTCACGGTAGCGGAGATGCAGAAAGCACTTGGTGATGTTATTACTTTCAAGTTCGCCACCGAGAAATAATCGTCTCTTATGATTAAACCGACAAGCTGGCGACATACGATCATGAATGCTGCGGTCAACCTGTAACGAATGAATAGAACTTGCATAAAACTGGTTTTAATCTCGGCCATGCTTCCAGGGTTAAGCAGCTGCCTGACCTACTCAAACATGTCGCAACAGATGACGCTATTACACACAGACTGTGAGATGAAAGACGTTGTAATCAGGCAAGAGAGAGAAGACCTGAATTCGACACGTCACTGGATAGCTGAATGTAACGGCAGGACCTACCAGTGCGATGCCCACGACAATGAAGATTCGTCATGTTATGAAATTTCTGAATAAACGTCATACTATTCGAGCACATCAAAAAGTGACTCGCACATTCAGAGACTTGCTATTGAATGTTAATTCGGTGGAAACTGCTGCAGGGTCTTCTCAACGGTCTCTTTGATATTCTCGCTGGACTCTTCCGGACTGGTGTGATCGGAAACCGACTGAGTAGCGACACCTCGCCACACCAGCTTATCCCCCAGCGGTATGGTGACATCGATCAGCAATGTTCCCTGATCATAAGCCCTTACATCCGATCCCGAACTCAGTCCGACACCACCAAAACCACCGAAACTGGAACGCCCGACTGCAACACCGCCACTCAGGCCGCTGCTGCTGATCTTCTGCTGCACGTTATAGTGGTAACTGATAAAGAAGTCGGGGGTGAACGAATCGACCAGGCGGTACGACTTTGACAGCAAAGAGTTTTCTATCGCCGTACGTATACGTTTATCGAGCAGATCATTATCCTGGATGCCATAAGCTTTTTCGACATTCGGTTTCCATGCAAATGTTTCCAGGCCTGAAAAATTATATTCTTTCTCGTAATCCTGACTCACCGTTATGCCGGAACAGGCCTGCAGCAAGAGCAGCATAGAAAACAGAAATAAAATACGATATAGAATTGTATTAATACAAGCAATCATCATTAATTCGATCTACTTTTACACACCTTGAGGTATTATTTCACCCCTTAAAAATAGAGTGTCCCGAATATCGTGTAGCCGCGATAAGTGTCTGAAACTTTACCTTTCCAGTTATCATCATTGACCTCGACAGCTGAGCCTATCCTGGCCAGGCCCGCACCGATTGCGAAGTTCTTGAACAACTTATACTCGGTATTTAACTCATAATTTATTAAAGCACCTCTAACTTTATCTTCGAACTCGATAAAAAATGATTCTGCCACATAATGAACCGACCATTTCGGTGTGATGGCATAGCCCATACGCAGACCAAACATTGGCAATGGTGCCGTGAAACCAGCCGTCTCAACCTTATCACCGACACTATTGGCAAACTTAAGATCGTAACTGGTAATATTAAGACCGGCTGTAATACTCAACTCGACCTTGGGTGAATGATAAAAAGAATAGCCATAACCCAGCTTATACAAGGTGTACTTTATATCTGACTTAATTGTTTCATTCGCCACATAGGACTGATCATCAATCGTTATATCAATGTCCAGTGTTCTGGTTCCCTTTCGGTCTATAGAGAATGCTGTGAAATCGATACGGTGACGCGGGTTGAAGCGGTAATATGCATCGATCCTGGGGATGGTATCTCGAGTATCACCACCCAGGTCACGGCTATAATCGATAACGGTGCCCAGCCCCGATGGTGAATTCACAGAGAACTGCGTGCTGGAACCATCGACGATGTAAGTTCCCAGGCGCAACATGTACTTATCTGGAAAAGCCACACCTGCCATCTCATCTTCAGCTGCAGTAACATTTCCTGACAGCATACCTGTAATGATAATGCCAGCGGCTACGGGCATAAGCACTACTCTGTTTAATCGCCTGAACATGTGACCATCCTCCTATTTTTTCTTTTAACAGTACACTATTAGCAAACTGAATTATATAAATAAAGAATGATATCAGACTTGATACCAGTCAACATAGCACCAATCATCAAGCCGTTACAGTCAACTGCCTGCACACAGAAAAAATAAGGTAAAATCCTGCCCTTCAAAAATAGATAACGAAATTATTACCATGTCAGATCAGTTCCAGTCCGCTCAAAATCATATCCCCGGTGGGGTCAATTCTCCGGTTCGTGCCTTTGCCGGCGTCGGTGGCGACCCGGTTTTCATCAAACGTGCCCTGGGTGCATATATCTATGGTGAAGATGACAGGCAGTACATCGATTATGTCGGCTCCTGGGGACCAATGATCCTCGGCCATACTCACCCGGAAGTGATCAGTGCGGTGAAAGCGGCCGCTGATAACGGCCTGAGCTTCGGCGCTCCGACGGTTATCGAGACCACCATGGCAGATAAGGTGTGCGAACTGGTATCGTCGATGGACATGGTACGCATGGTCAGCTCCGGCACCGAGGCCACGATGAGCGCCATCCGCCTCGCCCGCGGTTATACCGGGCGCGACAAACTGATTAAATTCGAGGGTTGTTATCACGGCCATGCTGATTCACTGCTGGTGAAAGCAGGTTCCGGCGCACTAACCCTGGGACAGCCAAGCTCACCCGGCGTGCCGGCCTCACTGGCCGAGCATACTGTTACCCTGCCGTATAATGACCTCGAAACGTTCGATAAGGCGGTCGCCGAGATCGCTGATGAGGTCGCCTGCGTCATCATCGAACCGGTAGCCGGAAACATGAACTGCATCCCACCCGTTGCAGGGTTTCTGCAAGGTGTGCGCGAGACCTGCAGCAAACACGGTATCGTCCTGATATTCGATGAGGTGATGACAGGATTCCGGGTATCACTGGGCGGCGCCCAGGGCCACTATGGCATCACGCCGGACCTGACCACACTGGGCAAGGTCATCGGCGGCGGCATGCCCGTCGGCGCATTCGGCGGCAAGCGCGAGATCATGGAATATATCGCCCCACTCGGCCCGGTATACCAGGCCGGCACACTCTCGGGCAACCCCATCGCGATGACTGCGGGCCTGAAGACACTGGAACTGATCTCGGCCCCCGGTTTCTATGACGAGCTTGCGAACAAAGTAGTATTTCTCACCGATGGCATCCTTGCTGCAGCAAATGATGCCGGCATAGCCATGACCTGTAACCGTGCCGGCGGCATGTTCGGCCTGTTCTTCAGCGATCAGCAGGTGACCAGCTTCGAGCAGGCTACTCAGTGCGATATCAACCAGTTCAAAGCATTCTTCCACGGCATGCTGGATGAAGGCATTTACCTTGCACCTTCTGCCTATGAGGCAGGTTTCGTCTCTGCGGCCCATACCGAGCAGGACCTGCAGAACACTATCGATGCCGCTGCTAAAGTACTCACTGCCATCAAGGCCGGCCTGTAGGCCATGGACTGTTTTATCTATCGCTGCAGTCTGAAGCCAGACATGTATATCTACCTTGCAGAAGAGGATCAATTCGATTGCGTGCCGAAAGATATCTTCAATTCTCTCGGTATCGTGGAGTTTTCCATGGAACTGGACATCTCCCCAGAGACAAAGCTGGCGAGAGAAGATGCCGTAACCGTGGTCAGCAACCTGAAGGAACACGGCTTCCATATACAGCTTGCCGGTGATGAATCGGTGGAGGCCATCATGGCCAGGGTTGCTGAGAACAGCAACAAATAGCAAACAAAAACATAAACTTAAACACCTCAGACCTTCCCGCCACATTTCAGCTCGGTTATAATACGCCTGATTCACCCGCTGTGCTTGTTGAAAAAGCGGCGATGAATACCGGGAATTTCTTTTATTTCCCAGCTTTTACATATTTATATTCGGAGCACCCTAAATGTCATTTATAAAAATATTAATAATCAGTATCATAATATCTACAATCGCTTCAGTGATAAGCGTACAGACGCATGCTGCAGCCAATTTTGCCGATAGTTTTTCACTGCTGATATCGCCAGCTTATGCAAAGCTGTGGCTTATCTCTTTCGTCAGCATCTTTATCGCGTCTTTACTTTCCAGCAAAACCAGTAGCTCGAAATCAGCCGGTTCAGACGTCGTCATCACCGGTGACCAGGAGCGCGGTACCGTCAAATGGTTCAATGCCGCAAAAGGTTTTGGTTTCATCACCCGGGAAAACGGCGAAGACGTTTTCGTTCACTTCCGCTCCATCCAGGGTAAAGGCCACCGTTCATTAGGTGAAGGCCAGTCAGTCATCTTCTCTGTTACCGAAGGTGACAAAGGTCTGCAGGCGGTGGACGTAACAAGCGCTTAAAAACCGTCAGCCTGCTGAAAAAATATAAGACCGCTGGTATATAACTAGCGGTCTTTTTTTTAATTTGCCTACAATCAAGTAGTAATGCGAACCCTCTTCAATTTTATCCTCTCGATAACCCTGCATCTGTTTGCAAGCACCGCGGCTATTGCCGATACGAGCGCCTCCACCTCGGTCAATACAGACTATGATGCCATCGGTGAGTACGTCAGCTACCTGCCTGAAACAGATCAGCCGCTAAGCATCGAACAGGCAAGAGAAGCCTACTCCTCTGGCAAATTTATGAGCTGGAACAAACCTGTGCTCAGCTTTGGTATCGGCACCTCGCCAGTATGGGTAAGATTTACGGTCGAAAACAGCTATCTGCATAAATACTCTCACAGGCTGATCATCGAAAACTCATGGCTGGATCTGGCTGAGATATACATCGTTAGAGATGGTATGGTCACTGCTCAGAAAAACACTGGCGACAGTTTGCCGTTCGACGAGAGATCACCAGAACATCGCTTCCTGATCTTTGACCATGAATATGCGCCCGGTATGAGCGTGGTGTACATCCGCGCAAGTACGCCTGACCCGATGGTACTGCCGATCTTTTTCGGTGATATGGAGGCTTCAGCAGCCCGCGATGTTTTCAATGGATACAGCTACGGGATGTTTTATGGCATCCTCATCGCCTTGTTGATATACAACCTGTCGATTTATCTGTCGATAAGACAGGCACGTTATTTCTATTACGTCTTATACCTGTCTATGTTCCTGCTCATGAACATCTCATATACCGGGCATGGTTACGAGCACTTCTGGCCCGGCAGTGTCTGGGCACAACAGTGGATCAACCCCATATCGATCACTTTAGCTGCGATGACCGGTGTCATATTCGCATTCTCATTCCTTAATATACGGAAATTGTTTCCACGATTGTTCTTATATACCGGCATCTTCTGCTTATCATTCTGTACTCTACAGCTGGTATTTATCGTCTTGAACATGCAGACAGCAAGCGTCGCTGCCTCGATTGCTTTTGTCATGCTATTCTCGATATTTACTTTCTATTGCGCGATCATCAGCTTCCACCGTGGACACCGTGATGCGATCTATTATCTTGTCGCAACCATCGCTACCCTGGTAGGCACCGCGGTGACAGCTTTAACGGTCTGGGCGATCATCCCATACTCATTACTCACCTACCGTGCAGCAGAGATCGCCATCTCGATCGATGCATTGTTACTTTCGATGGCTCTCGCAGAACAGATCAGACGGGCCCATAAGGAGAAGATGCAAGCGCAACAACTGGCTCGCACCGATATGCTCACAAGGCTATACAACAGGCGTGCATTTAATGAAGTATGTTCTCCTATCTGGCACAACGCTGTCCGTCACGATCAGAAACTCTGCATCATCCTGCTAGATATCGATGAATTTAAATTGATCAACGACCATCATGGCCATGCTGCCGGTGACCAGGTACTGAAACAGGTGGCAACAGTACTACAGGATACGATTCGCGAGGGTGACGTACTGGCGCGGTGGGGCGGTGAAGAATTTGCCATCATGCTACCGTTGACCATACTTGAAGATGCGGTAATCATGGCAGAGAGGATCCGTGAAAAGGTATCGAAGATGCGGGTGACATCCGGAATCAGCAAGATCAGGATCACGATAAGTTCAGGTGCAGCACAGATCGATGGCAATACCAAATCGATAGAAGATCTGTTCAAAGTAGCTGACGCCGGGCTCTACCAGGCAAAGCAGACGGGGCGGAACAAGGTCTGTGCAGCTTAGCCATCTAAACTAGGCGATCTTTATCCTGACCACTTTCATCACTTCCATCTCTATCCCCGCGACCGACTCGAGCGTCGGGTAATAGGTCAGGTTCACCCACTGACCTTTGACATTTTTATACATCTTCTTACGCTTATATTTGAACGGTACATCACAGCCTTCGATCATCAGGGTATTCAAAACCCACTCTTTGCTATCGCGCTGAACATGCGAGACAACTTTCACCATCTCTGAATGCACCAGTTTCTGATGGCTCTTTAATAGTTTATTAACAGGATTACTTTTCATCGAGATCGATTATAAAATCAGGCAGCTGTTCAGGATGTATATACTCTTCCGACTGCGCGAACCACTTCGCGGAAAAGCCAGCCTCATGCACCGAGTTTCTGTCCCCGCTTATCAGCGGGTGCCATGAAGGTAATGACTTGCCGACATACAGACGTTTGTAGGCGCAGGTTTCAGGCAACCAGTCCAGTTGCGGCAGGTTCTCCATGCTCAACTGGAAACACATGGCAACATCGCTCAAACGGTTCGCATAATCCTTGCAACGGCAGGTTTCGATATCCAGCTGTCTGCAGCTTACCGAGGTATTGAACACTTCGCCGCTATCTTCATCTTCGATCTTCACCAGGCAGCATAGACCACAGCCGTCACATAATGATTCCCACTCATCGGCTGTCATCTCTTGCAGGGATATTGTTTCCCAGAAGTTATTCATTGCTAAACCTAGGCCATCGAGGAAGAGCCCCGCGATAAAACCAGAACGTCACTCGCCCCACCTGGGTTGAAGCTGGTGCTCAATAGTTAACTGATCAAGTATCTTGGCCACGACAAAATCGACCAGGTCATCGATAGTCTCTGCCCGGTTGTAGAAACCCGGGTTGGCACAGAGTATAACCGCACCCATGCGTGACAGCTTCAGCATGTTCTCCAGATGGATATCCGAATACGGCGTCTCTCTCGGCACCAGGACCAGCTTGCGCCGCTCTTTCAACATCACATCAGCGGAACGTTCGATCAGGTTATTGCTGGCGCCGGTAGCGATGGCCGATAATGCGCCCATGGAACAGGGACACACCACCATGGCATCGACCAGACCGCCACCGCTAGCGGTCGGTGCCGTCCACTCATCTTCGCCGAAGACATGCAATCGGTCACTGTCACAGGAATACTTTTTCACCAGGAATGCCTGCATATCCTTGCAGCGACCGGGCAAGGAGATATCCGTCTCCATACCGATGACGACCTGCGCCGCCTTGCTCACCATCAGGTAAACGGTATGTTCTGCCTGTAACAGCATCTGCAACAGGCGAAAGCCATACTGCACGCCGGAGGCACCGGTAATCGCCAGAGAGATTATTTTCCTGTTTTCTTGACTCATTTTCATTGTGCCGCCAGCGCGTCGAGCATGCGCTGGTGGATTCCCTCGAAACCGCCATTGCTCATGATCAGTATATGATCACCGGCTCTTGATTGAGACACCAGGTGATCAATTATTTCATCGGTACTCGAATACACGGTTGCCGGGATCCCAGACTGCGAAACGACATCATCGAGGTTCCAGTCCAGTCCTTGCGGTTGATAGAGGCAAATCTCATCCGCCTGCTGCCAGGATCCACTCAGGCTGTGTTTGTGTACGCCCATGCGCATGGTATTGGAACGTGGTTCGAGCACGGCGAACACCCGGCCTTCGCCTTTGACTTCTTTCATCGCGCTCAGCGTTTCTTCTATCGCCGTCGGGTGGTGTGCGAAATCATCGTACACCGTGATGCCATCGACCACACCTCGAACTTCGAGACGGCGCTTGATGCCTTTGAATTCTTTTAATGCCTCACAGGATACCTCTACCGGCACGCCAGCGTGCTGCGCTGCCGCGATGGCCGCCAGGGCATTCATCCTGTTATAGCCGCCATGCAGCGACCAGCTCACCTCGGCCACGGCTTTGCCGTCGAGCAGTACTTCGAACTGACTACCGTCTTCGCTGACCTCTCCGATCGACCAGTCATCGTCACTGTGCGCCGGATCATGGTCTTTATGCACGGCTGCCACCTGGGACCAGCAACCCATCTCCAGAACAGACGCTATATTCTCATCTTCAGCATTCTTCACGATCAGGCCGTCACCGGGGATGGTTCGCACGAAATGGTGAAACTGTTTTTTTATGGCATCAAGATCGTCGAAGATATCCGCGTGATCAAACTCCAGGTTATTCAATACCGCGGTGCGAGGATGGTAATGGATGAACTTGGAGCGCTTGTCGAAGAACGCCGTGTCGTATTCATCGGCTTCGACGACGAAGAAAGGCGCCTCGCCGGCGCGCGCCGACAGGCCGAAATTCTCCGGTATGCCACCGATCAAAAAACCGGGGTTGAGGCCGGCATATTCCAGCACCCAGGCCAGCATACTCGAGGTCGTCGTCTTACCATGGGTGCCGGCCACGGCCAGTACCCAGCGCTTGCTCAGGATATGCTTAGACAACCACTCGGGCCCGGAGGAATAACTTATATTATTGTTCAGCACGTATTCGACAGCCGCGTTACCACGCGACATCGCGTTGCCAATGACCACCTCGTCGACATCGTCGGGGATGTCTTCTGCATTGTAGCCTTCACATAAGATAATACCCTGCTCTTCCAGCTGGGTGCTCATCGGTGGATAGACATTGGCATCGCAGCCGCTGACGTCGTGGCCAGCCTGTTTTGCCAGCAGCGCGATGCCGCCCATGAAGGTTCCGCAGATACCGAGTATATGAATCTTCAAAAAACTAACTCCTATAGTCCAGTCAATGCTGGCCCAGTCAACGATGGTCCAGCCGCTTCAGCCTGCTGCCTGAGGAAACAGCAGTTGCGACAATGTGACCGATATAAAAAATAATGAAAATGATAATGCCAGCGCACCGAACATCTTCATCTCAAGCGCATGCCTGAATATGTGTGCCTTTACCAGCACTTCCCAGCTGATGATGAGCAGAAACATAAATGACATCATCGCTTTCATCGTTTCGGCCGCATTGCTATCAGCCACCACGATAAATACCGGCCATGATAGCAGGTTGAACAAAAGACTGACCGCGATGATGGCACTGACGGTCTGCACGAATCGGGCAGATCGATTAAGCGCGCGCAATACCAGGTAGGTAAATGCCACCTGAACCAGCAACCCTAGTAATAAACCGGCAAGCATATCCTCCGGACCCAGCGTCGTCTGCAAAACCACGACTCCCGACAAGAGATAAACGACGGTAACCTTCACGGCAAACGGCAGTGAATACGGTAAATCCTGCGGCGCTGATTTTAAAATCATCATAGCCAGTAATTTTTGAAGTACAGTCATAGCAACTTAGGGCATAATACAGGTTCTGTATTATGACAAAATCTACGTTAACAATCACTCTGCCTGACGACTGGCACCTGCACCTGCGAGATGGTGAAGTACTCGCCAGTGTCGCACCGTTTACCGCAAAACAGTTCGCGCGTGCGATCGTCATGCCCAACCTGAACCCGCCGGTAACCACAGTAGTTCATGCTGTCGAATATCTCGACCGTATCCTCGCAGCTGTAGACGGCACCGATTTCGAACCGCTGATGACCCTGTACCTGACCGACAACACCCCGGCAGAAGAGATCATCTCAGCGCGCAAGAGCTGTTTTATCAAGGCCCTGAAACTCTATCCTGCCGGTGCCACGACCAATTCAGATGCCGGTGTTACCGACATACACAACTGTGATGCTGCGCTGGAAGAGATGCAGAAGTGTGGTCTGCCACTACTGGTACACGGTGAAGTTACCGACCCGGATGTCGATGTCTTCGATCGTGAAAAAGTATTTATCGACCGCACCCTGTTGCCATTAAGCAAACGATTTCCCGAATTAAAGATCGTGTTCGAGCATATCACGACCAGGGAAGCCGCCGACTTCGTACGGCAGTCCGGCGATAACATCGGCGCCACGATCACGCCGCAGCACCTGCTATTCAACCGTAACGCCCTGTTCAAGGGCGGCTTGCAACCGCATAATTACTGCCTGCCGGTACTAAAACGCGATATACACCAGCAGGCATTATTAGAAGTCATCCGCTCCGGACACAACCGTTTCTTCCTGGGCACCGACAGCGCGCCACACGCGAAACATAAAAAGGAAACATCCTGTGGCTGTGCCGGTATCTTTTCGGCAAATGCGGCCATCGAGATTTATGCATCGATATTCGAACAGCAGGATGCGCTGGATAAACTCGAAGCTTTTGCCAGTTTCAACGGCCCGGATTTTTATGGCCTGCCACGTAACAAAAAA
>SWCD01020135.1_pt1 | contig 78858 bp, 74 predicted proteins | sample 4693011 | NCBI WGS metagenome assembly SWCD01 (sample SAMN10267278, study PRJNA491770) | bioreactor metagenome | isolation source: DHS bioreactor inoculated with marine | place: Japan: Omine Ridge, Nankai Trough | reverse complement strand
ATAAAAGTGATAACTGTTCTCAAACTAGTTAAAAAGGGGCGAAGGGATTAAAAATTGATTACATCTCGGAGGCTGCTGTCGACCCTTAACTGGTGTTTAGGATTGAGGTAGCTGGTATACTTTTCAAACCAGTTCAACACCCTCTCTCAGTCAAAACCTTGCTCAGCCAGGAGTTAATAATGTCGACTAAATCAGAACTAGAAGCAGAGATCGCGCTACTTAAAGAGATGCTCGAAACTGAAAGAGTCCGCGCTGATGAATGGCGGGAGATTGCTGAACGTAACAGTAAGTCATTTTTAGACTTTGCCATTTTGAGAAATAAAGAAGTTACTATGCATCGCTCCCGTGAATTATCGAATAAGAACAGGGTTAAGATAAGAAACAATGCTATGCGCGAATACTTTCTCACGCTATGGAAAGAACATGACAATCCTCACGCCTATGGTGTTGTCGGTGAGCTTCGTCGAAAAGCTAACCAGTGGGCAATAGACAATGGTCATTTCACTAATGACAAGCGCGAGACTCGAGATACGCTACTTAGTGACGACACACTAAGGGATATTCTCAAAGTGCCGAAGTAACGGGTACTAATATGGCACATTTGCTGTTTTCAGCCTGCCTTTAATTAAAGGGGTCAGCCCTCTTTTATAGGTGCCCGCGATCCAACGATATTCAAGGTCAGAGTAAAAACTCTTCGACACCCAGGTATTCTGCAAATATATTATTCAACAGCAGCCGGAATCAACTTAAACGTAATACGATTATTCAGTTGCGCTACCCGGTTCCAGTCATTCACGGTTGTTTGTGCTGTTTGTTCTGGATAGCCTGAGATTTCAGTTGCGCGTGGCGTACTTGCCACTTCGATGGAGATACCCTGATCGATGAGTGATGCCTTTTCTGAAAGATAATTGGCAAAACCCAGGGACTGGTGTGTCGATGGCGTGTCGTCCGGCTGTTGCTGATTACCGATATACTCACATTCGGTAACCGGCATACCGCCCTCCGCCAGCACGAAGTTACCGTCCTCGTCCCTGCTTAGACAGAAACGTCCAACATGTGTCTGTAACTCAATACTTCCAACAAAGCCCGACTCAAGAGCCTTTGCTAATACCTCTTCGATTTCATTGATTCGGTTTTCGTTCAGTGCCAGTTCATCATACGGGTATTCGATGACTTTGCCCTGGGCCCATCGAATAAACTCTGTTACAGAGTATTGCCGGTTTTGGATAAAAGCTTCAGCTCCACCCTCTTCTGCAACCACCCGGTTATCCCGAAGAACCGGTTGATGACTATCTGCTGCCTGAACCAACTCTTCGGCGAACTGCCGTTTTTCTTCGCTGGATGCCAGGCGTTTTTCGAGCTGATAAACGTCGGAGAACAGGCTGGCATTAAAGAACATCGATAACAGCAGCAGGACACTGATGATATAGATCGACAATGGTGTTTTATTTTTTTCTACCGATGCCGACAGGATTTTTTCGAGGACCTCTTCCCGCTCCTTGTTTAGCCGGTTAAAAATTTCATGGCTGACAGACTCGATACCCAGCCACATACTTTTATGCAGCTCGATAGTCTGCTCATCCATCAACCGCCGAAGGTCTTCGATATCAGCATGATATTTGCCCTGCTCTCTCGAGAGTGTTTCTTCGCTCGCCTGTGCAGCAGAATCACCTGAAACCGGCGTATCTTTCACACTAGCAGATGAAATTCGACGGTCATCTACCAGGCCTAATTCGAACAGGGATTCTTTTAATCCGACCGGAGAAATCGTTTTTGAGATAATACCGACTGCCCCAAGTTCCCGGGCCTGGCTGAGGTAGACGTCACCGGCTTTGGAGGTATACATGATGATAGGAATAGCTGCCGTTTGCGGGTCATTTTTTATGTGCCTGACCGCCTCAAAGCCATCCATACCCGGCATCATGTGATCCATGAATATCACGTCCGGGTGTTTATCTTTTAAATAGTTTATTGCATCAGCCGCGGACTCGACGGTGTCGACATCAAGAGCAAGTTCATCAAGCATACGTTTGAGTACGGCCCGTGCTGATTTTGAATCATCGACGATTAGCGCTTTTTTTAATGCCATCATGCCACCTGTTGACCTGTTACTGGGGTACAAAGAACTATTGAGGTATCGAGTATATATACCATCCTGATACCTGCATTTTAGCGAATAAAATATATCGTGACCTGTTTGTGGACAGAATCTTTCACAGGGCCAGAGAGAAAACAGCCTTTTAATTCTGGACTATATCACTGGACAAACTGTAATTACCTGTAATAGTAAGGTAATGAATCAATTCATAATAAATAGAAATTAAGATTGATCTGAACAAGGAGCAAGCTAATGAAAACGCCGAAAAATGATCCAGCCGATCCAAAAACAGCTGGCGATGCCAGTGAGGATAACAGTGAACAGGAAAAATCTGGTCGAAGGCTGCAGGATTCTCTCATCTCGAAAGATCCGGGAAGAAAATTCAACCTGGATCGCAGGACCGATGGCAGTGATCGACGCGTCAATACAGATCCTAACTATAACGGCCCTGCTCGCAGAAACACCATCGATAGAAGACGTAACCTGAAAGATCGAAGAAAAGAGGACTAGCTCCTTACTCTTTATATTGCATACCTGGCTATCATGGTTATGTCCATAAAACGGGTATGCCAAACCTCGGGGATCAGCGGTGCCAGAAAGTCATGCACCCGGGGAAGCAGGTACAACTGCGATAACCCGGGTGCAACATCATAAAAACCCGAACCTCCAGCAATATCAGTCAGTTATATGATGAGCCCTGTTCAGGCCAACTTATGGATACTGGTTCGTGTCTTTCTCAGAAAAAATAATTTCAATTTATTATTAACAAATAATTCAACCGGTTATCCTCTCATCTCGTACGACATGACATTTTGAACCTTGTTTTGACGGTTTTTCCTATTATAGAATGGCTCCCTGTCGATAATGATATTGATAAAAACACCAAGCTCTAATGTTCAGGACGAACATACAGTTACTAAAATTTAAGGGATTATGACTGACCAGAAGCACCTACTTCCCTGATGAAAAAAATTAGTCGATCTAAACTGAAACTGAGCGCTATCAGGGAATGGAGCGCACAGATCATAAGGCCGAAAAAAAGAGCAAGAGTCACTTTTGAAAAACCTGGAATAGCTGAGCCCGCCAACGAAGTCCATAACCGCAATAACACCAGCGACAACACTGCCAGCAACGATTCCCATAAACGCTTACAGGACAGCGTCAGTTCCAGCAAGCTGAAACGCAACCTGAACCTCGACCGCCGAGCCACAAACAACGAGCGCCGCGTCAGTTCTGATCCGAGCTATAAAGGCCCCGTTCGCAGGTACACCATCGATAGACGAATGAAGCTGCATGATCGCAGATCCGGAAGCTAGTCTTTCTCACTGATTTTACAGACCCTGTTTTTATAACGTTCGCATTCATTGAGGAAGTTCTGGGTACTCACCGGCATCGGTGTTCGGGCCCGTGTGATAAATGCGATCAGCCGGACACCGGCTTTCAGCATATGCTGGACATCCATCATATCGACCAGCGGCCCATCGAAACCTTCAGGCACCTCTAATGCTTCAAAATCTGTGACGGCCTCACCTGCCACCACGAAATTTGACCACACGTCGTAGATATCATCATCGGTGCGCAGGGTTTCGCATTTGCGCCGCGCCGTTTTGGCGTATTCAAGCAGCAGCTGGTCCATCCCCGGGAAACGCGGGTCTTGCTTGATACAGGCCGCCATATATTCAGCCGCCTGATCGATATTCTTCATGGTCATCGCAATCTTGAGGTAGCGGCTCTCATAGAAAGTAACCGGTGGCATGATGAATGCTTTAAACGGTTCTCCCCAGAGCTCGTCGATGCCTTCATCACCATTTCTGTGTTTCACCAGCTTGCCAAATTCCAGCGCTTCGCGAAGGCACAGGCCACAGGTATGCATCAGGTCATTTTCCGGGAGTATCTCGACACCACTGGCTTCAAGGTCGACCAGGTGAGTAAAGATATCGGCCGCCCGGTTGAATAATGCACCGGCGAGCATGGCACCCTTGACGCGCTTTTTCCTGGGATCCTGCTCAGCATCATAGGCCGCCCGTACATCATCGAGCAAACGGCCGGGGATGTTGATGCCGTGTTCCATGTGGTTGAACAGGCGTCTCGTCAGAGACTGTATCAGGTGTTTTTTTGCTTCCAGGTTATCCAGCGGCGGTTCATAACATTTTATCCAGTAACCGTCGTAATATGCATGGGTAACCCCATCGATCTCTTTTCGAATACCGTTTTTCAGGGAATCTTTTATATCGAAATCAGCATTCACTTCATTACACTTCCAAATAAGTAAATATCTTGAGGATTAGGTGCTATGCGGGACTCAATAGTTCCAGTATCCTTATTCTAACGATTTTTACAAGGCTGCTGGATACCCACCTTTGGTAATTATATATCTTCCTTTTTCGTATGTGCAGTGCAGCCTGTCGGATTGAAGTACCCCTGCTTCGAAACTTTTCCTGCTGGCCACAGTCACAATCAAGGTTAGCAAGATCAGGTCACCCTATGAAAAAATTACTCATCACCCTCGTTGGCATCAGTACGATATTGGCGATATCCTCAACAGTATTTAGCAGCGACAGGACACCATCTGACGACAGCCCCAGCTACAGCAAGCCGACTGACGCTGAATTAAAGAAACGGCTGACGCCGCTGCAGTACTCGGTGACTCAGCATGAAGATACCGAGCGACCCTTCGATAACGAGTACTGGGATGAAAAACGCGACGGCATCTATGTCGATGTGGTCAGTGGTGAACCGTTGTTCTCCTCCACCCACAAATACAAGTCCGGCACCGGCTGGCCCAGCTTCTACCAGCCTATCGAATCTTCAAATATCAAAGAGAAGACCGACTATGTGCTGATCTTCCCTCGTACCGAAGTACGCAGTAAGAATGCCGATTCACACCTGGGCCACGTATTCAACGATGGTCCGGAACCGACCGGGCTGCGTTACTGCATCAACTCGGCATCGTTGAGATTTATCCCGAAAGACCAGCTGGCAAAAGAAGGTTATGAAGAATATGCAAAGCTGTTCGAGTAGCTCTACTCGATAAGACAGTAACCATCCTCCTGGTCCCCGGGCCTTCCCATGGCCTCTTCTGCTGCAAGCCATTGTCTGCCAGACCGCCCGTAAACCTTTACTATTGATAGGAAAAACTCTGGATTAGGGAGGAAAAGCACCTATACTAGTGATGGATGAAATTATTGTTTTCAGGCGCCTTGTTAAGTGACAAATCAGCATTTAAATACACTGGAGTTAATCACTCTTCAGAACCAGCTACTGTTATCTATAGGTGCCAGTTTTAATGCACGCGAATGCGCGCATAAATTTATTCAGACCACCTACACATCACTGCGCCTGAAGAGCATACACCTCTACCTTTTCGAAAAGTCTTCTGATGAGCATCACTCGTTGGAAAATTATCTATCTATACCTGACAACAACTTCAGAGACCAGCAGCAGGCAACCATCGAAAAGATCCAGGAGCTGATCGAAACCGACAGAAGTAAAGCCCATATCACTGAAGCGTATGAACATAACGAGGTGCTCGCATATCGATACGGTACTGCGGGTATATTATTTCTCGAAAATCACGAAGGTAAATTTCAGGGTTCACTCAAGGATGCACTGGTACCCGTGATCAATAAATCGGCGGAATACTTCCAGTTATGTGAAAAACAAAAACGCATGAGCAAAGAGGCCCAGGTCAGTAGAGATGCACAGCGCACCTATGAATTGCAGGCAAAACGTGACCCGCTGACCAACCTGCCTAACCGCCGCGAGTTTCGTTACTCGCTCTCCCGGGAGATATCGAACGCACAGCGCTATAATTATCATGGCGCACTGATGTATATCGATCTCGATAATTTTAAAAACGTCAATGACTCGCTTGGACATTCCATCGGCGACATACTCCTGACCCAGGTCGCGCAGAGGCTGATGGAGCAGGCACGAAGCGGAGACACAGTATTCAGGATCGGCGGTGATGAATTCGTCTACATCCTCGGCAATATCGGCGAGACAGAAGTCGACGCCATCCACACCTCTCAGACCGTCGCCAACCGTGTCATCGAAACCCTGGCGTTGCCGATCGAGATCGGTGAGTTCAGCCTGCACATAACGCCCAGTATCGGTATCGCGATTTTTCCCGGTGAATTCGAAGAAGCCACCGATAGTGAAAACGTGCTCAGACATGCCGATACCGCTATGTACCGGGCCAAGAAAGAGGGCCGTAACTGCTACGCATTCTTCAACCCGGAGATGCACGTAGAAGCCAGCCAGCGACTGATCATCGAAGACCATCTGCGCAAGGCAATCAAGAACAACGAACTGGACCTTGTCTATCAGCCTATCGTCAACACCGATGAAGAGATCATCGGTGCTGAGACACTCATCAGGTGGTGCAGTCCGGTGCTGGGAAAGATTCGGCCAGACAAGTTCATCGCTATCGCTGAAGAGAGCAACCTGATCCTGATCCTGAGCGAGTGGATCATGAGAAAAACCGGTGAATTTGCTGAACAGTTATACCGGCAGCTCGATAAAAACTCGACCTTCAGTTACATCAGCATCAATATCAGTCCGCGCCAGTTCATTCAGAGCGACTTTGTCGATACCATAATCGCTTTCGTCGACTCCTGTGATGTGCCTAACGAGTTCATCAAGCTGGAATTCACCGAGAATGTACTGCTGGATAATATCGAGCAGACTATCGATAAGATGGAGAAACTGCATGAGAACAACATCGATTTCCTGCTGGACGATTTTGGTACCGGCTACTCGTCACTCTCCTACCTGCACAAGCTGCCGATCTCGATCCTGAAGATAGACAAGTCATTCGTCACCGCTTTCCATTCCGATATAAACGATACCCAGCCGATAGTAAACGCCATCCTGGTGATGACCGAACAGTTAGATATCGAATGCATCGTCGAAGGTGTCGAGCTCAGAGAACACGTCGATTTCTTCAAGTCAAAGGGCGTACATGGCATGCAGGGATTCTACTACCACAAACCTATGCCCGGTATATCGTTACAGGAATTGCTCCGCGAAAAACAGCCTCAAGTCTCGTTGCTGAAAACTTAGTGCTATGGCCTGTTCGCACCAGCCCGGTCAGCTTCAGTTATAGCGCTCAAGCAGCATTACTCGCCAAATAGGCTATATTCAATTATATGGGAGACCTGAGACATAACATTATAAATATAAACCAGGGGAAATCATGAAACCACTATTCCTGACGTTGATGCTACTCTTGATAACTAACCCTGTACTGGCCAGCCATAGTAAACCGCCTTCTGAATGCCTGCAGATGTATCGTAGCTATCTGAATGATCACAATTTGAACAGTTCGAAGCTGATGAACTTTGTCGATAGCTGCATGCCGTCGAAACGACTAAATACAGACGAACCGTTATCCCGCAAACTGCTGCAGATAGAAGATGACGATAAAAGGATCGTGACGGTAAAAATTTAACCGATCACGACCAGGTACCCGCTTCACTTCTCGATCAGCTCAACAGTATTGCCATCGTAGTCACGACAGAATAACGCCTCACGACCTGATTTACTTTTACTGTAACCAATCCCGGCCTGCTGCAAACGGCTGATGATCAACTCAAGGTCGGAAACCGCCAAAGCCACGTGATTATCACGCCCGCCATGTTCCGGCTGCTGTGCAGACGCATACGGATTGCTCACTTCGAGCAGATGGATCTGGCTCTGTCCGACCTGCAACCAGGCACCGGGATAACCCAGCTCTGGACGCGAGTCATCGGTTTCAAGCTCGAGAATTCCCTTATAGAAATCAAGTGCTTTAGCGGTATCTGCCACGATGAGACTGCAGTGATCGAGTGTTTTGACCAGTGGACCGTCCTGAGACATAGATTACTCCTGAAGCTATTTCATAAATCGCTTATAATAGCGCCCCTGCACAATTCAGCAACATACAATTTCTAACTATTACATCGATTTAATGAATCCAGATCTGAAAAAACTTCAGCCCTATCCCTTTGAGAAACTCAAAGCACTGAAGGCAAAAGCATTACCGACAGGGAAACCTGCCATCGCTGGCCATATCGCCCTGTCCATCGGTGAGCCCAAACATGAATCACCGAAATTTGTTCTGGATTCGATCACTAAAAACCTGGATAAACTCAGCCTTTACCCGCTGACCAAAGGCGGCATCGACTTGCGCACAGCCATCGCCAACTGGCTAACACGTCGTTTCAAACTATCTGCCAATATCGTTGATCCTGAGCAACAGGTACTGCCGGTAACCGGTACACGCGAAGCCCTGTTCTCATTCGCCCAGTGTTTCATCGACAGGACTGATGACGCGCTCATCATGATGCCTAACCCGTTCTACCAGATCTACGAAGGCGCGGCCTTCCTCTCCGGTGCCGAGCCCTACTTCTACAACACGGTAAAAGAGAATAATTACCAGCCGGATTTTGATGCCATCGAGGAATCTGTCTGGCAGCGTTGCCAGATCATCTATATCTGCACACCGGGTAATCCTACCGGCAGCGTCATCAGCAAACAGCAACTGATCAAACTGATCGCGCTGGCAAAACAATATGACTTCATCATCGCCTCGGATGAATGTTATTCCGAGATATATTTTGATAACAGCAACCCACCGACCGGTTTACTGGAAGCGGCAGAAGCCTGTGGCAACACCCGTTTCGAAAACTGCATCGTTTTTCACAGCCTGTCGAAACGCTCTAACCTGCCCGGCCTGCGTTCCGGTTTTGTCGCTGGCGATGCAGAGCTGATGAAGTCCTACCTGCTGTACCGTACCTATCACGGCTGCGCCATGCCGCCTGTGCACCAGGTTGCCAGCATCGAAGCCTGGAACGATGAGCAGCATGTCGAACAGAACCGGGCGCTGTACATAAAAAAATTCGACGCTGTCATCGATATATTGAGCCCGGTAATCAACGTTAGCGCACCCGATGCCGGTTTCTATCTGTGGCTGAACACGCCGGTCGATGACGAGACCTTTGCCGGTGAATTATTTGCACAGCAGAACGTCACGGTACTGCCCGGCAGCTACCTGTCACGCGAGAGCGATGGCATCAACCCGGGCAAGGATCATGTTCGCATGGCACTGGTTGCACCTTGTGACGAATGCATCACTGCTGCGAAGCGGATCAAAGAATACATAGAAACATTAAACTGATAACCAATTTTGGAGAACAAAATATGTCTGAATTACAGAGCATCATCGAAGAAGCCTTCGAGCGCCGTGCCGACATCACACCACGCAACGTGGAAACACATATATCCGACGCTGTCACTGAAGCAGTAAACCTGCTCGATTCAGGTGAAGCACGGGTTGCTGAAAAAGTCGATGGCAGCTGGGTGGTCAATGAGTGGTTGAAGAAAGCAGTACTGCTGTCTTTCCGCATCAATGACAACGAGTTCATCAAAGGCGGCTTCACCAATTACTACGATAAAGTAGATTCGAAATTTGCTGACATGAACACTCGCGAGTTCCGTGATTCAGGCGTACGCGTGGTACCGCCGGCAACGGCTCGTATCGGTTCATACATCGCACCCAGTGTTGTACTGATGCCGTCTTACGTCAATATCGGCGCCTATGTCGATACCGGTACCATGGTCGACACCTGGGCGACCGTCGGCTCCTGTGCGCAGATCGGTAAAAACGTACACCTCTCCGGCGGCGTCGGCATCGGCGGCGTACTGGAACCATTACAGGCGGCACCGACCATCATCGAAGACAACTGCTTCATCGGCGCGCGCTCAGAAGTGGTCGAAGGCGTCATCGTCGAAGAAGGCTCCGTTATCTCGATGGGCGTCTACATCGGCCAGAGCACCAAGATATTCAACCGCATGACTGGTGAAGTCAGCTATGGCCGTATCCCAGCCGGTTCGGTCGTGGTATCAGGCAACCTGCCTTCAAAAGACGGCACGTATAGCCTTTACTGCGCTGTGATCGTCAAGCAGGTAGACGAGAAAACCCGCGGCAAAGTCGGCCTTAACGAACTGCTGCGTGATATTGACTAGATAAAAACAAGTTTGAACCACAGAGACACGGAGATAAGCTTATTGTTTATGCGCCGAAGGCGCAGAACAATAAATGAACTCTGTGCTCTCTGTCTCTGTGGTTAAAGCTTTTTAAATTTTTAAGGCTTATCAAATGATCAAGATATACGGTATCCCCAACTGCGACACCATGAAGAAAGCCCGAAAGTGGCTGGAGAACAATAACCTGGATTACGAATTCCATGATTATAAAAAACTCGGTGTACCGGAAAAGAATCTCAGGCAATGGGTCAAAAAAGCCGGCTGGGATGTGGTGCTGAACAAACGTGGCACCACCTGGCGAAAACTCGATGACGATATCAAAAACAATATCGATGAAGCCTCGTCAATACAGGTCATGCTGGACAACCCCAGTGCGATCAAGCGACCGGTTCTCGAGAGTGGTAAAGTCTTGCTGATCGGTTTTAAGGAAGACGAATACAAAACCTTGCTTTAAAAGATTTTTACCGCAGAGACGCAGAGAAACTATAATATTTGTTGCTGGCGCCTGCGGCGCCAGCAACAAATTAACCTCTGCGTCTCTGCGCCTCTGCGGTTCAAGATTTTAAGCTTTTAGAATTCGTCACCTCGACAGATTCGAACTCCGACTCCAGCCATCGGAACATCATCTTCCTCGCATAGGGTTCTGCCCGGCCATCATCAGTTTCGCTATCACGGCGCATCATCGTTAATACTAATTCTATCTTCACCGAGTCCGGCGTGTAATGCTGCGCCAGCCGTTCGCTGGCATCCGCCTGGTTGGGCCGTACCTTCGGTAATGAAAACGCCATGGTCTGGATAGACTGAAAAGTCACCGAGGAAAATATCGGGCGCAATCTTGACTGGATGGTCTCGCGTGCCAGCTTCGATACCAGCCATGCCACCTGCTCTGCGGAAGCGATCAGATCGGGATCGACATCATCCAGTGTTTTGAAAAACTCGATCGCAGGATAATAACCGGTTTTATGCTTCTTCTCGTACTCGACGGCGATCGAAGCAAGCGTCTGGCCGATGATATCTGCAGAGCACGGCAGATATTGCTGCAGCTGCTCTGGCTTCAGCTGAACTTCTATGGACACCAGGACTTTATCAAATCTCATAAAGACTGCCGCTGTCAGCCGCGTAAGATATGCAGCTGTTCGACGATCGGATCGGTCACCGGTTTTATCTTCTTACGCATGACCGTGCCGATAGCATCGCTACGGGAAAATATTGGGTTCACCAGTTTCACGCTAAGACAGGCTAACACGGTCATGGCTGACAGGTACTTCTGCGCGTCATCGACGCTACCCTGTAACGCGGCAACAACGTTATTCAGCGCCTCGTCATCACTGCAACACAATGCCTCGGCTTCAGTGCAGATAGCCTCTATGTCATCTTCAGTAAAATTCTCCGGCAGGATGCTTGCAAAATAGCTGGAGACCGCCTCTAGCAGCGAAACCACGACATCCTGGTTACCCGGTTTCTTCAGGGCATCTTCGACGGTCTGAATAAAAGCCTGTCCTTTTGCACTCAACACTTTCTCCAGCATCAGCGCATAAGGGTTGGCCTCTTCAAGCAGAGCTTGCAGTTGCTGTCTGATAGCCCCATGCTTCGCATGTGCATCGACCTCGACAGGAAGATCATCGGCACAGGCATGCAGGAAACCGACATAGAAACTGCGCTTGGTTTTCGTCTTCGACCACAGCTGTTCTTTTTCCTGCTGACAGATGAGCCCGGGTTGCAGCACCAGCCGGACCGATTCGATGATGTCGCGCTGTTCTTCTTCGAAGGGCAGAAATTCGACCAGGAACTCCGCCAGCACCTTGCCGGTCTCGCCTTCGACGACCGCCTGTTTCTCCAGCATGCGCCGTGCATTTTCAGAGGTCGGCATCGCCCACCAGGCCCTCGCCGCAAGCTCATCGGTAAGACCGGGGGCGTGTACCGCAGCGACCACGGCTTCCGGCTCGCCCAACAGCAACAGTTGCGCCAGAGTGTCATCACGCGCCTGCCCCATCCGTGTCCAGCGCTTGAGGTAAACAGGGTATCCGCCCGGCGAACCCATGACATGGGTACTGAATAGCGCCTTGATCTCTTTGATATAAGGCTCGTCTTTGCCGATGGCATTGAGCGGAACTTTTGCCTCACCCTTAGCGGTCAAGGCAAACACCGTCATCTTCGATTCATCGATACGCACAGCATGAAGTTCCTGCGAGAGCAGGACGTTCAGGCGTAGACTGTCTTCTGCTGATAGTTCCATTAGACAGTCTTAACCACAGAGACACAGAGAGCACAGAGTTTTTTTAAGTTGTAATACATAATTGATTTCATCAGCATCGATTCACGGGAAATGAATAAATAAAGTTATCTTTTCTCTGTGTCCTCTGTGCCTCTGTGGTTAAAGTTTTTGCTTTTGATTAACAAGCTAATTTAACTGCACACGAACACCAAAAGGCACGGTCGCTTTGCCTTTGACCAGCCATGTTACAGGATAATTCGGTTCGACTTCAGGGAACAGCCCCTCGGCATCGGTGAAATACACCACCAGGTCCGGTGCCCTGTCCTGTTCGTCGACCCAGTCGAATACCGGCCTGAAGCTGGTACCGCCGCCACCGCGTATCTCGACATCGAACTGGAAAGCATCCCAGGCTTCGAACCGCCATGGGCAGCCGTAGTTTAATTTCGAGTCGCAGGTCAGCAGCGTTACACTGGCGCGCACCTGGCTCTTGATGGCATCGATCTCGGAGATAAATTCCTGGATCTCTTCCTGGTCTATCGAACCGCTGGTATCGACGGCGACGACGATATTGGTCTCATGACTGCGCATGCTCGGGTATACCGCTGGATCGCCGCGTCGCGATGATGGCCGCGTATAGCTGTAATCTTCCCGCGCAGTGGCCGACATGTACCTTGCCAGCAGCATGCGCCAGGGCAGCTTTGGCTGCAGCAGGTGGTCGACCATGCGTGCCATCTCGCCTTCAAGCTTGCCTGATTGCAAGGCCTGCTGTGCGGCACCGGCGAGGCGCTGCTCCCACTGCAGGCTTAACTCGTCTTCTTCCTGCGCTGTCATACCCGTGGGCTTCGGCGCTAATCCGCCCTGCCCGTCATCGTCCTGATTCTTATCCTGTTCGCCCTGGCCTTCGCTCTGCTCGTCCTTTTCTTTTTCTCTCTCGTTGCCGCCAGCGCTGTTATCCCGGCGTGACTGCTCATCATCATTATCCGAATCATCAGACCGCTTATCATTCTCCAGGTCACGCTCGCCGTCGTTATCGTTATCTTCGAGACAGGGATAGATTTCTTCCGCTGTCATGCCCTCGTATTCACGCAGGTGCATGGCATCGGGTGTCGGTTTCAGGCCGTCATTGATCAACAGAGGATTGACCGCATAATCACAGGCCAGGTCCCAGCGATGTTTTACCCGGTGACCGCGGCGGTGAAAATGAGATAGCGCACAGTGCAAGGCTTCATGAGACAGGGCAAACTGGGTCTGCTCCTGGTCGAGAGCATCGATGTAATCGCTGTTATAGTAGAACGTCTTGCCGTCGCTGAACGTGGTCTCACACCACTTGGGGTCACCGGCAACCATCGGCAGGCGCAACACCAGCGCACCCAGGAACGGCTTGTCCAGAATCAGACGGGTTCTGGCAGTGGCTAGTTTCTGTTCTACGTCGGGGTAATCGTTCATTTTTATTAATAAGCTTGAACCACAGAGGCACAGAGGGCACAGAGTTTTTTAATGTCAGTCATATCAATCTATTATCCTGCGGCGTATCCCCTGCTTCAGGACAGGTACATTAAAGTTTATTAGTAAGCCAATTTTCCAATCACCCGATTTCAGATATGAAAGCAACTGTGCATCATGCAATGGCAATAACTTTTCTACAGCTTTCAACTCGACCACGACCTGCCCTTCAATGAGTAAATCTATTCTATAACCACAATCGATTCTGACTCCCTTGTATTTGATTGGGAGATTATATTGTCTGATAAAGTGAATATTTCTTTGTTCAAGTTCATAACATAGGCACTCTTCATAAGTAGATTCAAGCAAACCAGGACCAAGAATCCGGTGAACATCTATTGATGCGCCAATAACATTATCCGTAATCTTATTAATATCCATAACACTCCGTGTTTTTTGATTTTGAGGCTTTTACTATCTTGAGTTTTTTCTCTGTGCTCTCTGTGCCTCTGTGGTTAAGTCTTTTCTAAATCAGTAAAGCATCAGATCAGCGATCTTGTCTGCCCAGCTGGCGAATTCGGGGACGGCGAAGATATCCTGGCCGATGGCGCGGTGCATGTCTGATACCATCATCACCCCCATCTCTCGCTGCGGGAAACGGTTGGCGTAGCTCAGGATATTGCCGTGCACGGTCATCGCCTCGTCGCTGTCTTTGGCACGGATTGCACGTCCGACCAGTGCTGTTGCTACGGCATATTGCAGGTCGATCTCCTTCGGCGTCTCGACTTCCTCACCTTTGATGATGGCATCGAGGTCCGGCATCTGGTCCAGGCTGGCGATAAATGCCGCCAGTTCGATTCCTGCCGCTTTACCGACGCAGGCCTGCAGCGCGCCGGAGAACAGTTCAGGATGGTCCTCGAACTTATGTAATGCACGGTGCGCAAACTCCCATGAGCGAGGGGACGGAAACGCCACCGGGTTCTGCGATGCGTCGAATTCGAACAGCAGGTCCTGGCGAAAACGCAGAAATGCGATAACACGTTCATCGACACCATTGGCATAGGCCCAGGCGACCCAGTCATCCAGGTTGATATCGACCTCGTAATGAGAGAAACGGTTCGCCAGCGGTGCCGGCATGCTGTAAGTCACGCCGCGGTCACCCTGGCGGTTGCCAGCGGCGATGATCGCCCAGCCATAAGGTACTTCATACTCGCCCAGTTTTCGATCCAGGATCAGCTGGTATGCAGCAGCAGAGACACTCGGTGGTGCCGAGGTGATCTCATCGAGGAACAGGATACCTTTCTCACCGTGACGTTTCGCATCCGGCAGCATCGCGGGCACCGCCCACTCGACAGAACCATCGACTTTGAAAGGGATACCGCGCAGGTCACTCGGTTCCATCTGCGACAGGCGGATATCGATCAACGGCGTATCCTGCTTTTCAGCGACCTGTGCCACCATCTGTGATTTACCAACACCAGGTGCGCCCCAGAGCATCACCGGGGTGTGGTGGCCTGACTGCGTGCTGATGTATTCTTTTTCGACGACTGTTAATAGATGGGCTGGACGCATAGCTTTTATATCTTCTGCTTATTATATTTAAATCTTGGGACTGATCTTAACTAAAAATATTAATGGGATGACAACAGCCGTTACAGCTGCATATCTTCGAAACCGGCAAGTTTGTATAATCTCTTCGCCTCTTCTAGGTCTTTTTCTACACCATTGCCTTCCTGGTACATCATGGCCAGCGTGGTGAGAGAACCGACCAGCCCCTGCTCGCCTGCCCTGGTAAACCACTTTACCGCTTCCTGGGCATTTTTTTCGACACACTCACCTTCCATGTACATGAAACCGAGGCCATGCTGTGCGATCGCGTGCCCCTGTTCTGCAGCAGCACGCATAAACTCAGCAGCCTTGGCTTCATTAGCGACCACTCCCAGTCCATTTTGATACATGATGGCGCAGCGGTGCTGAGACTCTGCGTCGCCATTTTCAGCCAGCGGCCCCAGGAACTGCAGTGACTGTTTAAAGTTCTTCGCTTCAAAAGCGGCGATACCACTGGAAAAACTGGCATCGACGTCATCCATATCGATGCTGTCGTTAGATGTTTCTTCTGTCATGATCTTCTCGCATGAAAAAAGAGAAGTTTATCATGGCTGCATCGAACGCATATATCAACAAATGCCTATGAAATGGCTGATTCAACCAGAGTTATTTTAGGGGATTAAGGCTTAGCATCATGGGGTGATACAGTAAAATTTCTTCGCTGCATTACGCCTGAAGCGATATTAATAATGCGGATCAACCAGTACCATTTAACCTCACTTGCCAGTGTTCAGAGCATGATACAAACGATAACAGGGCTGGTCGTACTTTTTACATTTTCCAGATTCATATTTAATCGCAGTTATAACAATGAAACTACAACAGGAACAGGCACGACACATAATTTTGTCATTTTATATTATTATTCAATGCCTTATTATATTTTATTAATGTATATTATATATTAAATCGGCTATTTTTCTCCACCCTTCCAGCGCTATACAAACCGGTTTATCTCAACAACAGTAATTACTACTCCCTCTAAAGGGATATTAACTGCGCATTCCAAAATCAGCTCACACTAGGTATAATTTGCGCCCATTAATCGACTGTACTTTTATGTTCAGTCAGGTGAAGTTCGAAGTTGTTGCCGTTGTGGTTTCAACGATACATTAATAATTTAGAAGCCCTAGAGGATACTAAGATGAATCAAGATTACTACAATGCAGTAACCAAAATGGAAGAAGCTGGTGTTGATCCAGAGTATATCATTGGATGGGAAGGCGGTTACGTATTAAACCCACCTCGTGAAGAGCAGCGTGTTACCGAAGCTTATGAAGCTGGTTACGAAGACGGTAAAGAAAAAAATGCTGATAACTTCAGCAACTGGGTTAAATAAATAATTATTTAATACTAGATAAAAAGCCGGTACGGGTGAAAACCTGTACCGGCTTTTTTTATGCCCATGGATGGACGGTATTTCGCAAGGCGCCAGGCACGGCGATGCGATTATGTCTGAAAAAGATAAAAGCTTGAACCACAGAGACACAGAGAGCACAGAGAGCACAGAGAGCACAGAGAGCACAGAGTTTATTATTAACTGCGCCGAAGGCGCTTAAAACAAGACAAAGCTTTTCTCTGTGTCCTCTGTGCCTCTGTGGTTAATTTTTCGTTGTTAATCTAATCAAAGCATTCCACGGGTAACGCGCTTGAACGCCTTCATCGCATCGGGGATTTCGATATCGATCACCTGGTCGGGAACCCATTTGTTGTCCTTCTCTCCCATCACCTCGCGTACGTGTTCGCCGACACAACGGCGCACCTGGAAGCCCGGCTGATTATCTTCTTCAAAGGTAAAGTTGCTGTATTCATTCATACGGTCGTTCATCAGGCTGATGTATTCACTGCGAAAATCTGTTTCCTTGTCATCAGAAACATCACGACGATTGTCGTGCATGGTTTTTGCCAGGTTCAGTGCCAGCGCGGTGATCAGCGCCTGGCGGTCTTCGGCTGAGTAGTCTTTAGACGAGATCACCCGGTCGACGACGTGGACCAAAAAAGCGGTAAATTCAGCGATGACATCGAGACGCTGAAAATGGGTATCTGTCTGAAAGCCTTCATTTTCCATATGCATGACATTGGCGCTGGCTATCTTCCAGAAGTTAAAACTCAGAACACTGCCGGTCTCTTCCGGCGTTCGCTCTTTATTCTTATCGTTCCACTTGTTTTTAACTCTAATCTTCATAATAACCTCAATCGATGCATAGGTACTGTCATGCAGGGAATAGTATACTGATTGGGTGATTTATAAACTATGTTCCCAGAATGGATATAAAACAGTTAGCTAGCGACGTGCAGTTAAATTGCCACATATCTGATGCCAGGCATGCGGGTAACTATACGCTGTGCATCTACCTGCTGAAGATGCGTGAATTCTATCGCTGGGAGCAGCAGCACACCTTCAGCGACGCCCTGTGCAAAGATGATATCGGCAAATGGCTGAGCCAGCGTGAGGCCTTATGGCAGGAACTGGAAAATGAAGAATACAGCCCGATAAGCATCGGCGACGAGCAGCATGACCCATTCGATTCACAGCTGATCAACCAGGCACTGCAAGACAAAAACCTGATCTATAGCGGTGGTTACGGGATAAAGGACAAACCTCACTTCTTCCTCGCTGAGCTCGAAAGTCACCAGCAGATCAATGACTACAGCATCTATATAAGCGCTAAGGAGTTCGCACGCGACCTCACCTCCCCGCCGGCGATGAGCCACAACAATGTCATCTATATCCGACGTGAATCGTTCAAACGCCTGTTATGGGAACGTACCGATGAATGGCGCTGGAACAAACCGGAAAACGCCATGGCCAGGGCGATCCGCTGCTATGATTTCGAGAATGACCTGGAAGCGGCGCTTTCCAGCATGACAGACAATGAACTGAATGCAGCCGTACTGCATGAGATCGGTGAGATACAGGCGGGTAAAAAACTGTCCGGCTGGCAACAGATGATGTCGGACATCACATTCACCCAGGCAGAGATCATGGCTCGTGCTGTGCGAGACCACTATGCCGACACGCTGCATACGCTGCCGACACTGATCGAGAACAATAACCATGCTTCGATACACTTCTACTTCGCCAACCTGACCAATATGCGCAAACACATCTTCCCCTCGTTGATGGACGCCTATGAGCGCTGGTGCGAGAATCACGATATTGATACGATCGAAAAGATCCTCAGTTCATCGCTCGACCACTGGCAAAATATCTCACAGCAGATGCTTGCTTTACATCAACAAGATGCCGAGCAATGCAGTGTTAGAATTGAGACCTTGGTGAACGACAGCCATTTATAACCGCGATTCTCAGGCCTCGGCTACTGTCGAATTAATCGTTTGGTGAATAAGCAAAACACTAACTGATATGAAGATATGAATAATCAACAAACAACCATCCACGAAGTAAAACCCGGCAGTTTCATCTTCGAAAAAGAAGCGGCACTGCCGCTGGACATCTGCAATGAGATGATCCGTCGTTTCGAGGCAGACACCGAGAACCAGTACCAGGGCAGGATCGGCCAGACATTTACCGAAGACCAGAGCATGAAGCGCTCAACAGACCTGGTCACCAGCGGTAAAGAAAACTGGAAAGACCTGGACCAGGAACTGTTCCGTTCTCTCGGCCGGGCGATTATAGAATTTCGTGAGTCCTTCCCGTTTTTCAAGGGCACATTCAAAGATAACGGTTATGCCATCCAGCGGACTAATCCTGGAGAATATTATCACTGGCATATCGATGGCGGCAGTCACGACTTCGCTGACCGCCAGCTGGTTGCCGTGTGGTACCTGAACGATGTCGAAGGCCCCGGCGGCGAAACCGAGTTCTCCTACCAGCAGGTCAAGGTCAAACCGCAGGCCGGAAAGCTGTGCCTGTTCCCGCCATTCTGGACCCATGAACACCGCGGCGTCACCCTCGAAGCGGGAGTCAAATACATCGCAACCACCTGGGTGGTCTTTGCCTGACAGCATAAGCGAACATAAAAACAACGACAGCATATCCACTTGCCGGCAAAGTATTACCGTTCTAAGATTAACTGTTGCATAGATGGTTCGATGAAAAGATGACCATAGATATCAAACATCCATCCAGCGATGACGAGTACAAAGCGTATTTTCATCTCCGCTGGAAGCTGTTACGCGCACCCTGGAACCAGCCGGAAGGTTCAGAGCTCGACGAGTTCGAAGATGAATCGTTCCATTTCATAGCCGTCGATGAAAGTGAAACCGTCGGCGTTGCACGCCTGCAGTTCAACTCAGATTCAGAAGCGCAGATCCGTTATATGGCAGTCGCCAGTTCACACGAGAGACAGGGTATCGGTCGGGCCCTGATGCTAGCCATGGAAGCATATACAAGAGCTTCAGCCTGTAAACTTATCGTACTGCACGCGCGCGAAGCTGCCGTCGGCTTCTACCAGAAGCTGGGTTACAGCATCGATGAAAAAAGTTACTTGCTGTTTGACGAGATACAGCACTTCAGGATGTCAAAAGCGCTGTAGAAACTTTTAGTAGAATTTGCTCTTCGTCAACTACACCCGCATTTGACGGGGACATAATATAAATGAACAAGCACGGAGGTAAACACTATGAAGACCATAAGACATGGCCTTGCAATCGGTATAGAAAGGGTAAACAACGAATTTTTCCTGTCGTTAAAAGCGGTTGGTAAACTCACGCATGAAGACTATGAAAAGATAAACCCGATGATCGACTCTGCCCTGCAAGGCGTAAAAGATCCAAGGGTTAATGTTTTCATCGACGGTTCCGAATTTGAAGGCTGGGAGCTAAGAGCTGCCTGGGATGACTTAAAACTGGGCCTGAAGCATGGCAACAGCTTTGAAAAGATCGCCATCTTCGGAAATAAAAAATGGCAGGAGTATGCTGCTAAAATTGCTTCATGGTTTGTTTCTGACGAAGCGAGGTTTTTTGAAGACTCAGACGAAGCCTGGACCTGGCTGCAGAAAAGTGATGACTGAGCCTTAATAGAAAACGGATGATGCATCAAAATAAAAAACGTGGTGTATCATCTGTCTAGTCTGGTCTGAAGCGGCCATACAGCATAAAAACATTCACAACAAAGACTGAAAAAGGAATGACACTTGAGTTTGTAGATAAATACTTCAACACATCTGTATTTATAACTTTTGTCAGTTTAATTAACACGTAACATATAGTAAAAACACCTGTTTTCACTATATTCAACGCCTGTGCCTACCAGACACTGCGACGATAGATACGGTACAGGCACACCTGTTATCTGATTTGGGGGTTTGCCTGATAGCTGGATGAGCCGGATAGAGGCAAGCTTACAATTCGTATAAAAGTTAAATGTAACAAAAGGAGGAATCACCATGTCCGAACACAGCAAAAAAGCCGAAGTCGTCCCTGTAAAAATCGAGTTCAACTGAAGCGTGCCATCTAACGCCATTCAGGGAGACAGGAATTCAGCTGATGGATTTTATCTGGCCAACGGATGGCCAGCTTTTTTTAATAAGCCCACACACATACTATCGGAAGCAGTTTATTATAATCACAGGAGCAGATAACCACTACAGTTTAACGCTACTAATGAGGGCACCATGCGGCAAGCACGTATTTTTATCGTAGATGATCATCCACTGGTACGCCACGGGCTAAACCAGCTTGTCGGCGGCGAACCCGAATTCACTGTCGTCGGCGAAGCTGCAACCATGGATGAAGCCCTGAGCAAACTCTCATACAACATACCTGATTTAACCATTATCGACCTGACACTACCTGATGGCAATGGCCTCGATCTGGTCAAGCGCCTGCTGGCGCGGCACCCGAAACTGATCATCCTCATCTCATCCATGCATGATGAAATGATGTTTGCTGAACGCGCACTGAAAGCCGGCGCGAAAGGTTACATCAACAAATCTGCAACGGGTGATGAAATGATCGCTGCCATCAAACAGGTACTCAAGGGAAAGAGATACCTTAGCCAGCAGGTAAGTGCACGGCTGTCACGCAAAACAGCTGGAAAAAACCAGAGGATAGGTCAATCCCCTGCCGAGAGACTATCCAACCGTGAACTGGAAGTATTCGAATCGATCGGTCGAGGTATGGGCACAGGCGATATCGCTTCCAGCCTGAAACTAAGTATCAAAACCATCGAGTCGCATCGTGCCAATATTAAAAAGAAACTGGGACTCTCCTCTGCCGGCGAGTTGATACGCAGTGCCATTCAGTGGTCACTGGAAGCTGAATAAGCAGTGCAAGATCAATTGCTGAAACGCAGGCAAATCATCGTTACAAATATTAACCCCTACCTGCCCTGCTATTTCAACACCCTGTATTTAAGGTTAATATGGAAAGATACAGACCGCCATAAAGTACGGATCGATGTCCCAGAACAATAATAACAAGCAGCCTGGCAAGAAACTCAGCGGCGGCAAGACAAAAACTGCAACGACTGACTCAGGCAAGCCGATAGCTATAGCAACTACAGAGCGCGACATAAACGAACAAAATAATATTGAACAGGTTCGCTTACAAAGCCAACGCCTGCTAGCTATGGTCGAACACCTGCCGGTCGGGGCGATCTATGTTTCCGGCGAGCGCCTGACCCTGAACCGGGAAGCAGAGAAGATTACCGGCTTTGATCGCAGCGAGCTTGATTCGCTGGAGCACTGGTTCAAAAAGCTCTATGGCAAGCGCAGTAAGAAGATTCGCCGTCTCTACGAAAAAGACCGCGCGGCCGGTTTTCCAAAGCGTACTATACCAATCACCATAGTCCGCAAAGATGGCGACGAAAGATTTGTCGATTTCGCTGCATACCGGTTTGACAACCATGAAGTATGGCTCATGTATGACATCACCGAACGAGTAGCAGATGAGATCGCACTGAAAAGCAGTGAAGAACGTCTGCGTTCGATCATGGACAATGCCTCGGAGTCTATCATCGTTATCGATGAAACAGGCCTGATTACCGATTACAACCTGGCTGCTGAAACGATGTTCGGTTACAGTGCAGCAGAAACCCTGGGACATAATATCAGCATGCTGATGCCATCTCCCTACCGTGAACAGCATGATGCTTACCTGCAGAAATACCTGCGGACCGGCATCAGCAATATCATGAATGAACCCCGTGAACTGCCCGCACAGCGCAAGGATGGCTCGATATTCATGATACAGCTATCGGTTAACCAGGTTGCTGATATCGGCCTGTTCTGCGGCATCATGCGTGACCTCACTCAGCAAAAACAGCTGGAGAAAGAGGTCGCCAATATCAGCGCCATGGAACAGGATCGCCTCGGCAAGGACATCCATGACGGGCTCGGCCAGCAGCTAACAGGCTTGAACATGATGATATCCAGCCTGCAGCGCGAAATGATACGTGAGAACATTCCTCAGAGCGAGAAACTTGATGAGATCATACACTACCTGCAGAAGGCGACGTTGTACGCCAGGGCGCTGTCTCGCGGGCTGGCGCCGCTGTCGATCGAGAAACAGGGACTTGTCGAGGCAATAACAGTTTTGGCAACAGACATCAAAAATACCACCGGCATAAACTGCCAGCTCGACTTAACAATGACTACAGATATCGAGGATGAAGCGATCAACATCCAGATTTACCGGATCATACAGGAATCCGTCAACAACGCAGTAAAACATGCGGATGCAGAAAATATCCGCATCAAGCTGCGCAATGCCTATGACTTTGTGCTCAAGGTTAGTGATGACGGCAAAGGCTTCGATGTCTCAGATAAAGCGTACAGCAGTAACCATGGTCTTCGTATCATGCGTTACCGCGCCGGCATTATCGGTTGTGAGCTGAAGATAGAATCGACGCCTGGCAAAGGCACCTGTGTAAAATGCACAGCTCCACAGAAAGCACAATAATCATCTTGTTTTAAGATTTGTCTTCAGCTGCAGGTAAAAGTCGCCCGAAGCATACACATCCTTTTATACGCAACGAACGACTTATTCTTTACAAAAAACCAGAGTCATCGATTATCGCCGCTTTGCTTGCTGCGGCTCACTGCCACCCGGCAATCATCGAGGCATCCTGATAGCAGCAAGTACCGAAAGCAGTCGCTGCATGATTTCGGAGTTTAAGAGTCCAGCTTGAGATGCTCCGTGACATTCTTTTCAGCTTCGAGCCAGTCATGAACCGGGTCACCACCATTAAACCTACGCTGTTCAGCATAATCAGCGGCCACCTGCTTCGTCGCCTGATTCCTTAGAGAAATCTGATAGAAGACCTCACAGCTCTTGAATTTTAGGGGAGTCCCTGATTGTTAATCTATAAAGCTCGCCTGTAACATTATTGTGTGAAAAGCTTAAAGTATTTGTAACATCAAACAAGTAATATCAGCGCTTGTTAAATATCTACTACTTCTAGCATTTACGAAAGTGATTAAAGGCCTCACCTGGAAAAGCTGTTCGGCAGGCCATGTTTAAAAAAACAGACGAAATGGATAACAAATCATGAAAAATGACGAACCAACCGAAGTTGAAACAAAAAAACTGGCAATAGTAGTTATCTCAATGTCAGTCGTGGTGATAACACTGTTCGGTCTCGCTCCCTACGTATAGAAGACTGAAAACAACTTAAGGCCAGTGTAGATTACAGCAGGTTTTTTTGCTGCCAGACAATAATGCAGCGCTGTATGCAGGCCGTGTTTAACTGAAGATTGGGCCAAGCGGTTTTACCGATTCATGCTCCATGATGATGTCGGTCTCATTCATATCACCGCTCACATCGATGTTGACTGATTTCACACCCGGCATAGTGTGCAGTATGTAGGCCGACATCAGCATCAGCATCTTCTCGTTATCCGTCTCGATCGCGGTCAGTATCTTGTTAGCGGCTATCTGACAGCGTTGTTCTGCGTTCGGGTTCTCTACCCAGTCTCGGCTCATCTGATAACCTTTATCCATGTCGGCATCCACCTTTGCGAAAAAGTCTTTTGCTTCGAGCAGGATCTTATCCGGTACTTCGAATGCGTTAGTACGTCCATCGACGATGATATTCAGTTTCATGGCCTACTCTCTTTTAAACCTGTAGTCTGTTAAAATTCGTAGTTAATTATACTAGAATCCGGCGCACCAGATTATGCTTGTTACTATCCCTGAAGTACTAAATAAAGAAGACATCAGTGTTATCCAGGACCTGATGGCCACTGCCAACTTTCGTGAAGGCACTGCTTCAGCGGGAAGCGAAGCCAAAAGAGTAAAAAACAATCATGAGATGTTCATCTCGGAGATAGAGACCCAGCGCCTGAACAACCTGGTGATGGGCAAGCTCGTACAGAACCCGACCTACATCGCCGCAGCATTTGCGAAGAAGATTGCCGCCCCCTTCTACGCGAAATATACCGCAGGCATGTTTTATGGCAAGCATGTCGATGATCCGATCATGGGACCGCCGAACCAGCGTTATCGTACCGACATCTCGATCACGATCTTCCTCAATGAACCGGAAGATTATGATGGCGGTGAACTGGTGATCAGTACTGCGTTTGGCCAGCAGAAAGTCAAGCTGAATGCAGGCGGTGCAGTAATGTACCCGTCTTCCAGTACACACCAGGTCGCCGAGGTAACACGTGGCGAACGCCTGGTAGCGGTTACCTGGTTACAGAGCACGATTCCCGACCCGGCTAAACGTGAAATCCTGTACAACCTGAGCCAGGCACGTGAGACCATGATCAGGACAGTACCCGAGTCTGCAGAACTGGAACAGGTCAGCAATAGCTATGTCAACCTGCTGCGGATGTGGTCGGATATTTAATAACTACTCTATTAAGCAGCTAACATCACTCAAAAGCAAATCGAAATTCGTTAACCACAGAGGCACAGAGGACACCGAGTTTTCTTGTGTTAACAACGTCTGTGTGCGGTGGCAAATCAACAATATAATGTTTTCTCTGTGCGCTCTGTGCCTCTGTGGTGAGCTGTTTTTAATCTTTTAATCACCACAAAAAAAGCAAGACCGGAGTCTTGCTTTTCTTAGCACCTGCAAAATGAATTGCAGGCATCATTGTATTCTGTATTTACAGAGCAACGATGTTTTCAGCTTGAGGACCTTTCTGGCCCTGTGTCACTGTGAATTCAACTTTCTGACCTTCGGTGAGTGTTTTGAAACCTGAACCAGTGATCGCACTGAAGTGTGCAAAAACGTCTGGACCAGATTCTTGTTCGATAAAACCAAAACCTTTAGATTCGTTGAACCATTTAACAGTTCCTGTAGTAGTAGACATATTTCTTGTACCTATTTATATCAAGAGTAATTAAAGCCTCTGTACAAAATGTACTCGGGCGGTTGTGCTGGAAGTATTGCTATTACTTATGTAAAACAGGACGAAATGTCTATAACCTTGTTAAGGAACATCACATCGATTTTTGTGCATAAATATTAAAACGTACTTTCAATCAAGGTCGATTATATACCCATGTATTGAGTAGTCAACGAAATTTCCCTTTTTATTCGTACGTATAAATTCAGCAACAACCTTCAGTCGACAGAAGTCTAGACATTTATTATTACGATTTTATGACAGTAATTTTACATAGCCTTGTCATTATGAAGCATTGAACCGTGCAATGTTTTGCAGGCATTAAAAAAGCCGTGAATAATCACGGCTTTTTTAAAACACGGTATAAACGTTATTCTTAACGTTCAGAACCGGCTTCTTCGTGAGCCATATCCACAACTTTATTTGCCAGTTCCTGGTATTTCTGGCGGTAGCCGTCGAGTTCAGCGCCAGCTTCTGGAGTGAAGTATTCCTGTGGATCAACACCGTTTGCCTGCTCATAAGCTGTAAATTTCTTTTGCATTTCCAGCATTTCTTTAATTAATTCTTGCTTACTGCTCATATCTCTCACCTTTTATATGTGCCAACTCAATCGATATCGGCTGATTTGGACCATTACCGGCCCCTGATAATTTAATTCGTTGATTTTATCGTGCGCTGCATTTTACCTGTATACCTACAAATGGGAAGGCCAAATGCAGCAGGCTTGTTGCAGCACCGATAAACCGAGATCTTAGTAGCCGCCTTTACGGGTACTCTGTGGACAACCACCGATTTTCAGACCTTGCTTTGATGGCATACCAGGGAACATCTCATACATCTCTTTAGAAGAAACTTTGCGACCCCAGAGTTTACCCATCGCTTTCATGATGCCGCGCTCGTTTGGCTCATTACCGTCCAGAACTTCCTGACGTACATATTTAACTGTATCCCAGTGCTCCTCGGTAGGATCAATGCCTTCTTCCGCGAAGATCTCTGCCGCTATCTCTTCGTTCCAGTCAGCGATGTTTTCCAGGTAACCGTTTGCCGTTCTATCTACAGAATCAAGTGCTGCCATGATTAATTCACCTTCTTAATTAATTACTAATTTACAAAAAATTGGCGCGAATATTAGCGGAATGAATTATCTTTTTCCAGTATTTCTAATGGGGTAGTTTCTGCTAAACAAGTGCATAGGTTCACTAAGAAAGGATGGTGATAAACTTGATATATTTATTTATATATATGCTTTAACTTCCTGAAAAGTGTGACTTATCTTCGGTTTCTCCAACCGCTTTAATACCCTTGTGCGGGACAAAGATTCCACAACCGAAATGTCGGTGCGGGCCTATGCCCGACTCCTGTAAAGCCACAGATGATGACTTATCAAGATCAGCGATCATCAGGCTCCTGGTCTCGATCTTTTCACCGTTAAGCTCGAAGCTATGCCCGATACCACACAACATTTTGCGCACCGAGAGATCGCGTGAGTTCAGCTCATCTACAACCAGCTGCAGGAACTCATCTTCAGTCGCACCTTCAGGCACTACGATGTAACGCGCAAAGATCGTGGAGAACGGATCGATAGGCTTGGTCGACATTGTGCCGACCGTCACCAGGTGACCGTCTATATCGAGTGTTTTTCCGACCAGCTCTGTGGCATCGTCTATCCGCGAAGTCGGCACACGTAACTGCATACGCGTCCGCTTTGAAAGGTGGATCAGCTCACCATCTGCCGGCCGTTCCCAGCCATTACCTGAGGCTGCGCCGTGTATCTGGTGGATCCCCGCCTCAGACTCTTCTTTTATCCAGGGCAAAACCTCGTACAGGGCCTGAGACAGTTCCCACGCATGGCGGGTAGGTATCTGTTTACAATCTATCTTGAAACTCAGATCAACCACCTTCTCCGAGGTAGTGACATCATTTTTTTTGTCGTCTTCTTGCCAGAGCATCTATGCACACACCTTTACTAATAAAAAAACTGTAGCTACCACTTTGAAGTAAACGCCGCTTCCAGCTTGTCTTCCCAGTCAGCTGGCGTGTCCGAAAACTGCGGTTTTACATCCATCCGAAAAAAAAGCTCGCCCTCGGCCGCACGTTTTTTGAGCTCTTCTTTGAGCTGCTCGAAGTTCTCCATATCCGGATTCTGTATCATTACTTCACTTAACCACAACATTACTAAACCTCATTACACTCTTATATTATTTACTGTCATTTCCACCATCATAAGGAATCTTAAACATTCGATCATAAGATCTTTCACATTCGTTCAGGATGACAGGTCCAACTGTTTCATTCTTCGCTATTCACTGCATCATAATATCTCGCTCTGTACATCAGGCGTTTCTGATCAGCACTATCTTCAAATCCCGTCCGGTTATGCAGCACGTTATTACAGATAATACCCTGACCGGCTTCCAGCCTTACCTTCACCACATTGGCCTCATCCGCCAACAGGTCATTGATCATTTCGACCGCCTTACGCGTATCCTCGTTATCTCGCCAGGCAATATTTCTTTTTCTGGCAGAAAACCGCATATGTAGCCTGCCATCGGGTTTTACCATAAATACCGGGCCAGCCTGTGCGGCGCGGATAACCTTACCGGCCTCGACATTGTCAGGGATTACCATCGCCTGTGGATGCATCAACGCCTCGATATAGGCAGGATCTTCATCTCGTAACGCGATATACACATTTTCCGGGTTAATCAGCGAATTCACGCCACCATCAAATGCCGGCCTTACACAATGCATAATGATGCCAAAAATCTGTTTATCAAGAGGGTTATAATAACCGTCCGTATGCCAGCTTAATGCTTTGTTTGTGTAAGGAATATACATATTCCCTTGCTGCTCGCGCACCTGCAGGCTGCTGACACTATCTTCGTCAGCCCTCAGATTTGCATCCAGACGATGCATTCCCAGTTGCCTGCCGAGCTCATGGACCAGGGATTTATCCTCGATACCCGGATCAGCCAACTGATAGATAGCCATATTGAATCTGCTACAGCAGGCAATTACGGCTGCCCGCTCATCTGCAGACAGCTGGTATGGATCGGCCACCTCGACCAGCAGCTCGCTCAAAGCAGGACCCCCGGGGCTCTCACGCTCGGCACACCACTGCTGAAAAGCCTTATTGTTACCCAGATTAAAGGGGGAATCGGCTGACAGAGGCTGATTCTCTTGCTGTGACATGTAAAACCATCCCATAACAGTACTGATATATAAGGTGCGAAATCATGCCTAATAAAGCCTTGATTCACAATACCACTATCGGCCGTTAATATTTATTGTTCGAGACATTATATATATGTCTGATTTCATACCTTTGTATACGGACCGAAACTTAAGGCTATGTCTATGTTTTTATTATCATTGAGACGAAATCATTAGACCGATAACAAACACCTGTATCCCATATGGGATAAAGCATACTTTTCCAACCCTCCCATGCGTAGGATTCTACAGTGTGGCGCCGCCACCTAAACTGCGCCCCACAAATAGAAAAGCCCGTTTGGTGTACCCCTAAATACATTAAATGGGATATTGTTAATAAAATAGATTGGTACTAGAATCTGCACCCCTAGTACTAGATCAATCAGTACCTTACTGACTTAAACCATAGCGGCAGACAGGAGAGATTCCATGGCCAAGAAGATTTATGAAACACCGATGCTCGACGAGCTTGAAAATGGCCCATGGCCAAGTTTTATTTCAGGTATCAAGAAATTACGTGATGACCACCCTGATTCACGCATCCAGGAAGTAACCAGCAGCTTACTTGGCCAGCTGGAGCATTCTTACGAAACACGTAAAGGTTACTGGAAAGGCGGCACCGTATCTGTATTCGGTTACGGCGGCGGTATCATTCCACGTTTCTCTGAAGTTGGTTCTGCTTTCCCGGAATCTAAAGAGTTCCACACTATCCGTGTACAACCACCTGCTGGTAACCACTACACCACTGCTATGCTTCGCCAACTGGGTGACAGCTGGGAGAAATACGGTTCAGGCCTGCAAACATTCCACGGTCAGACCGGTAACATCATGTTCATCGGTACTACCACAGAAAACACTCAGCACTTCTTCGATGACATCAATAGCTACGGCTGGGACCTCGGTGGTGCTGGCCCATGTGTACGTACTGCTATGTCATGTGTTGGTGCTTCACGTTGTGAGATGTCCTGTGCGAACGAGCACGGCATTCATCGTCACCTGGTAAACAACTTTACCGATGACGTTCACCGCCCTGCACTTCCTTATAAATTCAAATTCAAAGTATCTGGCTGTCCTAACGACTGTCAGAATGCGATCGAGCGTGCTGATATGGCAATCATCGGTACATGGCGCGATGACATGAAAGTCGACCAGGAAGAATTCAAGAACTACCTGGCTGCTAAAGGTGAAAACGGACGTCAGTACTACATGGACAACATGATCTCACGTTGCCCGACCAATGCACTGGCAATCAACGATGACGACACACTGGCTGTCGATAACCGTAACTGCGTACGTTGCATGCACTGCCTGAACGTAATGCCTAAAGCACTGCACCCGGGTGATGACCACGGTGTAACCGTACTGGTTGGTGGTAAGCGCACACTGAAAATTGGTGACCTGATGGGTACTGTTGTTATCCCATTCAAGAAACTTGAAACTGAAGACGATTACGAAGAGCTGGTAGAACTGGCTGAAGAAATGATCGATTTCTGGGCTGAAAATGGTCTGGAGCACGAGCGTACAGGTGAGATGATCGAGCGTATCGGTCTGGTTAACTACCTGGAAGGTATCGGTCTTGAAGTTGATCCAAACATGGTTGGTAACCCTCGTCAGAGTTCTTATGTCCGCATGGATGGCTGGGACGAAGAAGCTGAGAAGTGGTTCGAGCGTAAAGCTGAAGCGGCTAACGCATAATCCAGCCCCGTAATCTGATTTAAGGGGGGGCGCTTAGCCCCCTTCTAACAAACATTGAATATTTTTGAGGAATAGAAAATGAGTGATGATAACAAACCTCGTTCTCCAATTGAGTCTGGATGCCCAGATGGCTTCCAGTACATGCATCCTGTTATGCGTAAAAATTACGGCGCATGGAAATTCCATGAGCATCCAAAACCAGGTGTACTTCGCCACGTAGGTTACAGCGGCGACGAAATCTGGACTGTCCGTTGTGGTACCCAGCGTATCCTTGACGTTTTCACACTGCGTGAACTTTGTGACATCGGTGATGAATATGCTGATGGTTACATCCACTTCACTATCCGTAGTAACGTCGAATACATGGTTTCTGATCCAGCGAAAGTTGAGCCATTAATCAAAGCGATTACAGATGCCGGCTACATCGTAGGTGGCACCAAGAACTCTGTAACCATGCTTTCTCACACACAGGGCTGGTTGCACTGTGATATCCCGGGTACAGACGCATCTGGTGTTGTGAAATCTATGATGGATGAACTGATCGACGAGTTCCGTAACTGCAACATGCCTAACCGTGTTCATATTACGACTTCCTGCTGTCAGATTAACTGTGGCGGCCAGGGCGATATCGCTATCAACGTCCAGCACACCAAGCCACCTAAGATCAACCATGACCTGGTGTCTAATGTCTGTGAGCGCCCATCTGTTGTTGCTCGTTGCCCGGTTGCTGCGATTCGTCCTGCAATGGTTAACGGTAAACCATCTCTTGAAGTTGACGAGAAGAAATGTATCTGTTGCGGTGCATGTTTCCCACCTTGTCCTCCAATGCAGATCAACGATGCGGAACACTCTAAACTGGCTGTCTGGGTTGGTGGTAACCACTCTAATGCTCGTAGCAAGCCTACTTTCCAGAAACTGGTTGCTGCCGGCATCCCTAACAACCCACCACGCTGGCCTGAAGCGACTGCTATCGTGAAGAACATTCTGAAAGCATATAAAGAAGATGCTAAAGACTGGGAACGTATCAATGACTGGATCGAACGTATCGGCTGGCCTCGTTTCTTCGAAGTTACTAACCTGCCTTTCACCAAGTATCACATCGATAACTGGCGCGGCGCTCGTAACAGCCTGAATGCATCAACTCACATCCGCTTCTAAGCGATATTTGCCAGAAGAGGATAAAAAGTGAAATTTAGTATTCAAGTTAATGAAGGCCCATATCAGCACCAGGCATCTGATAGTGCATATCAGTTTGCCAAGGCTGCTATCGCTGCCGGACATGAAATATTTCGTGTTTTCTTCTATCACGACGGTGTAAACAACGCGACCAAACTTGCGGTTCCACCACAAGATGATCGCGATATACCAAAGCTTTGGTCTGAGCTGTCAAAAGAAAACAACCTTGACCTGGTTGTCTGTATTGCTGCAGCCCAACGTCGTGGCATGATGGACGTCGATGAGGCGAAACGTCAGGGTTTCGAAGATAACAACCTGAAAGAAGGTTTCCGTATCTCTGGTCTTGGCCAGTTGATCGAAGCTGGTATCGAATCTGACCGTTTAGTCGTGTTCGGTGCATAGGAGATATAGATATGGCAGTTAAAAAATTCATGTACGTCAACCGCAAAGCTCCATATGGCACGATCTATGCTCTGGAATCTTTAGAGGTTGTATTAATTGGTGCAGCTTTTGATCAGGACGTTAGCCTCGCATTCATCGGTGACGGTGTATACGAGCTAACCAAAGGTCAGAACACAGATGGCATCGGTCAGAAAAACTTTTCGCCGACCTACTCTGCTCTAGGTGATTATGACGTAAACAAGATCTATGTCGAGAAAGAGTCACTGGAAGAGCGTGGTTTGACATTGGACGATCTTCAGCACCTGGTATGGGAAGATGAAGACGAAGACTGGGCTGAAAAAGACTCTATCCGTCTGGTAAGTCGCGCCGAGCTAGCCGATGTTATGGCTGATCAAGATATATTACTAAGTTTCTAGGAGATTATTCATGGGACTATTACACACTGTAAACAAATCTCCGTTCGAATCTAACACATTCGACACCTGCCTGGGTTATGCAAAGGATGGTTCTACCGTCCTGCTGATCGAAGATGGTGTTTATGCTGCAACCACTGGTACCAGTGCTGCAGACAAAATCAAAAATGCCAGCGGAGTTACATTCGCTGTACTCGGCCCTGACCTTCAGGCTCGTGGCCTGGAAGGTAAGCTGGCTGATGGTATTAAAGTCGTCGATTATGAAGGCTTTGTAAATTTAGTGGCTGAGTCAGACTCTGTTCAATCTTGGCTTTAAATATAATTTTTAATATTACGCTCTCTACGAGGAAATCAACATGTCATCAATCGAAGTAAACGGCAAGCAATTTGAAGTCGATGAAGAAGGTTACTTAGCTAACTTAAACGAATGGGAACCAGCAGTAGGTGAAGCTATGGCCGCTGCAGAAGACCAGGAACTGACTCAGGATCACTGGGACATCATCAACTTCCTGCGTGAATACTACGAAGAATACCAGATCGCTCCTGCAGTACGTGTACTGACTAAAGCGGTTGGCAAACGTCTTGGTAAAGAAAAAGGCAACAGCAAGTACCTGTACGAACTGTTCCCTTACGGTCCTGGTAAGCAAGCATGTAAGTATGCCGGTCTGCCAAAGCCAACTGGTTGTGTATAACACCAGGATATAACCCTTAACTTTTTAAAAGTTAAACGTTATCAAGTTCGGGGGCAGCAGTAGCGTCCCCGTAACTTTAAATAAGACACATTTTCCTGTTCTACCGAGCCTGGCTGATGTGTCTTATTTAAAGTTAATTTAAAAATTACTATTAGAGAAGTTTCAATGAGCGCACTTAGTATTTTGTATGTCATACTTTTTTATGTGGCAATGATCACATTAGTAGCTGGCATCACCAACAAGGTATTGCAATACAAACGTGTACCGGCGCCATTGAAAATCGCTGTAACCCCTGCACCCCTGACGAAGGCGGGCGTCGGCTACAGATTCTTTACCGAGGTTGTTCTGTTTAACAGCCTGTTCCGTGCAACAAAATGGACATGGATATTCAGCTTCCTGTTCCACGCATCACTGCTGCTCGCGTTTTTCCGCCACCTGCGTTATGTGATATCACCCGATTCATTCATATGGCCACTGGTGAACAACATGGTGGTTATGAGCTTCGGGCATTATGCCGGTTTCACTATGGTCATTGGTCTGCTAGGGCTGCTGGCTCGACGCATCTTCGTCGATCGCGTGCGCTATATCTCATCGATATCTGATTACCTGATGCTGATCCTTATCCTCGGCATCGCAGCAACCGGTCTGTCTATCGTTTATGTCGCTCACACAGACATCGTGCAGCTGAAACAATTCATTATGGGTCTGTTCACGCTTGGTTGGACGGACCTGCCTGCTGACCCTGTTTTACTAGCGCACCTGACCATGGTACTGCTGCTGGCATTCATCTTCCCGATCAGTAAGTTGCTGCATGCACCGGGGCTGTTTATGGCACCCACACGCTACCAGATTGACAACCCACGTGAGAAGCGTCACCTGTCGCCCTGGGGTGCTGAATTAGAAGCCAAAGACGGCCGTAACGCTTAGGCATTATTTAGAACAGAATTATTAGAGCTGGAATACCACTGGAAAAATAAGAATGGCTGATTACGAAATACCAGAAACGCGCGAATTCCCCATCATTCCATCCATCATGGAAGGTGCCATGGCGCACAGCACACCGTTTGTTGCTGGTGAAGAATTCCAGTCTGATATGGGCTTCCCTGTCCCCGAGGAACCCGGCAAGCTGATCGATGGCTGGAAAGAACGTTTCCTCGAGTTGATGGAAGAGAAACTCAGTAAATACCGTTCATTACAAGTGTTTATGGACATCTGCGTCAAGTGTGGCGCCTGTACTGACAAGTGCCATTACTTCATCGGTACTGCCGACCCTAAGAACATGCCAGTAGCGCGTCAGGACCTGTTGCGCCAGGTCTATCGCCGCTACTTTACATTCGCAGGCAAATACTTCCCTAAACTGGTCGGCGCTGTCGACCTGACGGAAGATGTCATCAAGGACATGTACAGTTACTACCACCAGTGCTCCGAGTGTCGTCGCTGTGCCGTATTCTGTCCTTTTGGCATCGACACAGCTGAAGTCACCATGGCCGCCCGCGATATGCTTGCAATGATCGGTATGGGGCAGAAATATTCTAACCAGATCATCCCTAAAGTTCATAAGATCGGTAACAACCTCGGTCTGCCTGAACCTGCGCTGGTCGACACCCTGGAAGGTCTGGAAGAAGAAGTCGAAGACGAGATCGGGGTCAAGGTTCGCTATCCTCTCGATGAAAAAGGTGCAGAGATACTGCTGGTTACTCCATCAGCTGACTTCTTCGCCGAACCGCACATCGACGGCCTGATCGGCTACGGTAAAGTTTTCCACGCAGCAGGTGTCACCTGGACAATGAGCTCAAAGGCATCTGAAGCAGCTAACTTCGGCCTGTTTATCGGCAGCTACGAGCACATGCGCCAGATATCTCTGCGTATCCGTGATGCTGCAAAAGAGCTCGGCGTTAAACGCATCATATTCGGTGAGTGCGGACACGCCTGGCGCGTCGCATACAACCACCTGAACACCCTTGCCGGTCCATGGGATTTCCTCGATCAGAACTATCCGATCCCGCAGCATATCCTTGAATTTACCAAGGATTGCCTGGACCGCAACATACTGAATATCGACAAGTCTGAAAACGATCACATGACACTGACCTTCCATGATTCGTGCAACATCGCACGTGCATCACGTATCGGTGACACACCGGGAAGTCAGTTCACTACACCTCGCCAGGTAATACAGGCGGTATGTAATAATTATCACGATATGTCACAGGACACGATCCATGATCAGACATTCTGTTGCGGCGGCGGCGGCGGTCTGTTGACAGACGACCTGATGGAACTGCGTATCAAAGGTGCTCAGCCACGTATGGAAGCGCTGAAGAATGTCAGCAAAGATCATGGTGTTACACATATGGCGGCTATCTGTGCCATCTGTAAATCACAGTTTACAAAAGTTCTGCCCTATTACGGCATGACCATGGATCAGATCGTGAGTGTTCACCAGTTAGTGAGCAATGCGATCATATTAGAAGGACAAGGCGAAGAAGCTGAAGATGACAGCGACGAAGCCGCATAAATAATTTAGCCGTGAATTTATTCACAGCCTTTAGAGAAACGCATTTTAATAACAATTATTTTTGATATAGCCCTGGGGCGACTTCCCGGGTACAAGCAACAGGAGAACTGGCATGGCCACTTCCAACGAAGATATGCAAAACACGAAGTTAACCTTCAGAAAATTTGAAGAAGGCGACCAAGATTGGGGCGGTTTTGAAAACAAGATTTTCAAAGAAGATACATCGCATAAATGTCCTACTTACGTGCACCGTACTCCGCCGTGTCAGGGCAGCTGTCCTTCAGGTGAAGATATCCGAGGCTGGCTGGATATCGTTCGTGGTATAGAAAGACCACCAGAAGGCGTCTCCATGCAGGAATATGCTTTCCGTCGTTCTACTGATGCTAACCCTTTCCCTTCAATGATGGGTCGTGTCTGCCCTGCTCCTTGTCAGGATGGCTGTAACCGTAACCAGGTCGAAGATTTCGTTGGCATCAACTCTGTTGAGCAATACATCGGCGACACTGCGTTCAAAGAAGGTTTCAAATTTGATAACAGCGCTGCGATGACCGGTAAGAAAGTTGCCATCATCGGTGGTGGTCCTGCAGGTATGGCCGCAGCTTACCAGCTGCGTCGTAAAGGTATCGCTTCGACCATCTTTGATGATCATGCAGAGCTCGGCGGCATGATGCGTTACGGTATCCCTGGCTATCGTACGCCTCGTGATTTCCTGGACAACGAATGCCAGCGCATCCTGGATATGGGCCACATCGAAACACGTATGAACACCCGTGTCGGTCGTGACGTAAGCCTGGAAGACGTCGAAAAAGACTTCGATGCAGTTCTATGGGCTTTAGGTTGCTGGACTGGCCGCGGCGTTCCTGTCGAAGGCTGGGATGAAACACCAAACTGTGTATCTGCGGTTAAATTCCTTGAGCAGTTCAACAAGGGTGAAATGAAATATACCGGTAAGAAAGTACTGTGTATCGGTGGTGGTGATACCTCTATCGACGTGGTATCTGTTTCTCGTCGTATCGGCACATTAGCTGATCTCAATGAACTGCCTGAAACAGTGATCAACGGTGACTCATCACATGCTGATCATGACTCTTCCAAGAACGTTCCATGTGACCAGGTAACACTGACAGCGCTGTTCAAGAAAGAAGAGATGACAGCCGCTCAGCACGAAGTTGAAGACGCTACTATCGAAGGTGTCAACATCATGAACGAAGTCATGCCTGTCGCTCTTATCCGTGACGAAAACGGCCGCGCAACCGGTATGAAGTTTGCTGACTGTAAGTGGGAAAACAACGCACCTGTTGCTGTCGAAGGCGGCAAAGAGTACACCGTAGAAGCTGACATCATCGTTGCTGCGATCGGTCAGGGCGGTAACCTCGAAGGTGTCGAAGATTTCAATAACGGTCGTAACCTGATGGATGCGGATAACCTGTACCGTGTACCGGGTAAAGCCAACCACTACGTATGTGGCGACATCGTTCGTCCTCACCTGCTGACCACTGCGATCGGCCAGGCATACATAGTCTCTGAGACGATCGAAAGTGACTTCAACCACATCGAACTGAAAAAACGTCCAAAAGTTGACGTTCACCACTTCAAGCTAACTGAGAAGTTACACGAAGCTGGTCTCGATCCAGAGTCTTACGACGCCAGCCAGCACCATGAAGATGGCCAGCGCGGCACCGATAGCAGTACCTATGCTATCCATAACTACGAAGACCGTTCATCTCAGGAGATCATCACCACTGAAGATATGTTCCTCGGTCACTTCGAATACACCGCTCGTAATCATCGTGATACAGATGTACCTTCTTCTGATGAAGTACTGGGTCACTTTGCAGAGCGTCAGCTGAGCCTGGAAGAAGAGAAAGCGATCGCTGAAGCTAACCGCTGCATGAGCTGTGGCATGTGCTTCGAGTGTGACAACTGCGTAATCTACTGTCCTCAGGATGCAGTTTTCCGCGTCAAGAAAGACCAGTCAACAACCGGTCGTTACGTCGATACAGACTACACGAAATGTATCGGTTGTCATATCTGTTCGGATGTATGTCCTACAGGTTACATCGACATGGCCCTGGGTGACGGTTAGTAAAAACGGTTAACCTGCAGGAGAGATTTACTCTCTCCTGCAGACTGATCAATCACCGTTTGCTAGCAATAGTAGTAGCGGGTATATAAAACAGGTAATCTGATGACAAGATTTTTACGACAAGTTGCAGTTTTAGTTAACGCATTGATAGGCTTGATGCTGCTGTCAACTTCGGCAATGGCTGAAACGCCTTTCCCTACCATTGATGAACCGGCTGGTGAAGCTGAAAAATGCATTCATCCAACAGATGAAATGCGTAGAAATCACATGAACTACATCCTGCATGAACGTGATGAGACCATGCATGAAGGTATCCGTAACGAACCAGAGAGCCTGGCGAACTGTATCGACTGTCACGTAACGCCTGATGAAAATGGTGAGATCGCAAGTATCGAAAGTAAAGAGCACTTCTGCAACGGCTGTCACCAGTACGCCTCGGTACAGATCGACTGTTTCCAGTGCCATGCAGACCGTCCGCAGAAATATATCAACCGTGATAAGCATACTTCATCGCTTAGACAGCAACTTGAACAAGCGCTTGCTAAAAATGCAGGAGTTAACCAGTAATGACTGACTCTACGAATAAATCAGCCGTCGATAATTCAAGACGTGATTTTTTATCTAAAGCAGCAGTTGCTGGCACTGTTACCATCGCACCTGGTGTGCTCCTGCACCAGACAGCACAAGCAGCTTCAGTATCGACAAGGCCGAGTGACGAACCTGTCAGCAGCAAAAACCGCTGGGGCATGCTTATCGATACCGGCAAATGTGCAAATGGTTGTACCGCGTGTGTCGATGCCTGTAACGAAGAGAACGGACTGGTCGGTCACGGCCGCCCTGAAACAGACACCCAGTACATCCGCAAGGTCACACTAAAAGACAAATCTACAGGCCATGAAACATCATTGCCATTGATGTGCCAGCACTGTGAGACCGCCCCCTGTGCTGACGTATGCCCTACCGGTGCTTCTTTCGTGCGTGCCGACGGTATCGCGCTGGTCGACAAGCACATCTGCATCGGCTGTCGTTACTGCATGATGGCATGCCCGTACAAGGCCCGCTCTTTTGTGCATGAAGCTGTAGAGAACCAGAAACTGTCTGCGCCACGCGGTAAGGGTACTGTCGAATCATGCACCATGTGTGTGACACGCGTCGACAATGGCGGCATCCCAGCCTGTGTTGAAGCCTGTACGGCTGATAACCACAACGCCATGATCTTTGGTGACCTGAACGATGCTAACAGCGAGATCTCGATCGCACTGAAAGAACGTGGCGGCAAGCAACTTCGACCTGACCTGGCTTTAAATACTGGTGTTCGTTACCAGGGTTTGAACGAGTAATTAGAGAGTAATAATGAGTAAAATAGAATACACCTCTTTAGAAGGAAAAAGCCTGGGCTACTTCAGTCTGCTCGGCGGCCTGGCTTTTATCATGTTACTGGCACTGGCAGCCGTGTTCTACATGGAACATGAAGGCCACTATGTAACGGGCATGACGAACCAGATCGTCTGGGGCATGCCTCACGTATTTGCTATTTTTCTTATCGTCGCGGCCTCTGGCGCATTGAACGTCGCTTCCATCGCATCAGTGTTTCGCAAGAAGATCTACGAGCCCATGGCGCGACTATCTGCATTACTGGCTATCGCCCTGCTCACCGGCGGACTGATCGTATTATTGCTTGATCTCGGACGCCCTGACCGTCTGATCGTTGCCATGACCTACTACAACTTCAAGTCGATCTTTGCCTGGAACATCATCCTGTACACTGGTTTCTTCGCATTTGTCGGTGCCTACCTGTGGACCATGATGGATCACAATGTCTATAAATTTAAGCCTTACGCAGGCTTTGCTGCGTTCATATGGCGCCTTATCCTCACCACTGGTACAGGTTCCATCTTCGGTTTCCTTGTAGCGCGTTCAGCTTATGATGCGGCACTGATGGCTCCGATGTTTATCATCATGTCATTCTCTTTTGGCCTGGCCATCTTCCTGCTGGTACTGATGGCAACCTATAAATGGACCGGTATGGAGCTGGGTGACGCTGTCGTCAACCGTCTGAGAAACCTGCTTGGTGTATTTGTCGCATCGGTGCTCTATTTCACGGCGGTTTATCACGTGACCAACCTGTACGCGACACAACATCACGGTGTCGAAAAATTCCTGCTGATGGAAGGCGGTATCTATACCACGATATTCTGGGTCGGTGAAGTCATCATCGGCGGCCTGATACCACTGGCGCTGATCTATGCGCCTGGTGTCAAGAACTGCCGCACTACTCTGGGCCTCATATGTACCATGATCATCATCGGCGGTATGGCGAAAATCTACACCATCCTTATCGCTGGCCAGGCCTACCCCCTGGAGATATTCCCCGGATACGAAGTTAGCAGTTCATTCTACGATGGCGTAATCAACAGCTACACACCTAGCCTGCCTGAAATAATGCTTGGTTTAGGCGGCATGGCGTTGACCCTGTTCATCGTTGCATTTGCACTGAAAGTGTTACGCTTCCTGCCTACCTCACTGGCAGATACAGCTGTCGATCCACACGCGAAATAAAACAAAATATTATCACCGCAGAGGCGCGGAGGTACAGAGATAAAACTTTTGTTAATTTGCGCAGCGGGCGCTAATAACAAACATTACTCTGCATCTCCGCGCCTCTGCGGTGAATAGTTTTTTTCTTCTGGTTTCTACTGTAACCTGTAACCATGTCGCGAATCTTTATCTCTGCCGCACACAAATCCTCTGGCAAAACCACCGTCAGTATCGGCCTGTGTGCGGCTTTAAAGCAACGCGGTATGGAGGTGCAGAGTTTCAAAAAAGGACCTGATTATATCGATCCCTACTGGCTGTCGCAGGCCACGGGCAGGAATTGTTATAACCTCGATTTCTACACCATGGAACGAGATGAGATCCAGTCGTTGATGTACAACAAATCACAGGGTACCGACATTACTCTGATTGAAGGTAATAAAGGATTGTATGATGGCCTGGACCTGGATGGCAGTAACAGCAATGCCGCCCTGGCCAGGCTCACCGAGACACCGGTCATCCTGGTACTGAGCGCACGCGGCATGACCCGTGGTATAGCGCCGCTGATACTCGGTTACCAGGCCTTTGATAAAGAGGTTTCTATCAAAGGCGTCATCCTCAACCAGCTCGGTGGCTCACGCCATGAGAGCAAACTGCGCAGTGTAATCGAACATTACACCGATGTCGAAGTCGTCGGTGCCATACATACCGACAAACGTTTTAACATCGACGAACGCCACCTTGGCCTGGTGCCAGGTCATGAAGATCCTTTCTGTGAACAGAAGATCGCATTGCTCGCTGACGCGGTCAATGACCAGGTAAACCTCGATACCGTACTTTCTATCGCAAACACTGCCCCAGCACTGAAACTCGATGAACCGATACCGCATGTCAAGACTGAGATAGTAGAGAAAGATATTAGACTTGGTCTGGTTCGCAGTTCTGCTTTTGGCTTTTATTACCCTGATGATCTACAGGCTTTACAGGATGCTGGTGCCGAGATAATCGAGATAGACCCTAGCCATGAAACTGAACTTCCAGAGATCGACGCCCTGTTTATCGGTGGCGGCTTCCCTGAGACGCATATGACGGAACTGGAAGCCAATAAGAGCTTACGAACAGCCATTAAAACAGCTATCGACAGTGGGCTGCCAGCCTATGCAGAATGCGGCGGTCTGATGTATCTCGCGCGCTCGATCCAGTGGCACGACAGACATTGTGAGATGGTAGGCTGTATCGATACGGATATCATCATGGAAAAACGCCCACAGGGACGAGGCTATGTACAGCTACAGGAGACCGAAAACGGACTCTGGCCCCGGCCCGCTAACTGGAAAAAGGACAATATAATCAATGCTCACGAGTTTCATTATTCGCGCTTTAATAAAGTTGGGAATGATGTACAATTTGCCTTTGAAGTTAAACGCGGTATGGGCATCAACGGAAAGTCTGATGGTTATGTATACAAGAACCTGCTGGCGAACTATACACATCAGCGAAACACCAGGAAAAACCCATGGGCAAAACGGTTTATTGACTTTGCCAGAGCCCACAAGAACCTTAACCAGTAACAATTATTAAAAACTATGATTACAGTAACTCCAGCTGCAGCTGCACAGATCAAACTATCTGCTGACCAGGGTAAAGCCGAAGGCATGTCACTGCGCATCGCTGCAACACGCAATGAGGACAACAGCATCCACTACGGCATGGGATTTGACGATAGCAAGGAAGATGATGTCACCGTCACTACCGAAGACATCGAGATCATTCTATCTGCTTCCAGCGCTGAATTATTGAAAGACACGACTATCGATTTCGTCGAACTTGAACCGGAAAAATTTCAGTTCATCTTCCTCAATCCAAACGATCCAGACTACGTACCACCATCTGAATAATCCGGCAAAATCGATTACATTCTATGGCTGAGACGTCGACATTCGAATGGAGCCCTTCTTCACTGAACCTGCTCTATCGGATAACCAGTGCATTAAGCTCAGCCCATGAAGAACAGCAGGTGCTCAATGATTTTCTCGTATTATTGAAACAGCACTTCAACGCAAAAGCCGGCTCCATACAGCTGATTACAGATGAGGGCCTGATGGACCTCATCGCTTATTTCGGTATCACCGAAGAACAGGCGAACAGCATCCAGCATGCCCCCATCGATGGCCACCTGTTCAGTTTCGAGACAGATGTCATCGATGAGATACAGATACGCAAGAACGAGTTGAGTATCGATACCCTGCCGCCGAAGCAGCTATGCATACCGGTACGTTTCAAGATCAGGACCCTGGGTGTTATCAACCTGTTCGTCGACGACGAGATCGGTATCAATGAAGAGATGGCTTACCTGCTGCTCTCCCTCGGTGCACACCTGGGTGAATTCCTTGAACGCACACACAGAGAGAAGAAGAACCGCCTGCAACTGATCATAGATGAGCGCAACATCATCGCTAACGAGCTGCATGATTCACTGGCACAGACACTGGCATCGCTGCGTTTTCAGGTACGGATCCTCGACCAGAGCCTGCAACCGGTCGGCGACTTCATGGCCTTCAAGACCATCGATTCGGTGGAACATGCCCTGGATGAAGCAACGACCGACCTGCGCGAACTTATCGCACACTGCAGGGTACCTATCGAACAGCAGGGTCTGGTTCCAGCGGTGAAACGCGCTGTTGAGAAGTTCCGTAAGGAGACGGGGATCCACATCCTGCTGCAGTGTGAGGAACAGACATTGCTACTACCATCCAACATGGAACTCAACGCCTACCGCATCGTTCAGGAAGCGCTCACCAATATCAAGAAACACGCCAATGCCTATATCGTGCGCGTGCTTCTCACGAACAATGACGGCAATATCCGCATACTGATCGAGAATGACGGCAAGGGCTTCGACCAGGAAAAGATTCACAGCTCTGCAGGCGACCACCTTGGCCTGACCATCATGAAAGAAAGGGCCAAGCATCTCGGCGGCAAGCTAAAGATCGAAAGCGAACCGGATGAAGGAACGCGGGTCGAGCTGCGTTTCAGTTATAAGGACACTGAATCTGATTCGTGATAAATTCAGCGTATTAAACAAAAACTCAAAATAAAAGACTGAATAATACCTATGCGCGTAATAATCATTGATGACCATGCACTATTCCGGGATGGCCTCAAAGGCCTGCTGGAACAAAGAAGTATCGATGTTGCCGGCGTTGCTGCCGATGGCAACGAAGGTATAGAACTGGCGAAACAGATTCAACCGGATATCATCCTGCTGGACCTGCGTATGCCCAATATGGGCGGCCTGGATACCCTGCCGATATTACGTAGAGAACTGCCGTCAACACCGGTAGTGATGCTCACCACCAGCAATGATGAGAGCGACCTGATCAAAGCCCTGCGCACCGGTGCCCAGGGATATCTGCTTAAAGACATGGAGCCGGAAGAACTGGTCGGCGCATTGCGTGACATAGAAAATGGCAAGAACGTCGTCGCCGCCGACCTGACCGATGCCCTGGCCCGCATGGTACAGGGTGAGACCAGCATAGATGATGATGACGGTCCCTTCGCCGAACTTACACCCAGGGAAACAGAGATTTTATGTCTGCTCGCAGAAGGCCAGAGCAACAAGCTCATCGCACGCAACCTCGGTATCTCTGACGGCACCGTCAAACTGCACGTCAAAGCCATCCTCAGGAAACTTAATATCCATTCACGTGTCGAAGCTGCCGTGATGGCCGTGGAACACGGTCTGCGCAAAAAAGAAAACAGCTAGCTATTCTCACCACAGAGGCACAGAGGTCATAGACGTTTAAAAGCATTAAAAAGATTTTCTCAGTGCCCTCTGTATCTCTGTAGTTCGATGTTTGTAGAATCTGCTAATTCACACTACTTATTTCTTCTCTAAAATTATAAAATTAAACGATGAAAACATTTGCCCAGATTGCCAGTGAGATCGCTCCCAAAATCAAGGAAATGATGCCCTGGGATGCCGAAGAATATCTCGAGGAACACCCGGATACACTCGTCGTCGATATCCGCGAAACGCACGAGTACGACACCATGCACATCCCTGATTCGGTAAATGTACCCCGTGGCATCCTGGAAAATGCCTGTGAATGGAACTTCGAGGAAACAGAGCCGGAACTGGTTACAGCCAGGGAAAAACCGGTACTACTGGTCTGCCGCTCAGGCAACCGTACCACCCTGGCCGCCTATACGTTGCAGCAGATGGGATATGACAATGTTATCTCTCTGAAGACTGGCCTGCGCGGCTGGAGTGATTATGAACTGCCACTGGTGGATATCGAAGAGAAGCCGGTCGATATCGAAGACGCAGATCGTTATTTTGCCAACAAGATCCTTCCTGAGCAGCGTGATCCTGCCGATAAAGATTAAGTAGTATCCTGATACTTTTAATCAGTTTTCTACTTACTTTTTCTTTTCAACATTTACTGCTGGTTTTTTCTTTGGCTTTGCGGTTCTCGCACCGCGGGCGAGGTACTCCTTCCTTCGTTTGATCATTTCTTTTTCTGACGCTGCTTAGGTACGTGGATTGTTACCACGGGTTTCGCCTGATTTGAGCATTAGGTGTTTAGCATTTACCTGGGTTTTTTTGTTTGACATTGCGGGTCTCGCCCCGCTGGCGAGGTACTCTTTTGCAACAGCCCAAAAGAGTACCCAGAAAAGGCCGCCACGTCAGCTGCGCCCCTGTAAAAGGCACAGGGGGTCCCATTGAGGCAATACTGTGATCATGATGTGCCAGAACTCGCACACGTTGAACAGCACGTGTGCTCAGACAGCTGGCCCAGAAAGCCCATGCTAACAGTACCGCCTCAATGGCTTGCTAAGGTGGGTTGAAAGTCAAAGTCACAAACAAAAAAATAAAAACTAAAGCAAAACAGTTGTTATTGATTGGCTTCATGCTCATACAAGGCATTCGTTATATTCTTTTCGTTTTTCGTTTTTTCTCTCCCTTTTTGTTTGCTGAATTGCGCACTGTTGGTAGAGCAAATTCGCCACCGATGGCGAATTTAGCCTTGTGCGCCCGGATGGCGCATCAAGGCGGGCTCGTTGGCAACAGTGTGCAATTCAGGCACCCCGAGCGCTTTTCTCGGGGCAAACAATGCGGGATGGCATTCTTTTGGTTACTTTTCTTTTGCTACTGACTAAATTTGTTCGGAACAAATTTGAACGAGCTCTGCTCGGCCCGTAGGGTGAATAACATGGATGTTATTCATAAAGAAAAGTGACTCGCCGTATCAAGGCGAAACTCGTGGTAACAATCCACGTACCTAAGCAGCGTCAGAAAAAGAAACAATCAAACGAAGAAATGAGTACAGTACCTCGTACTGCGGGGCAAGACCCGCAAACCCTAATAAGACCAACTAAATATCAGGAATAATTAAAAGAAAAACTCAATCACGACCATAATGCTTATGTTCCTTCCGATACTTCCCTGCCTTCTGCGTGATCACCCCCTGTATCACCTCCTGCCCACTAATCTCGACCGTATCGTACAGGTCGTTCAATGGCTGCAGATAATATTTGCCGTCGACAATACGCAGCTGACGAAATATATACTCGTTGTTATATTCCGCCATCACATAACAGCCATCACGGATAGCTCCAGCCGGGTCGATAATAATAACCGCACCCTCGGCAAACTCGGGTAACATGCTGTCACCTAATACACGTAATGCGAACGGCTCACTGGCCGCGCAACCGCTACCTGAATCCATAGAATCACCCTAAAAAACTGCATTCGAAAACATCACGTATTATACCTTTTCTGCTGGCAGCATAGCACTTACAGAATGTACGCATTTAGCTAACACATACCAGGCAGTATCAATAATAATAAATTTATGTCCCTCACCTGCAACCTTAAACTCGTCGCAACTCGATTAGCGACGAGTTTGAAACGATGCCAGAAATGAATGTTTTACACTAAGCTCCGGTAATAATTCACTATTAAGGGATAGTAAGGCTTATATATAGCATCATGGGGGCTGAAATTTTTCTCAATTTAAGGTATTCTCCCCTGCCTGAAAAAATTCTACTAATAGCCTGATGTCGACGATTAAAGATTTATCTGATACAGAGCAGCGGACCGCCAGCACAAGATCAAAAGTGTCTGGCCCGGTCATGATATCGAGCTGCAGCTAGCTATTGTGTAACACACGTATTACAGGTTCATGCAGACCATGCAGCAGACCTGCGAGAAGAAAAAGAAAACAGTAAAACTCAGACTTTAACAATTCATTATTGAACAAATCCATTTATAAATTATTTCGAGGAACATTATGAAAAAAATGAACGCATTCTATGCGCAATCAGGTGGTGTAACTGCAGTAATCAATGCATCAGCTTCTGGAGTAATCGAAACAGCTCGTAACCACAAAGACAAGATCGGCAAAGTCTATGCCGGCAACAACGGCATCATCGGTGCCCTGACTGAAGAGCTGATCGATACCAGCAAAGAGACCAAGGCGACAATCGCCGGCCTGCGCAGCACACCATCGGGTGCATTCGGTTCTTGCCGTTTCAAACTGAAGAGCCTGGAAGACAATAAAGCTGAGTACGAACGTCTGATCGAGATATTCAAAGCACATAACATCGGATACTTCTTCTACAACGGTGGCGGTGACTCAGCTGACACCTGCCTGAAAGTATCGCAGATCGGCAAGAAGATGGGTTACCCTATCACTGCCGTACACGTTCCAAAAACTGTCGATAACGATCTGCCTATCACTGACAACTGTCCAGGTTTCGGTTCTGTTGCAAAATACATCGCCGTCTCTACAATGGAAGCAAGTTACGATGTCGCTTCTATGTGCAAGACTTCAACCAAAGTATTCGTACTCGAAGTAATGGGACGTCACGCTGGCTGGATCGCAGCTGCCGGCGCCATGGCTTCAACTGATGAGCATGAAATTCCGATCGTTGTACTGTTCCCTGAAGTCAAATTCAACCAGACTAAATTCCTCAAGGCAGTCAACGACAAAGTGAAGAAGTTCGGTTACTGTTCTGTTGTCGTATCTGAAGGCGTGGCCTGGCCAAACGGTAAATTCCTCGCTGAAACCGGCCTCAAAGATGCATTCGGCCACAGCCAGCTAGGCGGTGCAGCACCAGTCGTTGCAGAGATGATCCAGAGCAAACTGGGCCATAAATACCACTGGGCCGTTGCTGATTACCTGCAGCGCGCTGCGCGTCACATCGCGTCTAAATCAGATGTCGAACAGGCATATGCTACTGGTAAAGCCGCTGTTGAATACGCTATCAAAGGCCATAACTCAGTTATGCCTGCTATCAAGCGTACCAGCAACAAGCCATACCGCTGGAAGATCGAGATGGCGCCTCTGAAGAAAGTTGCTAACGTCGAGAAGATGATGCCGAAGAGCTTTATCTCGAAAGACGGTTTCGGCATCACCAAGAAATGTCGCGATTACCTGGAACCACTTATCCGTGGTGAAGATTACCCTGCGTACAACAAGAATGGTCTGCCAAAATATGTACAGCTGAAGAAAGTCATGGTCGCTAAAAAGTGTCCTGACTTCAAGATGAAGTAAAACTGTAGTATCAGGCACATGGCACTCGATAAATCATATGAACAGATCACCACACACCTCAATACTGGTAATGTATCGGGAGAAGTGATGTACATCCATGGACAGGAAGCGGCTGATTCTCTGATCCGAGAGTATGGCCTGGATAAACAGTGGACTATAAAATCAGGCACAAAATTCGAGAGTGCCTTTAAGAGTTAAAAAAGAATGCCTGTTCTGCTTAATCGCGACAGGCATTTTTTTGCCAACGATAAAAAAAGAGAACGTATATGAAATTAATATTATTAGGCGGTCCTGGTGCAGGTAAAGGTACACAGGCAGGTTACATCACAAAAAAATATAACATCCCTCAGATTTCTACCGGTGACATGCTGCGTGCTGCAGTCAAGGCTGGTACACCAATGGGTCTTGAAGCCAAAAAAGTAATGGATGCCGGTGGCCTGGTAACCGACGATATTATCCTTGGTCTGGTAAAAGATCGCATTGCAGAAGATGACTGTGCCAACGGTTTCCTGTTCGACGGTTTCCCACGCACGCTGGCGCAAGCCGATGCACTGAAAGATCAGGGTGTCGATATCGACGCCGTGGTAGAGATCGACGTCGATGACTCTGAGATCATAAAACGCATGTCAGGTCGCCGTGTACACGTTGCATCGGGGCGCACCTACCACGTCGTGTTCAATCCACCTAAAGTTGAAGGAAAAGACGATGAAACCGGTGAAGACCTGATCCAGCGTGACGATGATCAGGAAGAAACGGTCAAAAAACGACTTGATGTATATCATGAACAGACCGAACCACTTATTGCATACTACACACAGTGGGCAAACACAGGCGAAGCAAAAGCACCTAAATATCATCACATTGCTGGTATCGGCAGTGTCGAGGATATCCGGGATGCTATCTTTAATGCCCTCGAAAGCTAAATAGACAATCATCAAAAGCCCTGTAAGCCAGGGCTTTTGATTTTGAAAATGAATATTTCAACTTTTATTACGGAGTCTAAAAATGTCTACTGAACTACTCATAGCACTGCTCTGTTCCCTGCTCGGAATAGGTTACGGTGTGTTTACGATTTTTAACGTACTTTCAAAGCCGATGGGCAATGAAGAGATGGTACGTATACAGAGCGCAATCCAGGAAGGCGCACAGGCGTACCTGAAACGCCAGTACACTGCAATCGCTGCAGTCGGCGTCGTCGTCTACCTGGTCATCATGTTTGCTCTGGATACGACGACTGCGATGGGATTTGCCATCGGCGCGATCTTCTCCGGCCTCGCCGGTTTCATCGGCATGAACGTCTCTGTACGAGCCAACTCGCGTACCGCTGAAGCAGCACGTACCGGTATCGCGCCGGCACTAGATATCGCCTTCAAAGGTGGCGCTATCACCGGTATGCTGGTGGTCGGCCTTGCCCTGCTAGGAGTTGCCGGTTACTACGCCATCCTTATGTCCATGGGAATGGAGATGACTGAAGCCCTGCATGCCATGGTCGGTCTGGCATTCGGTGGTTCACTGATATCCATCTTCGCTCGTCTGGGCGGCGGTATCTTCACCAAGGGCGCTGATGTCGGTGCCGATATCGTCGGTAAGGTAGAAGCCGGTATCCCGGAAGATGACCCGCGTAACCCTGCGGTAATCGCGGACAACGTCGGCGATAACGTCGGTGACTGTGCCGGTATGGCAGCAGACCTGTTCGAGACTTATGCCGTAACACTGGTTGCCACCATGCTGCTCGGTGGTCTGTTACTGAAAGACGCCGGTGAACTGGCTGTTACCTACCCGTTAATGCTGGGTGGTATATCGATCATCACCTCGATCATCGGTGCCTTCTTCGTAAAGACGAAAGATGGCGCAAAGATCATGAATGCACTTTATAAAGGCACCCTGATCTCAGCGATTCTCTCTGCCATCGCTTTCTATTTTGTCACCGAGCACATGATGTCCGGTATCGAAGGTTACGAGTCGATCAACCTTTTCTATTCGGCGCTTATCGGTCTCGGCCTTACCGTTGCCATGATAGGGATCACTGAATATTACACCGCGACAGAATACGGTCCGGTCAGACGCATCGCTGCTGCTTCCACTACTGGTGACGGTACCAACGTCATCGCTGGTCTGGGCATCTCGATGAAGTCAACGGCGGCACCTGTATTGGCCGTCTGTGCCTCTATCTGGGGTTCTTATGAGCTTGCAGGACTGTATGGTATCGCAATCGCTGCGACTGCGATGCTGTCTATGACCGGTATCATCGTCGCACTGGACGCCTACGGCCCTATCACCGACAACGCCGGTGGCATAGCCGAGATGGCGGAACTGCCGGAAGATGTTCGCAATACCACTGATGCACTCGATGCTGTTGGTAATACCACCAAAGCCGTTACCAAAGGCTACGCCATCGGTTCTGCTGGCCTGGCGACACTGGTACTGTTTGCCGATTACACCAACACCCTGAAATCGGCTGGTATGGCAACCTCTTTTGACCTGTCGAATCACATGGTCATCATCGGACTGTTCATCGGCGGCCTGATCCCTTACCTGTTCGGAGCCATGGCGATGGAAGCGGTTGGCCGTGCTGCCGGCGGTATCGTCAACGAGGTTCGTCGCCAGTTCAAAGCAATGCCAGGCATCATGGATAAAACAGAGAAACCTGATTACTCCAGGGCTGTAGACATGCTGACCAAAGCCGCGATCAAAGAGATGATGATCCCATCACTATTGCCTATCGCTGTGCCAGTCATCGTCGGTATGACACTGGGTGCACAGGCCCTGGGTGGCATGCTGATCGGCACCATCGTCACCGGCCTGTTCGTCGCTATCTCTATGACCACCGGTGGCGGTGCCTGGGATAATGCCAAGAAGTACATCGAAGATGGCAACCATGGCGGTAAAGGTTCTGATGCACATAAAGCAGCTGTTACCGGTGATACCGTGGGCGACCCGTACAAAGATACAGCGGGACCTGCGATCAACCCATTGATCAAGATCATCAACATCGTCGCACTGATGATGGTGCCGCTGCTGTAACTTTACAGGATTAAATCTACAGACTAAAAAGCCGGGTCAGAAACGACCCGGCTTTTTTTATGGTTCTACAACCAGACTCGAATATTAAACTTGTGCTTAGTTAGCTTCACCCTTATTCCTGAATCGTAGATCTTTATAGTAGTTGATCAACCCGTTAGTTGAGCTGTCATGGATATCTGTCGGTTCATCATCATCAAGCTCATCGAGAATACTCGTCGCCAGCTGCTTGCCGAGTTCGACGCCCCACTGATCAAAGGAGTTGATATTCCAGATGACACCCTGGACGAATATCTTGTGCTCATAGAGGGCGATGATCGAACCCAGCGTCGCCGGACTCAGGCTATTAAACACGAAGGTACTTGTCGGACGATTGCCTGGAAATACTTTATTAGGCAGTAACGCCTGTATCGCATCCTCGTCCATACCCGATGCCTTTAGTTCATCATAGGCCTCCTGTTCGGTCCTGCCTTTCATCAAGGCTTCGGCCTGGGCAAATACATTAGACATCAAGGCACGGTGGTGCCTGGCGATACAGTGAAAGTTTGATACCGGCGCCAGAATATCAGCCGGGACCAGCTTCGTACCCTGGTGCAGCAACTGGAAGAAAGCATGCTGGCCCGGAATGCCTATCTCGCCGAATAATACCGGGCCTGTTGTGTAATCCACCACCTGCCCCTGACGGTCGACGCCTTTGCCGTTGCTCTCCATATCCGCCTGCTGCAGGTAGGCCGGAAACTTGTGTAGATGCTGGTCATAAGGCAGCACAGCCGTGGTCTGCGCGTCGAAAAAGTTGTTATACCAGATACCCAGTAACGCCATGGTGACCGGAATATTCTCCTGCAACGGCGCATTCCTGAAGTGCAGATCGGCTTCATAGGCACCGCGCAGCAGTTCGTCAAAATTGTCCTCGCCGATAGCGATAACAATAGGCAGGCTGATGGCAGACCACAGCGAATACCGCCCGCCTACCCAGTCCCACATCTGGAATACGTTGTTTTCGTCGATGCCGAAAGCTTTGGCGGCTTCGACGTTTGAGCTGACGGCGGAAAAATGTTTATCTATATAGCGGTCAGAACCGGCCGCATTGATATGCCATTGTCTTGCCGTCTCGGCATTGACCATGGTGTCCTGCGTGGTGAAGCTCTTCGAGGCGATGATGAAAAAAGTCGTCGCCGGATTCAGGTTTTCCAGCGTGTCATTGATGTGGTTCTCATCGATGTTAGAGACATAGTGGATATTCAGGTCATGAAGTGAATACGGTCTCAGCGCTTCGGTGACCATCAACGGACCAAGGTGTGAACCACCGATACCGATATTGACCACATCCGTGATTGGCTGGTCGATGTAGCCACGCCACGAACGCGTGCGGATCGCTTCGGCAAGTTTCTTCACGCGGGCATTCTCTTCGCGAACCGCAGGCATCACGTCTTCACCATCGACCATGATCGCCTCATCGCTCATGTTCCGCAAAGCCGTATGCAACACTGCCCGGTTTTCTGTCTGATTGATCGCTTCACCAGAAAACATCCTGTCAACCCACTGAGCGATATCACAGTCTTCAGCAAGACGAAGCAGCTTTTGCATAGTGCTTTCATCAATGATGTTTTTTGAATAGTCGAACAGGATATCGTTCAACTTGAGAGAAAACTTCTCAAACCTGTCAGGATCTTGTGCGAACATATTACGCATATGTTCATGACGTATTTCGTTGAAGTGATCTTCGAGTGCTTTCCAGGTATTTGATTGGGTTAGTTTAGACTTCGGTAAATTAGACATCAGTTCAGTTAAATATTCTGCTTGATAGCGGTTTAATTAGGTTATCTCGTAATAATGACAGCTATGTGACCGCCAGTCGAGACAAAGTAAAAAAAGTTTGCCATGGCACAGTGTCCGGACTATTGACCTGCGTCAACATCACAACGCAGAAGTTAGTTAACATCACCACTATATATCATCGATGCCAAACAATCTAAGGGGATTTAGAAATGACAGCTAATGCCACATCTTACGTATACTCATTCAAAGACGGAGACGGCAAGAATAAAAAGCTGCTGGGCGGTAAAGGCGCCAACCTCTGCGAGATGACCCAGATCGGTATCAACGTTCCTCCAGGTTTTGTCATCAGCACCGAAGCCTGCCTCAGTTACCTGGCTACGGAAAATCGCGAACTTCCGGAAGACCTGATGGGACAGGTACGGGAACAGGTGAAGCGTCTGGAAGAGGATACCGGCAAAGGCTTTGGTGATGCTGACAACATGTTGCTGTTATCAGTACGCTCCGGTTCTGCACTGTCTATGCCAGGGATGATGGACACTATCCTCAATCTCGGCCTTAACTCGAAAACGCTGCCCGGACTGATCAAGAGCACCGGTAACGAGCGCTTCGCCTGGGATGCCTACCGCCGTTTCATACAGCTGTTTGGCAAGGTCGCACTCGGTATCGCCGACGAAGAGTTCGACAAACCGTTCGACGCCATCAAGAAACGTGAAGGCGCCACCCTGGATACCGACCTGACTGCAGATAACTTCCGCGAGATCAGCGATGTCTTCCTCGACGTGGTCCATGGTGAAACCGGCAAACCTTTCCCTGAAGATGTTTACGAACAGCTGCAGCTCTCCATCAAGGCGGTATTCAATTCATGGATGGGAAAACGCGCTATCGATTATCGCCGCGAATTCAAGATTACCCCGGACATGGCCAACGGCACCGCCGTCAATATCCAGACCATGGTGTTCGGAAACATGGGTGATGACTGCGCCACCGGTGTCGGTTTCACGCGCAACCCTGGAACCGGCGAGAACGTGATGTTCGGAGAGTTCCTGGTCAATGCCCAGGGCGAGGACGTAGTCGCCGGTATCCGCACACCGAAGCCGGTACACGAACTGGCTGATGTCATGCCCAGGATGTACGAAGAACTCGTTGCCCTGCGTGATCGCCTGGAAGGCCACTACCACGAAGTGCAGGACTATGAATACACCATCGAGAAAGGCGTACTCTACTGTCTGCAGACACGTGACGGCAAGATGAATGCTACTGCCCGGGTGAGAACATCTCTGGAGATGAGCAAAGAAGAGTTGATCACCCGCGAACGCGCGCTGCTACGAATCAATCCGGAAGAGCTGGAACAGCTGCTGCACCCTCGCCTCGACCCGGATTCAAAAGAGATGCCTATCGCCCATGGACTACCTGCTTCTCCTGGTGCCGCCTCAGGACACATCGTATTCGATGCTGACAGTGCCGAGTTAGCACGAGATGAAGGCACCAAGGTCATCCTGGTACGCGAAGAGACCAAACCTGAAGATATCCATGGCTTCTTTGCCGCCGAAGGCGTGCTCACCAGCCGTGGTGGTAAAACCTCGCACGCGGCCGTAGTCGCACGCGGCATGGGTAAACCCTGTGTCGCCGGTGCCGAAGGTATCGAGGTCGATGTCGAGAAGCACATCGCAAAGGTCGGTAATACCGTGCTGCATGAAGGCGATGTCATCACTATCGATGGTGCCAACGGTAATGTCTACATCGGTGAGATCGCTACCGTGCCACCCAAGTTCTCCGATGAACTCCGCACTCTGCTGAGCTGGGCCGATGAGATAGCCAACCTGAAGATCATGTGTAACGCAGATACCATCGAAGCGGCTACCCAGGCTTCTGATTACGGCGCTATGGGCATCGGACTATGCCGTACAGAGCGTATGTTTAACGCGCAGGACCGTCTGCCGCTGGTGATCGATATGATCCTGGCACAGGACAAGGCCGCCCGTCAGGAAGCACTGGACGTACTGCGTCCGATACAACGCGGTGACTTCAAGGACCTGTTCAAAGTGATGGCACCTCGGCCGGTAACCATCCGTCTGCTGGACCCGCCTATCCACGAATTCCTGCCTAATGAAAAACAGCTGGAACAGGAGATCGAACACCTGCGTTCATTGCGTGACACGGTGAATGGCGTCAACGACCTGATGAACACCATGCACCTGCTGAAGCGCAAGGCAGATGTAAAAGCGCTGCCAAAACCTTTTGCTCCCGGTGGCCGCGAACTGGTCGAATCTGCCATCGCCAAGAAACAGCAGATGCTGCTAAAAGTACGCGAACTGTTCGAGGTCAACCCGATGCTCGGGCATAGAGGTGTACGCCTGGGTATCACCTACCCCGAGATCTACGAGATGCAGGTACGGGCGATCCTCGAAGCGGCTGCCGAATGCAACAAGGAAGGCTTCGAAGTTTGTCCCGAGATCATGGTGCCCCAGGTCTGCACCGGTAAAGAGCTTTCATGGGTCAGAGATATCGTGGACACGGTACACGCAGAAGTAGAGGAACAATATGGCACCAAACTGAAATTCAAATTCGGCTCCATGATCGAAGTGGTACGCGCCTGTATGCGTGCCGGCCGGCTGGCCGAGATTGCCGAGTTCTTCTCTTTCGGTACCAACGACCTGACACAGTCAAGTTTCTCATTCTCACGTGAAGACGCTGAGAACAAGTTCCTGCCGCTGTATGAAGAGAACAATATCCTTCAGGACAATCCATTCGAAACACTCGATGTCAAAGGCGTCGGGCGGCTGATGGAGATCACGGTACAATGGGGACGCAAGACCAACCCGGATCTGAAAGTCGGTATCTGCGGTGAACAGGGCGGCCATCCGGAATCGATCCGCTTCTGTAACCATGTCGGTCTTAGTTACGTTTCGTGCTCGGCGCCACGCGTACCGATCGCCCGCTTGGCCGCTGCACAGGCCAAGCTGACAGAAAATGAATACAGCATCGAATAAGAAACTATAAGTCAATATTTAAGATTAAATTAATTCATATTATTCAATATATTACATATCTATCTTAATATTTTACTTAACATATAATTCGCGTCATAAATGATCAGGACGCAACGTTTTTCAGGCACAACGCCGTGCATGTTGTTGATAAAACTGCTGTTAGCAGCAGGGGTATCAGTGATCCCGTTACCAAAATTTAACATAATATTTTACTATCTCATTTCAGCAGAAGAGATCAATCGGAAGTAAAGCTATGAGCAAAGTCGAAAGTCTAGAAAGTTCTCAGGTCAAATCTACAGCAGGCACTGCAGAGAAACCAAAGTCTGCGGACAGCGAGAAGCCGAAGGTGAATTGTAAATACCCGGGCATCGAGACCGTTATTCATGGCAACGGCGCGGTTGCACATGTGATGGGCCATGTCTGCGGCGGCGTCATCGGCTACCCTATTACACCTTCCACTGAAATCTCCGAGTTGTTCGAGGCATACCGCGCAAAAGGTGGCTGCAATGTCTGGGGCAAACATCCTTTCTTCTTCGAACCCGAAGGTGAACACTCGGCACAGAGCGGCGCCATGGGTGCGACACTCACCGGCGGCAAGTATGTATCCAACGCCTCCTCCAGCCAGGGGGTGCTCTATGGCATCGAGTCGCACTACGTCACCGTAGGCAAGAAGATAGGTGGTTTCGTGCTGCAGGTCGCAGCGCGCTCGGTATCGCGGCACTCGCTCAACGTGATGGCCGGACACGATGATATCTACGCCCTGTTACCATCCGGTTACACGATACTGTTCGGCAGCAACCAGCAGGAGGCCGCCGACCTTGCTGCCATCGCCTACAAGGTCAGTGCAGAATCCCTGGTTCCGGTCGTCAACGCCCTGGACGGTTTTGCCACCAGCCACATGCTGAGTGAGGCACGCATGCCTGAACCGGAACTCCTGAAGCAGTTCCTGGGCGATCCCGCCGGGCGCATCAAGTGCCCGACTCTGGCCCAGGAGATGCTATATGGCGCCAAGGGACGTGAGTTCCAGCTCGGCGAATATCTGCGTCGACACCAGGGTGATATTCCCGCTTTAGACCGGGAAGCCCTGGTCGCTTTTATCGAAAGCCGCGGCGACGATATCGAGGCCGACAACGAAGGTGCCCTGATCGGTGAAACCCTGCAATGGATACCCGCCGAGCTGCATGCTCAGTGGCGCCGGCAGTGGCTCAACGCCTTCGAGAAAGGCACCCGCCAGCGCGTGCCGGCATTGATCGACGTGAACAACCCCGGCCTCACCGGTGGTGTGCAGAACCAGCCGGATTTCCAGGCAGGCATCGTCGACCACCGCACCCACTTTGCGAACGAGGTGCACACCTTCGTACGCCAGGCCATGGACGAGTATGGTGTACTGACCGGAAGGCGCTACCTGCCGGTTCGCACCTTCATGACCGACGATGCCGACTATGTCATCGTCGGCCTGGGGTCGGTCACCGATGACGCCGAGGCGGTCGCCGAACATCTGCGCAGCCAGGGCATGAAGGTTGGCGTGGTCTCCATCAAGATGCTGCAGCCCTTCCCGGAAGGTGACGTGGTCGCAGCCCTGAGCGGCAAGAAGGCCGTTACCATACTCGAGCGTTCTGAGACCACCGCGCTGACCACCCTGGTCACGCAGGCCATGTTCAAAGCGGCCGAAAATTACACCCTGATCCGCCACGAATGGATTCCGCCTATCAAGAGTATCCCCAAGATCAGTACCGGCATCTTCGGACTGGGTGCCCACGACCTGCAACCCCGGCACCTGGTCGCCGCCTTCAAGAACATGGAGAACGTACTCAACGTGCCGTTTTTCTACCTGGGTTCCCAGTTCTTCGAGGAGAACCCCGCGCCGGCCACGGCGAAGCTGCAGCAGCGGTTGCGCGACGCCTATCCCGAGACCGAGTTCATGGCCTTCGACCTGGAGCCCAACCCCTCGCTGCTGCCTGACGAGGCCCTGCGTATCCGTTTCCACTCTGTCGGCGGATACGGCACTATCGCCACAGGCAAGCTGCTGACTGACATCCTCGCTGGTGTCACCGGCATGCATTCCAAGTCGGCACCCAAGTATGGCTCGGAGAAGAGCGGTGCCCCGACCAACTATTACATCACCCTGAGCCCCGAGACCATCAAGCTCACCAACGCGGAGCTTGAGGACGTAGAAGTTGTGGTCTCACCAGACCACAAGGTATTCAGCCACACCGATCCGCTCAAGGGCCTGATCGAGGGCGGTAGCCTGATCATACAGTCAGGCAGTTCGCCTCTCGATACCTGGAAGGAACTGCCGGCCCATGTCCGCCGGACCATCCGGGAGAAGAGCATCCGCCTGTTCGTGGTGGATGCTTTCGGTGTCGCGAAAAAACACGCTCCCTCACCGGACCTGGAGATACGCATGATGGGTATCGCCTTCATCGGCGCGGTCTGCGGCAAGGTGGAGCAAGTGGTATCCGGCGCCCCGGTGGACGTGATCCTGGAAAAGGTCCGCGCCCAGGTGACCAAAAAATTCGGCGCCAAGGGTGAAGTGGTAGTAGAGAGCAATATGGCCGTGGTCCAGGAAGGGCTGGAAGCCACCCATGCCGTTGATTACCAGACTGAGGAATTTGTCAAAGCCGAGCAGTTGGCGGCGGTACCTGCCGGCCCGGGCGTCGAGGTGTCAGCCTCCATGCTCAAGTCCACGGGCAGCGCCAGTGCCAGCGGCATGTTTGACGCGGAATACTACGCCAGGACTATGACCGATCGGTTCAAGGATGGCAGCATCTCCGAAGCGCCTGTCATCCCCGGCGTTGGCATGTTTATGCCCTCGGCCAGCGCCGCCCTGAGGGACAAGGGTCTGTTCCGGCTAACGGTACCCCGTTACACGGCGCACCTTTGCACCGGCTGCATGGAGTGCGCCCTGACCTGCCCCGATGGCGCTATACCCAATACCGTGCACGAGATTCACGACCTGTTGCTGACCGCCATCAAAGAAGTTGACGTGACCGAACAGCAGAAGGAACTATTGACCGACCAGGTATACCCCATGGCCAACGGCATACGCGATGCCTACCGCAAACTACCCGCCAAGGACGATCGCTCCTTCAAGGACATCACCGCCGACGAGGTGGCGAGCATGGGCATCGACAACCCCACCCTGAGGCGCAGCTTCGAAAAGCTGGTGGAAGCCCTGGCCGTCTACCCGGTGGTCAAGACCCGGCCCTTCTTCGATGTCATGGAAAAGGAAAAACCAGGCAGTGGCGGTCTGTACTCGGTGAACGTCGATCCCTGGAAGTGCAGCGGCTGCGGCGAGTGCGTCGACGTCTGCGGTCCCGGCGCCCTCACCGTACAGCAGCAAAATCACGGCACGCAGGTCTCCCTGCAGAACAGTTTCCAGTTCCTCAGCAAGATGCCCAATACCGCGAAACGCTTCACGGAGAATGCGATTCAGCCCGGTGGCGACAGCAAGCGGCTGATCCTGGACCACGAAAACTACTACGCCATGACCGGTGGCCACGGCGCCTGCCGGGGCTGCGGCGAGGTTACCGCCCTGCGCCTGCTCAGCGCCACCAACCGCGCACTGCACGAACAGAAACGCCGTCGGCACATCACTGAACTGGAGGAACTTGTTGACAGCCTGAAGGCAAAGACCGAGTCCTTCGAGCCGGACGATCTGGACCCGAACCGACGCCAGCGCATGGAACGCACAGCCGACATCCTGGAGAAACGTCTCTATCGATGGGAAAGCGGTCCAACGGGGATGGGGCCGTCCGGGGCCACCATCGCCAATGCCACCGGCTGTAGTAGCGTGTATGCTTCCACTTTCCCCTTCAACCCCTACACCGTGCCCTGGGTGAACAGCCTGTTCCAGGATTCGGTGCCGGTCGCCAAAGGCATCTTCGAGGGACTAAGCGCCGATGAGGCGGACGACTTCGCCGCCCTGCGTACGGCCAGGCTGGACCTGTCAGATCAATATGATCCCGAGGAACATGATGGCTTCTTCCGCACTTTCTACTGGCAGCAGTTCTCCAGTGAGGAACTCTATCTCTTGCCAGCAGTAATGGCCATCGGCGGTGATGGTGCCACCTATGACATCGGCTTCGGCGCCCTGTCACGACTGCTAGTGACGGCAACGCCGCTTAAGATTGTGGTGCTGGATACCGGGGCCTACTCCAACACCGGTGGCCAGACATCTACCGCCAGCTTTACAGGCCAGGACTCTGACCTGACCCGTTTCGGTGTGGCTCACCGGGGCAAGCACGAGGATCGCAAGGAACTGGGTCTGATCGCCGCCTTCCACCCCAAAGTGCTGGTGGTGCAGACCAACTCCGCGCTGCAGGGACACTTCATGAAAAACCTCATGGGATTCCTGAACTACAACGAGTCCCCGGCAATATTCAATACCTACACCGCCTGTATGCCTGAGCACGGCATCGGTGATGATGTCGGCAACCGTCACGCCCGTCTGGCAGTGGAATGTCGCATGAGCCCGGTGTATGTACACGACCCGCGCAAAGGCGATACCCTGGCGGAACGTTTCTCCCTGGAAGGCAACCCGGACATCGGCAAGGACTGGACCACAGGCACGCTCGAGTACCTGGACGAAGACGGCAAGGCACAGCTCAAGGAAATCCCCCTCACCCCTGCAGACTTTGGCGTCAACGAGGGCCGATTCAAGAAGCATTTCAAACCCGTAAAACATGGTACTGCCAAGGGAGAAGCAGAGCTGGTAGCTCTGCATGAGTACATCGATCTGGATGCCGGTGACAGTCACGGCAAGACCCCGTTCATCTGGACGACAGACGCCAGCAAGCGACTTATCCAGATGGAGGTGTCCAGCGATATGGTGGCACTCACCCTGGAGCGGCGACGCAACTGGCGCATGCTGGAGTACCTGAGCGGTCTGCACATCGACCGCATGGAGCAGAGCCATAGCCACGAGGTGGAAGAATGGCGCAGCAAGTACGAACAGGCGAATGCAGAGAGAGAAGCCTCTATCGACTCCATCGCCCGGGGCATGGCCGAACTGGCTGCCTCCTCCGGCGCCCCGGCGGCAGGCACGCCAGCCGCTGGCTTCTCCGTCTCCGTAGCGCCACCGACTGCTGCCGCGGCGCCCGCCGCCGAGGCCGGCCCTGCAGGTGATCAGCCCCTGGTTGAGATTACTGATGAAGACATGGCGCTATGCACCAATTGCAAGACCTGTTATGAGGACCTCGGCGAGCTGTTTGAAAAGACCACGATCATGGTCGATGGTGAAAGCAAGGTGGTAAGCCGGGTGATTCCGGGCATCTTCGACAAGATCGAGATCACCCCCGAGCTGATCCAGCGTGCCAGGAAAGTGGCCGACAACTGCGATGCTGAGATCATCCGCTTCCACAGCCAGGGTTGAACAGGAGACCAGAGATGTCAGATCATTCAGAGCAAAACCCGGCTGCCGCTAGCGGTGAAACCACAGCCAAACCCAGTCATGTTTACCACCGGGAAAACGTCGATCGTTACATCCAGGCCAACCGGGAGATGGAGGCTACCCGCAGGCACCTGGCCGACGCCAGCGAGGCCATACATGAGCTGGAGGGCTCCGAGGACGTCGCGGTGTTCCAGAAGCAGATCGACCTGCTAAAACGACGGCTGTACGAACAGCCCGAGTTCTTCCACCAGGTGTTCATCTCCGAAGGCAGCAACGCCATTACCTGGGAATTCCAGCAGCCGGAGCTGGGCAAGGATTTCATCCGCGCCTTCTGGAACCTGTTGGTCCGGGAAGACGCCATGAGCACCGTGCTCATGCGCTTCATCTGGAATGTGCCCCTGGGTTACAAGCGCAAGTTTATCCGTGCCCTGGATACTCACATGAAAGATCGCTACCCCATGTTCGAGGGCCTGTCCCAGGGCTGGCCTGCCGAGAACGGTATCTCGCCCTACATCCGTCCGCCGGCCGAACGTTGCAAAGACTTCGACCTGGTCAGCCAGGGCTACCTTGGCTATATGGGGCTGGGTTATAGCGCCAGGGAAGTGGAATTGCTGGTGTGGCTGGAGGTACTGCGGGACAAGCAATGCGAAGACGGCCCCTGCCAGGTAGGCGTGGAAATCCCGGATCAGGAAGAACCGAAAGGCGGCTGTCCGGTCAGGATCCATATCCCGGAGGTCCTGCGCCTTATGGGTGAAGGCAATTTCAGGCGTGCCATGGAAGTGATCACCGAGTCCAATCCCCTGCCCAATGTCACCGGTCGTGTCTGTCCCCAGGAAGTGCAATGCCAGGGGGTCTGCAAGCAGACCAAGCGTCCGATCGAGATCGGCCAGATCGAATGGTATCTGCCGCAGAGCATGAAACTGTCGGCGGATTCCATCGACGATATCGGAGAGGTCGTCAGTCCCTGGGCCAAAGCGGACAGGCCACCGATCGCCGTAGTTGGCTCAGGCCCCTCCGGCCTGATCAATGCCTACCTGCTTTCCAAGGAAGGTTTTCCGGTAACCGTGTTCGAGGCCTTCCACGAGCTCGGCGGCGTGCTGCGCTATGGTATTCCCGAGTTCCGCCTGCCCAATGAGCTGGTGGACGACGTGGTGCAGAAAATCCGGTTATTGGGCGGGCAGTTCGTGACCAATTTCGTGGTCGGTAAAACAGCTACCCTCGAGTCACTCAAGCGTGCCGGCTTCTGGAAAGTCTTCATCGGCACCGGTGCCGGTCTGCCGAAGTTCCTCAACGTACCCGGTGAGCATATGAACGGCATCATGTCCGCGAATGAGTTCCTCACCCGCGTCAACCTGATGCAGGGCCATCGTGAGGGCTCGGAGACTCCACTGCCAGAAACCGATGGCAAACATGTGATCGTCATCGGTGGCGGCAACACCGCGATGGATGCCGCTCGTACAGCCAGACGCCTGGGCGGCAAAGTCAGCATCGTCTACAGGCGTACCCAGGAAGAAATGCCTGCTCGTGTGGAGGAACTGCATCACGCTCTCGAAGAAGAGATCGACCTGAAAGTGTTGCGTTCGCCCAAGGCGTTCCTCGGCGATGAAAAAACACATTTCGTCTCCCATGCGGTGCTGGACATCATGGAGCTCGGCGAGCCTGACGCATCAGGGCGGCGTCGCCCTGCAGCCACGGGACGCGAGGATACTATCGAGGCTGACCTGGTGATCATGGCCCTGGGCAACGCCACCAATCCTATCGTCAAGGATTCGGAGCCTGATCTCAAGACCAGCAAGTGGGGTACCATAGAGATCGTTACCGGCCAGGAGACTTCCGTGGACGACGTCTATACCGGAGGCGATGCGGCCCGGGGTGGCTCAACCGCCATCAACGCTGCGGGCGATGGTAAAAAGGCTGCCCTGCAGGAGATCAACGAACGCGTCCCCTTCAACGCCAGTGAGATCAGGGAACTGGTGGCCCGGGCGGAACACTATACCAAGCAGGGACAGGCGCGGGCGGAAATCATCGCCGTGACCGATCTTGGATTAGGCATCGTGGAGATGGAGGTACGCGCACCCCTGGTAGCGAAGAATGCCCGGGCGGGCCAGTTTGTCCGTGTACTGCAGGCGGAAAAGGGCGAACTCATTCCGCTCACGCTGGCAGACTGGAATAGCGAAACAGGAACTATCACCCTGGTCATCCAGGGTCTCGGCAGCAGCTCAAAGATGATCAATCGTATGCAAGTAGGCGAAGCCCTGGCGGGTGTCGCCGGCCCGCTGGGCAGGCCCAGTGAACTGCATCGTTATGAGAACGGCGAGACCGTCGTCTTCACCGCAGGTGGTGTTGGCCTGCCGCCGGTCTATCCCATCATGCGTGAGCACCTGCGACTGGGTAACCATGTCACTCTCATCGCCGGTTTCCGCAGCTCCGATGTCATGTTCTGGACCGATGCCGGTGAACGGGTCGAAGAACTGCGCGCAGAGTTCGGCGAACAGCTCGATGTGATCTACGCCACCAATGACGGCAGCTACGGCGTCAAGGGTTTCGTCACCGGACCGCTCGAGCAGATGCTGGAACAGAACAAGGCAGGAAACGGTCGAACCATCGGCGAGGTGATTACGATTGGGCCGCCACTGATGATGCGTTCCGTCAGTGACCTGACGCGGGGCTATGGCGTGAAAACGGTGGCCAGCCTTAACTCTATCATGGTAGATGCAACCGGTATGTGCGGTGCCTGCATGGTACCCGTCACGATAGACGGTAAGATGGTTCGCAAGCATGCCTGCATCGACGGTCCGGAACTGGATTCGCACATCATCGACTGGGATAAATTCCTGCCCAGGTTCCTGCAGTTCAGAGAGCAGGAAGAGAAGAACAAACTACGACATGGCTTAAACTAGGTTAGCTTTTATTACGCTGACTCACTTTCAGTTTTTGACATAAGACAAGTTATAAAGTCGAAGATAGTTTTACAATTACGCGTACATTATTTTTCACAGGGCATTCAAACGGGGAACCTTCATGGCAACGACTAAAAAGAAAGCAGTCACTAAAAAGACAGTCAAAAAAAAGGCTGTAAAAAAGAAAGCAGTTAAAAAGGCTGCAGTAAAAAAAGCTGCGCCCAAGAAAGCCGCAACTAAAAAAGCAGCCAGCAGTGCCAAGATCAAAGTCACGCATGAACAACATCACAAGATGATCTGTGAAGCGGCTTATTACATCTCACTCGATCGCACATCTGAGACCGTCAATCCAACAGAAGACTGGTTACAGGCAGAGGCAGCGATCAACAAGATCTGCATTATTGCCGATTAAATAAAGCGGACGCTTCTGGCAGGCTTGCCTGGCAACCCCACTGCCCACAAACCTGCCAGATATGCGGCTCTAGAAACTGCTAGAGAAGCCGCAGTAAAATAATCAGTTTTTACTGTTACCGGTATACAGGTCACACTCGATACCGCAGCCTGTTTCACCATAAATCAATCAAGACTAATTCTATTGATTGCCGGACAAGTTGTGCTAATGTTATGAGACGACATACAGCTTTCTACGAGTGGTGCAAATGAAAAGAAGAACAGTAATAAAAAATCTGCAGCTAGCAGGATGTCTGATCACCAGTTTATATGCATGCACCAGTTCCGCCGACTGGTCTCAAAAACACCCCTACGGCGGATACAACAATGGCTATGGCGATTTTCCACCGGTCGACATCGACCAGCAACTTTCAGGCAATATCGATGAGAAAGATTCTGCACAGAGCCAACCTCAAGCGGTGCAGAGCACAGAGACAAAGGTCACGCAGCAACACCCTTCTGCACTGACTAACACCACTCAGAATACAACAGCGCAAACACCTCAGCCGGCCGTTCAACAACATGCCGTTCAACAACAAGCCGTTCAACAACCGGTATACGGCGGCTATTACCAGTATAACCAGGCACCGTACGCGTATAGAGCACAACCATACTATAACCGTAGCACAGGCTATAGTGGGCCATGGAATAACAACCGCTATGGTTTTAGTGGACCATGGAATAATCGTGGTTCTGGTTTTAGCGGACCGTGGAACGGCGGTAACAACGGAACGGGTTTTAGCGGCCCATGGAATAACAACGGTTCAAGCTACAGCATGCCCTGGGGCAATAACCGATCAGGTTTTACCCCATGGGGCAATGGTGGCCGCTGGGGCTGGTAACGGTATTTGAGATATCGTTGATTACCTAGTCGAAGACAAATGCAAGACTTTTATTTCTTTTTCAATACTCATTCCTTATCCGGCAGAGGCCCGGGCTTCATCGATGACACCTTTGCTCAGTAAGTAACTGACGATTTCTTCTGCAAGAATATCGGGCGTCTTCTCAGCGGCCTTCAAAACCAGTTCAGGTGTGATGGGCTCTTCATATGGGTCATCGATACCGGTAAAACCTTTTATCTCACCTGCCCTGGCTTTCTTATATAAACCCTTGGGGTCACGTTGTTCACACACTTCGATAGGCGCATCGACGAAGACCTCGATAAAGTCCTCTGCCTGTAAACTGTTTCTGACCTTATCGCGATCGATACGATATGGACTGATAAATGCAGTCAGCACGATGATACCTGTCTGTGCGAAGATCTCGGCAACGGCACCTATGCGTCGAATATTTTCTTCCCGGTCAATCGCGGAAAAGCCCAGTCCAAATCGTTGCGAGAACAGCTCACCATGTAAATCACGCAACATTCCAGGTCCGGCATTGAGACCATGACGGACGTTATCACCGTCAAGCACAACGCTGTGGATACCTCTATGGTGCAGGATATGGTCGAGCGTATTCGCCACCGTGCTCTTGCCGGAACCGCTTAAACCGGTAAACCAGATCACGCAACCCTTATGACCATTAGTCTTTTCCCGCATCTGACGTGAAACACTGTGTTCGTGCCAGGTCACATTCGTATCATTATTCATACTAATCTCTCAGCTCAATTGAGCTTCCATCCTTTTTAATTCTATAAAAACAACTCGCTGCCAACATCACAGCTATATGATTCTTTCGCCCTCTGTACCATGCTCGTCATCTTTGGGCTCTTCTACGATGGCGATATGCGCATCATCGCAGAATGGCTTGTGCCGCGATTGCTTGCAGCCGCAGAACGCGACCATCACTTTTTCTTCTGCGACAAACCTCACCGGTTCGAATGCTGTCCCCTGGTGAGAGCCATCGCAGAACGGCTGCGACTTGCTAAGACCACAGGCACACCACCAGTAGGTTTTTCCTGCTTCAACGACCACCCCGAACGGCCCTTTCCTTGCAACCACTGCTTCTTCACTCATAGCACTCCCCCATTAACACGACTCAACAAAATCAAAAATTATACAGTAACTGTCTGGCTCATCGTCGAGCAAAGTGATGCGACTGCTATACGCTATCAGTCACACCATTATCGAGATGCCCTACCTTCACCAGTATCAGCGTTTCTTCTTCGACCCTGGGAAAATGTTTACTCATGTGCGGGCTTCGTATCCAGCTGCCTGCGGGGTATTCGCCATGCTCATCAATAAACCGGCCAGTGATGACCACGATCTCTTCTCCACCCCAGTGTGTATGCGGCTGAAATACTTCATTCTCCGGCCACAGGACCAGTGCGGTACTTTCTGTATGAAACGCATGCAAGGGCAGTACTTTCAGGTTACCGATACCCGGTCGCCAGCGCTGGTCTTGCGGCCGCAGCGTGACCTGTGAAGTATCATAAGCCTGAAACTGATCGAGTTTCACGAATAGCGTGCAGCCGGTTTCAGTGAATGGTTTATGACTGGAGCCCGGAGGATTGCGCAGATAACTGCCTGCAGGATAATCGCCGTTCTCATCAGAAAAAACACCCTCCATGACATAGATCTCTTCTCCTTGCGGATGGCTATGCTGTGGAAAATATGAACCGGGCTCAAACCTGACAAAACTGGTCGTGTGCCCGGACTCTTCTGCTTCTCTTTCCAGGTGGATACGGGAAACACCGTCTGCCGGACTTTTCAGCCACTGTGTTTCATCTGGACGTACACAGGCAATTTTTGAGAAGTCCATATTTAATAGATAATCGTTATCCATAAGCATTCATCGTTCCTGTGCTGTTTTAAGCTGGAAATTCATAGTCAGAGAGAGCATGCACTTGTAGATCATCAACCGGCAACCCTGAATATGACCACATCTCGAACAATAGATTCACTCATGCGATGTGACGCTGAAAATGGCAGTGCCTCGAAACCGCCCTGTTCGAATGTCTCGATCAGCGCTCTGCGTTTTGGAATATAGCTATTGAATGCCAGCACGATCGCCCCCTTTTTTTTCAGGCAATGCTTCCAGGCCTGGACGCTCTCGTCGATGACCGCCAGGGGGTTTCTTGTTTTGTCCGTAGTGAAATGCTGCACGCCATATGGCAGGTCGCTGACCAGCAGATCGAACTTGTCCTTTTTAAAGATCTGGTCTGCCTGTCGTGCATCGCCCACGACGACACGCATGCTCGTTTCTTCAGCACTGAAATCGAGAAACTTACCCGATCCATTCTTGTGCGGCTTACCGATAAAACCGTCCGTCATCTTATGTTTCTGCCGATGCAGCTTGCTCCATTTTTTCAGGCTCTGGCGTATATCAGCGATGGCTTTTACATCCTGCTCGATACCCCTGGCAGCGATGCCATAACGCATGGCCCATAACAGCGTGGTTGCCCTGCCGCACATCGGGTCTAATAATTTAACAGCCTTTGCCGGATCAGTGCCCGAATCATTAGCAATGGCAGACAGGCCGACATTGATCAGCATCTGGGTAAGCCGTTCGTTGGTTTTACCACGGTATTTAGAGCCAAAAACAAAATCATCATGCAGGCGAAAATCAGCAAGCTTATCAATCGGGATAAGCGCGACTTCTTCGCCGTTACCTTCTATCGAGTAAAGCCCCTGTACGAATGACAGGCGCAGCAACCGGGGGATGTAAGACTCCTCGCATTCGAGTTCGAAAAACTCCAGTGGTCCTGCCTGGCGATATGCTATCTCCTTTCCTCCAGTCACCAGCTGCAGTTCCTGTTCGGCGACCTGAAGATAGTCTTTGAAATAGGCGGATCTTGCCTCGGGGGAAATTTGAGCAGCTATTTTTCTCATGCCAGGAAGATAACACACTCAGTCTGTCGTATTTTTGTTCTCATAAACGTCGATTATTTATAGCCGGAAACACCGACAGTTATATCATGGCTCTTTACTGAGGTCTGCGAGTTCATGCGCGTGCTGCTCCCAGTTCTGGCCGTCAAAAGCTTCGATATTTATCGCTACCGGCTGCGGATCGAGACAGCGTACATTAACATCATAACCATCAGGATTGGAACGCGGGATATAGAATGATTTTATGCCGCAGGTCTTACAGAATTTATGTTTGGCTTCACCCGAATCAAAGGTATAGGTCGTTAGATACTCTTCACCACGCATCAGGTTAAATTTTGATCCAGGAACGATCAGGTGAAGGTAACCCGACTTCGAGCAGATCGAACAGTTACACTCATGACAGTCGACCACTTCCGGTACTTCGACTTCATACTGTACCGAGCCACAATGGCAACTTCCTCTATATATCATCTCTACAGCACCAGCTATCTGCTTCGTTGATAGAGCATAGCAGTAAACGTACCGATGCCATAACCGACAAAACCTAATACCACTGAATACAGCGGAAGCCAGATGAATATCAGGGCAGATGATGAGCTACTCGTCTTTGTCCCCTGCCAGTCCAGGTACCAGGTAAAATGATAGAAGATGCTAAACAGGACACTGAACAACATAAAACCGTAACCGGCGAACAGCTTTTTGTCTGAGTTCGACGCAACTGCAGAATTGATGAACCAGTAGCTTAGATATAAAGGCAATGCCGTCCATACGATCAGCGGATTAAATATGATACCGGCCAGGTAATACATCATACCCGCTGTTACACAGAGGATGATCAGCGTTACTTTTTTATGTATATTCATTATGGCTCAATAATCTAGCACATACTGAAATATAAATCGCAGGCCAAACTGATAAAAATATTATTATGCATTATATAAAGTAAAAACCCCAATCAGGATAAAACCGGCACCTGCGATATAGTGCAGATATTTCTCATTGATATATTCAGAGAACAGGCTGCCAGCCAGCACACCTACCGCCGAAGCAACTATCAATGCTGCAGAGGCTGCGAAGAAAACGATATACTTACTGACCTCTTTATCTGTTGCGAACAACATCGTGGCGAGCTGGGTCTTATCGCCGAGTTCAGCGATAAATACTGAAATAAAGATAGTGATAAATATTTTCCAGTCCATAAGTAAAGCCTGTTCTGTTACCAGTAATGTGATGTTAGTTACAGGCCATCATAAGGTACGGCATGTAACTTTTGTGACGATGCTGCGACTACAGTTTCCCGTAACCACTATAACTTTTCTGAAATTTCTTCTTGCCATTGTTAAGAAAGTTTTCGAAGCTCCACTCTGTCGCGTCGAGTTGAGACAGAAACTCTGAGCGCACGACGTAGGTTTCTGCTATCGAAGTTTTACCTTCACCAATATGAACCAGTACCTGCTCACGTTTATACATATTTCCTTCGAATAGATCCAGGCGCCGCCATGTCATGTCTGGAAGATCGCGGTATACAACACCTTTCACCTGCCCTGCCTCATGCGAGAAAATCGCAGGATAAACCTCGCCTCTGACAGAACGTCGGCAATAACCTCTCACTATCCCCGGGGTAAAAGACAAACAACAACCTGATACCTGCCGAATGATGTCTTCACACATCAGGGTCCCATATGCAAAAAGGTTGGCCATAGGTATCTTCCAGCTCAAATATTGCCGATAGTATAGACTGCAAACACAATTAAACGTCTTGCTTTGCTCGTGTGATGGCCGTCTCTACGCCGACAGGCCTGTGAGACTGTTTTTCCAGCAGGTCGTAGCGCGAGCATCGAGGCCGCCATCTCAGCGATACTCTTAGCAGCAAAAGACGCCAGTTGCATAAACAGGATCTATACCTGTTTCGTCAAAGGGTTTGATAACTGTATCACCAATGTTCCTAATAACTAACTGCGTCTTCTTTTCAGGCTCGGCAAATATCATAGGATGACATATCAAGTTAAAAAACATTTCAAAATAAGCTATTCATATTTTGCAGATCCTGTTCTCGTGTGTCAGCAGACGTAGTGGAATAATTTGACATCCTTTCAACCTGCATCAGCTCTGACTCAATCAGCTCGCCGTAAAACTTGGGATATGCCCAACCATACCCCCACCTGAATCTTGTTGGAAAGTATGGCGAACCGCCGACTCTCACACCCGCCAGCATTAACAACGCTATCTCAGGTTCTCCAACTTTTGATACACAGGATTCCAGTGCCTTGTCGGACTCAAAGCGCTCTTCATAAGTACCACCTTTCCAGTATGCGTAATCATGCTCATGACAGCACGAAAGCCATAACTCATTCTGTTCGAATGTACCGTCAGGAAAAGCACTGCAGCCATCACTGACAAACGGCTTCAGCGTGTCAGCACTGATTGAAGTTGAAACTAAAAGAGTTAAAAGAATTAATAGTCTACTTTTCACTTTTTTATAACACGACTAAAACCGAACGGCGTCTTCATCAACAAACCAGGTATCAGGCTCGATCATTCCTACAGGGAAAACTTCCCCTTGCCTTAATCTTTGCAGAGCATCGCGTTTACCTGCACCTGTTGCAATAACGATACACTCAGCAGAATTCTTCAAGGTGTTTAAACCGATGGATACGCGTTCGTCTGGCGGTTTTGGTGAATCATAGACTGGGACCGCGCTGCTCTTGTTCTGCAGCGCGATGTTACCAGGGAACAGGCTTGCGGTGTGCCCATCTTCGCCCATACCCAGTATGACGATATCCATACCGGCTGCTGCATCAAGTATCGCGCTGTAGTTTTTTGCGCCCTGCTCCGGGCCAAGTTCTGCAGCTATCGGATAAAAGTTACTTTCTGCAACCGGCTGTTTTGAAAACAGCTTTTCTTCGATCATGGTGTCATTACGTTCAGCATGTCCGAGCGGATAACAGCGTTCATCACCCGGGTACCAGTGGATATCTTTCCACGGCAACGGTTTTTCTGCCAGCAGTTGCAGACAGCGCGCGGGAGTGGTGCCGCCGGGTAATACGACATGGCACTGCCCTTTTGTCGAGACACAGGCATTTATCTTTTCAAAAACATACTCGGCTGCCGCCTGCGCGACGGCTTCCGCATCTTCATAGATCCGTGTGTTTTCCGGAGTGAAACTCGCTGACATTGAACCTCCTGCAGTAGAGCTGTCGATCAAAATTACGCCTGATAACTATTCATGAATCGACGGTTTATGCCAGCCGCCGACACAGTCTTTGGTCAGGTCGTCCATCGCCGGGATGTCCCAGGTACCTGCACGGTAGCGTTCGATAGAGACGCGTTTCTCCCATGCATCCAGTATCGGCTCGACGATCTCCCAGGATGCTTCCACTTCATCGGCACGTGAGAACAAGGTACCGTCACCGATGAGTACGTCATGCATCAGGATCTCGTAGGCGTCGGCAACTTCTTCTGCATCATCGGCATACGGTGCGCGCATGACCATCTCTTCGTTGTCGGTAGTCAGGCCCGGTTTTTTCGCATTCAGACGAAGCACGACACCGCCTTCCGGCTGCAGTCGAAACACCAGGGCATTGGCTGCAGGTACTGATGCATGGCTATCGAACAGATTGAATGGTGGTTTGCGAAAACGGATCATCACCTCTGCTGCTTTTGTCTTCAGCCGCTTGCCCGACCACAGGATGAAAGGAACACCCTGCCAGCGCCAGTTATCGATATAGAATTTTACCGCGGCAAATGTTTCCGTGGTCGAATCCGGCGACACATTCTCTTCTGAGACATAGGCTTTTACATCTTCGTCATCGATATTACCCGAAGCATATTGTGCCGAGACCGTCTGTACTTTCACCTCTTCCGGCTTGATGCGGCGGATGGCGCGCAAGACTTTTATCTTTTCATCACGCACTGCATCGGCGGTATATTCGACCGGTGGTTCCATGGCGACCAGTGTCATCATCTGCATGATGTGGCTCTGGATCATGTCGCGCAATGCTCCCGACTTCTCGTAATAATTAGCACGGTACTCGATGCCGATAGTCTCCGAGGTCGAGATCTGTATATGGTCGATATAGTTACGGTTCCATAACGGCTCCATGATACTGTTGGCGAAACGGTAGACCAGCAGGTTCTGTACGCTCTCTTTTCCGAGGTAATGGTCGATACGGTAGATCTGTTTTTCATCGAATACCGACTGTAACTCCTGGTTCAGTGCCGACGCTGTCTCCAGATCTTTTCCGAAAGGTTTTTCGATGACCAGGCGGCGGTAGCCTTCCTCTTCATTAGCCAGCCCGGCTTTATGCAGGCCCTGCGTCACAGTCCCATACCAGCCCGGTGGTACCGCACAGTAGAACATGGCATTCTTTCTGTCGCCGAGTGTATGCAGTGCCTCACTCAGGCGCTGGTAGGTGCCATCATCGTCCAGGGTGCCCTCGACGATGTCCAGGTGTGAAGCGAAATGCTGCCACTTCTCTTCATTGATATCGATATCCGGCGAGTATTTTTCAAAGCCTTCACGCAGTTGCGCGATCCATTCATCTTTGCTGCGGTTTCTCAGCACACCGAGGATACGACTGTCTTCGTGTACCAGTCCACAGCAGAGCATTCGCATCAGTGCCGGCATCAGCTTGCGCTTCGACAGGTCACCTGCGGCGCCGAAGATGACGATATTCGTCGGGTTGGCAGTTTCAATTTCCTGATCAGCGGTTAACATGGCCTGTCTCCTGGATCATCAAAGCTGTTGCTACAAAATTCATTTTAGATTCTCTAATAGTTTTTCTGGTGCTAATTAAAGCTCACGATACAGGTTATGCCAATAGAATACTAAGCATCTCTCATGCGTCTTCTCTCAGTAAGAAAGAGGAATAACTGTCCATGCGCTGTTAGCAGATGCAGTTATATCTAGGCTGCACCAGCCTGTTTTTCGGTTTTTTCTTCGCTTATTTCCTGTTTACAGTGTATTACTTCCAGCAGCAGTGATGATGCCATTTTCTTTGGCACTGACAGCCCCATGAGCTGCAGTACGGTCGGTGCGATATTAGCCAGGCCGCCATTGCTGGAAAGCTTCCAGTATTCTTCATCGACGATCAGGCAGGGCACAGGGTAAGTAGTATGCTGCGTATGCGGTTCACCGGTAACAGGATCAACCATCTCTTCGCAGTTACCATGGTCTGCCGTGAGGACAATCGAATATCCGGCCTCCCTGGCATGCTGCATCAGTCGCCCTGCCTCGGTATCCAGGGTTTCCACCGCCTTGATCACGGCCTCTTGCACCGCTGTATGTCCTACCATGTCACCATTGGCATAGTTAACCACGATAAATGGATATTCGGCTTCATCTATGGCATCGATCACCGCGTCCGTTACCGCGCTGGCACTCATCTCCGGCTGCAGATCGTAGGTTGATACTTTAGGCGATGCTAGCAGTTTGCGCGTCTCACTGGGAAGTTGCTGGTCAGCCCCGCCATTGAAGAAATAGGTGACGTGAGCAAACTTTTCGGTTTCTGCACAGTGAAAATGTTTCAGACCCGCTTTTGCTATCGATTCGACCAGTGTCTTCTTTGGTACATCATGTTCGAAAGCATATGCCATGCCCAGGGAGTGATCGTATAACATCATACAGGTTACGTTGGCACGCGGTGCACCACCCCTGTCGAAGGCATCGAAATGTTTCCAGTCGAGCGCAGCGACCAGTTGACGCGGCCTGTCTTTACGAAAGTTAAAAAAGATCAGCTCATCACCATGCTGGACAGGCTCAGCACCCGGAAGTCGTACCGGTTTGATGAACTCATCATTCTCACCCATCGCATAGGCACTCTCTATGGCTTCAGTCGCACTGTTAACGGTACGGCCTTCACCTAACACCAGTGCTCGCCATGCTGCTTCGGTACGCTGCCAGCGGCTATCACGATCCATCGCGTAGTAACGCCCGACTACCGTGGCGATTGAGCCGCCGGCAGACGCTAGAGCTTTCTCCACTTCAGGCAGATAATTCAGCGCGCTTCGAGGTGAGGTATCGCGACCATCGGTAATCATGTGTAACAGCGGCTTAACCCCCTGTTGTTGACACATGCCGATCAAGGCTAACAGGTGGTAGACATGGCTATGCACACCACCGTCCGAGACCAGGCCGGCGATATGCAAAGGGCGCTGTTTTTGCTGTGCCCTGGTCATCGCATCGATCAGCGCTGTACTCTGAAAAAACTCACCGCTGCTTATCTTGTTGTGCAGTTGTACCAGGTCCTGCTCGACGATCATGCCACTTCCCATAGTCATGTGACCGACTTCCGAGTTACCCATTTGCCCATCCGGTAGACCAACGGCTGAACCAGAAGTATTGATCAGGGTATGCGGGTAGCTCGCAAACCAGCGATCAAGATTTGGCGTATCAGCCAGCGCGACCGCGTTATGCTGAGTACTGAAGCTGGCACCGAAACCATCAAGTATGATCAGTAAAACCGGTCGGCGCGGAGCTAGCCTGGATGTAGAGTCAGAGCCACTCATCAGTCTATCTATCAGGAAACTAGAGCTTCCAGATATCCTCGTTATATTCCTTCATAGTACGGTCTGTCGAGAAGTATCCGCTGCTGGCCGTATTGAGTATGCTCTTGCTTATCCATGATTCACGATCTCGATAACACGCTGCCGCCTGTTCCTGGGCATCAACAAAACTGCGGAAGTCTGCCAGTGTCAACCAGTGATCATCCGGGCTACGGATCGAAGCGATGATATCGTGGAAAATATTAGGTTCGAACAGGTTGAAATGACCGCTCTCCAGCAGTGACATTACCGCCTGAAGGTCAGGATCGTTATCGATAAAACTCTGTGGATTGTAATGCTTTTGCATCTCGGCGACTTCATCCGCGGTGAGGCCGAACAGGAAGAAGTTTTCTTTACCGACATGTTCGAGTATTTCGATATTAGCGCCATCGAAGGTACCGATGGTCAGCGCACCGTTCATCATGAACTTCATATTACCGGTACCCGATGCTTCTTTACCCGCCGTCGAAATCTGCTCGGACAGATCTGTTCCGGGAGCGATGATCTCCATCGCTGAAACATTGTAGTTCGGCAGGAATGCCAGTTTCAGCTTAGAGCTCACATCCGGGTCACTATTGACGATATCAGCCACATTGTTCACCAGCTTGATCAGCAGCTTCGCCATGTGGTAACCCGGCGCTGCCTTGCCGCCGATCAACACGTTTCGTGGTGTCCAGTCTTTGGTATCTCCATTCTTGATGCGGATGTAAAGATGGATCACATGCAACACGTTCAGTAACTGGCGTTTGTATTCATGGATACGCTTCACCTGTACATCGAACATAGCCGATGAATCGAACTGAACGCCGGTTGCATCAAGAACAAGTTTCGCCAGTCGATCCTTGTTCGCCTGTTTGATATCGAACCATTTCTTATGGAATTCACCATTTTCCGGTTGCGCACAGTCTTTCAGGTAATGGATGTGACTGAGGTCAGAGACCCATTCATAACCGATCTGCTCGGTAATCAGCTGGGTCATGCCGGGATTGGCTCGTGCAATCCAGCGCCGTGGTGTGACACCGTTAGTCTTGTTATTAAATTTCTCCGGCCACAGCTCGTAGAAATCTTTGAACAGACCTTCACAAAGAAGATCGGAGTGCAGCCTGGCCACGCCATTGACAGAGAAACTGCCGACGATAGCGAGGTATGCCATACGCACCTGCTTGTCATCACACTCTTCGATGATCGACATCCTGCCCTGGCGACCGATATCACCAGGCCACTTGATAGCCACATCGTGCAGGAACAGTTTATTGATCTGGTAGATGATCTCCATCAGTCGCGGCAACAGGCGTTCCATTAAAGAGACCGACCAGCGCTCCAATGCTTCTGGCAGTAAAGTGTGGTTGGTATAGGCCATGGTCTTTGTCGTTATCGCCCATGCTTCATCCCATTCCAGGTGTTTTTCATCCAGCAGGATACGCATCAGTTCAGCAACGGCGATGGTCGGATGAGTATCGTTCATCTGGAACACGTTGTAATCTGCAAAATTGCTGTAATCGCTGCCGTCGGTCTCTTCCCATAACCTGATCACATCCTGGATGCTCGCCGAAGCCAGGAAATATTGTTGCCGCAGTCGCAGTTCCTTACCATTTTCACTGGCATCGTTCGGGTACAGCACCATGGAGATGTGCTCAGCATCATTTTTAGCTTCTACCGCATCCGAGTAACTGCCGGCATTAAACTCATCGAGGTTGAATACATTGGTCGCTGTCGCCTTCCACAGGCGCAGGGTGTTGATAGTCTCATTACAGTAACCGGATATCGGCATATCGTATGGTATGGCGATGACATCGTTGGTATCGAGCCAACGTACACGATGAATACCGTCCGGGTCTCTGAAATGCTCGGTACGTCCGCCGAAATGTATGGTCTGTTCGTATTCAGGTCGAGATACTTCCCAGGGATTGCCATCGCGTAGCCAGTGATCAGGCTCTTCGACCTGGTAGCCCTCATTTATGTTCTGGCGGAACATACCATATTCATAGCGGATACCGTAACCTATCACCGGCAGTTCCAGTGTAGCGCAGCTGTCCATGAAGCAGGCCGCAAGCCTGCCCAGGCCGCCATTACCCAGCCCGGCATCAGGCTCTTCTTCCATCAGGTCCTCAAGATCAACCGAAAAGCTAGACAGCGCTTCGCGCGTTTCTTTTTCGATATCGAGATTCAACAGGTGATTACCCAGCGCCCGGCCGATGAGGAACTCCAGCGACATGTAATACGCCTTTCGCACACGTGGCTGCTTGTGCCGCTGCCAGGTACTGCTCCAGCGCGCCATGATGCGATCCCGGATGGTAAGAGACAACGCCTCGTAGATATAGAAAGGCACGCATCCCAGGAAGTGCCCCAGGTGGTTTCTGAGATAACGATGAAAACCCTCTGACAGTGAACGACTGTCAGCCTGCAGCGGCTCCATCTCAGGGATTTTTGTAGTATCGACCCAGTTCTTTTTTGGCATGTTAAATCTCTTTGAATAATTTCACTAGGTACGGCAAAGCCGTACAATTGAATACATGTTAAGTTTTACCGAGGCCTGCGTTGGCGTATGAAATGGCAGCGACATAACTGCAGAGTGTAGATATTTTAATCGTAGCCGTCGCTCCTGTCACACTTAAACATCCCATCAACGGGATACAGCGAGGTCACCTGTTGTACAGTTCCTGATATTTTGCTGCACTGGACTCCCAGCCAAGTTCCTGCTGCATGGCAGTCTCACAGAGCTGCTGCCAGCGTTGTGGCTGGTCATATATTACCAGTGCTCGTTTCACTGCTGCCAACAGGGCCTCAGCATTGAGATCATGAAACACGAAACCATTGGCTGACCCTTCTTTCAGTGCCATCTCGCTGGCATCGGTTACCGTATCTGCCAGTCCGCCGGTGAAATTTACCACAGGTGGCGTTCCATATCTCAAACTATACATCTGGTTCAGGCCACAGGGCTCGAAACGCGACGGCATCAGGAACAGGTCACAGCCCGCTTCTATCTGGTGTGCAAGGTCTTCTGAATAGCCGATATGTACATGCAGCCTGGAAGGATATTTCTCGGCCATGGATAGCAGTTCGCTTTCGTAAGACATATGGCCCGAGCCCAGTATTATAACGTTTGCATTCGTGCTGCTGAACAATTCAGCTAACATAGAGGTGATCAGGTCCACCCCTTTCTGCTCTACCAGCCTGCCGATAAAACCGAGCAGCGGCACATCAGCTTCATCGTCAGAAGGCAAACCTACATCCTTCAACAACGCCTGTTTGTTTTCCTGTTTGCCGGCCACCCATTGCCCTTTTTTCCTGTCCGTGGAGATGCCATAGTTTTTGACCAGGTGGTCGTCAGTTTCGGGATTCCATATATCGAGATCGATACCGTTCAGGATACCGCTGAGTTTATCACCCAGGCTCTGTAGCACGCCTTCGAAGCGGTAACCAAAAGCTGGTGTACATATTTCCCTGGCATAGGTCGGGCTTACAGTAGTGACCTGGTCAGAAAAAACCATACCCGCTTTCAGCATCGAAAAACCACCATAGAACTCGACATACTCTGGTGCCCACCACTCGGGAGGTAATGACAAAGCATTAAAATCAAAATGTGAAAAATATCCATCATAAGCCAGGTTATGGATAGTAAATACAGTCTTCGGCCGCGGGTGCGACATGCTTAGGAAAGCAGACACCAGCCCGGTCTGCCAGTCATGACTATGCACAACATCGGGCACCCAGTCAGAGCCGGGTATGCCTTTTGCCAGTTGTGCCACCGCCCTGCTGAATACGGTAAACCGTTCTGCATTATCCGGCCAGTTAAAACCATCGGAATGCACATACGGGTTTCCTGCCCTGTCGAAGAGAGACGGTACATCGATAAGGTAAAGGAAGTCACCGAGACCTTCCTGATGTGCCTGTAACAGCGACACACGATGGGTTACGCCAGCACCGGGAAGATCCCAGTAACCGAGTTGCTTCAGTGAATCGACCGAGGCCAGTACATCACGATAGGCGGGCAGTACCAGTCGGACATCATCTCCAAGTTTATTTAATGCGATCGGTAAACTATGCACCACATCGCCGAGCCCCCC
>SWCD01003889.1_pt1 | contig 78867 bp, 65 predicted proteins | sample 4693011 | NCBI WGS metagenome assembly SWCD01 (sample SAMN10267278, study PRJNA491770) | bioreactor metagenome | isolation source: DHS bioreactor inoculated with marine | place: Japan: Omine Ridge, Nankai Trough | reverse complement strand
CGTTTACGGCGTGGACTACCAGGGTATCTAATCCTGTTCGCTCCCCACGCTTTCGTCCATCAGCGTCAGTATATGGTTAGTGGCCTGCCTTCGCAATCGGTATTCCATGTGATATCTATGCATTTCACCGCTACACCACATATTCTAGCCACTTCACCATAACTCAAGGCCGCCAGTATCAAGGGCAGTCCTACGGTTGAGCCGCAGACTTTCACCCCTGACTTAACGGCCCGCCTACGGACCCTTTAAACCCAATGATTCCGGATAACGCTCGGATCCTCCGTATTACCGCGGCTGCTGGCACGGAGTTAGCCGATCCTTATTCTTACGGTACCGTCAGAGGGGCACACGTGCCCCTTGTTCTTCCCGTACAAAAGCAGTTTACAATCCATAGGACCGTCTTCCTGCACGCGGCATGGCTGGATCAGGCTCCCGCCCATTGTCCAATATTCCTCACTGCTGCCTCCCGTAGGAGTCTGGTCCGTGTCTCAGTACCAGTGTGGGGGATCCCCCTCTCAGGGCCCCTACCCATCGCGGCCTTGGTGCGCCGTTACCGCACCAACTAGCTAATGGGACGCATGGCCATCTTCTACCGCCCGAGGGCTTTAGCCATATCGCGATTCCGCGAAGTGGCGCCATGGGGCATTAATCCAAGTTTCCCTGGGCTATTCCCCTGTAAAAGGCAGGTTCCATACGCGTTGCGCACCCGTGCGCCGGTCGCCGGCAGGTGAGCAAGCTCACCCCCGTTGCCCCTCGACTTGCATGTGTTAGGCCTGCCGCTAGCGTTCATCCTGAGCCAGGATCAAACTCTTCATCGTTGATCTGTATATAACTTCCAACGACCAAAATTTATGTTTGCTCCAATGGCCCATTCTCAAATTTTCGGGACACAACATTTCGCTAAAAATGCAATGTCCCGTGCTGTCTTCCAATATATCAAATGAACTTATTCAATCTTAATTTTTTCGCTCTGTCTCCCAAAGCGGGTGCAAATGTACGAACCTTTTTTGTCTTGTCAAACTTTTTTCAATAAATATTTTTAAACAAGAATAAATGACCGTTTCATTTACCGTAATACAACTCCCAAAGAGAAGGTATTACCTATTTTTGAGGGTGCAAATGTACAAACCTTTTTTAATTACAACCTACATATATCGCAATAAAAAAAGACAAATTTTTCAAGTGCCTGATTCTGAACATCTGCCCAGCCCAAACCCGAATTAAAAAATGGATTCCCTTGGATAAGTGATCCGACCAAACGGATCATCGACGGTTTAAAATTGCAACTGTAGTCCGTTGACCAAGAGCACGCGCAAACCCACAAAAAGAACTAAAATCGCAGTAATCAGCTTAATTCCGTTCCCAGTAAGCGTGCCCAGGCTGATCCGAATACCCAACTGACCTCCAAGAAATACGGCGATCAACAACCCCAGGGCTTCGGGCCATGGCATTTGAAAAGTACCGTTGGCAACCAAGCCCACCATCCCGGATACCGAGTTTACCAAAATAAAGAAACTCGCCAATGCCGCAATCTTAATGGAACGCTCCCATCTCATATGGTTGAGTACCGGGGCCAAGAAAATACCTCCGCCAATACCGACCAATCCGGAAAGAAAGCCTATACTCCCTCCTAAAACACAAGTGACCAATGCCGGATATTCCTTTCTTTGCTCATCCTTTTTATGTAATTTAATGGTTTGCACGATCAGGGCGAAGGAGGAAATGATAAGGGCGCACCCTAGAATAATAAAAAAGACGTTTTCCTTTAATCGAAAAGAAGCTCCAATAAAGGCTAAAGGAATACTTGTTATTATAAATGGCACAAACTTTCTAAAGTCCATATGGCCCTTCTTATAATATAAATAGCAACTACCACTTACTACGACAAGATTGCACAAAAGAGCGGTTGTTCTTATGTCATAGAACTCGGTAAAGACCAAGGTCAATATAGCCAAATAACTAGACCCGCCGCCAAAACCCACGGAGGAATACAGGGTAGCGATGAAAAAAAAGCACAACATGAGTCCAATAAATTCTGGTAAAACCATCATCCTATTTGACTATAAGAATTAATTCCACCAGCTACACTACATATAAGGGTGTTTTTAAAATCTTTTCTCAACTTTTCATATGCCTCTTTACTTCGCTTTCCGGACTGACAGATCAGATATACGGGAAAGTCCCCATTTAACTCCCTTATGCGGCCACCCAATTGATCGAGCGGAATATTGACCGAAGGTTCCAAATGACCGGCCGCATATTCCACATGAGATCTGACATCTACGAGCTGGATCCGTTCTCCGGACGCAATCAGTTCTTTCAATTCCGAAGAACTAATAGTAGGGACATCAGCACAGGTCTCCGTTTCATAGTTTTGTTGCAAACTGGATATCTTTAAGTTTTCTGGCCGAAGCTGTAGTTTTATTTTTTGAAAGGATTGCTCCAGCCCATTGAACAACAATAGTTTACCGGACAATACTTCCCCGACCCCTGTAATCAATTTCACCACCTCCAAAGCCTGGAGATTGCCTATGATGCCAGGGATGACCCCCAGCACCCCGTTTTCGTTACAATCCGGTATTTCAGCACCCGTGGGAATCACGGGGAACAGACAACGATAGGTAGGACCACCATCGAAATTAAACACGCACACCTGGCCTTCGAACCCATGCAAAGCCCCATACACAAATGGTTTTTTTAAAATAACACAGGCATCGTTGACAAGGTACCGAGTCGCAAAATTGTCCGTGGCATCCACTACCACATCGAATCCGGAAATAATTTCCAATGCATTTATTGGACTTAGGTGGGTATTATAGGTTTTAAAATGAGTCTCGGAATTTTGTGATTTTAATTTCCTTAGGGCCGTTTCCAATTTAGGGCTGCCCAAATCATTTTCGGAAAACAAAACCTGGCGCTGCAGGTTGCTAAGCTCAACATTATCGAACTCCACCATTCCCAATGTACCCACGCCCATAGCGTTTAGGTATTGAAGCACAGGATTGCCCAAGCCACCCACTCCCACGACCAGAACACGTGCTTTGTGCAACTTTTGCTGGGCGGCCATTCCGAAATCCATTAGGCTGGTCTGCCGTATATATCTGGAGTATTTCAACGGGATCTAAGTTTAGTAAGCGCCATTTCGTATTCTTCCTTGGAATTGGCATTGATCAAAATTTCCTCACTTTCCGGAAACACCAATTCTACAGACGAATTTATCAAATATTCTCGAGGGGAGCCACTTATTTGGCCACTTAAATGGATTTCCGACTGGGCCAACCCATGCGGCTCCCAGATTGCCGCCAAAGGTTCGGGCAGCGGATTTTCCTTTAGGGCAAATGCTGTCGCCACTTTAGACCGATCTCTATTTTCAACCAATAGCTCAATGCCTTGCAGATCCATAAACGGCAAATCACAGGCAAGTACCAGCCAAGCCGCTTTCGGAAATTGACGATGCGCGCTCAGCAAGCCGTTGTAGGGGCCCTTAAACCGATCTTGATCCAGAATATATTTAAAATCCCCCTTCAACCCAGGAAGCTGGTTAGGTTGAAGGCTCATAAAAACTTCCTCGCAAACAGCTGACAATAAATTATATAAATATTCCCGCTGGGGAATCCCATGGTAGTCAATAGTACCTTTATCACGGCCCATCCGGGTACTTTTACCCCCGGCAAGCACTAAACCATTTAGGGAAGTAGAAGATAGGTGCGACATGGTTTTTAGGATTGGATAAAGTTAGGCATGGACAGACAGCCCTTTATCACAGCGCCATTGTGAAATCATAAAATTGGGCCCGTCATTACTTTTACCAAAAAAGCAGTATTAATTTTGATGTTCGATAGACCTATAGGCATCAATTACTTTTTTGACCAGCTTGTGCCTTATAACATCCCTGTCGTCCAGGTAAATCATTTCGATACCCTCTACGTCCTTGAGAATCAAGAGCGCTTCCTTAAGGCCGGAGATGGACCTTCTGGGCAGATCGATCTGCCCTGGATCGCCATTGATCAAGAACTTGGCATTTTTTCCCATCCTGGTAAGGAACATTTTCATTTGGGCATGGGTCGTGTTTTGGGCCTCGTCCAGAATCACAAAGGCATTGTCCAACGTACGGCCCCGCATAAAGGCCATCGGGGCGATCTGGATGGTGCCATTTTCCAAATATTGAACCAATCTTTCCGCAGGAATCATATCCCTCAGGGCATCGTAGAGGGGTTGCATATAGGGATCGAGTTTTTCCTTAAGGTCCCCCGGTAAAAAGCCAAGGTTCTCACCGGCCTCCACTGCAGGGCGGGTCAATATAATACGCTTTACCTGTTTCTCCTTTAAGGACTTTACGGCCAATGCAACCCCAGTATATGTTTTCCCGGTCCCGGCAGGACCAATGGCAAAGACCATATCATTATTCTCGGCAGCATCGACCAATTTCCTTTGATTTACGGTCTGGGCCTTAATAAGTTTACCGTTGACGCCATGCAACAGTACCCTGCCGCTACTTTCGGAAGATGCATAATCCTCCTTACTGGAACTAGTGAGAATGCGTTCAATTACGTTCTCGTCCAATTTATTGTATTTGGCAAAATGGGAAGTAAGCATGTCCATCCGTTTATCAAACTCCTCCAAAAGTTCATCGTCCCCGTAAGCCTTTATCTTATTGCCACGGGCAACGATTTTTAATTTGGGAAAATATTTCTTCAATAAATCGATATTTGAATTCTGACTGCCAAAAAATTCGATTGGGCTGATTTCCGTGAGTTCTAGGATTAGTTCGTTCAAAAAATGTAGGATTTAAGGTTAAACAGCATCCGCTTATATTGCGCGACACCTCGGTTATTCGCGATGTGAATCAAGTCATTCAAACACATAAAACCACAACGTCTTGGTTTTTAAGACCTGCCCACCCCGCTAGGATACTGGCTGGCTGGCGGTCGGGCCGGCTTTGCAAGCCTTGTTCCCGATCTTTTTGGTTCGAACACCTGACTATTGGGATAATACCCAAAAACATTTCTAAAGTGGACACCTAGCCAAAGATAAATTTTTGGTCGCTTTTTTTTGCTTAATTTTGTTCAACAAACTTAACTAAAAATAGGTTTGCCTTAATAAAAACATATCAACAGTGCTGCATGGCAATCATTACGTTAACCACTGATTTTGGGCATAAAGATCATTTTGTAGGCACTATAAAGGGAACCATCTATCGGGAATTGGAAGATGTCAAGATTGTTGATATCTCCCATTCCATAAGTCCCTTCAACATTCAGGAATGTGCATATATCTTAAAAAATTCCTACAAAACCTTTCCGGAAGGCACGATACATATAGTTGGGATAGATTCTGACCCTACCCCAGAAAATCAGCATATTGCAGTGCTACTGGACAATCATTATTTTATTGCCGCAAATAACGGGGTCATTGGCCTCATAACTTCGGAGATCGTCCCGGATAAAGTAGTGGAAATCCAAATCCCGAATTTAGTAAAAAGCTCCTTTCCAGTTTTGGATGTCTTTGTGCAAGTGGCCTGCCATATAGCAAGGGGAGGCACCTTGGAGGTCGTGGGCCGCCGTTTTGACCAGCTAACGGATTTAAAGGAATTCTCCCCTAGAATCTCGGACAACGGCAACTCCATTATTGGCAGTGTCATATATATTGACAACTACGGAAATGTCGTCACCAATATCCAGAAAAAAATGTTCGAGGCCCACCGAAAATCAAGAAATTTTACGCTGAATGCCCGAAACAAAAAAATAAGGGAAATCCACAATCAATATAGTGATATCATCAATTTTGACCTTGATAAGAACCAACGAAAAGGACCTGGTGACCTGTTGGCACTTTTTAATTCGGCAGGTTATATAGAGCTTGCCATCTATAAAAGCGACCTCAATACCGTTGGTGGTGCCTCTTCCTTATTGGGATTGGATTATAGGGATACCATTGTTGTGGAATTTGAATAGGATTCAATATTGGTTGTTGGTTGATAGTTGGGGGTTGTTGGTATAAAATTTTAAATTTGAGGCGCCAAATCCCTTTATTGGATTCCAGTAATCCAAATATGAAGGACTTGTTTAAAATTAGAAAATGATTATCCGGCAAGATACCCAAGTGTCAAAAATTGCGATCGTCCTCTCGCATCGAGCACCCGCCGGAATGCTTTTACCTGTGCTTCGACTGTGCTTCGACTGCGCTCAGCATGGCACGCTCAGCATGACAAAAACATGCTGTAAACGGACAATCGGACAAGATAAATTAAAAATACAGATGAACTTGAAACCTTAAATTTTAAACCCCGTACAGATCCAATCTGAAAAACTAACCCCAACCATCAACAACAAACTGATTAAAATTAAACATGTTAGCAATCTTTAAAAGAGAGGTCCAATCTTTTTTCACTTCGCCCATTGGGTACCTGGTAATCGGGCTTTTTCTAACCCTAAACGGCCTGTTCTTATGGGTATTTAAGGGGCCATTTAATATTTTTGAGGCCGGTTTTGCGAATCTGGACAACTTTTTTTTATTGGCTCCCTGGGTGTTCCTATTTTTGATTCCGGCAATTACCATGAAAAGCTTTTCGGAAGAACGCAAACTAGGCACCTTGGAGCTACTTTTTATTAAACCCATAAGTCTTTGGCAAACGGTTGTCGGGAAATTTCTGGGCACTTTTACCTTGGCAGTCCTTGCGCTTATACCGACTTTGCTCTATGTCTACTGCGTTTCACAATTGGGCACAACGGTGGGTAATCTGGATATGGGCGTGGTAATAGGCTCTTATTTTGGGGTATTGTTCCTTATTGCTACGTATAGCGCTATTGGACTATTTTGTTCGGCGATAACCGAAAATCAGATCGTAGCCTTTATTCTTGCCTTGGTGGTATGCTTTCTGCTTTATTACGGTTTTGAGGGGATATCTACTCTATTTTCGAATGGGGATTTTTCTCTTTTTGTCCAAAATTGGGGAATGAAGGCCCATTTTGAAAGTATTGCCAGGGGCGTCATCGATACCAAAGACCTAGTTTATTTCATAGCATTGAGTTTGTTTTTCCTCTACCTAACGGTTTTACATCTCCAAAAATTGAACAGATAATGGCCTTGAAGAATAACTATATCCTATCTATTGTCAAGGCATTAATCGGTTTGGTCCTATTGATCGTTATTGGCCACTATTTCCACGCACGTTTGGATCTTACCGAGGATCATCGCTATACCTTGTCACAACCGGCCATCAATTCGGTACAGGACTTTAATTCACCTGTCTTTGTGGACGTATTGTTGAAAGACAATCTGCCTCCAGAATTTGCACGACTAAAAGAGGAAACCAAACAGCTGTTGGAGGAATTTGCCGCCGAAAACAAACAAATCAAATTTAACTTTGTAAACCCGCTGGGCGAAGGGCAAAAAACCGAGGCCGTAATCGCGGAACTCCAAGCGTTGGGCCTTAAACCTGCGAGCATTACGGTAGAAGACAATGGCAAGACCTCCCAAGATATCCTGTTTCCTTGGGCCATGGTCAATTACAACAACAAAACAGTAAAGGTGGCCTTGTTGAAAAACAAACTGGGTGAAACCGCGGAACAGCGCGTTAATAATTCGGTACAACATTTGGAATATGCCTTTGCCGATGCCTTCACCAAACTGGGGCTAACGGACAAAAAAAAGGTTGCCGTCATCAAAGGCAATGGGGAATTGGACGATCTGCATATCGCAGATTTCCTGACCACTATTAAGGATTATTACAATATTGGGGCGATTACCTTGGATTCGGTCGCCACCAATCCGCAAAAGACCTTGGACCAGCTGGAAGGGTATGATCTGGCCCTGATAGCCAAGCCTACGAAACCCTTTACCGATGCCCAGAAATATGTGCTGGACCAATATATTGTTCACGGTGGCAAAACTGTGTTCCTGATCGATCAGGTCGCCATAGAGCTAGATAGTCTATTTAATGAAAAAGGAAGCACCCTTGCTTTCCCGCGAGACCTTAACCTCAACGATTTTTTCTTCAAATACGGTATTCGTATCAACCCTGTACTGGTAAACGACCTGTATTTTACGCAAATCGTAATCGCCAACGGGGAAGACAGCAATACCCAATACCAACCGGTTCCATGGTATTATAATCCCATGGTCTTCTCTAGGAACAACCATCCCATAAATACCAACTTGGAGGCTGTCCGTTTTCAGTTCGCGAATAGCATAGACACCTTGGCCAATGACAACAAGAAGACCATACTGTATTGGTCTTCCCCACTTTCAAAGGTTGTAGGCACCCCAGAGGAAATCAGCCTTGACCTCATCAAGACCCCTCCAAAAAAGGAAACCTATAACAATGGCAACCAACCCTTGGCCGTGTTGATAGAAGGCCAATTCCAATCCGCATTTAAAAATAGGGTGAAGCCTATCGAACTAAAAAATTCGCTTGATCAAGGGCCTGAAAACAAAATGTTGGTCATTGCCGATGGTGACCTTATTAAAAACCAAGTGAAAAATGGTCGCCCATTGGAACTAGGCTATGATAAGTGGACGAACAATTTTTACGGCAACAAGGAATTCCTTGTCAACAGCCTTAATTACCTGTTGGATGATACCGGACTTATAAACATTCGCAACAAGAAAGTATCGATACCTTTTTTGGATCAGGAAAAAGTGGTACAACAAAAAGTAAAGTGGCAGTGGCTTAATATAGGGCTACCAGTGGTTATATGCGTTATTTTCGGCATTCTGTACGGTTACCTCAGGAAACGGAAATACACTTCCTGAGTGTTGATAAGTTTGTTTCCTTAAAAAGGACAATTAAAATACCTTTGTTTTTTTAAGTTTTTTGAAGAAAAATGCGATTGCATCTAAAAATATTGTAGAATAATAGACTGAAAATGGTTATTTTACGAGGTATTCTTCAACGAACCCGATAATTTGAAATTTAAAATACGATCAATGAAACGAACATTAATAAATTTTATACGTTTTTTCCTAAATGATAATGTATAAAATTTTTAATGTGAGCCCGCCCGTACCGAATGGTACGTTCGGGCGGGAGCGTAGTGGTTGCACACGTTCTCAACCTGCCCGACTTGTCATTCAGGCGGGTTTTATAATTATTTTATTATTAATGAATTACTAAAATTTAAACGTGTGAAATTTATAGTATCGAGCACTTATTTATTAAAGCAGCTACAAGTATTGGGCGGGGTTATCAATAGCAGCAATACTTTGCCCATTTTGGACAATTTTCTTTTAGATCTTAAAAAGGGAAAATTAACGGTATCCGCTTCGGATCTTGAAACCACCATGAGCACCGTGCTTACCGTGGACTCTGATACCGATGGCGTTATAGCCGTTCCGGCACGATTGCTTTTGGAAACACTAAAGACCTTTCCCGAGCAACCATTGGCCTTTGTGGTAGAAAACAACAATACGGTCGAAATTAGTTCCGACCATGGTAAATATGCCTTGGCTTATGCCGATGCGGCCGAATTTCCAAAAGCTGTAGAAGTTGCCGATCCCAGTACCACTACGATTATTGGCGATATTTTGGCCACGGCCATAAACAAGACCATTTTTGCAGCAGGCAATGACGATCTTAGGCCTGTGATGAGCGGTGTGTTTTTTCAATTTTCGACCGAAGGGCTCACCTTTGTAGCTACGGATGCCCACAAATTGGTAAAATACCAACGCTCCGATGTTGTCGCTTCACAAGTGGCCGAATTTATAATGCCAAAGAAACCCTTGAATTTATTGAAAGGAATTCTGGCCGGAAGCGAAAGCGATGTGACAATTGATTACAACGAAAGCAATGCCAAGTTCACATTTGACAATACCGAACTTGTCTGTAGATTGATCGATGGGAAATATCCCAATTACGAAGCCGTAATCCCCAAGGAAAATCCAAACAAGCTGACGATTTCCAGAAACCAGTTTTTGAGCTCCGTCCGTAGGGTCTCCATTTTCTCCAATAAATCTACCCATCAGGTACGATTAAAAATTGCCGGGGTAGAATTGAATATCTCCGCAGAGGATATCGATTACAGCAACAAGGCCGAAGAGAGACTAACGTGCGCCTACAATGGGGATGATATGCAGATCGGGTTTAATTCCCGTTTCCTAACCGAAATGTTGAACAATTTGGACTCGGACGATATTTCTTTGGAAATGAGCTTGCCCAATAGGGCTGGAATCCTTACCCCTACCGATGGTTTGGACGAAGGGGAAAAAGTGACCATGTTGGTGATGCCGGTGATGTTGAATGGATAGTCTCTTCGAGAGACGAAAGACCGCTTATTCTGATAGACGTAAGACGTAAGACTTTTTTATAGGGGTGACCCAGTCCACAAAGGGGGAACTTAAACAAAAAATCCGCTGCATAGCGGATTTTTTGTTTTTTTGTCTTGGTTCTTGACTCTTGATTCTATTTTATGAAATAAACCTGATGGTTAAGAAATAGCTTGGCTCTTCCCCGTTACCGGACCGGATGGCATTGACGATTGGGAGAACAAAACCTATAATTCCAATTCCGACCAGCGCAAGGATTCCCAAGCCCAATAAGAGAATGGCGGGAATACTGATCAGGGTATATACCAACAGGCTCAATTGAAAATTAACAACTGCCTTGCCGTGAACATCCATGTCCTCTACCCTATCCTTTTGGGTCAGCCAAATGATCAATGGCACAATAAGTCCTCCACATCCAGTGACATAGTTCAACAATTGCGATAAATGGGTCAGGGTAATTAATTGCTTATCGACAACTTTTTCGGATTGATTGATGACTTCCATGATTTTGACGTGTTTATGGTTACGTATATAAGACGAGCAATTTACGAAAATGTTACAATTAAAGTGTAGATTTCTACTGGGTTAAGGACAAAAGAATAGCTTGCCGTTTTAAATGTCACCTTAAAAGTATTCCTATTTTATTATTGATCGAATTTGGAAAACGGAAGAGCGATTTTCCGTTAAAATCGTAGCAGAACCACTATCTGAACTGCTGAAAAGGATTTTGCTATTGCTTTCGTTCCAGTTTGGCAAGTTTCTCCTTCTCCTTTAAAATATCTATTCTGACCTTATCGATTTTTTGATTCATTTCCAATTCGTCGACGCGCGTCAATTTGCCCTTTGTTTTTTGCTTTAATAGTTTACTTTGGAGCTTTTTGATCTTGCGCTCGTTTTTATCTATTGATTTTCGCTTCTTGTTAATGTTCTTCACCAAGCGCTGCTGCTTTTTGGCTTCCTTTTCTGCCCTTTTTTTTGCCTTTCTCGCTTTCTTAAGTTCCTTTTTCGATTCTATTTGGGTCATTTGATCTATGGCATGGTTATCCATGTCCAAATTCATTATAGACGACGCAACTTTGACCTGTGTAGTTTCTCGTGCATAAGACGAAAAGCAGAACAAGACCAAGACTGCGATTAGGTATAAAAATTGTTTCATATAGCGGTTTATTTTACAACACCGAAGATATAAAACTGCCGTTGACCAGCATTGAAATTTGCTAGATAATTTCGCCCGATAACAAGCTTCGTTCCGTTTTAACTATTTTTGTAAGAAATTCGTCGATGATTCTAAACGATACTATAATTGCTTTGGCAACGCCCTCCGGAGCAGGGGCCCTTTCAATCATTCGGTTGTCCGGAAACGATGCCATAAAGCTGGCCGCACCGTTTTTCAAATCAGTGCGGGGCAAAGATTTGGTCGGTCAAAAGAGCCATACCGTCCGGCTCGGTCATGTTGTCGAAGGAGATAAGATTTTGGACGAAGTGTTGGTGACGGTTTTTAAAGGTCCACATTCTTATACGGGACAGAATGTAGTAGAGATTTCCTGTCATGGATCGGCCTATATTCAGCAACAAATCATCCAGTTGTTTTTGCGGAATGGTTGCAGGATGGCGGAAGCAGGCGAATTTACACTTAGGGCCTTTCTCAACGGTAAATTAGACCTGAGTCAGGCCGAAGCTGTTGCCGACCTCATCGCCAGCGAAAATGAGGCGAGCCACCAGATTGCCATGCAACAGATGCGGGGCGGATTTAGCACCGAGATTAAAAAACTGAGGGAGGAACTCCTCAATTTTGCCTCCTTGATCGAATTGGAACTCGATTTTGCGGAAGAAGATGTGGAATTTGCCGACCGTAGCCAATTTAAAGCCCTTCTTATACGGATCCGGGAAGTTCTAAAAAGACTGATCGATTCCTTTGCCGTGGGCAACGTCATCAAAAACGGAATCCCCGTCGCAATTGTGGGCGAACCCAACGTAGGGAAGTCGACCCTATTAAATGCTTTGCTAAACGAAGATCGCGCCATTGTGAGCGATATAGCAGGGACCACAAGGGACACCATTGAGGACGAAATTTCTATTGGAGGAATAGGATTTCGGTTTATAGATACCGCCGGGATTCGGGAGACCGTCGATCTTGTGGAAGGATTGGGAATAAAAAAGACGTTCGAAAAAATTGAAACCGCCCAAGTAGTAATCTATCTATTCGATGCCGAAAAATTCAAGGTTCAAAGTTCAAAGTTCAAAGTCGAAATTGAGACTATTAAAAATAAATACCCCCTTAAAAACCTTATTATAGTTGCCAATAAAATAGATAAACTTTCCGATGGGGAAATCTCAGATCTCAGGTCCCAAATCTCAAATCTACTAACTCTTTCCGCCAAAACAGGAGAAGGTGTAGATGCGCTGCAAAACCAACTACTGGAATTTGTAAACACCGGAGCCCTGCGCAACAACGAGACCATTGTTACGAATACACGCCATTATGATGCACTTATCAAGGCTTTGCAAGAAATAGAAAAGGTACAATTTGGTATGGACGGGGGCACACCGAGCGACCTCCTGGCCATAGACCTTAAGGAGGCACTGTATCAACTAGGGCTTATCACCGGCCAAGTATCCAATGATGAGCTTTTGGGAAATATTTTTGCCAATTTCTGTATTGGGAAATAGCCGCTCTAAAACTTCTCAGAATTTATTAATGTTTTTTGGTTGATACTTGTCTAATGGTACTCGGCAAAAGCCTAAAAGGATTCAGGAGCAAAGTTTTAGTAAGGATTTGGGGTGGACTTTAGACTAAATCCTTATCATTACAGGTCAACAACATTCTTCCATTAGTGCAATACAAAGCACTATTTTCCTTTATCAAGTTAATCACTGTAACAAGCACCTTCATTAGTGCATTTAACAGCACTTTTTCCTTGTTTATACGAAATATTGTTTATTTTTGCCATCAAAAGAGCCGTATAATGCACTTCGAAAGTTTAATACATAGCATAAAAGAGCGTAGGGAAATGCTAAATGTTACTCAAGAAATGTTAGCCGATCTTTCTGGTGTAGGCCTACGCACCCTGAAACAATTTGAAGGCGGCAAAGGTAACCCTACTGCAGAAACTCTAAACAAACTTGGCAATGCATTGGGTCTGGAGCTCGCTTTTAAAATAAAACAAACACCAACTGACGCATGAGGAAGGCGGAGGTTTTTTACAAAAAGGAAGCAGCGGGACTGCTGACACAATTGGACGATGGGAGCTTTGTCTTCCGGTATCATGATAAGTGGTTCCAGGCAAATAATAAGCCCGCCATAAGTCTTACCCTGCCTAAAACCCAACAAGAGTACGAATCGGAATATCTGTTTCCTTTTTTTTACAATATGCTACCCGAAGGCTCCAACAAACAGAATATTTGTTTTGAATTGCGAATAGACCCTAAGGACGATTTTGGTCTGCTGTTGACCACGGCAAAAAATGATACTATTGGGGCCATTCAGGTAAAGAAAATAAAAACGCAATGAGTTCACCAGCCATACATAACTGTCCCGGCACGTTAAAAAAAGGACTCCAAACCTACAGTAAAACAGCTTTAAAACGTTTGTTTAACGGTAGAAAAGTTAGCCCTATACTACCCTATGAATCACCCGCTACCAATGTCATTACGGAAGAATTCTTCAAAGAGAGTAAAAAGCGATTGTCCATTTCTGGAGTGCAAGCAAAATTTTCCGTAATACTAGAGAAGAACAAACTACGCTTGATTCAAGAAAGGGAACAAGGACAATATATTCTAAAACCAATTCCCAATGTAGGAAAGAAAACAGATCAAATGCCAGCAAACGAACATTTGAGCATGCAAATCGCTCGTCAGGTATTTGGAATAGAAACAGCCGAAAACGCCCTGGTTTTCTTTAAGAATGGAGACCCTGCTTATATTACCAAACGTTTTGACGTGAAAGAAGATGGTTCTAAATGGGCCGTTGAAGATTTTGCTTCATTGGCAGGGAGAACACCACAAACCCATGGAACTGACTTTAAATATACAAGTAGCTATCTGGAATTATTCGAACTCTTGAAAAAGTACGTGCCAGCATATCAGATAGAAGCTATTAAACTATTCAAACTATTACTTTTCAACTACCTAATATCCAATGGGGATGCCCATTTTAAAAATTTCTCATTGATAGAAACAGCTCTAGGGGATTTCAAACTAAGTCCGGCCTATGATTTATTGAATAGTAGAATTCACATCGATGATAGGGACTTTGCCTTAGAGGATGGACTTTTACCTCCTAATAAAACAAATGGAAAAGTAAAGGAACAATTTTTAAAACTGGCAGAACTCGCTGGCATCTCTGAAAATCAGAGCGGCAGGGTTTTTAAAAATATTACATCGAATCAGGATAAAGTCCTGGCCCTAATCGAGCTTTCCTATCTTGAAGAAAAAACCAAAAGGAACTACGCCCAAGCGTATGAAACCAGACTTAAAAAACTTTTGCGGGCATAAAAAATTGGGTGGTTTTTGAAGGTAACAACAAAGAACTGGGATAATTTCAATGAATTATGAAAGGACTTTAATACTGTCGATTACTTGGGAACCCACCGCTTTGTATTTAACATTAAAGGAAATACATATCGACTAGTAGGCATTATTTCGTTCATCTCTAAAAAGGCGTACCAAAGATTTATAGGAACGTACTCAGAATATAATAAGATAAAGGATAGTAAAAATATTTAGCAATGATAAAAACAGAAAAGGGACATAATGCCATCGTTGAAAGAATCGAAACACTTTTACAAAACCCGGACAACATCGAAAACAAGGATACTCAAGGTTATGTTGAATTAAATTTATTGTCCGATCTTGTAGCAGATTATGAAGAGCGTTCCTATCCGGTGAAAAAGCCTTCACTTGTCGAGGTCATTAAGTTGCGAATGGCCGAAATGGGATTGAACAGTTTAAGGTAATTAACTACTTTTGGTTTAGAGATTAATTTTATATCGATGGAACGCTTTAAACTGCCCAGAAAAACAAAGAAGGCCCTAAAAAAGGGAATGTGGCTTTATCCGCCCGACGAGCAAGGAAATTCCTTAATGGCCAGTCCTGCAAGATTGGAAAAAGATTACCAAACATATAAAAAAGGAATTCTAAGAAATCTTATTGAACGAAGAGTTAGCAAAAAGAAAGAGTTCCGCGAACGGTTGGACGGGAAAATTTCTGTTTCGGATGAAACATTAAGAAATTATGTAAATGATATTATAGTAAAAGACTTTCGCAGTTCCTCCTACGATATTCTGATCAAGGCCAAAAACAGCAAAAGTGCAATCATTGCCTACTACAATTTTATAAATGCCTACCAACTATATGAAAAAGGCGAAGAGTCCTATGGCAATATTTGCTGTATGGCCATTGATGCCGCAAGGGACCGTCTTAAGCAAAATAAGGGAAAACGGAAGAAAAAGTAACATCATCCTACCTAAAGAAACCAAAGGTTTTCACCTCCTTTCCACCTCGTACTCCCCCACCCCACTGTATACAGGGATTGAAAGATATTGTATCGGGAAATAGCCGCTCTAAAACTTCTCAGAATTTATTAATGTTTTTTGGTTGATACTTGTCTAATGGTACTCGGCAAAAGCCTAAAAGGATTCAGGAGCAAAGTTTATGGGTGGGATTTGGTTAGTTATGACTTAAACAGCAGGATCGTTTTTCACTTCAGAAAATTAGTTCTTTTCCTTATTTCATAAAGTACCCACTGAGGGGTTAGAAGTGCAAAAATCAACATCAGCTTGATCATAATGCCAGGAATAACCATCGCTTTGTCATTGAATAGACCCCGCAGGCCCAGCTCGGCCACTTTTTCCGCACTCATCATTATACCGAGTTTTTTTCCAAGTTCTATATTTATCACATTCGGGTCATTTAGATTGGTGGAAGTTGCTCCTGGGCAAAGGCAGGTTACCCGTACAATTTAAGTTCCGTTCTCAGGCTACGGGTAAAACTTTTGATATAGGTTTTGGTTGCACCATAATATCCAATTCCGGGAAAGCCCTTAAAGGCAGAGATGGAAGAATTATTTAGGATGAAACCCTTTTTGCGTTTTCTCATTTCGTTGCCAAACATTGTGCAGAGCAAAGAAGCAGTCATTACATGCAATTGAATTTTTGCTTGTGCCAATACGGTATCCGCTTCGGTAATTTGTCCGAAAAAGAAAAAGCCTGCATTGTTCACAAGCACTTCCACCTCTAGATTATTCCGCTGGCAGAAATTAAACACTTCAGATGCTGCTTCATTGCAGGCGAGATTGATACATAATGTTTCGACCCGAAGGCCATAATGTGCAGAAAGTTCCGCCTTCAATTGATTTAATCGCTCTTCCTGATTGCTTACCAATAAAAGCGAGTAGCCACAAGCAACTTGGCCAACTCCAGCCCTATTCCCGAAGAGCCTCCAGTAACAAGGGCAAATGTTTCAGTCATCGTTTAAAGCAGCTACTTTTTGTTTTAGTTTTTCAGGTAAATTAGTTTCGTGCAAGTGACATGTCATTTTGCCGCTATATATTTTGGCTACGCAGTAATTACAAATGGTACAAGCCGATTTTTCAATCACTTTATTTCTTAAATCGTTTACAAAGTTGGGGTTTTCAATCAATGCTCGCGCAATGGCAATCCATTCAAAACCATTATCCATTGCTTTTTGAATCGTTGACATGCTGTTCATACCCCCAACCAGCACTACCGGAATATGAATTGCTTGTTGAATTCGCTCTGCTTCCGCCATAAAATATCCTTCCGTAAAAGGAACCGAAGGAACCAGTTGCTTACCCACTAGCTTCACAAAAAACTTCTTCCACCCTTCCCGAATAAAATAGGCCATGATATCTATAGGCATTTTACCGCGCATCACATACATGGGAGCACGGCTAACGAAGCCGCCGCTAACGACTATGGCATCTGCACCACATTGCGCTATGGCTTTTGCGGTTAGGATGCCTTCTTCTTTCGAAATTCCACTTTCAAAACCATCCCAGCAATTCATTTTCACGACAAGTGCCATATGTTTTGGAGTTGTTTTGCGAACTGCCGTTAGCACTTCTATCATTAATCGCTTCCGGTTTTCAAAGCTTCCGCCATATTTATCGTTTCGTTTGTTGGTATATGGCGAAAGAAACTGACTGATAAGATACCCATGTCCGGCATGAACTTCTACAGCGTCAAAGCCACTTTCGGCAGCAATGCACACGGCTTTTCTAAAATCATTTATTACCACTTCAATATCCAGATTCTTCATGCCCCGTGGAAAAGTGGGGCCATACCAGTTGATGCCTGTGCTTGGTGCTATCGGTCTAACTCCCGTCAAAGACCCATTTGCCATATTGCCACAATGGCCAATCTGCACAGACACGGCCGCACCTTCGCGATGCACGGAGTCGGTCAGCTTTTTTAGGTTATCCACAATTTCATCTCGCAGCCATAGCTGATGGGGAAACGCCAAACCGCTTTTACTTATCGAAGCATACGCTACGGTGGTCATACCAACACCTCCCTTAGCCACCGAAGTATGATAATTGATAAGTGCCTCAGTTACGTTATGATGTGCGCTCATTCCTTCAAAAGCGGCAGCACGTATGCTTCTATTGCGAAGTAAGAGCGGGCCCAACTTACCTTCGGTGAAAAACTTTGAATGGTTCATGTTTTAATTTATCATTGGTTGTCGCTCACTGTTGATCTGTCGAAATACTGTGAACTGTAGCCCTGGGTTACCACAAATGGGAGGCTGCGCAAAAACCTTATTTTGAATAAAAATAAGTGATCTATTGACGAAGTCTAAACTATTCCTGATTTTCGTCCACTCTTTTTTTGTTTTCCGGTCAAATGAACTATATAGAAAAAAATCTCGAAACATTCATTTTTTCAGGACTTCCCATAGCACCAACCACGTTCTCGCTGAAGTTGACCAGCCTCTTGATTTCCTAACCTCCTCCTTTATGATGATACCGATATCATCAAAGTAGAACTCTTCAATTAAAACACAAAACAATTGTCAGTTTTTGGAGTACCGGAAAAGTTCCCCGTACCGTTAAACGAGAACAAACTCTTTCAAATTCTCACTTCCTGCCAGAACAATTTAAAAAACATATAAATCTAGTTTTAAAGCCATGAAATCCATTTGCGATCGGTAATCTGAGGAATGAAAATTCAATTGCGGAAGTAGTAAAAATCGTAAAACCGAATTCTTAAAAAAATTCATTAATCATACAATTAGAATGAAGAAATCTAGTTCTATTAGCCATAAACTTCTTACGTGCAAAGTATAATTTAAAACCTTTCTTTAGCTGTTTTTTGGTGGTGACTTTTTGCCATATCGGTATTATTTAATGATTCGTTATTTTATTACTTCATTTCACCAGTGTCCATTAAAACCAAAAAGAAATCATTGTAAAAAATTGATAATAAACATTTTATGCCAATTTTAAAGCCATGTCGACTTCAATTTAATATTTCGAATGTTAGCCAAAAAATTCATTTTGCACATTTCTTGGCATTTGTAACATGTTTGATTTCAATGAGTTGAAAAGGTCTTTCGTCCTTCATCTTTTAGCTCAGCGGTCTTTTGTCCTTTTAGTGGACAGTCGTGACTTAATTTCCCTATAAAATTGATCCTTTATTTTATCTTTTAATACTTGCTTCACTTATACTGTTCATTTTCAATTGGAAATATTAGGTTTTCTATTTCAATTATTTAAACCCAATCTAAAAGAAATTTTATTTAACTTTCCTCTTATTAACCCTCACAAAACCAGCGCAATGAAAATCAGGAAAAAATTATTTTCGTTTTTGATCGGCATAGGAACTTTAATGTTAATAGGAGGACTATATGCTTTTTCATCCAATACTTTTGCCGAAAGCAACTATCAACCCCAACAAAAATGGAAAAATCTTAAAGTCCTTCCCGAAGACATAACAAAAGACAGCTTGGAATATCTTATGAAAGGATATACAAGTGCCCTATCGGTGAAATGTAATTATTGTCATGTTCCAAAAAAGGAGGATCCAAAGGAATTGGATTTTGCCGCTGATGACAAAATTGAAAAGGAAATTGCGCGTGGCATGATAAAAATGACGAATGATCTTAACGAGAACTATTTTAGGCCCCACTTTCCCGATCCAAAACCCAAACAAGTGCACGTAGTGAATTGTGTATTGTGTCACCGTGGTGCTCCTAACCCTGAGAAATATCTGGCAAAAATGGGAGAAATGTATAAGACCTATAATCCTGACAGGGATAATAGAAAGGAAAAATTCCTTGAACAAAAAGGTCAGGAATAAGTTTTTGCCAACCATAATTTGCCCCTGAGGTCTTTTGGACTATCAGGGGTTTTTTATACCTATTAGCCTATTGTATTGCCCTTCCAGATAAAAAGCAAGTAGTATGATCCACCGTTTCCATTTTGCAATGGATTAGACTCAAGGTAATCCGGCTGAAGTATTTTTTGAGTTATATTCCCCTCTAAGCTTCCGGGCAGCCGAAGGAAAAAAGGGAAAAACATGTGCAAAACAGCAGTTTTTTAGCATTTTGAAAAAGCTTAAACAAATTCTAAACTTAAATTCGGCACAGCAAACAATCGTTTATGGCTATATTTGCGAAAACTTCAAAACTTAAACTTTCCGAATATTTATGTCCCAAACGTTTTTTGATCCTTTTGAGGATTTGCTATTTGACGAACATTTCTGCTTTCTTTCCGGAGTCTTGACCAACGATACCATCACCGTTTTCCCTGAATGGCTGATGGACCATTTTAAATTTGGAGACGAAAGAATTGAAATGATGGATAAAACCAAATCCTATAATTATGCAGATCTTAAAATGCCCTGCTCTACCGAGGTAAAAAAAGCGTTTGCGAAGCTGGACGTAAAGGTTCAGGCTGCATATAATAAAGGCTACGAAGGAATGGCGGCACTAGATCAAGAATCCCTCTTTCAATGGACCGGCAGAATGGTCTATGGCCTTCTCTACTACGAAATGCTCTATGAACGGGACAGGTTGCTAAGGCAAGGGGAAGATTTTGAGCTTTCTACCGATCTAAGGGAACGTTTTGGACGCTTCCATTTAATGCTACAATCCTTAATAAAACCCGTTTCCTTCGTGGGGAAAAAACCCTGGACCATTGTGGTATTTCCACTTAAATATTCGGCCGATATTTTTAGCTATCGCGACGATGCAATCAATTTGATGTTTTCCTTTGGCGTCAATGGCTTTGGTTTTATTGCCTGTTTACAGGATAATGGGGTAATCGGGGAAAAACAGAAAGAGATACTCGATAAAATGAAAGGCCACATTTTACATCCCATCCAGTTTGAAGAATTGTACGCTAGGTTTCATTATTCGGATTACATCCTACTGCACAAACCTAAATACAAAATTGAAACCCGGGACTATGGGATTACAGTTGAAGCGGATACGGCCGGCAAGAAACCTTTTTTCGGATTTTGGGACGAGGACATATTTGCCCAATTACTCTCCAATTATTGGCAGGTTTACGGCATTGAAAAGAAGGATATACTTCAATTTCAAAAACCGCTGCTCAGCTTTCTTGAAAATCCATATTCCAAGGAATTTATTAATCCCGAATCTATCGACCTACCTTTTTAACGGCTTAATTTCCAAAATAAGTTAGTGAATTTCGATTTTCTATAATATAGTTCAATTCACCAGTGTCCATTAATATCAAAAAAAATAATTGTAAAAAATTGATAATAATCGTTTTATGCCAATTTTAAAGCCGTGTCGATTTCAATTTAATATTTCGAATGTTAGCCAAAAAAATCAATTTGCACATTTCTTGGAATTTGTAACATGTTTGATTTCAATGAGTTGAAAAGGTCTTTCGTCCTTCATATTTTAGCTCAGCGGTCTTTTGTCTTATTAGTGGCCACTAGTGGGTTCAATTCCAAACTAAATATGACCAATCTATCTACAGGTCAATACGTTATCTTAAAAATTGATCCCCCATGGTCATCACATACATACAATGCACCATCCGGCCCCTGTGCCAAACCGCAAGGTCGATGTTGTAATTCACCTTTAGGGTCGGCCAAATCAATTCCGGCAAAGTTATCGAGAAAAATTTCCCAGTCCCCAGCAGGCTTACCATTTTTAAAGGGAACAAAGGCCACTAAAAAGCCCTTTTTAAGCTCTGGCGATTGGTTGTGAAATGCAATGAATGCCCCATCCCTATATTTTTCCGGGAACATGTTTCCCGTATAAAACAGCAGGTCATTTGGGCCAAAATGCGCCGGGAAGGCCATAAGTGGTGCAATCGCATCTTCCCCGCCCAATTTTTCACCGTCTCCCCCATATTCGGGAGCAAGAATCCTTTTCTTCCTTATTGGGTCAAAATACGTATACGGCCAGCCGGCATCGTCGTTCTCCTTGACTTCGTACAGGGTTTCAGCAGGCAATTCCCCTTCCTGTTTTTTGGTGAATAGGTTTGGATAAAAATTGTGCAAACCTCCTCGGCCATGATCCGTCACGAACAAGGAATTCGTTTTAAAATTCCAGGCAATTCCAACGGAATTTTTAAGTCCAGTAGCGTACCGCGTTCCGTCAACAAAAGATTGATTTGGTTTGTCGGCCCTGAACTTCCATATCCCCGCGGCCGAATCCAGGATAGCGCAAGGCATCATTCCCGTATTGGTCACCGCGTCCCGGCACGCATCGTTCCAAGAACCGATGGTTACATAAAGATTGCCCTTGTCATCAATCGCGAATGGTTTGGCGTTGTCACGGCCCATATCAATTAGGCCGTCCACTATTTTTTCCGGCGTGCCCGTATCTATAATTTCATGGCCACCGTTCAATTTATAGCGATACACTCCCGTATTTGAAGACGTATAGAGGTAATTGCCCTTCGTTAGAATCCCCGTACCGGGAACTTCGCCAAATTGCTGTTTCACTTCCATAGTCCCATCTTTGTCCGTATCCCTAAGTAGAACAATGGCTTTGCCATCTTTTAGAACGGATCTGTTCGCGTAGATATCGCCGTTCTCCGAGATGGTCAAATGCCTTACAGCACCTAAATCGCTACCTACTTCTGCGACTGAAAACCCTTCTGGGGCTTTCAGGATTGTTTCATTGCTAATTACTTTTGGGGCTTTCTTTGTTTCTCCTTTGCATTGCACCAATAAAGATGCAAAAGTGATTGCGGTCCCAAAAAGTAATGATTTTCGGGTAGCTTGAAGTATTTTCATAGGGAACTCATTTAAAGTTTGGCAAGCGATAAAATTACTATTTCGATAATTATTATGCACCAAAAAACCAAAATTAGGATCTGGTGTTAAAGAACTCGTCTTGAGTTCATCTTTTGCCTGCAATCTGCACATTTTATTGCGCAACTAGGTTACCAAATGATTATTCTCTTTCCCTTGGGCAAAAACATGCTATCATCAGCCTCTACATCAAACGCGGCGTAAAAAGGGGAGGTATTCATTAGAGGTCCATTGACGCGCCAAATCGGTGGTGAGTGCGGGTTGTTTTTGATCCAGGTACGAAGGAATTCATCTTTCATTTTAACCCTCCATATCCTGGCAACGGAAAGAAAGAAAGGTTGGTCTGGAGTGAAATTGCCGATTTTAGTGGGATCTTGTCCTTCTTGGGTCATCTTAAATGCATCATAGGCCACAGCTATTCCGGCAATATCCGCCGTATTTTCACCAACGGTCATGGCACCGTTTACATGCAAACTGTCCAGCACGGTAAACGTACCGTACAAATCGATGACTTGTTTTATTCTTGATTTAAACTTTTCGTAATCATCTTTTGTCCACCAGTTTTTTACGTTACCATCCTTGTCGTACTGTGCGCCCTGGTCGTCAAACGTATGTGTTATCTCGTGCCCAATAACCATTCCGATACCTCCGTAGTTTAAGGCATCATCCGCCTCATTATCAAAATAAGGGGACTGTAATATTCCTGCCGGAAAGACGATCTCATTGGCAGAAGGATTATTATAGGCCGTAACCGTTGATGGCGTTGTATACCATTCCGTCTTATCAACAGGCTTTCCCAATTTAGCCAGCTCATACTCAAATGCGGCTGCGGAGGCCGAACGGATGTTCTCAAAATAGGTGCCTCTTTCAATATGAACATTGCTGTAATCTTTCCACTTATCCGGGTATCCTATTTTCTTGGTAATGGCAAAAAGTTTTTCTTTCGCCTTTTGTTTTGTGCTGTCACCCATCCATTCCAGTTTATCTATTCTTTTAGCGTATGCCTTTTGTAGATTATTCACCAGATCCAACATTCTTTTTTTTGCGCTTTCCGGAAAATATTTCCTGACATACAACTGTCCAAGAGCTTCACCCAGATAATTGTCTACCGCACTTGCCATTTTTTCCCCACGTGATTTCTGCACGGCTTGACCGGAAAGCACTTTGGAAAATTCAAAATCGGCATCGACAAACGATTTGCTTAAATCCGTTGCGTATGCGTCTATAGTATTTGCCTTTAGGTACAATTTCCAATTATCGATAGGAACAGTCTTTAAAAGCCCATTAAGTTTATCATAATAGGCAGGTTGGCCTACATCGATGGAATCGGTTTGAGCACCCATATGTTGTATGAAATCGGTCCAGCCAATATTGGGCTGTCTTTTTTCAAGATCTGAAATGGCCATCTTATTGTAGTTTGCGTGTACATCCCGACGTTCAACCCTAGTTTTATGGGAAGCGGCAATTTGCTTCTCGATATCGTAAACCAGATCAGCATCCTTTTTGGCATCTACTGCATCACTGCCTGTAAGTTGAAATAATGTGGCAATGTATATTTTGTAGGCATCCTGTATGGCCAAAGTTGAAGAATCTGTTGCAAAATAATAATCCCTATCCGGCAAACCGATACCCGTTTGGTAGGCATGGGCAATGTTCAGACTGCTATTTTTATCGTCGGGACCCACGCCTATTGCCATGATAGAACCGTTATTCACTTTGGCTTCCTCAGCCACAAAGGTCATTAAAGATGGTATATCGCCGATTGTCCCAATTTTGGAAAGGGTTGGCTTAATAGGTTCGTAACCACGCTTTTCAATGGTAACGGTATCCATACCCGACGCATAAAAGTCGCCAACCTTTTGCTCAATGCTTCCGGTAGGGTGCTGGCCGTGCGAAACACTGTCCAATATCCCTTGTAGACGGATGCGCTGCGGATAATTCATAAACATATAGGCGCCCACCCCGGCTTGGGTCGCAGGAATAGGTACGGAATCGTACCATTTGCCATTTACATATCTGTAGAAGTTATCACCGGGCCTTACCGCGGTATCTATTCCCGTGATTTCAATAAATTTTTTTTCCGGAGCGTTTGTACATGCCACCAATGTAAGTAGCGCCATAAAAATGGCGAGAGCGTATTTCATGGTTTTGTCATTTTTTGTTCAGATTAAGTACGACTAAAATGTTGCATCGGCAACAGCATGTTTTACCATTTGCAACACAGGTTTGTGCAACAAAAGCAGCTTGTAATGCGATTCAAATCCTTTGGATAGCCACAGTTATTCAATTTCCATCAATAAATTATCGAGGTCGAGAGGCCTGGTATACATTTCCAAAGACCCATCCAATCTTTTAGGCCATTCCTCTTTTGGCCTATCCCAATACAATTCAACCCCATTCCTATCAGGATCGTCCAGATACAATGCTTCCGAGACACCATGGTCCGATGCTCCGGTCAAAGGATAATTGGCCAATTGCAGCCGATTTAGAATAGTTGCAAGGTCTTTTCTCGTGGGGTATAAAATAGCAGTGTGGAAGAGTCCGACCGAGTTTCTTGGCGCGGGTCCTGCATCTTTACTGAACCAAACGTTTAGACCAATATGATGGTGATATCCTCCAGCCGATATAAAGGCAGCTTCGTTCCCGTAAGTAGAGGTCAGTTCAAAGCCCAAAAGTCCGCAGTAAAAGTCCAACGAACGCTGTAGGTCGGCGACCTTTAGGTGGACGTGCCCTATTCTTACGCCTTGAGGGACCGTATAGTCTGTTTTTTTATTCATTGGTTTGTCATTGGATGTTCCGACCAACGGTTAAATATAGTTTTAATTTCGTGCGATAAGATTTAATCCGTTGGCATAAGAAATTGTTTTGGTTTTTTTATGTATGGAGCGCTGCACAACCAAGGATTACAATCATGTATTCTTTGTAAGAATACGGCCAAATTACCATTTTTAAATGAATTTGCATGGACTATAATACAGCCGGCTTACCACAACCATACCCGATTTAGGCGATAGACCTTAAACTATTTCCTTTTGATATAGGTTGTATGTAGAAATGGGCAGAACTTTTGACCCAACTTTTTTAAACCCTTGCCTTTCGTAGTAATTACAAAGTTTTGGATTTTTTGAATCGGAATCCAACCTCAAATATTTATATCCGTTTTCCCTAGCTTCATTCTCAATTTTTAGAAGTATTATTTCACCAATTCCTTTTCCTGAAAATTCCCCTATTACTACCAAGGAGTGAACATATTTGGCCATATCGACTTGCTTGCCCCAGTACAGCAGATCCTCTTCTAAAATCCTGACCATTCCAATACGTTGCCCAGTAGGTCCAATGACAAAGAAAAACTCATGGTTGAGGATCCCCTCATCCATCCATTTTATTTTTTCAAGCGGAGGGTTTTTCCAATACTGCCAATGATCAATATTTTTTTTTGAAATTTTTTCAGCTGCCTCTTTGAATAAATCCAGTACTATATTCCGGTCCTTGCCTTCAATTGGTGTCAATACAATATCCATCTGAAATCTTTTCCGTTAAAATTATCACCGACTTTTTATATCAATCCAAATATAACGGATTATCGCTTTGCCATCCCAAGCAGAAAGGATCTCGGAGCGTCTTAAAATACAATGCACAAAAGTTGGCCAGCCCAGTCTTTAGAACATGCGAACCGTTGCACAAAAGGAAAAAGGACAAAAGGATATTGTTCCCACGATAGGAAGGGCACGGGAAAAAGGAGATTCCTACATGCTGTAGATGCCAATATGATCCATCGGGAACACCTTCCCTACCCCACCAAAATATGATCGGCGGCCTTTTTGGACAGGGTGATTACATTACCTTTTTTATCGATCTTTAACGAACCATCGTACACAATTTTGTCAATGACCTTGAGTTCGACGCCTATAGCTATATCCAAATCTTCCAAATAATTGAGAAAAGTCTTGGAAGTATCGCTTACTGCCAACACTTCAAAACATTGGTTCAGCGGCACCATTGACAACCTTGTAGACTCGCGCCTTGGCATAATCCCCTTACTGTTGGGAATGGGATCTCCGTGTGGGTCATATTTGGGATAATCCAAAAATTTATCGATTTTCTCTATCAACTTCTCCGACTGCACATGTTCCAATTGTTCGGCTACATCGTGCACCTCATCCCAGTCGAATTCCAATTTATTGTACAAAAAGGTTTCCCACAATCGGTGCTTTCTTATAATTCCCAAGGCTAAGGTCTCACCGTGCTCAGTTAGGGTAACCTTTTTATATTTTTCATGGTTTACTAAATTTTTCTCCTTCAACCGTTTCAGCATTTCGTTTACCGTTGACGGTTTCACTTCCAAATAGGCCGCAAGGTCGTTGGTGCCAACACCCTCCTTCTCGATCATGGAACGGTCCACGGAAGACAAATGCAATAATGCCTTGATATAATTTTCTTCTACCAATGTTAACATGGAAACAAAAATACAAAAAAAGTAAAATAAATTTATTAGGCTATCCTAACTTCTTTAGTTTTGTTTATAAAATAAATAATAGATGCATCCGCTAACAAAAAATTTTAAAAAATTTCTGCCTATTCTCCTTTCCCTAGGGCATATAATGAACACTTACAGCCAGAGCACCGTGTCCATTGAGGGAACGATAAGCTATCAGGGCATTCCGGAACCCTATGTGAACGTACATCTTACGGGAACCCAAAAAGGAGCGGCTACGGACGAGAGCGGGGTCTATAAAATTGTGGACGTACCCTTGGGAAAACAAACCATTCTGGTATCGGCTTTGGGCTATAAAACCCAATCCCGCACCTATATTGTTACTGCAGAACAAGAGGTTATCCTGATAAATTTTGATTTGGAGGCCGACAGCGCTGCGTTGGACGAAGTAGTGGTCTCGGGCAACCTGAAGCCGGTGAGTAAACTGGACAGTCCCGTGGCCATTGAGGTCTATAGTCCTACTTTTTTTAAGAAAAATCCGGTTCCATCCATATTCGAATCTTTACAGAACGTTAATGGGGTCCGCCCCCAGCTAAATTGCAATGTTTGCAATACGGGAGACATTCATATCAACGGACTGGAAGGGCCCTACACCTTTGTGCTGATCGATGGTATGCCCATTGTCAGTGGACTTTCAACGGTATACGGCCTTACCGGCATCCCACAATCCTTGATCCAACGGGTAGAGATCGTAAAGGGTCCAGCCTCTACCCTTTATGGCTCCGAGGCCGTGGGGGGCATCATCAACATAATAACCAAAAACCCGTTTAGTGCCCCAGAAGTTTCGGTTGAGAGCTTTGCCAGTTCCTGGGGCGAAGTAAATACGGACATAGGGCTGGGCTATAATGTAGGCAGCAATGTAGATGGTCTCCTGGGGGTCAATTATTTCAACTACCAAAATCCCATAGACAACAATGGGGATGGTTTTACGGACCTTACCCTTCAAAACCGGATTTCTATCTTTAATAAATTGGACTTTAAAAGAAGGAAGGGACGAATTTTTACCTTGGGTGGCCGCTATGTTTATGAGGACCGTTGGGGCGGCCAAATAAACTGGACCAGCGCAGACCGGGGCGGGGACGAAGTTTATGGCGAAAGCATCTACACAAATAGATGGGAAATATTTGGCACATATCAACTCCCTGTTAATGAAAATATCATCTTCCAGTTTAGCGCCAATGGGCACGACCAAAATTCGTACTACGGTATCGATTCCTTTGACGCCGACCAGTACATCGGCTTTGGGCAGTTAACCTGGAACAAACTTTTTGGCGAAACCCATGATCTTCTAGTGGGTGCCGCTTATCGCTTTACGTATTATGACGACAATACCTTCGCGACGGTAGAAGAGGATGGGGAGACGAACAAACCCTCTATCATCCACCTCCCAGGTATCTTCGTACAGGACGAGGTAAGCATAGATCAGCAGAACAAGCTATTGTTGGGCATGCGTTATGACTACAACAGCCTTCATGGAAATATCCTATCGCCCAGGATCAATTACAAATGGAACTCCAAAAAAAGGCGCGATATAATTCGCCTAAGCATGGGCAATGGCTTTAGGGTGGCCAATATTTTTACCGAGGACCACGCGGCATTGACCGGTGCCAGGGCAGTAGAATTTGTGGGGGAACTAAAACCAGAAACATCCTGGAATGCCAACATCAACTATGTAAAAAAAATAATAACCCCAAATAATGTCTATATCGGCCTCGATGCCTCGGCATTTTATACCTATTTCACCAACAGGATAATCCCGGACTATGAGACCGATCCCAATAAGATCATCTATGCCAACCTTGACGGCTTTTCGGTGTCCCAAGGGGTATCCCTTAATACCGATATCGTTTGGCCGAACGGAATCAAGGTCTTGGCCGGAGCCACCCTTATGGATGTTTCTGTCACGGAAAACGGGGTCACAACAAGACAATTGCTTACCGAAAGCTTTAGTGGGGTATGGAGTATCTCGTATGACTTTATTTCTATAGGATTGCGTATGGACTACACTGGAAATCTCTATGGCCCCATGCGCTTGCCGCTCATCAGCGACACCGATCCACGGGCCCCGTACTCTCCATGGTACAGCATCCAGAACATCCAACTTACCAAGAAATTCGGCACCCAATGGGAGCTCTTTGGAGGGGTGAAAAATCTATTAAATTTTACACCTCCGGCAAATAGCATCACCAGGCCCTTTGACCCCTTTGACAAGAATGTGGAATTCGACATTAATGGCCATGCCATGGCTACCCCCAATAACCCCTACGCCCTGACATTCGACCCCAATTATGTTTATGCCTCAAATCAGGGCATTCGTGGATTTATGGGATTGCGATATACGGTCTTTTAACATCGCGAAAAAAGGAGTATGGCCGAATTTTAATAAAACCACGCCAAGTGGAGCGTTTTCGTTTTCCGATTGCTTCAGAAAACAATGGATCGAATTGATTTTTAGTTTCCGTCTTCAATTCGGGTCGAATTGCCCTTTAGAAATACTTTAGAATTCCCAACTACTTTTGATGGTCTTGAAACTTTATACAAAAGGATGAAGCCACTTATTTTTTGGGTTCTTTTTACAATTTCACTTGTCTCACTGCAGGCACAAGACCTTACATTGGAACATTTTATTTCACTGTCCGAAGTAAATGTTCCCAATGTAAAGGACCTTAAAAACCTCCAAAAAATAGGGGAAATCCAAAACGATATAATCCTTGCCCAAAACAAGGCGTTCAAGATAGATGCCACTTCCGAGGTAATGGTCGCGCCTTATTTTAACAACAACGGACAGGTTGTGGATATCACTACCAATCCATCACCGGATGCCTATGGCTACGACGTGGGCATTACCAATGGCGGCTTGTACAGCGCCCAAGTAAATGTGACAAAGAATATTTTTAATAAAAATGCGGTAGACAATCTACTCTTCCAGAACCAATTGAAAAACGATGGCCTTGGTCTATCCACAGAGGAAATACTTCATCAGGTTAAAAAAAATGTGACGGACACTTACATCTTGGCCTACCAACTTCAAAGTCAGGAAGATTTTACCTCCGAAATGAGATCGGATTTGGAAAATCGATTAAAAGTGGTGGGGCTTTTGGTAAAAAAAGGGCTGCTTTCCCAAAGTGATTATCTACTAGTTCAATTGGATGTGGACTCCAAGAAGTTGGAGACACAACAATTGGATGCCTATTTTAAGACCACCTTGACCCAACTTTATAATTTATGTGGTATCCCTACTGAACCGAGGAATAGGTTGATGCCGCCCCAAATGGATGGCCAAGCGGAAACCCGGGATTTCTTTTATCAAAAACGATTTAGGAATGATAGCCTCCAAGTAATGGCAGATCAACAGGTGTTTGAAAATCAATACAAACCCCAGATCGGTCTTTATGGAAATACAGGCCTAAACGCGGTAACGCTGAATAATTTGCCACATTATTTTGGACTGAGTGCTGGACTTAGGCTCACTATACCCATCTATGACGGGGAACAGAAAAAGTACAATGCCCTCCAAAACCAACTAAAGTTTGAAAGTTTGGAGGAGTATAAAAAGAATTCCAAAATACAGCTAGAGAACAATCTGGAAAATATCCAGGTACAGATCAATTCCTTAAAAGAAAATTTAAAGCTTTTGGAAGCACAATTGGAAAATCAGGAAAAAATATTGGAGATCTACAAGGAGAAATTGGTCTATGGCCAGGTATCCGTAATCGATTACTTGAACGTCGTTCAAAATTACAAGCTAAGGGTATATACCAAATTGCAGATGCAGACCAATCTCTGGCTGCTCCATAATCAGTATAACTTTTTTAACTGGTAGCGATAAACCTCCTTTGGCTATAAATTATTTTAACCCGTAAAGTTCGGTAGACAAGAAAACAGATAATTAGAAAAAAGAATTTCTGAGTGCATGGCTTAAAAAGAGAAATAATCAAATTAATCGCAGTTTTGACCCCTCCGCCCTTTGGGCACCTCCCCTTGACAGGGAAGGACATTAATTTTGAACCCATGGGTCCTCCCCTTTTTTCAAGGGGAGCAGCCCGACAAAATCATTCCCCGTCCGAACGCCAGCCCGACAAGGCCATTCTGGCGGGGTGCCGAAGGCGGAGGGGTAGAATTTACAAGACTATATCTATTCCTTATTAAATTTTGTCATGTGCTATAACTAAATATTCAACTCAATTTTATTCGTGTGAAAACAAAATTTATAAACGGCGTTTTACCCCTTCTTTTACTTGTAAGTGCTTTTTCCTGCAGGAACAAGGCGGTTTCCGAGGCAGAAAAAAGAGTGCCGATTTCGGTCAGAACGGCATTGGTGGAACAAAGGAACATAAATGAATATCACACCTTTAACGGGGTGACAAAATATCAAAAAACCGAAAATATTAGGGCCAACGTCACCGGATATATTTCATGGATGCCCTTTGAAATGGGCTCCGCGATAAAGCGGGGACAAACCTTCGCCACGGTACGTACGAAGGAGCAGGATGCAATGGAAGAGGCTGCTAAAATTGATAGTTCCTTGGCCAAATTTTCCAAGCCCATAAGGATTGTGGCCAATTCTACAGGGGTTATCACCACATTGAGTTTTTTCAGGAACGATTATATTTCAGAAGGCGATATACTCGCAACCATAGTGCAACCGAAATCCCTTGTAGTTCAGGTAAATGTACCCTATGAATTTGCCGAATCGATCCATATAGGTACTTCATGTGAAATTATCCTCCCGGACAAGGAAACAATTACCGCAAAAATAACACAGGTATTGCCGTTAATTGATCCCATTGCCCAATCACAGTCCTTTTTAATCGAATTGCCCAATAGGGACCTCCCCGAAAACCTGAATGTAACGGTAAAGGTTATTGACAAGAAGTCGACCAGGACCATGGCGGTTCCAAAGGAAGCTATACAGACCAACGAACTGCTTACGGATTTTTGGGTAATGAAAGTGGTTAACGACACCCTGGCCATAAAAGAAAAAGTGATTCCTATGCTGAGGAACGATTCCCTGGTTCAGATTTCGTCCCCTAATATAAACCTGCATGACACCGTAATAACCCAAGGGGGGTATGAGATGCAGGATTCAACCTTGGTTAAGGTTCAATTGCCGTGACCTTGGTAAATGGGAAGAAAAAAGTACAGAGAATATAGAAAAGAGACATGACTAAAATAACGTGCCGGATTTCTTAGGCCCTAGAATTTTTTCTCTTCCCTGTGTTCTATTTTCCAATTTCAGCCATGGTCAATAAGTTGAGAATACATAAATTAATATAAATCGCGTCTTTTGGCAGACTTACATTCTAAATACAAATATCCCCTATTGGCCATCGCCATTTTATTGTTGGCCGGTGGGGTATTTACCTATAAGAACCTTAAAACCGGACTTTTCCCAGACATTACGTTTCCCAAAATCAAGGTAATTGCAGATGCGGGTCAACAACCGGTAGATAAGATGATGACCACGGTCACCGTTCCACTGGAGAATATCATCCGGAGGACGGAAGGGCTAAAATATATTCGCAGTACCACTTCAAGGGGCAGTTGCGAGATTTCCGTTTTTCTAAATTGGAACATGGACATCAACACGGCAAAGTCTCAAATAGAATCCTTTATCAACCAAGAAAAAGGAAATATTTTGCCCAATACGGTTTTTTCGGTAGAAAAAATGAACCCGTCCATTTTACCGGTAATGGGATACTCCTTAGAGGGCAACCTCTCCCAAGTAGCGCTCAAAAAAATTGCAAAATATCAAATCAGGCCCTATCTGGCCGCCACTCCAGGCGTTTCGGACATTGCTGTTATCGGTGGTAAGGATATGGAATACCAGATCGTCCTAAAACCTCAAGTACTGAAAGCTTTGGGGATTTCCCTGCCCACCATCCGGGACGCCGTGGTCAATTCCAATATCTTACAATCCAATGGGTATATATCGGACTATAACCGCATGTATCTCACCCTTACGGACAATGCCGTCGACGATCTCCAGGACCTTCAAAACCTGGTCATCGTAAACTCACAATCCAGATTGATAAGGCTTAAGGATGTCGCCGACGTAATTGTAAACGAAGCCAAACAGTACGTTAGGATAAACGCCAACGGCAAGGATGTGCCTTTGATCGCCGTCGTTAAACAGCCCGATGCCAATCTCATCGATGTGAACACCAACATCGAACAAAAGGTAGCCGATTTGGCCAAACTCCTTCCTAAAGGCGTAAAATTGGTGCCTTATTACCAACAGGCCAATTTTGTAAACAGCAGCATCCGCAGTATAAAGGATGTATTGTGGATCGGTCTGGCACTGGCCTTGCTCGTCGTCATTTTATTCCTCCGATCATTCTCCGCGAGTATGGTCGTTCTCTTCACCATTCCGGTTTCCCTTTCGTTGACCCTAATTGTTTTGGATGCGTTTGGCTATACGTTCAATATCATGACCTTGGGGGCCATTGCGGCGGCCATTGGCCTAATGATCGATGATGTAGTAATAATTCTGGAACAGATCCATAAAATAAGGGAGGAACATCCCGAGAAGTCCATAACCTGGTGCGCCCGTGAGGCTATAGACCATCTCTTACCGGCAATGTTGGGATCATCCCTAAGCACTATGGTGATTTTTGTACCCTTTATTTTAATGACAGGGGTGGCCGGAGCATATTTTAAGGTAATGGCCTTTAGCATGATCATTGCCTTGGCCTGTTCCTTTTTCGTCACCTGGCTTATAGTACCCGTGCTGTCCGTAGTGTTTTCCAGAAACAATCCACCCAAGGCAAAGACAGAATCGAGTACGCGTTGGATACACTTTGTTTTGGGCAGCCCCTGGATCGGATTCATTTTTGCCGGACTTTGTATTGCAATCATACTAGTACTACCTTCTAGATTACCCTCGGGATTTTTACCGGACATGGATGAGGGGAGTATCGTCCTGGATTTTAATAGTCCACCCGGCACCACCTTGGAAGAGACCGGTAGAATGCTTTCCATAGTGAACGGTATCCTTCATGAACAGCCTGAGGTGGAAGCTTTTTCTTCCCGAGCAGGCACCCAAATGGGCTTCTTTATTACCGAACCCAATCGAGGGGATTATTTGATCAAACTGAAAAGTAATCGGTCCAAGACCACCGAAGAGGTTTCGGACGAAATTCGCATCAAGATAGAAAATGCAGTACCACAGCTTACGATAGATTTTGGCCAAGTTATAGGTGATATGTTGGGCGATCTGATGAGTTCGGTTCAACCCATTGAAATCAAGGTTTTTGGTGACGACAGGAATACACTTCAAACCCTTTCAAGGGAAATTGCCTCAGAGGTCGAAAAGGTGAAGGGCACGGCCGATGTTTTTGACGGTATCGTTATTGCAGGGCCAGAAATCCATTTGGAACCCAACATTCCCGTATTGGCCCAGATGGGATTGACAGCGGCCGATTTTCAACTTCAACTGCAAACCCAGCTCGAAGGAACCGTGATAAGCAATATGATCAACGGGATCCAAACGATCAATATCAGGATGCTCTATCCCAGTGCCTATAAAACTTCGGTGCAGGATATCAAGCATACCCAAATACTTTTGGCCAACGGATCTAGTATTCCTATGGACAAGGTTGCCAAGGTTATTTTGGAAAAAGGCGTGGCACAGATCGAACGTGAAAATCAAAAATCCATGGGGGTGATAACGGCGCGGCTTAACAATAGGGACCTGGGCAATACCTTGCTCGACATTAAGGATCAATTATCCCAAAAAATAAGCCTTCCCCCCAATTACCACCTAGAGTATGCCGGGGCCTATCTGGAGCAGCAACAGGCCTTTAAGGAATTGATACTCATATTGGTCTCCGCGGTCCTTTTGGTGTTTATTGTAATCCTGTTTTTGTTCCGAAGGATCAAAATTGCACTGACCATTATTTTTATCGCTATTCTGGGTGTCGCCGGATGCCTTTTTGGGCTTTGGCTTACCGGGACCGCCCTGAACGTGGGCAGCTACACCGGGATCATTATGATAGTGGGGATCATTGGGGAAAATGCCATTTTTACCTACCGTCAGTATCAGGAGGCCGACGAAGTCCTGCTCCATAGCAAGAAAATTGAGTACGCCATAGCTGCCCGGTTGCGGCCCAAGTTGATGACTGCCTTTGCCGCCATAATGGCATTGATACCCTTGGCACTTGGCATTGGTGCGGGAGCCCAATTACATCAACCTTTGGCTATTGCGGTTATTGGGGGGCTGATTTTTGCCCTGCCCTTGTTGTTGGTGGTTTTGCCAACAATCTTAAAATTAATTAAGGAATAATGTGGATATTTATATGGAAATATAATCGGGACCCATTTAAATCATGAAGAAGATGCAGACATTTATAAGTAGCGTTTCGCACAAGGAATTTCCAATTGATGAACGATTGCATGCAAATACAATTCGCAAGTCGATCTATGACCTTATTGTAAAGGACCACCCCCAATTCCATAGAAATGGGGTAATTTCCATTTCCGAACTCAACTTTTACCGTCAAAAATATTTGTCCAACTATCTATTGAACGAGGTAGGGGAGCTAACGGAATTGGAAAGCGATGTACTAAAAACCATTCAGGAGCATGAACTCATTTCTGAAAAATTAGACCAGGACGAAACCCCAAATACTGTGTTTGGACAGCGTTTGGCCGATAAGGTAGCTTCATTCGGAGGGAGTTGGAAATTCATCATTATTTTTAGCATCATCATTTTAGTATGGATTTCCATCAATATGGTGGTCTTGGCAAACAAGGGCTTTGACCCCTATCCCTTTATCCTCCTAAACCTTATTTTATCCTGTTTGGCGGCACTACAAGCTCCGATTATTATGATGAGTCAGAACCGGCAGGAAGAAAAGGACAGGGAAAGGGGTAAGCAGGACTATATGGTCAATTTAAAGGCCGAGCTTGAAATCCGAACCCTGCATGAAAAAATAGACCATTTAATCATACATCAGCAGCAGGAACTTCTGAATATCCAACAGGTCCAGGTAGAAATGTTGGAGGAAATCATGAAGAAAGTGCGCGCAAAATAAGATCTTGAAAAAAATTTAGGTACAGGAATAAATCATTGTCCATGTTCCAAGGCATCAGGAAGTCAAGTCAGACCCTAGGAATCCCGTCTGATCTTCCTTTGGCGGGATTGAAATTAAAGATAATAAGCAATTAAACGAGTAATAATTACTTTGTTATCAGGTAAATACAAAAATTTAAACGTGTGAAAATTCTAATAGCAGAAGACGAAACGGCTCTCCGACAATCTATCGCAACCTATTTGGGACGGGATGGTAATATATGCGAGTCTGCCAAGGACTACGATGATGCGCTTTACAAAATTTCCCTGTACGACTATGATGTAATTTTATTGGATATCAATTTGGTTACCGGAAGCGGCCTTGATGTGTTAAAGGCAATAAAAAAAGACAAAAAAAAGACCGGGATAATCATCATATCGGCTAACAATTCCCTAGATGACAAACTGGAAGGACTGGACCTGGGTGCGGACGACTATATCACCAAACCCTTTCATCTGGCCGAGCTCAACAGCCGAATCAAAGCCGTATTGAGACGAGGCAAATTTGGAGGCGAAGAAACCATTATATTTAACGAAATTAAAATGGACACCCGTTCCCGGACAGTCTATATCAACAATAAAATAATCACCTTGACCCGTAAGGAATTTGATCTGCTCTTGTTCTTTATGACCAATAAGGACAGGGTACTATCCAAAGAAATCATTGCAGAACACCTTTGGGGGGACCATAGTGACCTGCTTGATAATTTTGACTTTATCTACGTACACATTAACAATTTGAGAAAAAAAATGACCAATGAGGGAGCCAAGTATATAAAAACAGCATATGGCAGCGGTTATAAATTTATGGAGGAAGAGTAATGCCCGGTAAAAAAAGTAAAATAGGATTATTAAAAAAGGCATCTAGAACCTTTCTGCTAATCAGTACCGTTTTGATGCTGGGAGGAACGGTTGCCCTATATTTTTACACTAAAGGGATACTGCAAGGGGAGGCCGAGGAAGAACTGTATTCCACGGAAGCCAGGATAGAAACCGCTTTGGCCTCTGGTACGGAACTGACCTCGTTACCCCCGGTTATGGAAGTAACGCGCGAGCCTTCCAAAGGTGCGGAGATCCTTAAGGACACCTTGATATATGATCCCTCACAGGATGAAATGGAGCTTTTCCGCGAGCTCTCTACTTACCGGGATATCGATGGCCAAATATACAAGATTACCGTAAGAAGCCTGGTCGTGGAAACCGAGGACATTTTAATGGCTATTGTCATATCCTATGTCATCATTCTTTTGTTGGCCTTCCTGTTCTTTTATTATTTCAACTCCCGGGCAAACGAAAGGCTGTGGGCGCCCTTTTTTCACAATCTGAACCAGATGAAGGGTTTTCAGGTAACATCGAAATCCCCGCTGGAATTGAAAGAAAGTGGTATCCTCGAGTTTTCCGAACTCAAGCAACAGATCGGGCTATGGACCAATAAGGTAAGGGCGGATTATGAAAACCTGAAACAGTTTACGGAGGATGTTTCCCATGAGATCCAGACTCCCTTGGCCATCATCCAGGCCAAGATAGAGAATTTGATAAACAACGAAAAACTGGACCAGGGCCAGTTTGAAGAACTGACTTCCTTACAAATGGATATCCAACGGTTGGCACAGCTCAATAAAAGACTCACCCTACTGACCAAAATTGACAACCAACAATTTATAAACACCGAGGAAATCCATCTGGCAGATAGCCTTGAGAAAAGTATAGATAACTTCCATGAGATATCTAATATTAAAATCAATTTTATAAGAACGGAAGATATCGTCGTACACATCGACCCTTATTTGGCCGATATTTTGTTCACCAACCTAATTTCCAACGCAATTAAGCACAGCCAGCACGGATCAGGAATACAGATTGAAATGAAGGACGGCGTTCTTACTATACGCAATCAAGGCAACGCTCCATTAAAGCATCCTGAAAACCTCTTTAATCGTTTTTACCGGGAATCTGCGGGAACAAAATCCACCGGATTGGGATTGGCAATCGTAAAAAAAATATGTGACTTGTACGGTTTTGGAATTCTCTACCGGTTTAAGAACTCGGAGCATATTTTTGAAGTAGACTTTCTTGGCAACAAAAGGTGACAAAAATTGTTCCAGCTTTAATTCAAAACGACTTCGAAAATCCCAAGCCGGCTTGTTCCCCATTATAAAAAGGGACTACAGTAGAAACACCAGATCTTTGCTTTTTCCCCTTGAATATTTTCTCCTGAATAAATGGATGTATCCAATAAGCTAGCTTGGTGCTCAAAATTCCGATCCCCGCCCCCATCGCCACATCGGAAAGCCAGTGCCTATTGTTCATAATTCTAAAAACACCGGTCGCCGTTGCCACCCCATATCCTGCAATCCCATACCAAATTGAAACATCCTTGTATTCCTGCCATAAAAACTCCGCTCCCATAAATGCAGTAGCTGTATGCCCAGATGGAAAAGAATTATATGTACTGCCATCGGGTCGTTGTACATTGGTGACTGCCTTTAAGCTCAAAACACTGGTGCCCATGATAAGATATGAAGTGGCAAGAATAATGGTGCGGTCCTTAAAATTGTGCTTCCCTTTAATACCAACCGCATTGAGACCATAAACACTAAGTGCTGGAAGATATTGGGAAAAGTCATCAAAAGTAACCTGACCGTCAATATTTTCCGTAACCTCTTCACTGATTTCGGAATCCAGGATTTTTAGCTGATCGTTTTCCAACCCAATAATGCCGTAACCGATGAGTACCGTGGGAACCACCAAGGTCTTAAAAGTGAACTGTTTCGTCTGGTCCTGAATACTATCGGCAGCCATTTTTTGCCCCGCTACCGAAAGGGCATAAAAGAGTGCTAACTGAAAAAAAATCGCTTTGCGGTTTATCGATCGAAATGGCCGCATTAGTGCAATTAACATTTTAATTATCTCCATATTCGCTTACAGGTCCGATTGAATTTCATTTTCCAAGATATTTTGCAAGATCGCCCTGAATTCTAAATTCCATCTAAAGAATTATTAAAGGATCTTTTCTGTCCCATTTGCTGGGTTCTTTTAAAGCTGAAAAGGAAATGGAGCATCAACCCAATGCAGCGAATTTTCTTTAGATTTCCTTGAACTTAACTTTAGATTTTGATCCTACTTTTGGAATAAATAACATATAAATCATGGTACTATGAAAAATTTAAAACTAATAGGTTTTGGTGTTTTGATTGCTGGTTCTTTCGGATATGGACAAAATACAGGGGTTCCCCAACCTGTCAAAGATGCCTTTGCCCAAAAATTTCCCATGGTAAAATCCGAGAAATGGAGCAAGGAAAACAGCATGGAATGGGAGGCGGAGTTCAAAATGAAAGGAATAAAATATTCTGCAAACTTCTTGGAGGACGGAACTTGGAAAGAGACGGAACACTTGGTTAAAATGAACGACATTCCTTCGGATATCAAGAAAACGCTGGATACTGATTTTTCCAGCTACAAAATAACGGAAGCTGAAATTTCCGAGACCGGTACGGGATCTGTTTACGAGTTCGAAATTAAAAAAGGAAAGGAAATGATGGAAGTTGCCATCGACAACAGTGGAACGGTAGTTAAAAAGGAACTGTTTAATAAAAATGATGACAAGGATTAACCCCATCAAAAAATTCCTCGGAAAATAAAGGTCGAGATCAAAGTTTCGGACATTTCCTTGCGTTCGGACAAACTTTAAATTGTCTTTAGAATTAAAAATTACATTTGATATTTAATTTAGGACAGTCTTTAAATGTGGTCAAAAATATTTCCTAAGCGTTTTGCCTTGCTAAAGGCATTTATATTACTTTTTTTATCGGTTTCCTTCATAGTTCGCCTTAGTCTTTTTATTTGGGATTTTGGAGAGGTCGATAAAGGCTTGTACCCCGTATTACGTACTTTCATAACCGGCTTCCTATTTGACATCGGAACCATTTCATTTTTTGCTATTCCCTATTTGTTCTATCTGTTACTGTTTCCAAGGAAATGGTATGGCACAGTGGTGGATAGGGTAATCACCTCCATAGGATTCTTCTTAGGGTGTTTGATCATCTACTTTTCATTTTTTGCCGAATTCACCTTTTGGGACGAATTCCATCGTCGGTTCAATTTCATTGCGGTGGATTATTTGATTTACACCTACGAGGTGGTAAAAAACATAAACGAGTCTTACCCTCTCCCCATTTTAATAAGCTCTATGTTGGCATTAGTGGCATTGAATATTTTCCTTGTTCACAGGTTTGGCCTTTTCAGCGATACCTATCGCAATTCAACCACTTTTGGACAAAAGCTATTTGGGGCAACCCCTTGGTTTTTGATCGCTCTGGTCTTTGGAACCTTAATTACCAATGAACAAGCCGAGTGGTCCAATAATCGGTACAACAACGAACTTTCCAAAACAGGAATCTATTCCTTTTTTGCCGCCTTCCAAAACAATGAATTGTCTTTTACTGAGTTTTATCGTACCATCCCCGAAACCGAAGCTTTTGAAAATGTAAAAAGTGAACTTGCTCGCAATGGTGGTACTTTTCTGCAACCGCGGACCAATAAAATACTTCGAAGTATAAAAAATTCGGATAGCGTAACCGTCGAACAAAAACCGAACGTGATCTTCATTTGTATCGAAAGCCTGAGTGGCAGTTTTTTGAGCTCCATGGGCAATGACAAAAATTTAACCCCGAATATCGATGCACTTGCCCATGAAAGTATCTTTTTTACCAACCTCTATGCTACGGGTACAAGGACCGTGCGTGGTATGGAAGCCATAACCCTGTCCATTCCCCCTACCCCTGGCCGAAGTATAGTTAAAAGAAAGAACAATACAGGGCTTTTTACTATAGGAGAAGTGTTCAAGGAGAAGGGGTACGACCGAAATTTCTTTTATGGGGGCGATGGCTATTTTGACAACATGAATACTTATTTTGGTGGAAACGGATTCAATATTATAGATCGTGGCCGGGGTTTTCTGTTGGATAAAAGCATTACCACAAAACGTACGAACATTGAGGACGATGAAGTGACCTTTGAAAATGCATGGGGGGTCTGTGATACCGATATCTACAACAAGGTCATCAAGGAAAGCGATATGGCACATAAAGCCGGAAAGCCCTTTTTCGACTTTGTAATGACCACTTCCAATCACAAGCCCTATACCTATCCGGAGGGGAAAATAGATATCCCATCCGGCAGTAGCCGCGATGGTGCCGTTAAATACACCGATTATGCCATAGGCGAATTCCTTAGGGTTGCCCGGACCAAACCTTGGTTCAAGAATACGGTTTTTGTTATTATGAGCGATCATTGTGCCAACAGCGCAGGCCGCGGAGAATTGGATGTTCAGAACCATCATATTCCAGCGTTGATCTATAACCTTCCGAACGAACAGCCCAAAAAGATAGAAACGATGAGTTCCCAAATCGACTTATTCCCTACACTTTTTGGCTTGTTGCAATGGAATTATTACTCCAACTTTTTTGGGATGGATGTCTTAAAATTACAACATGAGGATGGCAGGGCCTTTATTGGCACTTATAGGAAGTTGGGATTATTAAAGGATGACAAGGTAATGGTTCTGGGAGATCAAAAAACGGCTAATTTTTATAAGTGGGACCCTACAAACAACGACCTAGAAAGTCTTCCCATGGCAAATGAATTTCTCGAAAACACGATTTCCTGGTATGAAGTTGCCGACTATCTCTACATCCATAACGCCCTTAAAATGGGCAACCAATAAGGTTTGACCTATATCCATTTCATAGTAAACCCCATAGCAGGGAAAGGAAAATCCCCTTTGACAAGGGATTTCCTCCAACAATTTTTTGTCAAAGGCCTGCACCATCTAACGGTCAAATATTCTACATATAAAAAGCATGCCATTACATTGGCTCAACAATCCATCACGGAAGGGGCCCATATTATTGTTGCTTGTGGAGGCGATGGCACGATCAACGAAGTGGCATCAACCTTGATCGGCACCTCAATTCCTTTGGGCATAATCCCTATAGGCTCTGGGAACGGCTTGGCGACCAATCTTAAAATTCCGAAGAATTTAAGACAATCCTTGGAACTGATAAAAAATCACCAGACCCTAAAAATAGACGCCGGTAAAATCAATGATAGATATTTTTTTAGCAATACCGGAATAGGCTTTGATGCAAGTATCATAAAGAATTATGAATCATCGGGCAAACGGGCCCTATCAGGATATTTAAGGGCGTGCCTAACCTCCTTCAAAGAATTGAAACGGCCCCAAAAAGTTCGAATAAAAATCGACGAACATGATCTCTTGGTCGACCCATTTATGATTTTTGTCTCCAACTCCAATGAAATGGGCTATAAACTGACCTTAACGCCAAATGCCTCATTGCAGGACGGCCTGTTGGATATATTGGTTATTTCCAAGATCGGAAAGTTGAAAATACTATGGCTCGGTCTTTTATTGTTGCTAAATAAGCCGTATTTATTAAAGGAGGCAAAATACTTTCAAACCGAATATTTGGAGCTTTATAGCGATGATGGGGCATCCCTGGATTCCCAGGTAGATGGGGAACTACATTTGATCCAGAACGGAATTATTTCCATTCAGGTCATTAAAAATGCACTTGAAGTCATTGCACCGGTAAATAACCTCGGGGGCCATCATAACCATAAAAGCGAGTAGGCAATTAATTCTTTTGTGGGAAACTACCTCAGTGTGGACTACCTTCCCCTTTGCAGTACATTTTCATCCTTGGAGAAGTAAGAAATCGACAAGAAATTAATTCAATTTCGATTCATATTCCGTAAAAATTTCATAACTTCAACACATTCATTAACTTACATTTTGATCATGGCAAATTTCACTTTAAATATCAATGGAAAAACTCAGCAATTGGATGTAGATCCCACTACTCCCATACTATGGGTGCTTAGGGACCATTTCCAATTGGTAGGCACTAAATATGGATGTGGCATTGCCCAATGTGGCGCCTGTACCATACATTTGGAGGGAGCGGCCGTGCGATCGTGTCAATTGCCGATTTCTGCTGTTGGCGACAAGGCCATTACCACCATTGAGGGCCTCTCGGAGAATGGCGACCACCCAGTACAAAAGGCTTGGCTGGAGGTCGATGTTTACCAATGCGGTTATTGTCAGGCCGGGCAAATAATGTCTGCCAGTGCCTTATTGAACGAAAATCCAAATCCGACCGATAAGGAAATCGAAACGGCTATGAATGGCAATATTTGCCGTTGCGGCACGTATACCCGAATTAAGAAGGCCATCAAAACCGCAGCCAAAACCACTGCAGTTTAAGGTCCAAGATTATTTTGCCCCAACATTTTGGCAAAGTACTGCCAGTTTCAAATTAAAAGAACAGATTATGACAATTGCAAAAACAACATATGGCCGACGTTCATTTTTAAAAAGTACCGCCCTTGCTGGAGGGGGGATGATGCTGGGCTTCAGCTGGCTTGCATCCTGTAAGCCCACTCCGGAACAGCTAGTGAAAATGCCCAAGGAATGGTTCAAAATTAACGGCTTTCTAAAAATTGGGGAGAACGGCCTGGTTACCATAATGTCCCCAAACCCGGAAATTGGCCAGAATGTAAAAACGTCCATGCCCATGATCGTTGCCGAAGAGCTTGATGTGGACTGGAAAGACGTACTGGTGGAACAAGCACCGCTAAACACCGCTATTTTTACGCGACAATTGGCAGGGGGCAGCCAATCTATCCGGGCGGGTTGGGAGGGGCTCCGAATGGCAGGAGCAACGGCCCGACGTATGTTGCTGGAAGCCGCAGCAAAGGCTTGGCAGGTACCGGTTGGTGAAATTACCACCGAAGCCGGGGTCTTGCACCATAAAACTAGTGGCAAATCTGCCAGTTATGGCGAAATGGCCTCCGCTGCTGCCCAAATCCCCGTTCCAAAAGAAGTGACTCTTAAGCAACATAAGGATTTTAAAATTATAGGTACTTCGCGCAAAAACGTGGATGGACTAAATATTGTGACCGGAAAGCCACTTTTCGGATTGGATTATCACCGTGATGGTATGCTTATTGCCATGATTACCCATCCGCCCGCTTTTGGTTTGAAATTAAAATCCTACGACGCCACTGAGGCCAAAAAGAAGCCCGGCATAAAAGATGTCTTTACCATAAAAACGTTTGAAGAAGGATACGCGAAAAGCGCTTTTGACAATAATGCATTCAATGACCTGGTAGTGGTGGTGGGCAATACTACTTGGGAAGTGATGAACGCCAAGAAAGCATTGAAAATTGAATGGGAGCCCACACCCGATACTACTACGGAAATGAGTCTTTTTGGCAATACCATGACCGTACATTTCCCGGCAGGGCTGGAAGACACGGACAGCCACAAGGCCAAAATGGCCGAACAATCCACTAAAAAAGGGAAGATAGCGCGCAAGGATGGCAATCCCGAAGCTGCCTTTAAAAATGCGGCCAAAGTTGTAGAGCGGAGTTACACCTGCCCGTTTTTGGCGCATAATACCATGGAGCCCATGAATTTCTTTGCCGATGTCACAGCGGACAGGGCCGAACTTGCCGGACCGGTACAGACTCCCGAGTTTATGGAGGGAAGTGTGGCCGCACGCCTTAACCTCCCCCTAGAAAAGGTAGATATACAAATGACCCGTATGGGCGGTGGCTTTGGACGCCGACTCTATGGTCATTACCTAACCGAGGTCGCTGCCATATCACAAAAAATGCAAGCTCCCATTAAATTGATCTATACGCGTGAGGACGATATGACCAATGGTATCTACCGACCCTCCTATGAAGCCCATTATAGGGCCGCGTTGGATGCCGACAATAACCTAATTGCCTTTGAGGTGAAAACGGGAGGGGTGCCAGAGAGTCCATTATTTGCCAATCGCTTCCCTGCAGGGGCCGTTGATAATTATCTTGCCGAGGACTGGACGGTAGATTCCAACATTACCGTAGGGGCGTTTCGGGCCCCAAGATCCAACTTTATTGCCGGAGCGGAACAATCGTTTTTAGACGAGGTTGCAGAGGCCGCAGGAAAAGATCCCATAGATTTTCGTCTGGACCTATTAAAAAGGGCACAGACCGATCCAGTCGGAAAAGACAATGACTACGATGCCAAACGCTATGCGGGTGTCCTGGAATTGGTAAGGGAAAAATCCAATTGGGAAACAGAAAACCCCAATATATATCGAGGGGTTTCGGCCTACTTCTGTCATAACAGCTATGTGGCGCAGGTGCTGGATATGGTAATGGAAAATGACAAACCCGTAGTACAAAAAGTATATTGTGCCATTGATTGCGGTATTGTGGTCAATCCCGATGCTGCGACCAATCTGGCAGAAGGCGGGGTAGTAGATGGGATAGGCCATGCCATGTATAGCGGTCTGACCTTTAAAAATGGAGTGCCACAACAAAACAATTTTGACAAGTACCGCTTAATCCGACATAGCGAGGCGCCCAAATCCATTGAAGTCCATTTTGTAAAAAGCGATATAGACCCGACCGGACTTGGCGAGCCGCCCTTTCCTCCCATCATGGGAGCCTTGGCAAACGCCTTGTACCAGGCAACGGGCCAACGCCACTACAATCAACCGTTTGTCTCCGAGAGACGGGTTATGGGATAAAAATTTATTAAGGTATAACCAAAAGTAAGGAGTATAGCCCACGATTAGGCCTAAGGTGATGAATGTGTGCTTGTCGTCGTTTAGGATCAACTATATTTTTGTTGCGTTTTTATCCCTTTCAGCCTGCCTTTTAATGGGTTTCTCCTTGATGGGTTGGGGCAGATAGCGCAACATCCAAAAAGATGCCAAGGCGAACAAACAGGAGCCCACAAAGGTTATCACCGCAAAAAAAAGATTGTCTTCCAACGCATTGTTTAAGGCACCGAACAAAAACCAGATTTGGATACTCACAAAAAGGATCAACATTAAAATAATTCCGGACATCAACGCGTTTGTCTTGTTGGGATGTGCCTTGCTCTGCGCACTTCTAAAATCGCTCATACCTTTACATTTTTATTTTCATCAGCTGCCTTTACGTAGACCTTGCCATCTTTGAGTACCACCTCCAATTGGGGCAAGGGCCGTGGCGGCGGACCTTGGAGCACTTTTCCAGTATCGGCATCAAAATACCCGTGATGGCATGGGCAATGGATTTTCCCCTCCGTGGGTTCGTAGCGAACCGCACAGGACAAATGGGTACATTTTTGTTCAAAGGCCCTCCACTTGTCCTGCTCCAAATGGATAAGAATATAGGGGATTACCTTACTGCCCTCAATGGAAAATTGGAACATTTCACCAACGGGAACTTCATTTTCGTCGCACACAAAGTGTTCGCCTTCCAAAGGTTTCGCCGGAAAAGCCAAGGCCTTAATAACAATTCCTCCATTTCCAAGCGCCAAGGCCCCAGAAAGTAGCCCTAGGAACTTGGCAAATTCCCGCCGATTTACATGGGTGGCCTTTTTTAACTGGATCGGAAAATCCGATTTCCAATTGGGGACTTTGTAGTTCTCTTCTGCTGCCATAACCGAATATTATTCTATAATCAACTGGTTTGAGCCTTTCGGCATCATGATATTCACCTTGGTATTCACTTCTTGCTTGCCAAAAAGAAAGGAATTCACCGGAACACTGTCCGGTCGCATCCGTTCTATTTCCTCCCGAGTGCCATAATACAGGGCCTGACTAGGACAGACCGTTGCACACATGGGTTTCTTGCCGGCACTGGTGCGGTCGTAACACATATTGCATTTCATCATCAATTCTGCCTGTTCATTCTTTTTTGGAACTCCAAAAGGGCAGGCCAAAACGCAGTTGGAACAACCGATACACCTCGAGGTGTTTGCAGAATGTACCACCCCAAAATCATCTTGGTGGATGGCATCCGCAGGACATACGTTGGCACAGGTGGGATCCTCGCAATGCATGCAGACCTGAACCGTGGTCTGAGTACTTACGGCACGATCTACATAATGGATATGGATCATGCTTTCCTGTCCGTTTGTTTCGCATTCCGCACAAGCCATTTCGCAGGCATGGCAGCCAATACAACGCTGCATGTCCACAAAAAAGGCCATTTCCTGATTATAATTCGTTTCTGGCATAGTTATTATTATTTATGGCTTAAATTTTGGGCCAAGAACGCTTCGCTACAGGAACCAAGATCCAAGACTTATTTATTTTTAACTACAAACCACTTTGATAAGCAGCTTCTGTTCGTTTTACAGATCCCTTTTTGTCCGTTTTATACAACTGGCACGCACACACCTTGAACTCGGGAATCTTGGAAATTGGATCTAGGCTACCGATCGTCAGTTGGTTGGCCGAAAACTTCCCGCCCCAGTGATAGGGTATAAAAACAGTATCCTCCCGGATGGTCTCCACTACATGTGCCGGAAACTCGGCCTCGCCCCTTCTAGTTTTCACTCGAATGAGGTCGTGATTTTCAATCCCATATTTTCTGGCCAACGTGGGATGGATCTCCAACAATGGTTCTGGGTATTGATCGACCAATTTTCCAATCCGTCGGGTTTGGGTACCGCTCAAATATTGGGACACCACCCTGCCCGTAGTCATAACCACGGGAAATTCCTTATCCGTTATTTCCGAGGCAGGCCGGTAGGTCACTGGATTAAAATGGGCCTTGCCGTCAGGTGTCTTAAACCTTTTATCTTCCCAAAGCCTAGGGGTACCGGGATGGTCCAAGGTTGGACAGGGCCAAAAAATACCCATATTTTCTTCTACCTTTTGATAGGTGATACCATAATAATCGGCCGTTCCGCCTTTTGAGGCTACCCTCAGTTCATTAAAAATATCCTCACTTGTAGGGAAGCTAAACTTGTCCCCTGCCCCCAAGCGATCCGCAATTTCCATTATTATATCTCCGTCCCTTCTTGCATTTTCGGGAGGTGTAATGGCAGCATTGATCTTTACCACCCTGCCTTCAGCCGTGGTAACCGTGCCCTCCTCTTCTTCGTGAAGCGATCCAGCGAGTACAATATCGGCATAACGGGCAGTTTCGCAAAGGAACGTATCGATACAGACATAAAACTCTAATTTTTCAAGTGCCTCACGCACGTAATTGTTGTTGGGCAAGGATACCAAGGGATTAAAACAAATGGAAATCAATCCTTTTATTTCTCCGCGATGTATAGCCTCTATCTGCTCGTAAGCGGTAATGCCTTTGCCCGGCATATCCTTTTCGTCTATACCCCAAACTTCGGAAATATATTTTCGATGTTCGGGATTGGTAATATCCCTGTTCCCAGGTAGTTGATCGCATTTATGCCCATGCTCCCTCCCGCCTTGTCCGTTGCCTTGGCCAGTAATCGTGCCATAACCACAATAAGGTTTTCCGATCCGCCCCGTGGCCAATACTAGATTGATGCAGCTCAACACGTTCTCTACCCCTTTGGTATGATGCTCGATACCCCTAGCGTGCATCAAAAAGCTGGTTTTTGCCTTGCCCCAAAGGGTAGCAGCTTCCATAATCAACTCCTTTGATATCCCGGTCTGCTCCTCTGCCCAATCCAAATCATAATCCTTAACCGCCTCAATAGTTTCCTTAAAGCCAGAGGTATGATTATCTATAAAATCATGGTCTAACCAATCATTGTCCACCAGAATCTTCAGCATGGCCCCAAATAGCGCCGAATCCCCACCTGGACGGATGGGCAAATGTAAATCTGCGGTCCTTGCCAATGGGATCATCCTTGGGTCTACAACGATAAGCTTGGCTCCATTGTCCCGCGCCTGCCAAACATAGTGGGTAAGTGTTGGAAAAGTTTCACTGATGTTGGCACCGGCCACGATAATGACCTCGGCATGAGCAAGATCGGCCCAACTATTAGAGCTTCTGTCCAGTCCAAAGGCCTTTTTATTTCCACCCCCGGCACTAACCATACAGAGCCTTCCGTTATAATCCAGATTGGCGGTCTTTAGGGCAACTCGGGCAAATTTCCCGATCATATAACTTTTCTCGTTCGTCAAGGAGACCCCTGAAAGCATGGCAAAAGCATCCTTGCCGTGATCCTCCTGGATTCTTTTGATTTCGCTGACGGTCCGATCCTATGCGAGGTACCATCCTATGGGTTCAAAACCTTTGCCTTCCACCCTTTGGATAGGGTTTAAAAGTCGGTCCGGATGATTGTTCTGCATATAGCGCTGAACCCCTTTGGGACAAAGTCGTCCTTCATTAAAAGGAAATTCCATCCAAGGCTCAAAGCCTGCTATCCTGTTGTCCTTAACTTTCAGTTGAATACCACACTGCATACCACAGTAACAGCAATGGGTCTTAACAAGCTTGTCCGGTTCATTGTTGCCATAAAAACCTCCTTGGGGCGGGTATGCCTTATGCGGACCATAGTCTTCTATAATTTTATCGACCGATACTGGGAGTTTTGCCATTTTTTTTATGTGTTGATATTTCAATTTTATTCCCAAAACAACGGGAACTACCTGCAATGCAATTTAAGATCGGGTTCTACAATGGCATTACACTGTACGCTTAACGTTAATCGTCAATAAAAACCAGGCGTATGGCGTGTAGCGACTGGCGGACAGCCCAAAAATCACCCAAAAAACTTACCTGATTTCCTTCTTGCCTCAAAATGGGCCTTTGCCAGGGCCGAACGCTTTCCTTCCGGGCTTAGATCCATATGGTTGGTCCCATCTTTCTTGGTGAAATCAAATCCCAATTCTTCGGTAACTTTCTTAAGGTCGTTAATATGAGTCTTTGTGGCGAACTCCTCTTTTGTATGGGGGCATGTGACCATACCTCTGCGAATGCCCTCCATCTTATAAAGATTGGCTCCCAATTGCGCAACCCGCTGAAAAATATGGAAAAATTTCCCGAAGGGCAGCCAAACCAAGAATAGAATGACCACAATGGCATGGGTCACCGCCATAAACTGATACGTTCGGCCTTCCAAAAAAGTATAGTCATAGGAAATACCTAATCCTGTTATAGAAATAGCAATAAGGAGTATCAATGGCAACCAGTCATCCGAAAAAGTCTGTGTAGCGATAAGGCCGCCGTTGGTGAGCCTACGTTTCATCATTATGGCGGCACCGATGGTCACCAGGATAGAACACCAAACGAGTCCATGAAAGGTAATAAACGCCATAGGCGAGCCCAGCGAAAAAGAAAAAGTTTCAAACCCAAAGACCTTCGCAAAATAGGTGAGGTCGTCGCCCGGTTTTAATTCAAAGTTGATCCATCCAAAAGTGAGGGGAATGGTAATGGCAAACGCAAGCATACAACCGGAGGCCATTAAAAAGTGGCCGATCCATCTCCTCTTACTTCTAAATGCAATAAATCTTTGACCAACGATATTCCTAGCAAAAAGTCTGAAAGAGCGAAATAGATAGGGAAAGAACATGCTGCTAAACAAAAACTGCATGCTTCTGCGCCAATATAGCCTAGTTGGGGGGCGTTGTACCCAAACCGAATAACGATAAGCAATACCAAAGACCGCAAAAATAGTTCCCACAAGATATGCGAATAAGGCTGCATCAAAATTTTGAAGATTCCTGGAACCGACCAACACCAAAATAATGACCACAGCAGATGCAATAAGCGCCTTTATGAAAGCAGTCCGATTTAAGGTTTTGAACAAGTTATACATAGAAATTTCACGGTGTAAAATCGACAAAATGGATAGGCCTCACTAAAAATACGCATTTTGCAAGAAGAAGGCTACCGTCTAAGTTGCGAATCATCTAATTTAAAACCTTTCCAAATTAAAAAAATCCAACCGAAATTTACTTCCAACACCTTTGAAGTCACCTAGGGAAAAGTACCGTTTTAAGAATCAACCGAAAACGATAAACTAAGAGGAATACCCAATCTGCACATCAAGCCCCTCCTTTCCATTTTGTCAGGGAGAGCAAATGCCTTAAAAATCCAATCGTCACACTTACCCAGGCAATAATGGCAATGTAAATGAAAAGTTGGGGGATAAATTGAAGAAAGGTAATTTGGAGGGCCTCGCTCAATCGGAAAGTACAAACGGTATACATCCCAAGGGGGAAGACCATTCCCCAATAAGACGGATCATATCCCTTTGGAGAGAGAGGCACCGGGACTTTCTTTATCGCATGTCGCCAAAATCCAAGAATGAGCAGCAAGGGTATCCACCATGTTCCCGCCGCCCAAAAGAACAACGTAAATCCCTTTAAAAACGGGAGAATCTCCACAATAAAATTGTACTGTTGCGTATGCAGAATTAGCATCGACCCAGCCAGGGTAGTAATTGCAGTGGCCCCCATATTGATCCAATAGGGCGCTCCCAGCTCACTGGCATGCAGGGAGAAAAATGAAATGCGATATATAATGAGCGACATGATATACAAATAGAAAATACAGCCCAAAAAGAATAGGCACAACGCCAAAAACAACATTAGGTATGCCTTGTCCCCAAAATCCTCCGACAGAAAAGAAATCAAGGTAGATAGGCCCTGTATGGAAACGATAAATACCAACCAAGTACCACTAATGCCCTCCTTGATCGATTTCTTATTCTTGGTGACCGTAATATTGAAGAAAAAACCATAACCAATTACCAACCAAGATATCGCTGCAATGATCAAAATGACCCTTGCTAAATCAAAATTATGTTCCATTACCACAAACTGGTTGCCCACGATACAAAAAGCGGCCACTAAGGTAAAAAATCCAGGGCCTCGCTTATAGCTCCCAAAATCGACAAGAACGCGCCTCCAATAAAAGAAACAGCGATAAACAAAGAAAACGGATAAAACCGAGAGAAAGGCTAAATTGAGGTAAAAAAGCAACCGTCCAAAAAGTTCAAACCCATTGAGGAAGGAGGCCAAGGAAATAATCCCTGTGGCCATGACCAAGGCAAAATATGCCGGAGTGAGATTCCTAATTTTTAGTTGGAACGGGTTCATGTATCCAAATGTAACCAAAGAACTCCTTTCTTCGAATTATTCCAAGAACAAATTATTTGCTGCATTCGTAAAACTAACCCTTCCGCAAAGACTTCAATGGACCAAATCAGGGTATAAAAAGTAAAAAAAACAATAAATAGTTTCCGAAATTCTAAATTTGTTACAAAACCTGCATCCTATAGAATTCTTCTTAGGATAGTTTAAAATTGTAGAGCAAAACTTCCATCAAATAAATTCATCATGAAAACCAAAAAACTTTTTTCCAAAACATTCCTTTTGCTTTCCTTTTGTTTTCTGATTTCCCACCTAACAAATGCACAGGCACAGTTCAAGGCTTTACTGATCACGGAGACCGCAGGTTGGCACCACGAATCGATTCCTGCCGGAATAATCGCCATCAACGAACTGGCAGCCACCCATAATTTTGAGGTAACACATCAGCAGAGTGCCATAAAGATTACCGAGGACATCCTAAAGAATTATGACGTTGTCATATTCTTGAGTACAACAGCAGATATTTTTGATGGGGACGAACAAAAGGCTTTCGAAAAATACATAGAATCGGGCAAAGGATATGTGGGCGTTCATGCCGCTGCCGATACGGAATACGATTGGGAATGGTATACCTAATTGGTAGGCAGGATGTTTCATATTCACCCAGCACAACAAACGGCCAAATTAAATATTGTGGACCACAATTTTCCCGGCTTGGAACATTTCCCCGATACCCTGCTGTGGACGGACGAATGGTACCAATACGGTCCGGAAAAAACAAAAGGACTCCATTATTTGATTGGGGTGGACGAAAATTCGTACAACCCCGTGGTTACATGGAAAAATAGTGATGTGGATGCCAACGGAAAAATGGTAGATCGCACGGGAAATGGCATGGGAAAATTCCATCCTATTTCCTGGTACCACGAATTTGATGGGGGCAGGGCCTTTTACACCGGACTAGGACATATAGCCAAGGTTTATGAAAACCAGTGGTTCCTAGATCATCTGTATGGCGGAATATATTATGCCGCTACCGGGAAAGGGATCGAGAAATAGGCAACGGCAAGAAATCAGTTTGTGGTATCGAGTCCAAAAAACACGCAAAATAATTAATACTTACGAGCCTTTTGGATAAAATTTTCGAGGTTTCACAAACCTGCCCCCGCCAAAAATATATTCTCGGAAGTATTCATACCCTAATACAAAGGACCATCAAATGCTTTCTTCCATCTCCTTAATAGCCTTAGTGGCCCTACTGTCGGCTATTTTCTTCTTGTGTTCAAACCATTTGTCGCCTATGGCACCCCGCATCCAGTCATCAATTTTGGAAAGGACCAAAATTTTGTAAACTCCTTCCGCCCGTTTGCTAATGTAGGGATTCATAGTGCGCAAACTCATACCAAAGCCTCCACCTACATATTCAATATAATGCCAATATTCCCCGGGCATAAAAAGGGTATCCCCATGGGAAAGGGTAACCTCCATCCCCTTTACATATTTCAATCCGGGAAACTTTTCGTAGTCAGGGTTGTTGATATCAACCCCTGTATGGACGTTAAATGGATAACGATAAAGCAGTTCCGAATATTCCGGAGCAAAAAGAACGACCCTTCTTTGGCCCTCAAATTGGGTCAAAAATACGTTGGAAAGGTCAATATCCTGGTGCATTCTAGCCACCGAACCATGACCTCCAAAGAACATATAGCAGAATTTCTTTAGAAAGTTATCTGCAATTTTTGGAAAAGTAAAATCATCATATAGCTCTGGATGGTGTTTAAAAACATTGAAAAGATGTAAGCGAAGGTCCGTTGGGCCTTTTTTAATGATATCCAGGTAATCTCCAAATTTCATTTTTATATCGGACTTTTTCAAGGTTTTGTCCAAATCTTCCTCCAAGTTTCTGAAACACTGAATTTCGACCTCCCCAGCGACTTTTTTAAAATAGTCGAACGTCCATTTTTCATAGCAATCGGAATCTCCCAGGAACCCACGAAGCACAACAGGCTTTTGGGGTTTCATATATTTTTCCTGGAACTCCTCTCGGGAAATATTTTCTACCCTATCTACTGGATGTTTGAAATCTAAAGCCATAACTTATCGATTTTTGAAGTGATATTAGATTACGGAACCTACCGAAGCAATTGATTTGGAAATACCTATAGTCAGAATCGGGCCGCATTCCATATTTGACTGCAAAATTACGGAATTGACAACAAACGAAGTTATGCAGGTCAGTATTTTTTAACCGTCTTTTGCCCAGGCATAAACCATAGGTTCAGCAAGTAATTGAAAAAATAAAATCAAGTTGTATGAAATACAACAATTACTCTGGATATTTGCACCCTATTTAGAATAAAAAATGGAACTCAAGGTCAAGCAAAGAATTGCGCTCGGAACATGTTTTTTTATCACAGGGGTCTGCTTTTCCACTTGGGCCTCCCGGATTCCCACGCTTAAGGCCATGCTTGATCTAAACGATGCCGAACTGGGAAATATTCTACTGACAATGCCCATTGGATCACTTATCGGTTTGCCAATCTCTGGTTGGTTGGTATCCCGTTTTGACAGTCGCATTCCATTGATCGTTTCCTTTTTCATCTTTACCCTCGCCCTGATAGGAATTGGCTTTGCAACCACCCCATTTTTATTGATTGCCTCCATAGCTGTTTTTTCGTTTAACATGCGAATTCTAAACATTACCATAAATACGCAGGCGATTACGCTTCAAAAGACATATGGGAAAAAGATAAATGGGTCCTTTCATGGGGTTTGGAGCACAGGCGGACTAGTAGGGGTCTGCTTTACCACCTTAATGCTAAAACTCGATGTCCCCATAAGAACGCATATGGCCATGGTCGCCGTTTTCTCCGTTTGCGTCATCCTATTTGTTTATCGTTTTCTGTTAAAGCATGACAGGGCCAAACAGGGTAATAAACTTATTCTGGGAAAGCCGGATCCCTCCATTCTTTGCTTGGGGTTTTTGGTCTTTTTTGCATCCATTTGTGAAGGTGGCATGTTCGATTGGAGCGGTATTTATTTCAGGGAAGTCGTTAAAGAGGAGCTATTTACACTGGGATACCTGATTTTCATAGCCTGCATGGCATTTTCGAGGTTTTATTCCGATCGTTTTGTTCAGCGTTTTGGAATGAAAAAAACTTACGCGGTGAGTGCCTCCCTGATTGCCGTCGGGATTGCACTGGCAATCATATTTCCATTTTTCTGGACTACCTTGGCAGGATTTTGTTTAGTAGGCTTGGGAACCGCTGCAATTATTCCCATGACCTATACCTTGGCGGGTACTTCTGAAAAATATTCTGCCGGGATGGCCATTTCCATCATTGCTACCTACGGAATTATGGGTATGTTTATTGGTCCTCCCCTTATCGGTTATCTTTCACACGCCTTTAATCTTAAGGTGTCCTTTATACTTTTTATTTTCTCCGGACTCATGTTGATCCCGGTTTCCATCCGTTTTTTCCAGCTTCAGAAGAAATAAGCTACAATAACTCCGGCTTTACGCCATACGCATATCGCATTTCGCTGCTGCAAAAGGCAAAATCCTTTAAATCCAGTTTGAGGATAAGAATATTGATTTTTGATTCCCCCATTCGTAATAATTTCTTTTTCATATCTTTAGGGACGATGATCTTTTTAGAGACTGTTTTCAACCTGTTCATAACATTAATCAAAGCTATGAAGTACTTTACATTTTTAATTTTGATTTTGGTAGCGATTCCTTTGCAAGGCCAAGAAAAAAAAACAGAGATCCCAACCGCCGAAATACAGATAAAAACGGCTTTGCTGGCGGCACCCGATGATAAAAAAGAGGGAGCTAAGATTTATGGATACGATTCCAATGGAAATTTTGTGACCCTCCGCAAGGGCACCAACGATTATGTTTGTATTGGGGACAACCCCAAAAACAATGGCATAAGTGTGGCATGTTACCCCGACAAATTGGAGGCCTTTATGGCAAGGGGCCGAGAGCTTAGCGCGGCTGGGGAAAAAGGACAGGAAAGGCAAGAAATACGGGACAAGGAAATAGCATCTGGCAAAATTAAAATGCCCAAGGAAGGGATGTTGTTTATTTACTATGGAAAACAAGAGGGCTACAACCCGGCTACGGGGGAATTGGCGGACGGAAGGTTCCGATACGTCATTTATACGCCCAATGCAACAACCGAGTCTACCGGGCTGCCAGACAAACCTTATGCACCGGGCATGCCTTGGTTGATGGATCCCGGCACTCCAAGGGCGCACATCATGATTACCCCGGAGTAGGAATCTAACGGTTGGCAGTGGCAGGAGGCAGGGTTGGTTCAAGGTTCAAGGAAAAATAAAAAAACTAACCCAATAAACTTATAAACCCATAAACTATTAACTCAGTAGGTAGTTGGTAGTTGACAGTAAAAGATCCAAGGTTGGCAAAAGACTACGCTAACCTCAATAACCTGGTAACTAGGTGAAAAGTAGAATCAGCAATTGGCAGTTGTTGTCCGCAGGCCCTTGGGATTTACAAATTTTCCCTGACTAACCTTTGATATTCCTCAAAGATGTCCACATCAGCGGCCCTGCCCAAAGGGTCGAGCTCTAGAACATCATTTTTGTGCTGATCTAATAGGCTCTTGGCCCCAAAATCCTTATTTAATCCTGTTAACTCCGAGAAATACTTGGAATGAAAAATGGCCGGTACCCCTGCCCTTTCCGCATATTGGGTAGCAATAATTCCTTTTTTCCCGCTTTTAAATTGATCGATCAGCCTGTTAAGAAATTCTGCGTCCATCAAAGGCTGATCGCACAACATGATTAAAATCCCATCATAACCATCTTCCATCTTGGTCAAATATTCGATTCCGAACGCCAAGGAGCTCCCCAGGCCCGACTTCCAATTTGGATTTATGGCGCAATTAACTTCCGCCATTGAAATATTTGACTTGATGAAATCGGCATTCGCACCAAGGACTACCGTAACCTGCCCCTTTCTGGCTGCATTGGCTATCCTGATGGAATGCCCTAATAACGTTGTATTCTCCCAGGGCAATAGTTGCTTAGGCCGACCCATACGGCTAGAAGAGCCCGCAGCTAGGATCAGGATGGCAATATTTTCTTTTGACGTATCCATCAGTTATGAATGCTCCCGGTTTTGTTCCTAAGTAAAATAGGGTTCTGATCCCGTACTACGGACAATATTTCGGATAGGATGGCCAGGGCAATTTCCTGGGGGGTCTCCGCACCAATGTTAAGTCCGGCCGGACCATAGATCTGCTCCATAAAATCCGGTCGAAGTTCAGGTTCATGTTCCATCAACTCGTTCAGGAGCCGTTCCCTCCTTCTGGCCGGCCCCAGCAGCCCCAAATAGGCAGGTCGCATCTCCTTAAGTGCAATAAGACATTTTAAATCCTTAACGTAACTGTGGTTCATTACTACGATCGCGGTACTTGAATCTATCCTGCCAAGTGGAAAATCTTCAGGAAGTAGTTCCATGAATTTAGCAACTCCCGGAAAATCCGAACTTCGTTTCCCTTCGGTAGCAGGAGTTGTTACAGTAACTTCCCAACCAAGCATGGTGGCCAGGGAACACAATTGCACGGCATCGTGCTCGGACCCAAAAACAAGGAGTTGGAAACAGGGTTCCATGACCTGATCAAAACGAAGCAATTCATCGCTCTTTGTATCTTGAACGGTTTCGACCTTTGGCCGCAAGGAATAGTCCTCTCCCCCGAGGCTGAGAAAAGACCCCAAATCCGGATTCTCCCCATCCCCTTTTGCGAACCATGAAGAAACAGTGAAAGACAGCCTGTCTTGAAGGGTACGACTGAATGTTTTAAGAAGATGTTCGGTAGGCAGAAAAGGCTCGATCAAAATATAAAGTATGCCCTCGCACCCCAAACGGTACCGACCGTCATAGGTCATCATTTTGGGCGTACCCGAATTAAAAACACTGGCGGCCTGTTTCCTGACTTCCTTTTCCACACAGCCCCCGCTAACCGCACCCACCATATTACCATCTTCCAAAATGAGCATCCTAACCCCTGGCCTTCTATAGGAAGAACCTTCCAAAGCTACGACCGTGGCCAACACCGCCTTAAGTCCTTTCTTCTGGGCTTGTTTATAGGTCTCTACTATTTTTTTAAGTTCGTGGGTCATATCTATACTGTTTGAACCATCGTTATTGGGCAATGATCCCAACCTTGTCTATGAAAATGTATTGGCTTTAGGTTAATCGCAATACGCCATAGGCGAACCGCGGTTTGCAATTAAAATAAGGCGAGATTTAATCTTAAGAACCTATCGCCCCTAATAATTACAACAGAACCGTTATACCAAATTCCGCGTTGGAACAAAGGGTACTACCTCTCCAACCTCATAGGGAGATTCCCTTGGTGCCAAACGAATAAATCCGTCAGATTTGGCCAAACTCATTAGGTCGCCCGATCCGTTTTCGGCAATCAGGGAAGCCATCGACCTACCCCCCTCCCTGGTTGTTTTCACGCCCAGAAAAAGCGTCAATTCCCCTTTGGCCAATATGGTTTCCTTTAAAATTACATCAAATCCCAAGATAGGCAATCCCAAGGACTTCTTTAACCAATCCTTAAAATACACGTGATAATTGGCAAAGGTAGAAACCGGATTACCCGGGAAGGAAAAAATTACTGTACTTGTTACCTTGTGAAACCCGAACCAAAACGGCTTGCCCGGGCGTTGCAACACCCTGTGAAAAACTTTTTGCACACCCAGTTCTTCCAATACTTGTGGGATATAATCGTACTTCCCTTTGGAAACCCCGCCGCTCAATAGAAGAACATCGTTTTCATTAAGCGCCTTTTTAAGCCCATGTCTCGTGTCTTCAAGATCGTCGTTTAGGTGGATTTGTTGCGGAGCTATTCCTTCTTCGGAGAGGGCTGCATATAGGGTCTGCATATTCGATTTTCGAATTTGATGCGGCAAAGGTGTTTCTGCTACATCTACCAATTCGTTCCCAGTCGAAATCAGGGTTATCCTCGGCAATTTTTTAACCAAAACCTGCGCAATTCCTACAGCCGCCAAAACCCCTATTTCAGTGGCCGATATCTTCGTATTTTGGTGAAGCACGGGTACACCTTGCCGCACATCGCTTCCACGAAAGTGAATGTTCTGGCCAAGAGTCGGTTTTTTATTGAAGGTAGCAAGACCATTTGTAACGGTTATATCCTCGTACATCACAACCGTATCGGCACCTTTGGGAACCACTGCCCCCGTCATAATTTCCAAACAATTATTGCTATTGGACAATTCGACCCTAGGTGTTCCGGCCGGCACAACCCCTTCAACCTTCAATGGACTACCTTCTTTGACAAGGGCCGAAAACGCAATTGCTATTCCATCCTTTGTAGATCGGTCAAAAGGAGGAAAATCCCTATCGGCCTTGATGTCAACCGCCAAAACACGCCCCATGACCTCCAAGAGATCCACGGCCTCCGTCCCGTAATCTTGGTGGAAATCCATTACTTTCCGATATGCTTCTTGATAGGGAATCATGCTATTTTAGGTTGTTTAAAACTTAAAAGTTATGGATCATTCATATGGACCAAATCCTTCAGTTCTAAAATTCCAATTTTCGGGTCTCTTTTCCAAGGTGATCCAAGAATTTCAATTCTTTGACCCCCTTTCCTACCGGAACGGACCTGCTGGATTGGGACTGAAAAGTATTTCCCCAATAAAACTCATGCATTTGAATTTTACCGTTTTCCAATTTCAATTCACATTTTACCTCGTTGGGTTTAAGTCGGATTACTTTGACGTCCTCAGTATTGGACCTATCCAATATTTTTAGGGCATCCTGATTTTGGGAGGCAATGATGAGCGATTTATCATCAGAAAGATCAAGGGAGACCAGGCTCTTGGCGTCCCCCGGCACGAAAAAGTTGCTTTCGTCCAAACCAAGCGCCGTAAATTCGCCATTGCCATTATTCCGTAGCGCCAGCCCTACCATGGCATCGGCCCTTCCCTGTTGCACTTCCATCCCAAAATCATTACCTACCAAAAGGATATCCATATTGTTGTCATTGTCAAAATCCACTGGTAGAATACCAAAAACCGGTGCCATTTGTGCTTCCTTGGGCAGTGCGTGCATTTTAAATTTCCCATTGCCCAAGTTTTCGATCCATGAAGTGCTCATCCAGTTGGCCGAAAGTACCGTGGCATTGTCCATAAGGCCGTTGGCAAACATTTCCGGTGCCGTGCTAGCTCCAAATGCCCCATAAGAATTGAACATTTTTCGAATACCCGAGAACTGTTTTACCACATCTTGCCATGGATGATAAAGGTATTCGTGCCTAACGCCGATGCTATCCCGTAAGTAATATGTAATAAGTGGATCTATAGACCCATTGTTGTCCAGATCCTTTGCATATAACCGCAACGGCTCCTCTTTGGTCCCTTGAAAATAATTGTTTTTACCATTGTTCCCGACAACATAATCGATATCGCCATCATTGTCAAAATCTGCAGCTGCCAAGCTGTTCCACCAACCCAGGTATTCTTCCAAACCGCTCGTTTGGGTGATTTCAATAAGGGACCCTTGCTTATTCTCGAAAACCCGGATAGGCATCCATTCCCCCACCAAAATCAAATCGGGCCATGAATCGCCATTAAAATCGGTCCACAATGCATCACTGATCATACCTGGATAGGCAAGTTCGGCAGACACTTCTTCCGTAGCATCCACGAAACGCGGGCCGCCCTCCTTGGTGCTATCGTTCCTCAAGATATAGGAACGGTCCGGTTTAGGATAGGACATAGGCAGTACCCTACTGCCAACAAACAGATCCAAATCTCCATCTTGGTCATAATCGGCCGCTTTTACGCAGGAACCGTTCGACGTAATATCCGGAATAGCACCAGCCATGCCTTGGACGAAATTTCCCTTTCCATCATTGATCAACAGCATATCCCTGTATAGATCACTTCCTGGATTATACTGGGCGGAGCCTCGCACGATATAGAGGTCCAAATCCCCGTCATTATCCGCGTCAAATAGCAAGGTCCCTGCATCTTCCTCATGCAATTCGGCATTGTTCTTATACGCCACTTCGTTTTGCAGAAACTGGCCATTGGACTGTTGTAGAAACCACCGTTCCTTAAAACCACGGCTGGCCCCGACCAACATGTCGTCCAACCCATCAGCGTTAATGTCCCCTACGGCAAGGGAAGGTCCAAATTGTGAAAACTTGTGGGGCAATGTACGCTGAAAATTAAAATCAATAAAATCCTTGTCTTGATCCACATAGTCCAAGTTTCTATTTACCGAATCCATGGAAAATAGGGTATTTCCTTTATTGAACTTACCACCTGCCAAATTTTTGGTTCTCGGTATATCAAGATCTTCAGCCTTATAAGTAACCTTTATTTCTTGATCTCCTTCGGTTTTTCCAATTTTCTGAATACGGCCCCCGGGCCACGTAATCCTAATGGAATCAACATAAGTAGATTTTCCTAGACCGAAATGCAATGTATTTTCCGATTTGGAAAGATATCCCCGAGTTGACAAAACGGAATGAATTTGTTTGAGATTATTACAAAAAATCTCAGCTGTAGCCCCAAAAGCGGCGCTGTTCTGCACTGGCCCAGATAATTTCAACCTCAAGTAGTGATTGTCGCCGGAAATTTCATCATTTCTATTTTCCAATAATATCATGGGGTCGTTCAAATTATTTATGACCAGATCTAAATCCCCATCGTTATCCAAATCTCCGTATGCCGCCCCGTTGGAATAGGTCCCAAAATCTAATCCCCACTCTTTGGTGACATCTTTAAAGGTTAGATCCCCGTTATTCTTAAAAATAAAATTAGGGGTTTTTATTTCCGGGATTGCCTCAATCAGTTCCCGCTGACTGACCAAACTGTTTGCAGTAGATCTAAAATCACCAAAGTCGTGATCCATCACATCTCGCGGGAATCCATTGACCACAAAAAGATCGCTCCATCCGTCATTGTCAAAATCTGCAAAAAGGGAGGCCCAACTCCAATCCGTATCGGCGACACCAGCGTACATGCCTATGTCCGAAAAAATGGGCAAACCGGACTCTGGATTAGTCCCTAGATTTAGTTGTAAGGTATTCCTGGTATATTGCCGCTCGTAATCATATCGTTGAATTAGCATTTCCCTCTCATAACTACTTCCACCCTGAAACAATTTTTTACGCTTATTATAATAAGGTTGCATCTCAGTGGTGAAAAAATCCATCCGTCCATCGTTGTTCACATCAGAGACATCACTTCCCATGGCGGACAAGCTATAATGTTTAAAAATGCCCCTCGCTTTATTGGTGAACGTACCATCTTGATTGTTAATATAAATAAGATCGCTAGTCAGATAATCATTGGCGACATATATATCGAGCCAACCATCATCGTTAAAATCATTGATCAAAGAGCTATGGGTAAACCCGTTGTATCTAATATTAGCTTTTAGGGTGACATCCTTAAAATAGGGGTGGTCCAAACTATCGTTCTGGATATTCTCAAATAGTTTGTCCCTGCTCATCGCCATTTCATCCTCGGTAAGCAATCTAAAAACGCTAGGATTGATGCCTTCTATCTGATTCACGCCAATAAACAGATCCAAATCGCCATCGTTGTCATAATCGAAAAACTGTGCATGTGACGAATGACTGTCATCGCCAATACCATATTCCTCTCCCATTTCCTTAAAACTGGGGATTCCATCTGCATCATTTCCTTGGTTGATGTACAAAAGGTTCTTGCGGTGCTTGGCCTCCTTCCTCAAGGTGTTGCACACATAAATATCCAACCTGCCATCGAGGTTCAGATCGACCATTGTGACACCAGCCGACCATAAAAGGGAATCCGGCTTTTGAATACCTGCCGAGGCAGAAATGTCCATAAACTTTAATTTTCCCTGGTTTAGAAACAACTTGTTCCCCACTTGGTTTCCCGCAAGAAAAAGATCCTCCAAGCCATCCCCATTGATATCACCAATGGCTACCCCCGCCCCATTATATACGAATTCGTTTACCAATATGTTCAACGAATCGCTCTCTGTAAGTTGGTTGGAAAAATTAAGTCCGGATTCGGAAGCCTCAACTTTTCTAAACTGGGTTTTCTCCTTGTTACATCCCCAAAACAACAAAGCTAAGGTCGATATAATAAGGGTTGTTTTAAGTGGTTTCATTATGTGCTAGTTAGTTTCTACAAATATCCATGAAGGCTATCAAAGAAGCAAAAAAAAGACTGCCTTTTACAGCAGTCTCTTCTAATTAATGTTTAGGTCACAACCACAATTGGTTTAGTAGCCAGGATTCTGTTTTAGAATATCCGAACCTTCCAAATCTATTTGCTGTTGAGGAATAGGATAGTACTCATTTTTACCGGCTGTAAACTTGGCACCACCAAACATGGTTACCAAAATCTTGCCTTCGTGCTGTAAATATGCATTGAGGACCGAATCTGCAATTCCCCATCGTACCAAGTCAAAGAAACGGTAACCTTCACCAGAAAGTTCCAGCTTGCGCTCAAACCTCACTGCAGCGGTTGCAGAAGCCTTGGTAGCGAATTGGGAAGCAGGGTACGGTTCTATCTTATAGTTTGCCGCATTGGTATTGTCTGGATTCTTGACCCAATACTCGGATTTTGCGGCCCTTTCCCGTACCATATTTACGTATTCCATGGCTTTGGCCAAAGAACCCGCCTCTATCTCGGCCTCGGCGGCCATCAACAATACATCGGCATAACGGATAATCGTATAGTTCATTGTTGCATAGCCTCGGGTCCAAGAGCTACCGTCGGTAAACGTATTCTCTTGGGATTTGTAGTACACGTACTTTTTAGGCGAATAAGGACCTGCATAATCCTGCTTTCTGATCCAAGCCTTCCCTGGGTGGGGAATCCAATCCAAATAAGGGATACCTCTTCTTCCAATGGAAAAATCGATTCGTGGATCCAACAAACCTGCATCGGGGGTAAAGGGGTCCCCAGATTCAACGTTGTAGTCGGTCTTTAACTCGTTGGATGGATCGTTATATGATCCGTCCAACATAGGAAGCCCATCGGCACCTACGCGGAAGGAGTTGGCCATTTCAAAACTGGGCTGAAAGAACCCGCAACAGTTACCTGGACCGTCGAGACCCGTATTATAGGGATAGTTAAGGTCGTCAAAGTAGTTGGCGTTTTGCACATCACCAGTACCGTTGGCAGATTCCACGTCCATAATAGCCTCAGAAGTAGCATTGTCATTTTCTGCATTGTAAATGGCCACATAATTATCATTTAAGGCATATTTTACCCCCTGATAGGTAACTCCATTGGCAATAACATTATCAAACCAAGTCTTGGCCTCGGCATATTTGTGCTGGTACAATTTGGATTTGCCCATATAGGCAGCAGCTGCCCATTTGTTTACCCTTCCAGCCTGACTTGGAGTTGGATTAAGGTTGTCATAAGCATATTGGAAGTCTGCATCTATCTTGTCCCAAACATCCGGAGTGTTGGGAACAGAACCCACCTCCGAGGCCGGGATGGTCTCGTCGATATAGGGAATGCTGTTAAAATGCCGTTTAAGGTCAAAATAAAAATGGCCCCTTAACATCCTGGCCTCGGCTGAAATCTGCTTGGCATCGGCCTCGTTAACATCGGTGGCCTGTGTCAATAGATTCAGAACGGCATTACACCTACTGATACCTTCGTAACGGCCCCTCCAAAGACTGTTCATATCCCCATCCAAAGCATTCATCTCAAAACGCTGTATAGGGTTGATGCTGGAATAATCCCCAGGGTCGGTACCCTTGTTGGCGTCTCCACCAACTATAGAACCGGTAACCCAGGCATTCGGACCTTCAAAACGACTTCCAAATACTCCATTGACCGCGGAATAAGCCCCGATCAACGCTCCATCGATACCCTTTTTTGACGCCAATTGGGCATTGGAAAGAGAACCCGTAGGCGGCACCTCTAAAAAGTCGTCCTTACATGATACCCCTGCCAAGGTAAGGGCGATCAGGCAAACCGACATTTTCTTGAATTTATTTATTGTTTTCATCTGTTTATTTTTTTATAAGATAAGTTTTTTGTTTAAATCCTGATCATATTAGAATTTCAATTCCAAATCTATAGTGAAACTTGGAGTTGCGGGATAGTTCCCTACGTCTACCCCAAAATTGGTATCGGCACCACCACCAACGCTTGGATCAATACCGGAATAATTGGTAATGGTCCACAGGTTATTGGCAGCTACCCCCATTTTCAATCCTTTAACGTTCAAGCGATCGGTAAAAGGGGTATCAAAATCATAGCTCAAGGAGATACGTTGCAACCTTACAAAGGTAGCGTCTTCTACGTACCAAGAGTTACCAGCACCGTTGGTACTTAGGTTGGAAGCGCTTTCCCAGATTGGGGCGGCAGCGTTGTTACCCAATTCCGGGGTCCAAGATTTAAAGGCTGCAACACCTTTGGCAGCACCCTCAAAACTACCGAAGAAATCGGTAAACCATTTTTGCTGGTTCCATACATCGTTCCCAAAAGATCCATACCAATAGGTCTCAAATTCCAGCTGCTTATATTTAAGATTCAAGGTTAGACCCCCCGTGTATGCAGGTACCGGACTTCCGAGAAAGGTACGGTCATCAGGGGTAATTACACCATCCCCATTGACGTCCTCGTACCTAAACCGGCCCAAGCCCTTACCGTCTTGTGCAGGAGCACTGTCCACCTCGGCTTGGGAATTAAAATAACCCATAACCTTGTACCCAAAGAAAGAGGAAAGGGAATGTCCCACGGCATTCCTATTGGTAGGGGAAATGCCCCTATAATTACCCGCATCAAAGAAATCGAGCCCAGGAGTAAGGTAGGTAATCTCGTTGCTAAGGAAAGAGTTGTTCAACGTTACCTCAAAAGAAAAATCCTCGGTAAAATTGCCTCGGCCGACAATCTGGAAATCAACCCCATGGTTGTTCATAGTCGCTATGTTCACAGCTGGGGAAGCGGCCCATGTTCCAACAACCCCTGGAAGCTGTATGGTGTACAAGAGGTCTTTGGTGTCTTTGTTCCACCAATCCAAAATTAGGTCCAAGTGGTTGTTAAAAAAGGAAGCGTCAAAACCTATGTTCAGGGTTTCACTGGTTTCCCATTTGGCATCCGGGTTTCCTATACGGCTTTGTGCATAACCAGGATCGGCACCGGTAGCCTGGCCTTGAATGGGATAATAAGTCGCATTCTTACTGGAAGCATACAGCGAATATTGGTTGTTGGGGTTTACGTTGTTGGAATTACCCATTTGCCCCCATCCTGCACGGAACTTAAGGTCGCTAAACACCTTTTGGTTCTGCATAAAGGATTCTGCAATGACCCTCCAGGCCACGGAAGCAGCAGGGAATATCCCATATCGGTTATTTGACCCAAAACGGGAGGAACCATCCCTACGGACAACCCCTGTAACATAGTAACGCTCGTCAAAATTATAATCCAGTTTCCCAAAGAGGGAGTAAAAATTTACCCCGCTGTACAGACCACTGTTAACCTGTGGGCTATCTACGTTGTTCAACGTTACATAATCGGTGTCCATGGAGAAGGGATTGATCCCAGAACCAGAAATATTTCTTCCATTGCCGGTATTTAAAGCCTCCATACCGCCCAAAACTTTGACCTTGTGAACGCCGAACAATTTTTCATAGGTAGCGGTATTGGTAAATACCCATTGGAAATTGTATCCACTGCCTTCGCTAAAACTATCGCTAGCCTGGGGCTCGGAATCTCCTAAATACTTGTAGTTGTAGTCCGTATAGTAATAACTATTGTACTGCATACCCAGACTTGATCGAAGGGTAAGTCCATCGATAGGCTTTAACAACAAATACATATTACCGAACAGGTTGATATTGAAATTGGTATCGTTTCCACGGTCGTAATCCAAAACCCTTACCGGGTTACGGGGGTTGTTAAACCCGGCCGCCTTGGTACTCGCATAGCTACCAAACTCATCCCGCACAGGAATAATGGTAGGCATACGGAAAGCGGACAACAAGGTAGATTCGTCATCTGCAACACCTATTCCACCCTGGCCACCTTCAATACCTTTCGCGGAACGATAAGTAGCCTGGAAGTTCTCCCCAATGGCCAACCATGGCCTTAAATCCCATTCGGAATTGGCACGGATGGTATACCTTGTAAAACTATTTCCAATGGTAACCCCATCTTGGCTCTGGGCACCCAATCCAATAAAGAAACGTCCAGCTTCAGTACCACCATTAAAGTTAAGGGATATCCTATTCAAGGGGGCAACCCTGGTAATCTCCTTATACCAGTTGGTGCCATGTAGATTTGGTTTGATCAAAAAGGTATTCAGGGGATCTCTTTCGTAGTCGGCCTGAATCTTGGCCATATCCACTGATCCCACTACCCCACTGGCTCCATCGGCGTACAGATAATCCGGAAAGCGTGGGTTTGGCCCAGGTCCATACTGGGGATGGGTATATTGGACCGGTGTTCCCGTCGCGGCCGCGTTGTTGCGGTAGGCCTGAAAGGTCCAATCCGCCATATCCTGTGGATTCAACATATCTGGCGCCCCTCCAACATTGGGATCGGTAACCCCACTGTTAATGGTCAAGGTCATTTCAGTTTTTTGTTTTGCCCGAGCTCCCTGTTTAGTTGTATAAACCACCACTCCGTTTGCAGCCCTGGCTCCATAGATAGAAGCGGCGGCGGCATCCTTAAGGACCGTGGTATTATCAATATCGGCAGGGTTAAGGAAATCCGTAGAGGTTACCGGCACCCCATCCACAATATAAAGGGGTTCGTTACCGCCAAAGGCGCCAAATCCACGAATCCTGATCTGGCTGGTAGATCCAGGCTGCCCATTGGTGATAACCGTAATCCCGGCTACCCTACCTTGTAAGGATTGCTCGATGTTTGCACTGGGAATAGCGGCTATATCTTCTGCCTTTACGGTAGAGATAGCACCTGTGGTCTCCCTTTTGGTCTCCGTAGAATAACCCGTTACGATTACCTCGGAGAGCTGGGCCGCATCTTCCAACATGGTGACAATGATTTCTGTCTTGCTACCTACGGCCACTTCCTGTTTTATAAAACCGATGTAGCTGAACACCAAGGTAGCTCCTGGTTCTACCTGTATGGAGAAATTACCGTCAAAATCGGTTTGGGTACCGTTGGTGGTACCTTTTACCAAAACGTTGGCTCCTGGCAGGGGAGCCCCATCTGAATCAATAACCGTACCCGTTACGGTCGATTGCACGGTTACTACCGCATTGGTCCCTTCATAATTTGAAGTTGTGTTGGCCATGGCCAATTGTGCTCCAAAACAAAGCAAGCATGATAAAGCCTTTGCTGCAAGGGAGGGGGACAATCGTCCCCAACTCTTAGGCTTTAACGAATGATAATCACTTTTTTGAATCATAATCATTAATTGTTTAGTTAGTTTTAATAGAGTTTTTTTTTGACTTTTTAACATAAAAAAATTACCCTGCGGATTATCAAGGCAAGCCTTTTGGTCTTAAAATCGTGTTAATATTAGTAAATATATTTTAAAGTATTGCCAAATTCCAAAAATTTTACGAATTGATTTTACATTCAAAAGCCACATAAACGCTGCCCATAGAGGGAAAACGGTAGGTTAGTATGTTATAATTATAACAAAAGAGAATTGATTCGAAATTTTACACGTCCATGCTTTCCTACAGGACAGGAATTTAAATTGAAAAGGCCAAATTGACAATTAATATTACAACCCTATTAAAATATATAGAATAAGGCACGAAGCAACATTAGCAACTTCTTGAAATATGCTGATTTTCAGTTGATTATAATCAAAATCTTTAAAGTCATCCCTATCTGCTTAGGCAAAGTGCTCATTTTCATAGGTGTTGTCTAGCGGGGATATTCCAAAAAAATAAAACAATTTTGGCCAAACGTTCAATTTTCAAGTCGTTACCCACCTTAGCCAAAAGACAAAGTAATGGAAGTATATATTATTTAGGATTCGGACTTCATTTTAGGCAGTTCTGCCAAAGGATCTAATCTTTAAATGTTGTTTGATCCGCAAGGTATTAGCTCTACCTACCAACGCTAATTGCGCAAAAGGGCTATCCCAGTACATATAACTCGTTACCGTTGATCAAGAAGCTTGAAGTACCCACGATCTCCGGGTTCTAAAAATTATACCTGTGCATCATGGCCGGATAATCTATTTAGACCTTGAACCTGGTGAGTTTACCCGAAAGATTACATAGCACCGTGGAAGACATCAGTCTTTTTGGAATAAATCCGCTTCACAACATAAAAACCCTGGAAACCAAAAGTTACAGGCTTTCAAAAATCATACCCCTACTGGTAGACAATATTGAAGTAAAAAATAAAGTCATTTTTACTTGAACAAATCTAGAACGACATGCTAATTCCTGTCATTTTGGACTTTTGGCAATTATCAATTCCACTTTTACCATTTCCGCTATTATCTTTAAAAAACCCTCTTGATGCCCGAAAAGTCCGATCGGTATTGAGTTGGAGTTCGTCTTCTGATTTTTTTAAATATTCGGTTAAAGTTGGCTATGTTATTAAATCCGCATATAAAAGCAATTTCTGAAATGGACAAGTCCTTTTCAATAAGCCATCTTGAGGCATATCCTATTCGCACATCGTTCAAATATTCTACAAAGGTCTTTCCAGTTCTTTTTTTTATAAAACGATTAAATGAAACCGTACTCATATTCAACAAATCCGAAATATCCTCCAGCATTATTTTGGAGTGATAATTTTCCTGAACATAGTCATATAGTAACTGTGATCTATCGCTCTTCTCCAATTTTCCGATCTTCTGGGCAGTGGTGGACAATAATCGTTGATTTTTTGAATTGGCAAGATCGTAGAAAAGGGAGAGCAATTCCATAAAATACTCAAAACCCTCCAGTTTAGACACCTTTAATATTCGCGGCTCAAGGGATTTAATGGTTTCTTGGGAAAAAAGTATACCGCGGGTCGATCTAGCAAACATTTCCCTAACCGGCTTCATGATACTCCTTTGTAATAAGGATTCACCGAAAAGGTCATTATGGAACTGAATCGTAATCTCATGTACCCCTGTACTGACGCAATTATGTTGCTCCCAGCCATGGTAAAGTCCAGAGCCGACCAACACGAGCTCCAAATCGCCAATTTCTTCCATACTGTCTCCCATTACCCTGCACAAGCCTTTTCCTTTGGCAATGAAATTAAGTTCCATTTCGGGATGAAAATGAATTGGAAAATCAAATACATCCTTTACCCTATCAAATAAGAGAAAACTGTCTTGGCCACATAATGGAGTAATTTCCCTATGAATTTTATCCTGGTTTTTCATTATGAATAAAGTTGCCCTATAAATATCTTTTAGATTATTACTAAGCGCTTGGTGTCTAAAAACCGGTTATTTAATTGAAAAAATAGTATCACTGCAAGTTTACTTAAATAATTGAATATATTTCAATAAAACTATCGAATATTAGATAATACTTAAAATATTATCATTTTGATTGCTTAATTATAATATTAGTAATTGATAAAATAATATAAAAATATTATTGTTGGGTTATTTAGATTTGTTACTTTAACATACTTTTAAGTTTTAGAGCAGTGTTTTAATAAAAAAAAGTACTATAAAAACTTAAAAGGGTAACAACTAACTAACTCTATCAATTATGACAAAAAAATGCAATTGCCATGCGTTAAAACCGCATGAAAAACTATTCTCACCCATTGTTATCGGGCTTTTATCCATGTTGATCTGCTTGGCCCCGCATCTAAGTCAGGCAAATTCATCGAAAGCCAACGAAGAACTAAATTCCAGTATTGTCCAGACCAGTATTTCCGGTACGGTAACCGATGAAACTGGAGCTCCACTGCCAGGAGCAAGTGTAATAATCAAAGGTGCGACCAATGGTACCCAGACCGATTTCGACGGAAACTTCACATTGGACCATATTGGGCAAAATGCCGTTTTGGTCGTTTCCTATATCGGATTCGTGACCCAAGAAATTCCCATTAATGGCCAATCGAATATCAAGGTTGCTTTAAAAGAAGACACCCAGACATTGGATGAGGTAGTGGTAACCGCACTTGGTGTAAAGAGGGAATCCAAGGCGCTACAATACTCCGTTTCCGAAGTTGGAGGTGACAAGTTTACCGAAGTTCCTGAAAACAACGTGGCCAACTCGCTTGTCGGACGTGTTGCAGGTGTAAATGTTTCCAAGCCATCTACTGGTCCAGCAGGTTCTACACGGGTCATTATTCGTGGAAATAAGACTTTAGGCGGTCAAAACCAACCCCTTTATGTGGTTGACGGCGTACCTATCACCAATAATAATTCCGGACAGGCAGGGCTATGGGGCGGTGCGGATCAGGGAGATGGTCTTAGCAGTATCAACCCAGAAGATATTGAATCAGTGACTGTCCTTAAGGGAGCCAGTGCAGCGGCACTCTACGGATCAAGAGGGGGTAACGGGGTCATAAATATTACCACAAAACAGGGGTCGAAACGAAAAGGAATAGGTGTAACTTTTACATCTAATACCAGCTTTGAATCGCTGTACGACCTAAGTGACCTACAGCATAAATATGGTGCAGGGGCTTACGTAAACGGAGTGGCGACCAAGCCGACTACGGCACAACAGGCCTTCAGTTGGGGAAGCACCAATTGGGGACCGGCGCTGGACGGCAGCCAGGCAGTCCAATTTGATGGAGTAAGCCGGCCTTATTCTTATGCGGGGGACAACTTTGCCAAATTTTTCGAAACGGGCATTTCCACCACCAATAGTTTAGCTATGAGCGGTGGCGGTGAGAACCAGAACTTTCGGTTTTCCGTTGGAGATCTTAGAAGTAGTAGCATAGTACCTAATTCCGGTTTTGATAGGACCAATTTATCCATGAACGTTAATTCCAGGTTTGGTGAAAAATTGACGTTGAATGCAAAGGTGCTATATTCCCATGAATCAGCTAAAAACAGACCATCAGTTTCCGATTCCCCTAACAATGCCATTCAAGCCATTTGGACGATTCCCAACAACGTAGATGTGAAAAGCTATTTTGGCGATCCATCGAAACCTGGGGCAATACCCTTGGGCACAAGTGATGAACTATTGGCAATTTACGGGCAGGGCAGCGACCCCAAATTCCCGGGACAAGAGTGGCTTCCCGCATCTAACAATTGGGGGCAAAACCCCTATTGGGCAACCCATATCTCAGAAAACAGTGATGTTAGGGATCGAATATTCACCTCGGCCTCCTTGCGATATGACTTTACGGATTGGCTATATGCCAAAGTCCAGGTCGGCATGGATTGGCTTACCAGAAGATCAACCAGTCTTACTCCTGAAGGAATTGGATATAACCTTGGCGGAAGCAGATCTGAGGGTGAGGCCCGAAGCCGCGAGATCAACGCCGAATGGCTATTGGGCGTGGACAAGACCTTTGGCAAATTCAATTTAAATGCATTTGTCGGAGGGAATCAAATGACCAGGGAAGACGAAAATATTTCTGCCAATGGGACTGGGTTTAGTGTACAGTTCTTTGATGCAATAAATAATGCCGCCTCTCGGAGTTTTGGATACGGCTTAAGCGAGCAGGGCATTAATTCACTCTATGGCTCGGCGGAAATTAGCTATGATGGCATTCTTTATTTGACGGGTACCGCACGTAATGACTGGTTCTCCGTTTTGAATCCGGCATACAACAGCATATTTTATCCTTCAATCGGAGGTAGTTGGATTTTTTCCGAAACCTTCGATTCAAGACCATCATGGTTGACTTTTGGTAAGCTTAGGGCCTCATGGGCACAGGTAGGTATTGCGAACATTAGCCCTTATTCCTCCAATCTCACTTATTCACTGAATGGTGCTACGCACTTGGACACGTATACAATGGCGACGTTCTCCTCCGCAAGCGGCAATGCTGGGAGTATTCCAAACCCTGCACTTCAACCCGCATTGTCTACAGAACAGGAATATGGTATTAATTTTAGATTGTTTAACAATAGGTTCGGTGTAGATTTTACCTATTATAATCAGGTTACTACCCGTGATATCCTAAATGCCACGATATCCCGTGCCTCCGGCTTTGGATCTACCCAAGTCAACATTGGTGAGATTGGCAACAAAGGGATGGAACTTTTGTTAACGGGCACTCCAATCCAAGGCGATTTCACCTGGGACATTTCGCTCAATATGGCAAAAAACAACAACGAAGTTATATCGTTAATAGATGGTCTTGACGAACTTTCAGCCGAAGAGCCCAGAACAAGAAACGTAATGATCAAGCATATCGTTGGCCAACCTTTTGGAATGATTACGGGCCGTGTTCAGCAGACTACTCCAGATGGCATACCAATTTTTAATGCTGATGGCACTCCCTTGCCAACAACGGATTATCAACCCATAGGCAATGGGGTTGCCGATTTTACGGGGGGTGTAAACAACACCTTTAGCTATAAGGGATTTCAACTGGATTTCCTTATCGATTTTAAATCCGGCGGTGATATCTTTTCTGGCACCAATGACAGATTGACAGGGTGGGGATTGAGCAAACAGAGTTTAATTGGGCGAGCAGGAGAGCAACCTCTTCATATAACCGGGGTGACCAATACCGGTACTAGTGACGCTCCAGTCTATACCCCGGTAGACCGGGATTTGACACCGGATGAAGCAAGGACCTACTGGGGCCGTGTAGGGGGTGAAAGTACCGCTATTTCTTCCATGTTCATTTATGATGCGTCATTCGTTAAACTACGACAGCTAGGCTTGGGATATACCTTCTCAAAAAAGTCATTGGAAAGAACTCCCATACAGAATTTGACGGTATCCCTTGCCGGGCGAAACCTATGGGTTATCAGCAAGAACATTGACAACGTGGATCCAGAATCGACCTATTCGACCAACGCAGGGGCACAAGGGTTGGAATATTTCGCCATGCCCTCGACACGTACCTACGGATTCAGTGTAAATGTCAGTTTCTAAGAATTCTAATTATAAAATTATAAAAAATATAAGGTAATGAAATATACATATAAAGCAATAATTGGGTTAGCTCTAGGAGGAACCTTGATGTTCTCTGCTTGCGATACCGACGAGTTGCATGATCTGAACATCAATTCGCAAGCGGTCAATGAGATAGATATGAACTTTCTTTTCACAAGTGCGTTACTAAGTCTTTGTGATGGTGGTTCTGCAGGGGATAATCGATACGTTAACTGGCGTACCAATATAGGATATACTGGGTATTGGATGCAGCATCTATCTACTACTGGTACTGGCGGTCTTGACGGGGGAGATAAATACATAGACAACGTAGAGTCCGATGATGCACCATGGGACTTTGGTTATGGCGACGGGCTAAAAAACCTGACAGAGGTCATAAAGCAGACCGGACCAGGTGGCTTTGAGGAGGGAAGACGGAAAAATACACGCGCGGCCGCACGGATCGTAAGGGCCCTTAAATTTTTGCGCCTTACCGATTTTTACGGGAACATCCCTTATACCGAGGCCAACCTTGGAATCGAAGGCACTTTCTTTCCTAAATATGATACGCAGGAATCTATCTACATGGCCTTGTTTCAAGAGCTTGAGGAGGCAGGTGCAGCTATCAGTACAAGCAATCCCGACGATGGGTTTGCAGCAGCGGACTTTATCTATAAAGGTGATATCGTTAAATGGAAAAAGTGGGCCAACTCGATCACGCTACGGATGGCCATGCAGGTATCCAATGTAAATGCCTCCCTTGCCGCGGAAAAGGTAACGCAAGCATTGTCGGGTGTCGGGGTATTTTCCAGCAACAACGACATTGCATGGGTGCCGACCGCCGAAGGACCTAGCCAATGGACGAACCAAAATGGACTTTCGCGTGCCTTTAAGCCCGGCGATGGTGGCCAATCCCGAATAATGAGTAAAACCCTAATCGATGTCCTCAAAGGCACGGATCCAAATATCGTTACGGATGATGATCCCCGACTTATGATTTTTAGTGGTGGAGTAAATGGCGATGTAGACCCACTTGCACAAGAGGGTATGCCCAATGGACTCGATGCGGGCACATTGGATGCTTATACGGGAATATCAAATTCAAATGTCAACGAATTGTTCTCATCGTTGAATCTTTTGTTACTGGATGTAGACGATCCTTATATCGTTATGAACTATGCGGAGATGGAATTCTTGCAGGCAGAAGCCAAGGAAAGGGGCATAGGCTCAGTACCCGGAACTGCAAAAAGCCATTATGAGGCAGGTGTAAAGGCAGCCATGCAAATGTGGACAGCGTTCGATCCTTCTTTTATCGTTAGTGATGCTGCAGTAAATACTTATCTTACCCAGTATCCATATACCGATGGCGGAGCAAATGCTCTGGCCATGATTGGTCAGCAAATGTGGCTCGGCCTGGAGCTCAATTGGTGGGATGCGTGGAATTATTGGAGGCGAGCCGGTTTTCCAGTCCTTACCCCTGTTGTCTATCCAGGAAATACCACTAACGGACAGATTCCAACCCGCCTGATATATCCATCCAGTGAGACTGCCTCAAATAACGACAATCTCACAGCTGGAGGTACAACACCCAATAACCACATCGGTAAAGTATGGTGGGATGTTGATTGACCTTCAACTATAAAATCCGAATAGAAAAGCAGACATCCGATACGATGTCTGTTTTTTTATTAAGGAAGGAATTTCCTCAAAATTTGAAAACAAGAACCAAATAGTTTGGTTACCGGGAGCTTCTGTTGGATAGGGTAAAAGTTCAGTGTACCAGTTTTGATATGCTCTAATCTATTTTTTAACAGGAAAAACACCATCTCCTTTGGAGCCCATATACCCTCCCCAAAACGGTTCTTTGCGAAGGGGAATATGGGTGCTTATCCGCTTAATGCTCATTCCCAAAAAAGATAGCAGGTAGGTATTGTTATTATAGTATTGGCAGTGAACAATATCCAAGTATCCATCATTGTCCAAATCCCCGATCCAAGGGGTAGAAAAGATATTTTTAAAATTTTCGGCCTTATCGATAGGATTGACCGAACGGGATTTAAAATCAATCGCAACAAGTTTGTTCACTATAGATACCTGGCCTGTAGCGACATAGCCTTTATTACAATCAAATTCATTAATGCTAATAATGACTTCATCGATACCATCTTTATTGAGGTCGTACACAATAGGAGAAGAAAAACCTGTACAGCCCAAAGAATCGATATAAGCAATCTTTCCATTGCTTCCATCCAATAGCACTTGTAACGACCCGGTATTATTGGGCCACTCCCCTTTACTGACAAAAGTGAAAAAATCAGGAATATCATCTTCGGTGAAATTCCCAACTGCAAAACTATTGCTCGATTCCGTATCTTCTATTTTTCTGTTCCAAAGCTGATGCTGGTCTTTTCCATCAATTGCGAACACCGAACTACCATGGCTTATCGCCACAATATCATAGTAATCGTCATCGGTTATATCGGCCAATACTGGTGGAGCAATAAACCCATGCCCCGATTCGGATGCAATAATTTGAGCGTTGGCCAAGTTGGCACTCATTAAATCGGAAAGCTTGGCGAGATATAATTGCCCCGAAATAGTTTCCCCACCGCTCCCAAAAACTACAAACTTTTCCTTGGTTTTGGGCTGTTCAAAGTAAAGGGGGCTCATATAAGATTCCTTTTTATCCGGCATGACATCGGCGGCCAGAATTAGCCCAGTTTTACTATCAAGGACCATTAATACCCCCGGGTATCGATTCTTATCTGAAAACGGAGGTGCATAGACATTGCCACCGTTTACGGTCAGTATCTCTGGATAACCATTTTGGTTCTGGTCAGGAATCAATGCACTATTATAGAAATTGAAGCGTGCATGCTTCAAAATGGAATCATTTTCAAATTGATAATTGTATTCCCAAATTACTTTTCCGCTGCTTCCATCCAAAGCCATAAGGGTCGAAGATCTTCCAGTAATGAATACATCGGGAATACCGTCTTCGGTAATGTCATAAAATGTTGCCGAACCGAAGACTTGGTCTTTTGCCTTTTGTCGCCAAAGCAATTCGCCATTTTGTCCATTTAGGGCAATAACCCCTTGGTCGTTCGGCTGATTTTCTGCTTTGGCCGCGCCCATGACAATATCCAACACGCCATCTCTATTAAGATCTATGGCCCTGGGCGAGGATTGCGAACCAATTTGATAAAAATCCTTTTGCCATATCAATTCGCTTTTCTTTTTCCCCGCACAGTTAAAGAAGCATAAAACCAAAAGACATATGCCGATCCAATTCATTACGTTTTTTACCATATTCAATAAGAGATTATTTTATGGAAAAAGGTTATACCATTTCGTTCAACGATAGACGAATAATCAGTCCGGATAAAAGTAGGGATTAATTCGAATCGGACGGAATACAATCGGAGCAATACCGTGTCGACAAGGGTAATATCCTCTAGGAACAAAATTACATCCTCAATCCAACGCCTCATTAAATATTTTCCCGTACCATATCTTGCTTGCTACCGCAGCCTACACAAGAAATGTGCATAATAGGAATCATCAATTTATCCAGAGGAACATACTAAAAATAATTTGACACATATTCGGCAGGTGTCAGTACCTTGTCCCGATTTTCTGGACTTGGTATGACAAACTCCTATAGTTGTAAATGGTATATTATTCCCTTGTCAATATATACCAAAGTGTTTTGTATTGTGCTCCGATATTGATTATCTGGCCCTTTCCTTTTTTATTCACCTTAAATTCCGTCAGCTCTTTCCAGATGGGTCAAGTGAATGAACTATACACAGGGAATCCCCATGCTTTTCAAGGACATAACAATAAAATTTTACTAACTTGTTATCCTTGTTGGCATTATTACTTACATGTTGCTTGAAATCACATATAAGTTACTGATTATCCATCATATAAGCAGATATGAGATATTGCTTTTTTAACATATTGGACTTGGTTTCTAATTTATTTCAACTCTTGATCAACATTGACTATTAAAGAGAGAATAATATAACTAGATTTATACTCACTACTATCTGTAAAATAAGAAGTGGTTTAAAATAGTTGCTCTGGGTAAAATAAACGCTTCCAATTAAGTTCATTTCCCAATTGGAATGATAATTTCATATGTTTTGAGTGTAGTACTATTTTTATTGTTAACAAAACCTAATGAAAATAACCAAGCGAGAATTCATCAAAAGGACCGGCGTTTTCGGAATAGCGAGTCTCGTCGGAGTAGCGCCTGCATCAGCCTCTGAAAAAACAGGTGCTTTAAGTTCTTCCGTTTTCAATGTGCGTGATTTCGGCGCCAAAGGTGACGGTAAAACGCCAGACTCGGATGCTATTCAGAAAGCACTGGACATGGCTGGTAAAGTCAGTGGTACGGTTTACTTTCCCGCGGGACGATATCCTTGCCACGACCTTAAGGTCCACCAGCATACAACGGTCATGGCAGAACCCCAGTGGGGATATCGAGGCGATGCCGGGGCCATGCTTATTCTGGATTCCGATGAAGCAGACTGCCTGCTCAACATCACGGGAGCCTTTGGTGTCCATCTCAGGGGACTCTTCCTGCAGGGGCGTCCAAATGTACAAAAAGCGATTCATGGCGTTTTCCTCAACAACACCAAGAAATACAGCGCCAAAGAGGACTCTATTGTCATCGACGACTGCAAGATTGCAGGATTCTCCGGCCACGGTGTAAATCTACTGCGTATCTGGCTGTTTATTATACGGCACAGTGTCATGCAGAACAATAAGGGATGCGGCGTTCAAGTCACAGGCTGGGATGGCTTCGTAACAGACAACCAGTTCTCCGGAAACGGAAGTCATGGTTTTGGCTGTGACAGCGTGGGCGCCACAATCATGTTCACGGCCAACCGCGTTG